>Ga0076930_100477_pt1 | contig 38221 bp, 43 predicted proteins | sample HotLakConsoUCCRE_FD_71149 | JGI IMG/M metagenome (GOLD analysis project Ga0076930, IMG submission 71149) | Hypersaline microbial mat communities from Hot Lake, Washington, USA - Hot Lake Consortium UCC-RE (version 3) (version 3) ...
GACGCACTGGGCTCCCCCCCTTCCTCCCGGCTGCGTCCACGGCGCGTCCCCTTCCCCTGGTTCGTCCCACCTCCCCCCACCCGGCAGTCCCGGCAGGGCGCCGACGGAATCTATCGCCCCACGCGGGGGCGTGCCCCCGGCCCCTGCACCGATCGCCACAGGGACCACCACGGGAACCGGACCACGGGACCACCGGGGGCACTGCGGGGAGTGGCGGCCGTCGCCGGACCGTATGCGAGGTCGACGCCCACCCCCTACCTTGGGCAGGTTCCCGGTACCCACCCTTCCCTTCCGTACGACTGCCGCCCTCCCCATGTCCCGACCCCCCCTCACCATACCCCAGATCGCCCGCCTCCGCCTCCAGTCGCTGGGGCTGGTGGGAGCACCGCTGGCCGACGAGCCGACAGGGATCGTGCGGCACCACCTGGCCATGCAGGCCCAGGACTTCAAGGCCTCCCGCTGGGCCGTGGGCTCCCGTCTCCCCGGCAGCACGGACGCCGCCATCCTGGCGGCCTACGACGCCGGAACCCTGGTCCGGTCGTGGCCCATGCGGGGAACGGTGCATGTGGTGGCCGCCGAGGACCTTCCCTGGATGATGGAGCTCATGGGTCCAAAGGCCCTCTCCGGGGTGGAGCGGCGGTGGGAATATCTGGGAATCGTGGAGGAGGTGATGGAGCGGGCCCGGGATGTGGCGGTCCAGCTCCTCTCCGGAGGTGGGCGGTGCACCCGGGAGGAGTGGGGGGCGGCTCTGGAGGAGGCGGGGCTGGATCTGAAGGGGCTCCGGAGCTACCACACCATCTGGTACCTCTCCCAGACGGGAACGCTGCTGCAGGGCCCCACCCGGGACGGGGAGCAGGAGCTCGTGCTCATGGACGAGTGGATCCGGAACCCCCGGCGCTTCAGCCGGGACGAAGCCCTCCGGGAGCTGGGTGTGCGCTACCTGCAGGCCCGGGGGCCCGCCACGGTGGACGATCTCACCCACTGGTCCGGTCTGGGGAAGATCGACTGCAGGAAGGCGCTGGCCCCGGAAGAGGGGGTGATCGAGGTGGTGGATGGGCCCGGGGGGCCCTACCACCTGGCTGCCGGGACGCTGGAGCGACTGGATCCGGACAGCGCCGACGCGGACGCCGCCGTACTGGCGCTCCCCGCCTTCGATGAACACCTCCTGGGGTACCGGGTCCGGGATGCGGTCCTGGACCCCGCCCACGCCACCCTGGTGGATCCCGGCCGGAACGGGGTCTTCCGGTGGACGCTGGTGGCGGACGGCAGGGTGGTGGGGACCTGGAAGCGGACCCCCCGGGCCCGGCGGACGGTCATCGACATCACCCCCTTCGTCCGGATCCCCGCACGGGTCCGGAAGGCCGTTCCCGGGGCGCTGGAGCGGTGGGGGGCCTTTGCCGGGACGGAGGTGGAGGTGCGCTGGGGGGAGAAGGGGTGAGGTTGGACTGGACAGGGGGCGTCCCCCCGCCTACGCTGCCATTGTCGAGTGACCTCTTCCGAGGCATCCGGTGGCGTCTGCCCCGATCGGCCTCGACACCCCCACGGATCTGCTGCCCCCATGACCCCGTCCCGACCTGTTTCCCAGCAGCCGACCGGTCTCTCCGTTCTTCTGGCTCTCTTCCTGGCGGGGTGTGGAGGGGCTCCGGACAGCGGGGGGGACTCCGCCGAGGCCGGATCGGGATCGCCTTCCGCGGCCTCCCTCGCCCCCCAGGACGCCTTCTGGGCCAGCCTCCAGGTGCTGTGCGAATCGGCGGCGGACGGGCGTCTGCTCCAGGCCCCCGATGAGCAGATCCCTCCCGGGGCGCGGCTGGTGGTCCACTTCCGGGAGTGTGGAGACGAGGAATTGCGCTTCCCCCTCCACGTGGACGAGAACCGGTCACGGACCTGGACCTTCATCCGTCACCCGGACCACCTGGAGCTGCGGCACGATCACCGGCACCCGGACGGCACCGAGGAGTCCAACACCTGGTACGGGGCCACCACCCTGGAGGAAGGCACCGCGAACCGGCAGGAGTTCGTCACCGACCGGGACGGGGTGCTGGGGGGGTGGAGGGTGATGATCGAGCCGGGGGTGAGCTACACGTACGGGACGATCCGGGGGGGGGAGTGGCGCCACCACCTGGAGTTCGACCTCACCACCCCCGCAGAACTCCCGCCGGCGCCCTGGGGGTGGGAGACCCGACCGTCCCAGAGCCCCTGACCCCGGTCACTCCCCCTTCAGTCGCCGGGGGCTTCCCCCACCCTCCCCCATCCGGGCCAGGAGAAGGGTCCCGGTGGCGGAGGCAGCGCTCAGGGTGGTGAGGGTGCCGGCGATGACCGCCAGGGCCCCGGGGCTCCGGAGAGCCAGCGCCCCGGCGGGAAGGAGGGCCAGGAGCAGCCCCCCCAGGGCGCCCAGCCCGGCGACCAGGGGGAGGGAGAGCTGATCGAAGCGGCGGCGGCGGGCCGCCACACCCAGCACCAGGGAGAAGGCCGCCCCGCTGAAGAAGCCCGGGATCCCCAGCGCCGGCAGGGGGGCGTCAAAGACCTCCACGAACCATCCCAGGGGGAGGCCCACCAGGAGCCCCAGCCCGAGGAGGAGCCCGAAGCCCGCCCAGGCCACCGCCCAGGTGATCCCCATTCCCACCGCCCCACGGAGCCTCCGCAGCCAGGGGTTCACGGGCGGGCTCGCTGTCGGAGCGCCTCGCCTTCCAGGGGATGCGGCACCTGCTCCCCCACATCCAGGGCCGGGGCCCCATCGCCCTCCGCCGTGAACCGCACAGGCTCCCCTGCCCCGAACGCCCCTTCCGCCTTCCGGGCCAGGAGCAGCGACGCCGTGGCACAGCCTCCGCCCAGCACCACGAAGAGGACCCCGTTGGTGACCGCCGCCGAGGTGGACCAGGCATCCCAGGCATTCAGGGCCAGGACTCCGTAGAAGAAGAGCCCCGCCCCCACCCCCAGGGCGGTGAAGCGGGGGAGGGAGAGGGACTCGAAGGAGCGCCCCCGGGAGAGGAGCGCCAGCGCCCCCCCGAAGGTCATCCCCATGAGGAACCCCCACACCGAGCCTCCCACCACCGGAATGAGGAAGTCCCGCCACCCCTCCCCGCCCCGGAGGGTGAGCGCCACAGCCGCCAGGGTGGACATGATCAGCCCCGCCCCTGTGGCAAAGGCCACCCCCATCCCCAGCATCCCACGCACCACCCACTTCCACCCCGACATGCTTTCCCCCTCTGGCGCAAGACGCCCGGTCTCCGATCCGGAACCATGCCTCGCTATTACTTTGTGCACCAAAGTACTCGGCCCCGGGGAGTCAGGTCAATGGGCCCCCGGCTGTGCAGCACCGGGCCCGGCGCAACGTCCCACCGGGGGAGCCGGAGGGGTGCGCATCGCCCCCGGCGGTCCCATTCTCAGGGGAGGATCCGTCGTCCTCCCCCTTCGGCATTCCCGCCGGGGAGACACCGTCATCCACCGGACCCCGAACAGGCACCTCCATGGCTTCCCGGACCCTCTCCGCTGGGCAGCGGGACGAACTCCTCGACACCCTGGAAGCCCGCTTCAGGAAGCATGTGAAGCGGCACCCGGACATCCCCTGGGACGAGGTGCGCAGCCGCCTCGACGGCGGGGACGGGAAGCTCTGGAGCCTCCACGAGATGGAGCGGACCGGCGGCGAGCCCGACGTGATCGGCCGGGACGCCGATACCGGGGAGGTCATCTATGTGGACTGCTCGAAGCAGAGCCCCACCGGCCGCCGGAGCCTCTGCTTCGACCGGGATGCGTGGGAGGCCCGGAAGGAGCACAGGCCGGAGAGCAGCGCCCTGGAGGTGGCCGCCTCCATGGGGGTGGAGCTGCTCACCGAGGAGCAGTATCGCACCCTGCAGGAGCTGGGGGCCTTCGACACCACCACCTCCAGTTGGGTCCAGACCCCTCCCGGGATCCGGAAGCTGGGGGGCGCACTGTTCTGCGACCGCCGCTACGACACGGTCTTCCTCTATCACAACGGGGCGCAGTCCTACTACGGGGCCCGGGGATTCCGGGGGATGCTCAGGGTCTAGCTCCCGCCTCCTCCCACCGCCCGGCCGGCCGGCTCCTGGATCAGCCAGTGGTGGAACCAGCTCCGGATCCGCTCCAGCCGGTCCACCAGGAGCCAGGGCTCCCCGCTCCGGGAGAGGCCGTGGGAGGACCGGGGGTAGCGCACGAACTCCACCGGCACCCCCCGCTTCTTCAGCGAGGTGAACCACATGTCGGCGTCCTGGATGGGGGTCCGGTGGTCGAACTCACTGTGGATGATGAGGGTGGGAGCCGTGACGTTCTCCACGTACGACATGGGGGAGGCGGCCCGGAACTGCTCCCGGTTGTCCCACAGATTCCCGAAGGAGTCCCACCCCTGGGAGTCGGTGGTGCCCCAGAGCGTCTCCAGATTCGAGATGGATCGGCTGGTGACGGCAGCGGCGAACCGGTCCCCCATCCGGGCGGTGAGCCAGTTGGTGACGTAGCCGCCGTAGCTCCCGCCGGCCACCCCCACCCGCTCCCGGTCGATAGCGGGCCAGGCGGCCAGGACCGCATCGACGCCGGTCATGAAGTCCTCCTCGTCTACCAGCCCCCACTGCCCCACCGTGACCCCGTTGGTGAAGGTGTGCCCGTACCCGGTGGACCCCCGGGGGTTGGGGTAGAACACGAAGAACCCGGCCCCGGAAAGGACGTGGAAGGTCTGGAAGAAGGTGTTGCCGTACATCCCTGCGGGGCCGCCGTGGGCCTTGAGCACCAGCGGATAGCTCCGAGACGGATCATACCCCACCGGCGGGATGACCCACCCCTCGATCTCGGTGCCATCGGACACCTGCCAGGTGATGCGCTGGGCAGGCTGCAGGGCGACGTCGGCCAGCCACTCGTCGTTGAAGGAGGTGAGGCGCCGCTCTTCCTCTCCACCCGCCGCTGCCACGAAGACCTCCCCGGGGCGGACCGCATCGGTGGAGGTATAGGCCATCCAGCGCCCGTCGGCGGAGGCGGACAGCGCCCCCAACTGCCGGTCCCCCCGGGTCACCTGCTGCACGGGCCCGCCCCCGGTGGGAATTTCGAACACGTGGGTGTTCCCGGCAGCAGAGGCGGTGAAGCGCACCGTCCGGGCCCCGGCGGTGAAGCGGGGAGAGCCCGGGGAGAGGTCCCACTCCGGAGTGAGGTTCAGCGGCTCCCCCCCCAGGGTCCAGTCGGCGGTCAGGGGGGCCACCATGATGTCGGTCTCGCCGTTCCGGACGGCGGTGTGGAGGAAGGTGAGGTGCCCCCCGTCGGGAGAGATGGACGGCGCCCGGGAGCCCCCTTCCCCGGTGATCCGGGTCACGTTCCCCCCCTCCCGGGAGACCGCGTAGATGGCCGAGGTGGGATCCCAGTTCAGCTCCTCGTTCTCCCGTTCATTCCCCACGAAGAGGAGCGATCCCCCATCCGGGGTCCAGGCCACCTCTCCCACACTGTAGGGGAGGGCGGTGACCTGCCGGGGTGTACCTCCCTCCGCCGGCACCACCCAGAGTTGCCGCTTCGGGGTGAAGGAGGGGTGGGGAACAAGGGGGTGGGTTCCATCCCGCTTGTACTGCAGGTGGGTGATGACCAGACCGTCGAAACGATCCGGATCCAGGGTCCGGGAGATGGCGTCGGGAGCCACGTTGGTGGCTGGACGCTCCCCCCCCTCGGCGGCAGGGGCCCGGACCATGGCAATCCAGTCGCCGTCCGGGGACCAGACCGGGGTGGCGTCCACGCCCGGGAGCTGGAAGGCCTCCCCCGCAGCTCCCCCCACCCGGAGGAACCAGACCGGGTTCCGGTTTTCTCCCCGGCGGGAGTTGATGGCCAGGAGCCCCCCGTCGGGAGACCAGCCGGTGACCGAGGCATCGTGGGTGGGGTCTGTGGCCCGCCAGGCCTCCCCGGTGGGCACGCCGTTCCGCAGCGGCTGGAGCCAGACGGAGCTCCGGCGGGTGTTCTCCTCCTCATCCACCGTGGTCACGGTGAAGGCCACATGCCCGGCGTCCGGAGAGAGGGCCACATCTCCCACGAAGGTCATCCGGTAGTAGTCCTCCGGCTGGATGCCCCGCTCCTGGGCCCCCAGGGGGGTGACGAGGAGCAGGAGTGCAAGGACCAGGGTGCGGGTGCGCATCGGGGGGGTCTCCGGAGCCGGCCCGGGTCGCCGCCGGAGCCTTTCCGGCAAGGTCGACCATCGGGGGTAGGGGGGCTGACTGCAGGGCGGGATACCATGGGGTCAGGGGACCGGGGGCACGGCCCTTCCCCTGGGAGGTTGCAGAACACGGACCGGGCACGCAAGCTCCCCTCAGCCCGCCTCCTCCAGCATCCCGATCCTCTCCATCACCCGCTGCGACGCCACGGTGTGTGGGGGGTCCGGGCCCCACGACCAGCCCTGCCGCCACCGGCTTCAGCCCTCCCACCAGCACCATCCTGCGCACCTGACCGGCGGAGGCTCCCGGCGCCATCCAGAGGCCCATCTCCCGGGTGCGGTGGCGGACCGCGAAACGACACCACGCCGCCCATGCCCAGCGCGGCGAGGAGGAGCGCCGGAAGGTGGGTCTTGGCGGGGGGCACCCCGTCCGAGCACATCCTGGCGGCGGGATGCTTGCATCCCCGATCTCTCCGGGCCCCGCTCGACCGCTTCCGACCCAGACGAGATCATGCCATGGCAGAGGGTGCCGCTCCACCGGCGGGAACTCCGGAAAGGATCCCCTGCATCCTGAACATCGCTGCCGGGACCGCTGCTGCGGTCCTGGATGCGGTGGAGCGGGACCCCCGCTTCGCTCTGCGCCTCTCTGAGCCGGAGAGAATCCAGGCGGCGCTGGTGGCGGCGATGGAGACCCGACCGGCCCGGATCGCCGTGGCGGGGGGGGACGGGACGGTCGCCACCGCGGCAGGCGCCCTCGCAAGCAGCGGTGTGGAACTCGCAGTGATCCCCGCCGGCACCCTCAATCACTTCGCTCGCAGCCTGGAGATCCCCACCGTCGTGGCGGACGCGCTGGACCAGGCCGTGGTTGCAGGAAGCCGTCTGGTGGATGTGGGATACGCCAACGATCGGCTCTTCCTGAACACGGGCTCCGTAGGAGCCTATGTGGATTTCGTCCAGGAGAGGGAGCGGCTCAGGGGACGATGGGGCTACCACCTGGCCAGCCTGACCGCGGCGGCCCGGATCCTGGGCCAGCTCCCGGCCCAAACCGTCGCCGTGACGTCCGGAGGGGAGCATCGCAGATACTCCACGCCCCTGGTCTTCGTCCAGGTGCGGGAACGGGAAGGGGTGGGCGATCCTCCTGACGACGAGGTCGCCGGGGGACTTCGGCTCGTCGTCGTGCTGGACCGGAGGCGCCGGCGGCTGACTCAGCTGGCCCTCATCGCCGCCATCCGTGGGCTGGACGCCGCCTCTCGAACGCCCGTCATGGAGAGCCTGTTCGTGGACGGCTGCACCATCGAGATGCCGGTTCCCGGGACCCTGGTGGCGCTGGACGGTGAGACCGTCCGGATGAGCACTCCCATCCGCTTCCGGGTGGAGCCACAGGCGCTGCAGGTAGTGGCCGCGAGGCCCGGCAACGTCCCGGGAAGTTGACCAGAGGGGGAATCTCCCGGTCCAGTTGGGAAACGGCCCCTTCGACCGCCGTGCGGGGCCGGCTGCCGGCTCCGGCTCGGGGTCACATCACCGATTCCCCGTTCCCCATGAGCCCGGATCCAAGGACACCGATCCCGTAGGCCACCCCCCCGGCCAGCGCCCCGATCACCAGCATCTCCAGCCCCCCCCGGAGCCAGGTCTCCTCACTGAAGAGGGCCCGGCTGGCCCCCACCACGAAGAGCGTAACCAGGGCAAGCACCACTGCCACCAGGAAGCGGTCCCCGACGATTCCTGGAATGAGGTAGGCCAGGAGCGGCACCACCCCAGCGATGATGAAGCCCAGAAAGGTGGCAACCCCATAGCGGGCGGCCTTCCCTCGCCGGGCGAAATCGGCGGCGGTCCGCCCGGTGCGCTTCGACAGGTAGTTGCTGGCGCCCATGGAGAAGCCATCCGCCACCAGATTGGCGAACCCCAGGATGAGGATGGCCCGGGCCGGCAACGCGGCACCCACCACCCCCGAGACGATGGCCAGCGTGGTGACGATGCCGTCGTTTGCACCGTAGATCAGGTCGGAGAGGTACTTCTGGATGGTCCCATGGAGCCCGGTTCCACCTTCCCTCCCCTCGCGCCCCGTCGCCGATCCGGATGGGGCTTCCGACCCCGAGCCACCCCCTGACGCCTCCCCTTCCCGCCCCCGTCGGGACTGAGCCTCACCTCCCGTCATCCCCCCCCTCCTGCCGACGCCCATCTCCCTGCTGCTGATCTTCCAGACGTGCCTCTTCGGCCCGGGCCCGCTCCTCATGGGCCTCCGCCCGCTCCTCATGGGCCCGGGCCCGGGCCTTGTGCACCTCCGACACCCGGGCAGGCCCCTCCGATTCCGGGGCCTCGGGCCCATCCGACTCCTGGGCCTCGGCTCTCTCCTCGGGCTCGTTCTGCGTCTTCTCCGGTGGTCCCCCCACTGATTCCCTCCTCTCCTCATGGGATGTGGATCCGGCCGCTCCTCCAGCCGTGGCTGCAACCTCCTCCTCCTGGCCCCGGTCCCTGTGCCGCAGGAAGAACTTCTCCACTTCCACAAACGCCAGGACCAGGCTTCCCACCCCCACCACGATCCCCCATTGCTCCAGCGAGAGGGGCGTGGTGGAGAAGAGGTCCTGCATGAAGGGCAGGTGCAGGACCCCGATCTGGGCCACGACAGCCCCCGCCACGGCAATGAAGAGGAAGGGGTTTCCAGTCAGGGGCATCCGGAAGGCCGAGCGGTGCATGGATCGGCTGTTCAAGACGTGGAAGAACTGGAACATGACCATCTGCGTCATCGTGACGCTGCGGACGAGCTCGATCTCCACATCCTGTCCCCGCATCCACCAGAACACACCCAGCGTGGCGGCTGCCATGAAGGCGCTCACGCTGATCAGCCGCCACAGCACCTCCCGGTTGATCACGTTCTCGCCGGGGTCCCGCGGCGGCTTCGTCAACAGGTCAGGCTCCCCCTTCTCGAATGCCAGGGCCACGTCCTGCACGCCATTGGTGACCAGGTTGATCCACAGCACCTGCACGGCGATGAAGGGGAGCGGCCAACCGGCGAAGAGGGTGAACAGGATGGTCAGCACCTCGGCCATCCCGGTGGACAGGAGGAAGTAGGTCACCTTCCGGATGTTGGCGAAGACGATCCGGCCTTCCTCGACGGCATTCGTGATGCTGGCGAAGTTGTCGTCGGTGAGCACCATCTCTGAGGCTTCCCGGGCGACGTCGGTACCGCCCCGGCCCATCGCCACACCGAGGTGGGCCCCCTGCAGGGCGGGCGCGTCGTTCACCCCGTCCCCTGTGACGGCCAGGATCTGGTCCTGGGCCTTGAAGCACTCCACGAGACGCAGCTTGTGCTCGGGAGAGACCCGTGCGAAGACGCTGACCTTCCGCACCACCTCCCCGAGCTGTTCGTCCGAGAGATCCTCCAGGTCGCGCCCCTCCCTCACCTGGGCCCCCTCGCCCACGAGCCCGAGCTGTCCGCCGATGGCCCGGGCCGTATCGGCGTGGTCCCCGGTGAGCATGATCACCCGGATGCCGGCGTCGCGGGCGGCCGCCACCGCCTCGACGGCCTCCGGGCGGACCGGGTCCTCCATTCCCTGGAACCCGGCAAGGACGAAGTCCGAGCCCGGGTCATCCCCCTGGAAGTGCTCCGTTCCGTCCGCCCGGAAGGCCATGGCCAGGACACGGAGTCCCTCCCCGGCGAGTTCATGGGCCACGTCGAGAGCGGCCTTGCCATCGAGTTCCTCTTCCTCGCCATCCCGCCCCAGGCGGCGACTGGACCGTTCGATGACGGCCTCGGGGGCTCCCTTCAGGAAGGCCCAGGGCCCATCGGGCATTTCGTTGATGGTGGCCATGAATTGGCGCTCGGACTCGAAGGGAATGACGTCGATCCGGGGGTGCTCATCCCGCGTCTCTTCGAGGTTGTGCCCGGCCCTGGCGGCAGAGACCAGAAGGGCCAGCTCCGTGGGGTCCCCTTCCGCCTCTTCTTCATCATCCGGGATCTTCCCGGCCTCGTTGGCCAGAATCCCGACCAGCAGCGTCATCTTCAGCGCCTCGTCGTCATCGGGGCTCCTCCCCTGGCCCCCGTCCTCTTCCTTCTCCTGGTTCTCCGCCACCTCGAGGTCGCCCTCTCGGGAGTACCCGGTGCCCTCTACGTCGTATCGACGCCCGCCGGTCCAGATGGCCCGGACCATCATCTGGTTCTGCGTGAGGGTGCCGGTCTTGTCCGAGGCGATGACGGTGGTGGAGCCCAGGGTCTCGACAGCGGGGAGGGAACGCACGATGGCATTGCGCTCGGCCATACGCCTGACGCCCACCGCCAGCGCGATGGTGAGCACCACGGGGAGCGCTTCCGGCACAGCGCCCACGGCGATGGCCACCGCCGTCTCGACGATCTGGCGCCACGGCATGTCCTGGAGGTAGCCCACCACCCCCACCAGGATGACGATTCCGCCAATGGCCAGGGCGATGTACCTGCCCAGCCGGTCCATCTTCTCCTTGATGGGCGTCTGGACCCGCCCCACCTCCTGGGTCTTCTCGGCCACCTGACCCAGTTGGCTCTCCTGCCCGGTGCGCACCACGACGCCCCGACCCCGACCCCGGGTCACGTTCGTGCCCGAGAAGACCATGCTGGACTGGTCGCCGGGTACGGCCTGTTCGTCCTCGATGGGGGCGGTCTGCTTCTCCACGGGCTTCGACTCACCTGTCAACGCCGACTCGTCCACCCGGAGGTCCTCCGCCTCAACCAGGCGAACGTCGGCCGGAACCCGTACGCCGGACTCCAGCAGGGCCACGTCCCCGGGCACCACCTCCTCGGTGGGCACCTCCACCTGCTCCCCGTCCCGGACCAGGCTCGCCTTTGGTGCACTCATCTCCGAGAGGGCACGTATAGCCTTCCGGGCCCGCCACTCCTGGAAGAATCCGATGGCCGCGTTCAGCACCACCACCGTCAGGATGATGGCCGCGTCGGCGTAGTCCTCGAAGGCGAGGACCACCCCCCCGGCGATGATCAGGACGTAGATCAACGGGTCGGTGAACTGGCGAAGGAGGATCTTCCACCAGGGGGTGGCCTCGCCGGACCGGATCTCGTTCCGACCGAACCGTTCCAGACGCTCCCCGGCCTCGGCTCCGGATAGCCCCTCCTGGACGTTCGCGTCCAGCTTCGAGACGACGTCGTCGGACTCGAGGGTGTGCCAGTGGGTTTCTCGGAGCTTGTCTGGTTCAACCATCTCGGGCCCTCCCGGTGACTACGGGCGCTCCGCTTCCACGCCGGCCTGGATCACCTTGAGGATGTGCGAGGGAGATCGGGTCGATGCCTGCCTCCATCCGGGAGGAACGAGGGGGCCGGAGATCGGACCGGTCTACAATGGCCGATGTAGCCCCTTCAACGAATCGGGGCCCTTCCCGATGGGACGCAACACCTGCTCGGCCAGGGCTCCAAGGCATCCGCCGGATGGGGGGCTCTGCAGACCGGGCTCTCCACACCGTGGGAACAGGCAAGTGCAATATCCTGGCCTGGATCCCGCCCCCCGGTGTTCACTCCATGAAGCCGTACCACTCGATGTAGGCCACATCCAGCTCCGGGTCGTTCCGTACCAGGAGCACCCCCTCCCGGTCCGCCCAGAGCGGATGGCTCCGGGGGGGGAGGGTGAGGACCCCCAGGGGGCGGAGGGGCGAGGAGGAGCCGGGCTCCGTGGCGGCCCCGGCCCCGCCCACCTGGAACAGCAGCCAGCGGCGGATCGCCGTGAAGCGCCCCGAGGGAAGCCCCTCCGGCGGGGGCTCGGTGAGGCCGATCCAGACCCGGCCGCCGCTGTCGGCGAAGACCGAGGCCACGGGGGGGACCGCCGACGGATAGTCCCTCCCTTCGAAGTCCGCCCGCCAGAGCTCCCGGAGCTCCGGATCCGTCACCCGGTCCAGTTCGACGCCGTGCAGGGAGTCGATGAGGGCCTGCGTGAAGTCACGCTCCTCTCCCATCACCCGGACGATCCGGTCCAGCCCCCCCTCCAGGTGGAAGTGCCGGGCCTCGAAAGCCAGCTGGTCCCCGGTCCAGACCCCCCGCTCCGAGGGCCAGGCGAACCCCTCCCCCCACCACCACCGCCCCTGCACGTTCACCGACACCACCTCCCCGGTGGCGGACCCCTGCACCTGGATGGACCGCTCGGTACCGGGCACCGCTCCCAGCGGCTCCCCCGTCTCTCTCCGAGGTCCCACCGGCACCACCTGCCAGACCTCCCGGACCCGCCCCTGGTTCCCCAGCTCCTCTTCCGTGGTGGTGGCTCCGATCACCACCGGAGTCCCCACCGGGGTCAGCGCCACGTGGCGGATGGTCCGGATCCCCCCCGGCTCCGTCAGGAGTTGCTCCCGCTGCAGCACACCGTCGATGGAGAACCAGCTCAGGCGCCGGGAGCCCCGGTCCCAGACCAGGAGCGTATCGCCATCCAGCGCCGTGAGCTCCAGCGGAGACCGGAACTCGCCGGGGCCGTCCCCCTCCCTCCCGATCCGCCTTACGAACACCCCTGATGCATCGAAGACCCGGATCTCGGCGGGAAGCTGCTCCAGCACCGCAAAGCCACCGTCGGAGAGCCGAGCCGCCGCCACCGGGTGGGTCCACTGGTACTCCGCCGCTCCCTCGACGGCGCCGATCCGCACATCCGGAGCGTCCGCCAACCGGAGGGCAGGCGGATGCTGGAGCACGCCTGCGGGGAACTCGTGGATGGCCACACCGGCGGAATCCCGGACGACGGCCAGCCCATCCGAGGGCGCACCTCCCTGGCAGCCGGCCAGGAGGGCGCAGAGGAGGAGGAGCGCCCCCGGGAAGCGAGCCTGCATGGCCCGGATGCTCATCCGGCCACCCGGTACTCCACGATCAGGTGGCCGCTGTCGAAGCGTTCCACCTCTCCCAGGACCAGGGGACGCGCCTCCACCGACCGTCCAAACAGCGGGATCCCTTCCCCGAACGCGATGGGGTTCACCTTCACGATGATCTGGTCGATGAGGCCCGCGGCGTACAGATCCCCCGCCAGAACCGCCCCCCCGCACAGCCAGATCGCCTTCCCCTCTTCGGCCTTGAGCTCCCGGACCCGCTCCACCGCATCGGAGGTCACCAGGGTGACGGCCTCATCGGGGCTCTCCTCCAGCGTGCTCGAGAAGAGGTATTGGTCCAGCGTCGGGTAGGGGGAGGTGAGCCCCTCCCGCTGCCCCACCTCGTAGGTGGCCCGGCCCATGAGGACGGCGTCGAAGCGCTGGTTCGGGACTCCGGGCGGACGGTAGGGGGCGGGAAAGGTCTCCGGGAAGTGCTCCATCAGGTGGGCGCCGAAGGTGTCGTCCCAGGGGAATTCGGCAAAGGATCCGTCGGCCCGGGCGATGAAGCCGTCCAGGGTCGTGGCCACATAGTAGACCAGATCGCGCATTCAGCCTCCAGAGGCTGGTAGAAGGTGGACGTCCAGGTACCGCCCGTACCCGGTGACGCCGGTCGCGTCCTCCTGCCAGCCGCGAAAGGGCTCCTGCTGATCCCAGAAGCATTCCCGCGCCTCGGCATCCACGAGGGGCGTCGCCAGTTCGGAGCCCTCGATGCAGCGGGGATGGTCGGCGCTGCCGATGTTGCCGCCCCCACCATCCACGGGGAATCGGTACCGGGTATCGTGGTGGTCACACGTGTCCAGGTGGTAGTGGCCCCCGTCGCACTCCGCACGACCCGGATAGTTGGCCTGACGTCCCTCGGCCACCCACACCACAGGGTGTGTCCCCTCCCAGGTCAGCGCGTCGGGCTCGTGCCATCGGCATTCCCCTCCGGAGCGGCCGAAGCAGTGGGCGGACAGGAACACCCGCCGGGGCACCATCCGCTGCTGCGGGTGGCCCGTCAGGTGGACCGCGATGAATTCGGAGTCCGCCGGGTGCCCGCCGCAGTCCACCCCGGGCAACCAGCACTTGGGCCCCTCCCAGCCGCAGTCCTGGAAGTACGCGGGCAGGTAGCCCACCACCACCCCGTCGTCCACCGGCTGCACCACGAAGGCGTGGCCACCCGCCAGTCGAGGCGGCACGGCGGCATGATCCCAATTGCAACCCCCCGACCGGGTAACCAGGAGTGGAGCGAATGCCCTCGCCAGGGCCAGCTCACAGGCATCGGCCAGACCGTCCCGGTCGGTGTCCACCCCCCCGGTGGCAGCACACTCCGGGACCCGTGTCTCGGACTGCGCCTCCAACGCGCCGGGGAAGCTCAGGAGGAGGAGGAGGAGCGCGAAGCGGCTCACCGTCCGCTCAACGCCCCCCAGGGGATCCCTCCCCGGCCGGCCCCAGGGGCAGCCGTTCCAGAAGCCGGACCACCACCGACTCCAGCATCTCCTCCCGCTCCGGGATCTCGACGGCAAACGCACCCGTCTCGGTCTGGCCCCGGGCCGTCGCCTCCCAGAGGGGGGCCGCCTGTCCCCTTCCCCAGAGGCGGGCGACGATCACCACCTCCCGCCTCCGCTCGTCACTCACGTCTTCCGCAAAGATCCCTCCCCGGAGAACGTCACCCTCGGTGAGGCCCACCCGGAGCTGCAGCACATGGTCTACCTCCAGCGCCTCCAGCACACGATGGATGCGGTCCAGGTCGGCCACCCCGCTGTCGTCGTAGTCCCTGAGGAGCTGGGCCAGTTCGGCCCCGACTCCACGGCTCCCCAGGCGATCCCGCGCCTCCTCGGCCACCACCAGGGGAAGGCCGGGGAAGGCGCTGGCGAGGAAGGCTTCCGCAGCGGCGATCACCACGGGGCCCGCATCCTCCGAGCCCCGCTCCGTCGTGGGGGGAAGCAGCGCCAGGGTCTCGATCTCAACCTCCGCACCGCCCGCCGGGCGGATGGGCTCCCCCACCTCCGTTGCGATCCCCGCCGTACATCCGGTCATCGCGATGGCCAGCCCGACCACGAACCCGTACCGGGCCGCCCCCCCGATCAGAATCCGCATACGACGTCCGTTTCCAGGAGGTGGATGCCTCGCTCGACCTTCGGGGTACTGCAGAACGTGTGTCCAGGATCCGCTACGGACCGGGTCGGTGCGTCTGGATCACGGCATCGGCCACGGCGACCCGCCGGCACCGTTCATCTACGGGAGGTGGTCGGAGGCGGGGCCGGGCGCCGCACCGATCCCGTCAGCGACAGCAGGATGAGGATCACCCCCAGGACGCCATAGACCGCCTGCAGCGGAGGCCTGGCCTGGTATCCCACCATCCGGATCTGCACCGCGATCCAGATCACCAGCGCCCCCCCCACCGCCAGCGCCGCCATCCAGGACCCAGGCCGCCCCTCCCACACCACCCTCGCCGCCACCATGGGGGCCATCCCCAGCACGATGAAGAGGATCAGCCCCGGGACCAGGTAGTCCGGAAAGGGTGAGCCTTCCAGCAGGGTCATGGAGAGCCCCAGCGCCTGGCCGGAGGGATCCATCATCAATCCGATTCCCCCGCCCAGGCCGCTGAGCCCCTGGAACAGGAGGAGCCCGACCAGGAGACGGAGGGCCAGGGGGCGTGGGGGGGGCGTGGGTGCGCGCCTCATGGTTCACGAATCGGGGGAGTGAGGGGGGTCGCCGGCGCTGGGGGTGGGCGCATGGGGATCGTCTTCAGGAACAGGACCCCCATGAGGGCCGCGGCCAGGGGAAAGACCACGGCGTACCCCACGATCCCGATGTTCCGGACCTGCATGTCATCCAGCAAGGCCCCGGCCACCCCTGCCAGCGCCAGCAGGCCGCTGGTCCACAGCAGGACCCGGATCCACTTCGCCAGTCGGCTTCCCCGGAAGACGGCCGCTGCGAAGAATACGGAGAGGGGGAAGAAGAGGTCCCAGGCCAGGATGTCCAGGGCGTACACCACGGAAGGCCAGGAGAAGCCCAGGAGCCAGTCCATGTCCTGGAATGCGGGTTGTCGGCTCAGCGTGAGGATGGCGAAGTGCACTGCGGAGGTGACCACGGCCACGAAGGCCATGAAGACGATGGCCGCCACGGCCTGGACCTTTGTCTCCCGGGGGGACCAGGCGTGGACCGCCACCATGAGGGTGACCATGAGGGGCATCATGGCCAGGATCAGCACCTCCAGGAGGGTGAACCAGGGATCGGCGATGGGCTCGTCCGGTGAGGAGAGCAGGGCCAGCCCCACCACCAGGCAGGCCAGGTAGGCGACCCCCAGGGAGGCCACCCCGAACCCCGAGACCACCCCCATACGCCGGGCGCCTGATGTGAAGCCGGTATCGCGGGACTCGCCCCGGCCGAGGGGATTCATCCGGCCCGGGGGAGCCTGGCGGCCCGGAAGTTCTCCTCCAGGGCCCCCGCACCGATCCGCGACGCGGAGCGGAGCTTCATGAACTCCTCCGCCACCTCCTGGTAGCCGGCGGAGCCGTCCTCTTCCTTGGACCGGCTCATTCCCCCTTCCCCCCCAGTCGCCCAAGGACCTCCCGACCCCGCGGTGAGATCCGGTACCCCGTCCCCAGGCTCTCCGTCAGCCCCAGGTTCTTCAGCTTCCGCACGTTCACCTTGAAGGCCTCCTTCTCCAGCCCCAGCCCCGGCGCCAGATCTCCCGCCCGGACCCCTTCCCCCCCTTCGATGGCCTCCAGGGTGGCCCGGGTCCAGGGGCCGGTCCGGCCAGCGGCGTCCAGCCGTTCGAGGCGGCGCTTCATCGTCTGCCATTCCTCTTCCGGGAGACCGGTCCTCTCCCGGAGCTCGATGCGCGGGTCGGGGCCCTGGAGGCGGAAGGTGATCCGGTAGAGGTCGCCGTCCGGTCGTCGGGCCAGCTCAGCCAGGAGCGCGCTGACGGCCGGATACCCTGCCCCCGCTGCGTCCGCCTCCGAAATCTCATCCTCGTCGATCCGTTCCACGGACTCGATGGCAAGCACCCCGACCGCCGTCTTCAGCGTCCCCCCTGCCGCCACCGTGGGACGGCGCCACCGTCGGAAGGCCAGGGTGATCTCCCCGGCCTGGATGCGGGGCAGGTCCTTCTGTTTGAAGAGCATGGCACGGTTCTCCGTTGGATACTCCGAGGCGAGCGCCGGGGGGTGGGGTGAGTGGGCGCGGGCTGGCACCGGAACCCTACCGCACCCGGAGCACGCCCCACCGGCCGTCCAGAAAGGCGTAGTCGACATGGAATTGCGGGACCCCACCCACACAGTTCCGCTGGAGGACCGTCCCCGGCATGGCAGCGCCCACACAGAAGCCGAGGGTCGGCGTGCCCGTCCGATAGGACCGCACACCGATCCGGAGATGCGGCTCCCCCGATGTGTACGGCGCCCCTCCGTGGATGGTGTGGCCCGGATTGGCGACGCACGGACCGCAGCTCCGGGTGAGCCGGAGGTGGGGTTCACCCTCCACAACCACGGCCGGTCCCCGCCACCAGGGCACCAGGACGGCAACCGTGTCGCTCTCCGCTCCGAGGGTACTCCGGGCGAGATACACGACCTCGGGCAACCGGACCAGGTCCAGAACGGCAGACCGGGCCCCCTCCAGGACAGAGGGTTCGGGGACGGGCCAATCTTGTCCGGCGAAGGGGATCCGCGACAGCCCGATCCGCATGGTCAGGTGCGTCGAGTCCCCTTCCTGCACCGAGACCACCTGGAGGTCGGAATCGTGTCCCGCGACCGTTGCCAGCACGGTCCACCTCCCGGGCGGAACCTGCAGCTCGAACATTCCATCGGGCCCGGTCAGCGTCCCCACGCTGTCCAGTTCCATCAGCCGGATCACCACGCTTCCCTGCGGCTCACCCTCCTCTCCCCGGACCTCCCCGGTGATGCGGGCTCCGGCGGTCTGGGCCCCGGCCGTCCCCGGGATCAGGACCAGGAGCACAAGCAGCGTCAGGAGCGTGCTGGAACTCGCCGTCCGGCCGCGGGCCAGGAGCGTGGCCGGCAGGAATGCACAGGCAAGACGTCGCATCATCAGACTCCCCGGAAAGGGCAGAGCGTCAGGCAAGGATGCGCGCCGTCCCGACGACCGCTACAGCCATAGTCACACGAGGGGATCCCTCACGCCATCCGCCCGACGATCGTTACGGGTGCCGCGTGCACAAGTCTGCTACATTGGCGGGACAGCGGCGACCGTCCGGCCCGGCGCCGTCGCCCGCGCGCCCGGGCGGGCAGCCTCATGGACCGATCCCCCGAACCGCAGAGGCACCGTGCGCTCCTCCACCTCCCCCCGAATCCCTCTCCTCCTCCTGCTGGCCTCGCTTGCCTGGTACGCCCCGCTGGCGGCTCAGCAGCAGGCCGGTGACCGGGAGGTGCAGCTCAGCGGCTCCGTACTGGCCTCCGCAGGCGAAGAGGGTGGCTCCCAGGCCCTGGCCATCGTGCAGGCGAAGGTCGGGTACTTCGTCACGGACCGCGTCCAGCTCGGCGCCTTTCCCACCCTCAGCTACACCCGGGTCACCGTGGAGACGGCGGGGGGGGAACTGCGGGCCAGCGACACCCGGCTGGGGTTCGGAGCCTTCGGCACCTACTCGTTCCTGGCCGAGGACGCCATGACGGTTCCCTATGTGGGAGGTCAGATCTACAAGATCGACCTGACGGACTCCGAGGCGCAGACCTGGGTGGGGGCGAACGCCGGGCTGAAGTACTACTTCAACCGGAACATGGCCTTCGACGCCGGGGGGAACGCCCTCCTCGGCACGGGCGACGCCGGCGGGATCCTCGTGCTCTTCCAGTTCGGGCTGAGCTACCTCTTCGAACGATGAACGGACCAAGCCATCCAGGGATCCCGGGCGTGCTGGTGGGGCTCCTCCTTGCGGCGGGCCTCCTGGCGATGGGTTCCCCGGCAGGGGCCCAGGAGGTGGTGGTGCAGCCGCTGATGTCCTTCCGGGCGGCGTCCGGCGAGCCGGTGGCCCCGGACTTCTCCACGGACGGAAACCGGATCCTGGTGGCCGCTCGGAGTGGCGGGGTCTCGGTCCGGGGCGTGGCGGACGGCGGGGTGCAGTGGGAGGGGCGGCACCCCACGTCCAGGCCCGTGCTGTTCGCGGCCTTCCTGGAAGGCGATTCCCTGGCGGTGACGGTGGATGACCGGGGCGGGGTGGGCATCCATCCGGTGCTCCGGGCGGGTGGGGTAGCCGAGAGTCTGGAGGGCCCCCGACTCTCGCCGCTGCGCTTCGCCCTGGATCCCGCCGGGCGCACCCTGGCCATGGCCGGGGAGGGGAGCATCGTCGTGGTGGACCTGCAAGCGCGGCGTCGGGTCGGCACCATCGACGCCGGGGACGCTCTCCGGGACCCCATCTTCCTGGCCTTCGACCGCCGGGGCGGCCAGCTCCAGGCGCTCTCCCTGAACGGGTCGATGACCGCCTGGAACCCGGCGACACTCGAGCCGCTCCGCCAGGTCACGCTCCAGAGCGACGAGCTCTACGGATCCCGCACCCGGCTCCACGCCGCCGGGCAGGACGGGTCCGCCAACATCCTCGTCGCGGCCCTGGAGGAGGTGGCGCTTCCGCGGGGAGGGCTCCGGGGGCCGGCCCGCCCCGGGGACCTGGTGCGAAGGGACCTCCTCCTGGTGTTCGACTGGCACAGTGGCAACGAGATCCGACAGGTGGTCCCCGAGGAGGGGGTGGTGGACGCCCTGGTGGTGGGGCCCGGAAACGACCACGTGGTCATGGCCCGGGGGGACCAGATCCGGGTGGTGGATCTCCGGCGGGGCGAACAGGGGGTGGCCATCCCCGCGCCGGGCCGTGTGGAGCACCTGGTGGTGGATGACAGCGCCCGACTCCTGGCCGTGGTCACCCGGGACGGCGACGTGGCGGTCTGGTCCATGGAGTATCGCGAACGGACCTTCGCCGAACGGCTGAACGAGCCCGAAGAGGGACTCCGGGGCCGTCTCCGGGTGCTGGGCACGGACTCCCCCGCCATCCCCTCCGACCAGCCGGCGATCCTGGCGGTGGCCCCCTTCGACGACCGGGACGGGGAGGGTACGCTGTCCCGGACAGTGGCCGAGCTCCTCACCACACAGCTGGCGAACCTCGCTCACCTCACCGTGGTGGAGCGCCTGCGGATCGAGACCGTGCTCGATGAGCAGGAGTTGGCCCGGCAGGGGCTCACCGAGCCGGGCGGGCTGCAACTGGGGCGCCTCCTGAACGCCCGCTACGTGGTGCTGGGCTCCATCGGGACGTCTGGTGCCAGCGTGACCTTCAGTGCCCGCATCCTGGACACGGAAACCGGGGAGGTCCGGGCCGGCCGCACGGTCCTCTGCGAGGAGTGCCGCCCGGGGGAGCTGTTCGAGGCCATCGAGATGCTGGGGAATGTGATCGCGCGGTGAGGGGGGAGGAGCAGCACCCCCCGCCCCCCCGGCCATGGGACCATGGCCCGGGACCCCGGCCCTGACCGGGAGGCCTCACCCGCAGCACCTGCTCCAAGGTCCGATCAGCCCCAGTGGTAGAGGTAGAAGGCCAGCGCCAGCAGGAGCACCCCGGCTCCCACTTCGGCCACCTTTCTCCAGCTCCTTCGGATGGTGCGGCCCAGGATCAGACCCATCCATGCGAAAAGCATGGAGCAGCCGGATATGGTGGAAGCCACCAGCAGGGGGGGAAGATCGCGCGCCCCCAGACCGAAGCCGATGACCAGGTTGTCCACACTGAGCCCCGCCGACAGCAGGATCAGCCCCCGCCAGGAGGTGAGACGCCGGGCCAGTTCTTCCTCGTCCACACGCTTCGTCGCCGATGCGACGAGCGTCATGACTCCCAGCCCGGCGATGAGTGCCACCGGGAGCCACGCCATGAGATCCGTCACCTGGGACGCCCAGCGCCTTCCCAGCCAGAGGCCCACCAGGGGAATGGAGAACTCGAACACCCCGAACACCGGGACGATCATCCACTTCCGGTGCGCCTGCCCCAGAGAGCCCAGGGTGAGGGAGACGGCGAGGTTGTTGGCGCCGATGGCGACGCCGACGACCAGCAGGGTCAGCCACATGTGCACAGGTCCCCGTTCGGCCGGTTGGCCGGTTCACCGAGGAGTGGGGCGAAGCAGGCCAACGTGATCTCGCCGTCCCGGATCCGGGACGGTTCCTTCTGCCTGAAGAGCATCGTGGGCCTCACCCTTTCCGGCGACCAATCAGTTCTTCCCCACCATCCGAACCCCCGGCACGAACTCCCCGCGCCCCGCACATCGCACCGTCGTCTCGATGCGCTTCGCCCGGGTGCCCTCCGTGCGAGCCAGCTTGATCCACCGGAGCGTAAACCGGCGGGCCGAGGGGGGAAAGCCGTCGAAGTGGGCCCTCGCCGCGGGATTCGCTTCGAACCGGGCGGCCAGATCGTCCGGCACCACCAGGTCGTCCACATCATCCATGAAGTCCCAGAGCCCGGACGCCTTCCCTGCCTCGATGGAGGCGAACCCCGGCTCCGCCATCCGCCCCTCGGCGATCAGGCGGGCGGCCCGCTCCTTGTACGACCGGGCCCAGTGCTGCACCCGACGCTTCGAGATCAACTGCATCGTCCGGCTGTCATCCAGCTTCCGGCGCACCCCATCGATCCACCCGAAGGCGATCAGCTCGTCCAACACCTCGTCCCGGGAGACGTACCGGTCCCGCACGGAGGCCTTCCATGTGACCAGCCAGACGCTCTCCTCCCGCGTGTGATGGGCCTCCAGCCACGTCCGGAGTTCCCCCGCCGAGCGGACCTCCACCCTGGTCAGGTCGTCGGCTCCGGAAGGGCTCTTCATGTGCGTTCTCCTGGTGCGCCCACATCGTGGCCATTCCCCTGCGCTGCCTTCAGCTCCGCGGCCAGGAGGCCCATCAGCTCAGCCGCGGGAAGCGCCCGGGCCCGATGTGCTCCCTCCCCCGCCCAGTGCGCTCCATAGCCGTTCTCGCCGTGCGCGGCAGCGGCCGCGTGCAGGGCCCGGGCGGCATCGTAGGCCAGGGGATAGTCCGGGGGGGTGAGGCGGCCCACCAGTTCTTCCGCCAGGGCGGTGATCCTGTTCACCAGCCCCCGTGCGGGTCGGCCCGAGATTCCGGGGGTCATGACCGAGGGCAGCACATCCTTTCCCAGCAACGCACTCCGGTGCGCCGCGCCGGCCCCGGACTCCGGGCACGCAATGAAGGCCGTGCCCAACTGCGCCGCCCCTGCACCCATCCGGAGAGCGGCTGCGACGCCGGCACCGTCCATGATCCCTCCCGCCGCGATGACCGGAATCCGGAGGTGCTGCACAAGGCGCCCGGTGAGGGGGAGGGTGCCCAGGCGTTCGTCGGCGGCTGCAGGATCGAATACGCCCCGGTGTCCCCCCGCCTCGAAACCCTGTGCCACCACGGCATCCATTCCGGCCTTCTCTGCTGCGATCCCCTCGGCCAGGCAGGTCACCGAAGCCACCAGAAAGGCCCGTGCCCCACGAAGGGCCTCCACCCGGTCCAGCTCCGGAATGCCGAAGTGGAAGCTCACGACGGGGGGGCGCGCCTCCACCAGAGCGGCCAGCAGTCCGTCATCCTCGTTGAAGCTCGGATAGATGGCCCGCAGCCCCTCGGGTGGCTCGGTCCCGAAGCGGCGGAAGAGGGGCGCCAGTTCCGCGAGCCAGGCCGCCTCACGGGAGGCGTCCTGCACGGGGGCCCTGTGGACGAAGACATTCACGTTGAACGGGCGATCGGTCCTGGAACGCAGATCTGCGATCATCTCCCGGGCGCCGGCCGCCCCGACGGCTCCGACGGCGATGCTCCCCATGGCTCCCGCGTTGGAGACGGCTGCGGCCAGCGCAGGAGTGGAGACCCCTGCCATGGGCGCCTGGACGATGGGTACCGCCAGGCCAAGACGACGGGCCAGTGGACCCGACAGCGGATCGGAAACGGGGAGGGTCATGCCAGGGCTCCCCACGGTCTGGTGGCGCCCGGGCGCCGCGCGACCTCTGCGGGGCTTCCCCACCGGCCCATCTTCATGTGCGACAGATCTTCTCCACCGCCCGCCCCTTCGCCAGTTCGTCCACCACCTTGTCCAGGTAGCGCACCCGCTGCGTCAACGGGTTCTCGATCTCCTCCACCCGGTATCCGCAGATCGAGCCGGTGATGAGGCCGGCATTCGGATTCAGCCTGGCCCGCTGGAAGAACTCCTCGAAGGTCACCTTCTCCTCGATGAGCCCGGCCAGCGCCTGGTCGTCGAAGCCCGTCAGCCACTCGACCACCCGGTGCAGCTCCTCCTTCGTCCGCCCCTTCTTCTCCACCTTCGTGACATAGTGGGGATAGACGGAGGAGAAGGTCATCCGGGCCATGCGGGCGTCGTGTTCGGGGGTGGTCTTCATGGGGCCCGAAGGTGGAGGTGGATGGTATCGGTAGGCGCCACGGAGCCCACAGGTGCAAATCTCAGCACATGCAGCACGCTGTCCGTTGCGATGACCGGCAGGGGAACGCCCACGGCGATCGGTCGCGGGTCCTCCAGCAGGCGGCCGCGAATCCAGAACGAGGCCGTGTCCGCCGGAGCCGGGCTCGGTGGGAACCACCGCGTCACGCGGAGCGTCACGAGTCCCGGACCGGGCTCGGACGGACTGGTCGCCCCTGCCCCGGTGCCCTCCCGCGCCGGAATCGCCTGCACATCCCAGCGAACGAGGGCCGGCCAGGGCTGCTCCGGGGGCTCCACCATGATCACGAGGTCGGCACACCCGAAGTTCCCGAATTCCCCCGTTTGCGGGCACACCGACGGCTCGACTTCCGGGTCGGAGATTCCGCAGCCCACGGCTCCCAGGAGCGCGCCGGCCAGCAGGAGGAAGCGGGGTCGCGTGGTCCAGAGGGTCATGATCGGTTTCTCCATCCTCGAGGCTGGACCGGTGGTCCGAGGTCGGCCGCCGGCCAGTAGACCATCTCCATGGGGATCCCCACGTCGTCCAACGGAGGGGAGGCAGGGATCGTGACGCAGTCGGCGGCGTGGACCGCGCAGACCGCGGCCACCAGGGCATCCAGGATGTCGTCCCGCTGGGCCTCGAACCCGCCATGCTCCAGGTACGCCTCTCCCACGATCCGGCGGACCTGCGGGATGTGGCGCTCCAGTGCGTCCAGACGTGCGTTGATCCCGGCCCGTGTCTTCTTCGAGTGGACCATGGGCGCCCCCACCAGCCCTCGGAAGCACACTTCCGGATGCACCTCCCGGATCTGTCCCCGAACCTCGGGAGAGGCGAGGAGCAGTTCGTCCACCTCCCGGATCCTGGGGACAATCCCCCAGCTCTGCTTCGAGAGACCCTTCCCCAGTGCCTCCCGATTCCGTTGCTGAGACTCCTCATAGGAGCCCGCGTAGACGGCCGGCCGTGAGGGCGTGGGAAAGACGCTGGAGCTTCGCCCGGGGCTGAGGAGCCGCCTCGCCTCGAGATCACAGCTGCGTTCCCCGCGACCCTGCGAGAGGAGTCCGATAGGGATGTCCACGAAGACGGGAACGGAAGGCTCCACCCGCTCCATGAGTTCCCCCAGGGTGGAGACCACTCCATACTCGGGGGGGCCATCCCCGAGGCCGAAGTAGAACCACCCCTTCCAGCACCCGTCCACCCCCCACCCCCTCATGGATGGAGCACCGGGAGGCAGGCTTCCCACGGTTCCACCTCGCCCCTGCACTGCTTCGCCATCACCCGGGAGATGTGGGGGATGTGTCCGGCGTCGGTGGCGCTCTTCTGATCCTCTGTCCTCACATCAGGTCTCCTCTGATGGGCTCCGGCGCGGCGCTATTCCAGCCTCAGCACAAACGTATTCGAGGCTCGCGCCGCCAGCGGGATCAACTCCCCGAACGGAACCTCATCCCGGAAGGACGACAGAGCGGCCGTCCATACAATCCGATACACACCGGAAGGATCGGCCACATCGAACCGGGGCGCCGCATTGGTGCCGGGGAGGGCGCCCACCACATTCAGCACCCCCGCATACTGTTCCCCGGCCTCGATGAGGAGCGGGGGGCTGAGGCAACTCGCCAGAACCGGACTCCAGGCCGCCTTCCACTTCCCGTCCTCCCAACGCTCGAGGGCAACCCCGAAGCCGCCCTGGCAGTTGACCACATGCACCCGTGCCCCGGTGCGATTCGTGAAGACGTAGGGGATCTCCGTGGCCATCCACCTCCCCGAGGTGTTCAGCACGTACTCGCTGCCACCCACCTGGATCCCCGGCTCCTGGATCTCGGGAGCGAGGGGGGATGTACAGGCGGTGACCACGAGCAGAGCCGCGGCGCCGACGAACCGGGGTGAAGCCAGGCGGATCCCGAACATGGTCATCCTCCGAAACCGTGGCGGTAGACGGCGACCCCCTGCACATCCAGCTCGTCCGTCTCGACGCCCAGTACGAGATCCCCCCGTACGGAAAGGAGCAGGAAGGGACCGGGAAACTCGATGGTACCGACCCACACGCCATCCGGCGCCAGCACCCGGTACCGGGTCGGCCAGGAACTCCCCGGGGTGTACTCCGCAATCCATACACCGCCGTCAGAGGTGCCCCTCAGGGACCCGAAGAGCGGAAGGGGAGCCGCCGGGTCGACGGTGTATTGGGCGATCTGATCGTTCACGAAGGTCTGGAGCAGCTCCCCACCCATCTGCGGATTGACCCGTCGAAGGTCCTCCCGGAGAGCGGTCTGGAATCGGGTCCAGAGGGAATCGGTGGGAAAGGTGGGCTCCTGATTCCACCGGGCGATCCGGGGCACGTCGCCCTGCCCCGACTGCCAGATGATCTCTGGCTGACCCGTTCGGCCATGGACAAAGCCGTCACCTGCGGCGGAAATAACACTCCGGACGGAGTAGGGGCTCCAGGGCCCCCCGTCGTAGCGCGCAGCCAGCGGGAAGGCCCCCATCGTGTCGGCAAGGCCGGTCCCGGGATCGAAGCGCACCATGGATCCCATGAACCACGGCTCCGTGAAATCGCTCGGAAAGGTGGCCGTGGTCATCAGGAGGCGGCCCTCCTGATCCACCCCCTCCGCCATCAGTCCGAACGAGACCTCCGGGATTTCGCGGGTGCTCACCAGGGTGGCCAGGGAATCCCCGACGTAGAGGAGGAGCTTCGCGTTCCGGTCGTCCTCAACCCAGACCCTGTCGCCCCCCGCCCCCACCACCGCCCGGAGGCCGGCGACATCGCTCGGCCCCTGACCCCTCCGGGCCAGAACGGTGTGCCCCTCCCCCCGGGGATCCACCGCAACCACCTGCTGGCTCCCCAGGTCACCCACCACCGCACTGCCGTCCCCCCGGAGTGCCCCGAAGAAGACCGTCTGGAACTCGTGGTCGCCGGGGGCGAACCCATGCCGCCAGACCGGCTCCAGGGTGCCGATGGGTTCGTCGCCGCTCCCGGCGTTCTCCACGATCCGGGTACCGGCGCTGTCGGAGACGGTGGCCGCAGCACCGGCGCCAGGGGCGCTCTCCGTCTGACAGCCCACCATCGCCATGGGGATCAGGACCGCGGCGGCCCGCATGAACCCAACCGGTACGTGCATGGCTCTACTCCCCTCCTTCGGTTGGCGGGTCGTGCCGGAGCCCGTCCGGGGCCTCCGGGCCGGCCATCGAGCCTGAGGCTCGATTCCGGCCCGTCAGGCCGATCCCCAGAGCACCTTCTCGGGATACGGTAGCGATAGCGGCGGTGCGTCCTTCCGGGCGAAGAAGCGCACCTCTGCGATCTCCTCCACATCCGTTCGCCCCGTTGCCTCATCGCTGGGGACCGTACCGGCATACACGAAGATCGCGTACTCCACACGGTCGCCGTTCGGGTAGGTATGGCGGAATCGGTCACCACCCAGTGCCGCGGCAAGGACCAGCTCCACCGACGCGACCCCGGTCTCCTCCCGGAGTTCTCGATGCGCCGCCTCGATGGGAGCCTCGGTGGGTTCGATCGCACCCGCTGGAAGGCCCCACTCGCCCGAATCCCGATCGCGGACCAGGAGCAGCCGTCCCTCGCCGTCCCGCACGACAACAGCCACCGAAGGCAGCAGAAGCAGTTCGGACCCGACCTTCGAACGTAGCGCCGCCAGATAGGGCGATATCGGCACGGTGTCTTCCCCCTTGTCAGTCTCGGGTTGCATCGGAGCCGCCCGGTAGAGATCGCTGACACAGACCGGTGGGAATTCCGAACATGGATGCCCCCCGGAAGCTCCGCCAGTACGAGTCATCCAGTACCGTGGCCGCCCCCCGTCCCGCTCCCTACCTTCCAACCTCCGCCCCGGACCCACCGGGGCGCTGCGATCCGCATAGCGAGTCCGCCGGTATGCCCATCCCCTTCCTCCGCACCGCCACCGTCCGGACGCTCCTCCTGGTGGACGGGATCGGGGCCCTGATCTCCGCCGCCCTGCTGGGGCTGGTCCTCACCACCTGGGAGCCGGTCTTCGGGATGCCCACCCGGATCCTGGTGCCGCTGGCGGTGGTGGCCGCCCTCTTCGCCGTCTACTCCCTGGCCGGGCATTTCACGAACCGGGGGGCCCTGTATCTCCTGGGGATCGCCGTGGCCAACACCCTCTACTCCGTCGTGACGCTGAGCCTGGTGCTCGCCCTCCGGGACTCCCTCACCTGGCTGGGTCTGGCCTACTTCGTGGGGGAGATCCTGGTGCTCATCGGGCTGGTGGCGGCGGAGATCACGGTGGCCCGCCGGGCGTCCACGTCCCCCTGATGGACCACTGGACGAACCGCGATCCCCGACGGCCCTGACCGCCTCGGCTTCGGCCAGGACAGGATCAGCGGCCCGGTGAGCTGCCGGCGGCCCAGCGGTGCCTTGCCCCGCAACGCCCATGGTCCGTAGCATTCCCAACGGACCTCCGCACCCCGGCCTGCCCCGTCATGTCGCTCCACGGCGCAGCCCCGAGGGTCCGGGCGTCTCCGTAGCCTTCCCAGTCCCGGGGGTGCCATGAAGGCCGTTGCTGCACCCGTTTCCCCTTCGCGGATCGACAGGGCGAGCACCCCCGATCGACGATCGGCGGCCACGGGAACGCCCTCCTCTCCGATCCCGTCTGCAGCCCCCGGCCTGTCCCACAGCTTCGGTGACCTGCGGGTGTCCCCGCCCCCCCTCCGGGTCGCTCCACCGGATTCTGCCACCGAGGTGGAGGCCCGCAGTCTGGCTCCCCGGCTGCTGGGCGGGAGGGCACAGGAGAGGACCCGGTCTGAGGGCATCCCGGCTCCTCCGCGCCTCTCTTCGCCCCCCTGCGCCGAGCCAGGAGACCGGGGCCACCCGGTTCCCGCCTCCGTGGCCCATCGCCTGCAGGGTCCCCTCGCTGGCGGAGCCCCTCTCCCGCCCTGGCTGGAAGAGGCGCTTCCACCGGCAGGCCCCGGTGGATCCGGGATCCGGGTCCACACCAACTCCGCCGCCCGGGCCGACAGCCGGGCCCTGGGCGCCCGGGCGTTCGCGTTCCAGCGCCACATCTTCCTTGGATCCGGGGAGTTCCGTCCCGGCACCCGCTCCGGAGAGCTCCTCCTGGCCCACGAAGCGGTCCATGCCCTGCAGGCCCCGGAGGGGGTGGTCTCCCGGACCCCTGCCACCTCTACCGAGGATCCCCCTCCCCGGGCCGCCACCCCGGCGGAAGCCCGGGAGTTCGTGGAGACGCTGATCCACTTCATCGAGTTGGGGCGCGACCGATACCAGCCGTCGCTGTCCGGTTTCGACGCCAATCGAGCCCCCGTCTACACCCGGCCGCCGCTCACCTCCAGCGCCCTCCAGGTGCAGCTCGACGGGTGGAAGAGCTCGGTGGAGAACGGCCTGCAGATCATCGCGGGCACCCTGGGAGGGGATGCGGCGCTGGAGGCCTCACTCCGCAGCGTCTACCCCGCCGCCGTGGACGCCGCCGTGCGGGCGGCAGCCGAGCACGCCCGGGAAACACCCCACCAGGTCTTCGACCGGGAGCGCACCCGGATCCTCCCCTGGGCCTGGCCCCAGGCCTCCCTGGACCCGGCAGGGAGTGCCCTCAGCGATGCGCTGGGAGCCACGGAGCGGAGCCAGATCCGGGTGGTGACCACCGGCGTGACCCTGGGGAACGTGGATGCCTACTTCGCCGCCAATGCTGCGGCGGTCCCCCTCCCGGCGGGACACACCCTGCGTTTCGGGGGGTCGGTGCCGAGGGCCCTCCGGGACGGGCTCTCCCGGATCGCCGGCACCCTGGCGGGGATCACCGACGGGCTGGAGCTGAACACCACCCTCACGTTGGGGCTGGACCTGGGGCGCGTGGGGGGGGACTACGATGCCTGGCGCTTCACCCGGGTGGAGCACCCCGCCGTTCCCGCCCGCCCAGCCACCCGAACCTCGCCTGCCGTGGCCGCCACCCCCGCCACGCACGAGATCCTGGTGGAGCACCTGGGGGCCATCGGGCTGGAGCGCACCGCGCCGGGGGGTGCCCGGGAGCAGGGGGAGCGCTTCGTCCGTCTGGGGCTGCGGCTGGGATCCGGGTGGCCCTCCTCCCCGGACTGGGAGCGATCGCCGGAGCTCCAGACCCTGGCCATGGCCATCGCGCCGCTGTCGGACGCCGTCCTGGGTCGCCTCTCCGGGCTCACAGTGGTACGGGCGTCGGCCAGTACCGTGGACCCCAGCCGGGCCGGGGAGTATGACTTCGGGAGCCACACCGTCCGTCTCTTCAACGGCGCCTTCGCCGCCTCCGCCACCCGCTTCGGCACCCCCGGGGCCGACTTCACCACCGGCGCCGGCTTCACCGTGCGCCACGAGTTCGCCCACGTGCTGGACCAGCTCCCCCTCCAGTCCGCCATGTCCAACTGGAACGCCTCGGTGGCTGCCCTGAACGCCCAGGTGGACCGTCAGGACACGGAGTTCGGCCAGTTCCGCGGGACCGGGAACAGCTACCGGATCCCTCCGGAGCACCGGGACGCCTGGAACGCCCTCCAGGCCGATATCCGGAGAGCGCAGGGGGCCCACAGGAGCTCCGTGAGGGCCAGGGATGCCGCCCGGTCCGCCTCCGGAGCCCGGCTGGTGCAGCGGACCGGGACCAACGTCTACGAATCGGTGCAGGGCCCGGCGGCGGCGGGGAGCATCGCCTTCCGGCAGGCGGCGGTGCAGGACGGGGTGCGGATCACCGAGTATTCGGACGAGAGCTGGCTGGAGTACTTCGCCGAGGCCTGGGCCCTCTTCGTCTCCGCCCCCGGGGAGCTCCTCCGGCTGCGGCCCCACATCCACGCGTACTTCGTGGCGAATCCGCTGTAGGGCGATGCGGTCCCGGGTGCCGGGGGGACCCGTCCGCCCCCTCAGTCAGCACCCGGGACGTCTGGCGCCGTCCGGCTTGCCCACAGGTGCGGGCGCCACTACCCTCGCTTTCCCATCCCCTGCTTGTCGCCTCCCGGGCCAGCCGTGCCTGACTCGACCCCCCATCCACGGAGCGCCGGGTGGAGCCAGAACTACAACGTCTCCTCCTCATCACCTTCGCGGCCGCCATGCTGGCCGACGTGTCCATGGCCTTCGGGGTCATTCCCTTCTTCTTCCTGAAGGACATGTCGGACCGTCTCGCCGGTACCCTCTCCGCGGCAGCGGCCGGCATGATGGCCACCGCCGGCCTGGTGCAACTGGTGGGCGAGGGCCTCGAGAAAGCCCCCGGCATCCAGGCCTGGGAAGTGGCGTTGGGGCTGGCGCTGGGAGCCGTCTTCTACGCGGCTGCGGCCCGATGGGTGCGCGCCCACGAGGACTTCGATCTCCTCGCGCTGCGCAAGAGCGGCGGTACGCAGGCGCTGATGATCGTAGCGGCCATGACCGTCCACTCACTCCCCGAAGGAATCGCCATCGGTGTCTCGTTCGGCTCGGGGGAAGAGGGGCTCGGCATCGCCGTCGCGTCGGCTCTGGCCGTGCACAACATCCCCGAAGCCATCGCCATCACGCTGGCCCTTCGCGCCAACGGCCTCTCCACCTGGAAGTGCATGGGATGGGCGATGTTCACGAGCCTCCCCCAGCCGCTGGCCGCCCCCTTCGCGGCCTGGCTGATCTGGATCTTCGAGCCGTTGCTCCCGTTCGGGATGGGCTTCGCTGCCGGGGCCATGACGTTCCTGGTGGTCAACGACCTCCTCCCGGAGGCCCTTGAGAAGATCAACCGGACCCGCGCGGCCGCTGCCTTCATGGCCGGCGTGGTGGGGATGGTGGTCCTGGGACGGCTCGTGGGGATGTGACGTTGCAGCCTCGAACGGCGATCGTCCCACTCGGGCAGGGCACGATCCGAACCCTGGCCCCCCTGTCCCACGGGCGTCTCCGGCCACTCCGGCCCTGCCCCGTCCACGGTCCCGCGCCGATCCCACTCCCGCCACGCCTCCGATCCTCCAGCCCCACCCGCCATGCTTCGCTCTCTCCGCCCCCTCCCCACCCTCCTTCTCCTGCTCCCGCTCCTCCTTCCCGCTCCGGGGGAAGCCCAGACCATCCTGAACGTGGAACGCTTCCAGCTCTCGGCCCGGGAAGGGGTACACGTAGAGTTGGACCTCTCGGGATCGGGGCAGGCGGGGAACCGGCGGATCCTGGACGCCCGCATCCAGGGGATCGTGGGGGTGGTCACCGAGCACCACTGGCCCCGACTCATCCTGGGGGGGCGCTACCTCCGGGAGGGGGGGGAGGAGCCGGTGCTGGACAACCAGTTCGTGCAGCTCCGCTACTCGTACCTCTTCTCCCCGAAGACCCGGACCTTCCACTTCGTCCAGATCCAGCGAAATGAGACCCTGCGCCTGCGGGAACGGTTGCTGGTGGGCTCCGGATTGCAGCGGGACTTCCAGCCTACCGAGGCCACCAGCCTCTCCCTGGGAGGCGGCGTCATGGGGGAGTGGGAGGCGCTGGACCCGGATGCGGTGGGGCCCGGGGACGAGGTGAATGCCCGGGTGGTACGCATGACCGTGGTGGGGGTGCTGCGACACACCCTGGAGGCCGGGCCGGAGCTGGTGAACATCGCGTACCTCCAGCCCGACATCACGGAGCCTGGCGACATCCGGATCCTGAACGATGTGGCCCTGAGGGTGCCCCTGGGGAGCGCCGTGACCATGGTGCTCGCTTCCGAATGGCGCTACGACAGCCGGCCGCCCTCGGTGCTGGGGGCCCACGACCTGAGCTACCGGATGGGGGTGACGATTGCAGTGAGGTGAGGGGGGGGCGGCTCCGGGCCTACCCCGCTCCCCTCCCGCACCCCTCAACCCCACCGGAGGGAAAGCGCAAACAGCACCACCGCCCCGAGCCCCGCCCCCGTGCGCACCGTGTTCCAGCGGGTCCAGCGCTCAAGGTAGAGCGTCCACACCCCCCGTGCCTCCTCCGTTCCGGGGACCACCGCCGCCAGCTGGTCGTTGAGGGGCACATTGACCAGCGCGGTCACCAGGAACACCCCCACGAGATAGGACGCCGCCGCCCCCAGGATCAGGAATCGGGCCTCGTGGTCCGTCGCCAGCGCCACCCCCGCGGCGGCCACGGAGAGCACCGCCGTCCCCATGAAGAACAGGAAGAACAGGGGATTCAGGATGATGGCGTTGATGGCCACCATCGTCGCGGCTCCCGCATCCAGCCCCTGCCGGGCCAACGCTTCCATGATCGTGTTGGAGAAGACGAAGAGCAGCCCCGACATCACGCCGGACCCCACCACCGCCGCCACCAGCAGCCCGTCCAGGAGGAGGGTCATGGCACCGCCACCCATGCCCCGGTTTCCGCCGCGCCCCGGGCGTAGTTCCGGAAGCTCCGGGGAGGCCGCCCCAGCGCCCGCTCCACGCCGTCGGCCACAAAGGCGTTCCGGCCGTCCAGCACGGTGGTGAAGAGGTAGCCCAGGAGCCAGATCAACTCCCCCGGGAGTCCGGCGGCCCTGAGCCCGTCCATGAACGCCCCATGGGGAATCCGCTGGTAGTGCACCGCCCGCCCCAGTGCGCCGGAGATCTCCGCCACGGCCTCGTCGAAGGTCAGCAGATCCGGGCCGCTGACCTCGTAGGTCTCCCCGGCATGCCCCTCTCCGGTGAGCGCCGCCACGGCCACATCCGCAATGTCGTCCGCGTCCACGAAGGGCTCCCTCACATCCCCCGTGGGAAGGTGCACCGCCCCCGCCACCACCATGTCCCGGAAGGGCCCCTCGGAGAAGTTCTGGGCGAACCAGCTGGCCCGGACCACGGTCCACTCCAGCTCCGGGCGCTGGATCACCCCCTCGGCCCGCTGCGCCTCCTCCTCTCCCCGACCCGACAGCAGCACGAGCCGCTCAACCCCCTGCTGGACGGCGGCCTCCACGAAGGCCGCCACCGTCTCCACGGCGCCGGGCGCCGCCAGGTCGGGGGCGAAGGTCACGTAGACCCGGTCCATCCCATCCAGGGCCGCCGCCCAGGTGGAGGGGTCGCTCCAGTGGAAAGCCGGGTCGGTGGAGCGGGACACGCTCCGGACCTCCAGGCCCCGGGCCGCCAGCGAGCGGACCACACGGGCTCCGGTCTTGCCGGTTCCACCGATCACGAGGTAGCGATGAGACTGGGGATGCATCACTCTCTCCTTGAGGGAGGGGTCCCCCGCGGTCCCATGCCGCAGGGCGTGATGAACGATCCCCCGATCCGGCCCCGAGGCCCATGACCGGACGGCCCACCCTCTTGATCCATCGGCCCGACTTCGCCCCGGAGCGCCCCGCAGCCATGGCCAGAGCCGTCTCCGTCGACCGCCTGCAGGACTCCGCCGACCCGGTGGCCGAGGCGCTCCACACCCTCCAGCTATCGGGGGCCTTCTATTCCCGGGCCAGCTTCAGCAACCCGTGGGGGCTGAAATTCCCCCAGATGCCGGGGCACCTGATGTTCCACGTGGTGACCTCGGGCCGGTGCTGGGTGGAGTCCCCGGGAATGGAGCCGCTCCGGATGGATGAAGGGGACTTCGCCCTCCTCCCCCATGGAGACGGACATGTCCTGCTGGGGGCCCCCGGGGCCTTCGCCACCAGCCTCTGGGACACACAGCGGGAGCCCGTCACGGACCACTACGAGCTCCTGACCCACGGCGGAGGAGGGGACGCCACCACCATGATCTGCGGGGCGGTGCGGCTGGATCACCCCGCCGCCCGGCGCCTGGTGGCACTCCTCCCCCGGGCGATCCACCTGCAACGCACCGGTAGTGCGCAGGACCAGTGGATGCAGAGCACCGTGCAACTGATCTGCCACGAAGCCGCCGAGCTCCGACCCGGCGGGGAGTCGGTGATCACGCGGCTGGCCGACCTGCTGGTGGTGCAGGCCATCCGGGCCTGGCTGGAGTCGGACGACGCCTCGATGGGATGGATCCACGCCCTGAAGGACCGGGATGTGGGGCACGCGCTCCGGCTGATGCACCGGCACCCCGAGCGGGATTGGAGCGTGGAGTCGCTGGCGAAGGAGGTCCACCTCTCCCGCTCCGCGTTCAACCGGCGCTTCACGGGGCTCGTGGGTGAATCGCCCATGGCCTACCTCACCCGCTGGCGGATGCAGCTCGCCGCCACCTGGCTTCAGGGCGGGGAGGTGCGCGTGGCCGAACTCCACTCCAGGCTGGGCTACGCCTCCGACGCCGCCTTCAGCCGGGCCTTCAAGCGGGAGATGGGGGTGTCGCCGGGAGGGTACCCGCCGGGGAGGTGAACGGACGCAGCGGGAGCAATCCAGGTCCGGCCCCACCTCAGTTCCCTTCGCGCACAAAGGCGATGAAGTCCGTGTTCACCGGTGCCTCGCCACCCTGACGGATGGCCATCGCGATCTGGCCGCGGTGGTAGGCGCCATGCAACGCCACGTGCATGAGGACATCCCCCACGGCCGTTTCGAACGTCTTCCCGGCGCTGTTCCGGTAGGTCATCACCCGGGACATCTCCTCCGGCCCCAGCTCGCTCAGGAACTGCCGGTAGTCCTCCCGGTTGCGGACGAGCAGATCCCGGCACCCTTCCGGCGACAGTTCGGGCCAGACTTCGATGGATACGGCAGGCGCGCCGCGAAGACGGTCCAGCCAGATCCGCTCCGCGGCCAGCAGGTGGGACAGGAGCCGCAGCGTCTGCGAAGGAAGTCCGGCACCGTCGCCGAGCCGCTCCACGACGCGTTCATCGGCCCAGGCCATGTGGTGGAATAGACGCCGTATGGAGTCCGTTGTCATTGCCCTTCCAGTAGAGACCGGGTGTCCGCACGTGGTTCGATGGCTGCCCTCTGCGGCCGCGACGCAAAGTACAGCACAAACAACCAGCCAACCCACAGAAACGTCGACCCCTTCTGCACCGCCGGAAGGAACCCCGTTTCCATGGGCCCGTAGTACATCGCGGCGTTCCACACGGTCCCCGACATGCAGACCACACCCGCCAGCAGCATGCCCCCCTGTTCTTCCAACCAGAGCATATGGAAGGTGGCCAGCATCGCCACCAGGAAGAACAGGAGTGCGACACCCACCAGCACGTCGTGCATGGGGGTGACCACCAGGAACGCATAGACCATCGAACCGATTCCTGCGATCTGGATGACCTTGCGCCCCCGCCGCGACCGGGCCCGCCTGGAGATCCGCTCGAAGGCAGCCCCCACCCCCAGACAGAAGAAGAAGACGGCCACCACCGCCATGGGCCTGGCGCCGTTCCCGCTCCCGCTCGGGGTCAGGGGCTGGAACAGGCTGGAGATCGACTGGCCCCCCCAGTCGTATCCACCGGGGTACTGGAGTGTGGCGACGAAGAAGAGTGCCGCGGCGCCCAGGACGCACAGGAAGGGCCAGAGCGGCTCACGCACCATCTACGCCCGCCCCCCCCCTCCACAATGCGGGAGAGCTGCGGAGACGGGCCGACCAGACGGACCCCGAACGGCGCCTGACACCCAGACCGGCCTCTGTGCACTGCCGTTCGAGTTCTGCGGGCGACAGTCCCGAGGTGAAGAAGACGGTCCGGCTGACGACGCTCGAGCAGGCGGTCTGGAATGCCGCGTCCGGCGGAAGTGGGAACACCACCGCGGGCCACCCTTCGTCCGAGAGATCCGGGAGCTCGCCCTCCAGCCCTCCGTCGGTCTCCCGGAGCCGGATCAGGTCCCGGCCATCGGAATAGAAGGCGAACGTGCGCGCCACCTGCTGCAACGTCAGGGAGACGTCATCGGCGAAGCGAAGAAGTCCAGATCGAATCGCATCCATGGGGCCTCCGGCGGGGAGAGATACGATCGGGCTACGAACGAAGGATGAGTAGCCTTCATGCAGAATCGGCGGCGCATCCCATGGAAGCAAGTCGTCGGCTACAGCCCCTCCGCTACCGGCTTCAACTGGAGGGGGAGGTAGCCCCAGCCGCTATCGGAGCCCCCTCAGATCCAGCAGTCCATCCAGTCCAGCCCCATGTGGATCAGGAGACCGAGGCCGATCAGGTGGATGAGGCGGGCCCGCGAAACCCACCCGGAGCCGTCATCCCTCCGCCCCATCACAAGCGGGAGAAAGAACAACGCGGCGTAGGCCACAATGGCCGGGGTCGTGTGGAGCGGGTGGAAGTTGATGGAGCACCGATCGGGATCGTAGATCGGATCCGCCAGAAGATGGTCCACATCCACCACCATCGTCGCGATCAGGATCAGGGCGGTGTTCCGCCAGCGGCTCCGGTAGAAGACCAGGGCCACCAGGAGCGGGACGATGAAGTGGAGGGCGATGTGGATCATGCTACCCTCTCCCCGAACCGCAACACGTTCCCGTCCGCATCGGCGTAGTAGGCCTCCCGGTTGCCCCAGGGCCGCTCCTCAGGTCCAAACGTCGGCACGAACCCCGCCCTCCGGGCGTCTTCCACGATCCGGTCCAGACCCTCGACCATGAAGTGCACCACTGCACCCACCGGCGCTATGGGGTGCTCGGTGAGGAACAGCTCCTTCGAGTCCCGGACAACGGCCGTCAGCCGGGGCGCGTCCGGCGCAAGCTGATGCTGCCAGGCGACCTCGAACCCCAACGCCTGATAGAGGGGGAGGGTGTCCTCAACGCGGGTGACGCGGAGAGTGGGGATCACGGAATGGAGCCTGGCCACCCTCACCCCCCCGGGACGATGCGGTATCGCACCACGCTCGACGTCCCCAGCTCGTCACGCCGCACCCCCCAGACATGCTCGCCCCGGAGGACCGACAGCGAGGCCCCGGGGGGCAGGCGGATCTGCCCCAGATACGTGCCATCGGCCTCGAAGACGTCGTAGACCGCTGGTTCCCGCCAGGTTCTCGGTGGCGGTCCGTCCCTTCCCGGGGGTGCCGCCACCCCCGGGTCCTCCTCCTTCTCGGCCTGTGCGAAGAGCCGCACCCAGAGCCGGCCATCCTCCCCGACAATCATCGATCGGAAGAGCGGCTTCTCGGCGGGGATCGACGGGACCTCATGACCGTTGGCGCGAGCCTGCCACTCGCTCCGGGCGATCCACTCACTCCGCTCGTCCGGCTGGAGGGGGATGGGTTCGAGATCGCGCGTCACCCGGAGCACGGTGCCATCCGGCCGATGGTGCTCCAGCACATACTGGTCGGTCACCCCGATCCAGAATCCCCCCAAGGGACTGAATTCCCAGATGCGGGCTGGATCAAAGGGGCCCTCGGCGGGAGGAGGACTTCCGGCGAGGGTTGGAGGCCTCAGCGTGTCGACGATCTGGCCTTCGGCGTCCAGTTGCAGCAGCCCGATGGGCCAGTCCTCCCCCTGCACGATGGGACCGGTCAGGACCTTCAGGTAGAGATGGTCCGCCGTGTCCCTGGTCATGGCCCCGGCCGTGAACAGGGGGGTCCCCACCGGCCACGAAGTGAGGGGGATTCCCTCCTCGGAGTAGACGCTGAGGCGGGCATTCCGGGCATCCCGGAGGACCACCCGCCCGTCGGTCTGCCGGACCGTAAGCCCCAGGGCCGCGTCCCCGTACTCGCCGGGACCACTCCCCCCACGGCCCAGCGTGCGCACATAGACGCCTGAGGCATCGTAGTAGCGGAGCGCCGGGACCTGGCCATCGAACACGTACACCCCGTTGGATCCATCCACCGCCAGCTCGAGGAACCCCCCGAACTCGTACTCCGGCTCCCCCTCCAGCACGCCGAAACTCATTTCCTCGACCAGTTCCACCGCGTCACCCCACACGGGATCACCCGCCACGACGATGGTGGTGTCGCCGATGACGAGGCGTTCGCCGGAGGAGCGGGGTGGTTCGCCGTCGGCGCAGGCGGCGAGGGTCAGCGCTGCGGCAAGGCAGGCCAGGATGGCGATGCTGGGGGGTCCCAGCGGGCGCGTCACCCGGGGGATGGCGTTCCTGACCCTCATGGCAGCTTCTCCCCCGAGAACGCGGAGTGACTCTCGGCGCGGTTCGCCAGAGGTCGCAGGGACCGTCCTGTGCAGAGTTCCGTCCCCTTCATCCCGTTGTCAACTCTGATTCCAGCG
>Ga0076930_100481_pt1 | contig 37741 bp, 34 predicted proteins | sample HotLakConsoUCCRE_FD_71149 | JGI IMG/M metagenome (GOLD analysis project Ga0076930, IMG submission 71149) | Hypersaline microbial mat communities from Hot Lake, Washington, USA - Hot Lake Consortium UCC-RE (version 3) (version 3) ...
CGCCGATGGCGATGTCGTGGTCCAGCAGGGCCAGCAGCTTGCGGCGGTACTCCCACCCCTGGTTCACCTTCCGGGTGTCGGCGAATCCCGACTCCCCGATCCACCGGTTCAGGACGTCCTTCCCCCCCACCTGCTCCAGCATCATGTCGGTGGCGATGTTGTCACTGGTCACCACCATGTGCAGCAGCAGGTCCCGGAGGGTGGGTTCAAGGCCGGGGTCGTGGTACTGCAGGAACCCGGCGCCATGGCGGAGGTCATCCACCCCCAGCTCCACCCGGCGATCCAGCTCCAGGGTGCCGGCGTCCGCCATCTGGAAGGCCTTCACCAGGATCATCATCTTGATCACGCTCTGGCTGTTGAAGGCGTCGTCCCCCCGGATGGAGATCTCCTCCCCCGTCTCCAGGTGATGGACCCAGAGGCCGGTCCGGGCCGGGAAGCGCTGTAGCTCCGCCTCCAGGAGGGACTGGAGGCCGGAGGCAGGAGCCTGGGCCTGTACCGGCGCGGGCAGGTGGGCAAGGAGCAGTGCCACCATGAGGATGGACCAGAGACCAGGGCGCACGGGATTCGCTCCGGGCGAGGGGGATGGAGGGGTGTACGACAGGTCACCCGGCAGGGGGGTACCGGGAAAAAGCACCTGGGGATCCCCCGGGATTGGAGGGCCGAAGCTACGGAACCCTCTGCGGCCGCAGCAAGCAGCGGGAGGCGGGGGTGACCCCTGATGCGGATTGACTTCCCGTCGCCGCCTGTCTATCCTCGATCAGGCAGTCCTGAACGATCGTTCGAACGAATCGGTCGGAGGACCGGGGGTGATCGGCTTTTCGTCGCCCCCCTCCTTCCGGCCTTCGTCTGCATGGACACGAACCCGGGGACCGGTCATGGCGGCATTCACCGATGAAGAGTTGAAGGCGAAGGTCCTGGAGGGCTACGTGGTGGAGTCCGTGGACGAGATGAGCGAAGGATACCGGAAGGCGCTCATCGTGCAGCTCACGGTGCAGGCGGACACGGAGCTGATCTCCGCTCCGGCCTACTGGATGGCGGCCCGGCACGCACCGTCCACGAACACCCAGGTGAGCGCCCACGCGATCATCCAGGACGAGCTGGCCCACGCCAACATCGCCTACCGGCTCCTGGAGGATCTGGGGGTCTCGAAGGAGCACCTGGTCTACGGCCGGGCCCCCCACGAGTTCAAGCACCCGTACGGCTTCGACCAGCCGCTGGACAACTGGGCGGAACTGGTGGTGGCCAACGGCTTCTTCGACCGGGCGGGGATCACCCTGCTCTCGGACGTCTTCCGGAACACCTCCTACGGCCCCCTGAAGCGGGCGCTGGTGAAGGTGGACATGGAGGAGACCTTCCACCTGCGCCACGGCGAGGTGTGGATGAAGCGCCTGGCCAACGCAGGCGGCGAGGCCCGGGAGATGCTCCAGCGCACGGTGGACTGGATGTTCCCCATGACCATCGAGTGGTTCGGGCTCCCGGACGACATGAAGCGCCACTCCGGGCAGTTGGACTTCCGCCTGAAGGGGATGACCAACGACGAGCTCCGGCAGACCTGGATGGCCTCCACGGTTCCCCTCTGCGAGGCGCTGGGGTTGAAGGCCCCGGCCCACTATGACGAGGCAACGGGGAAGTACGTCCTGGACTTCCCCTTCCCCTGCCGGTACGACGCGGCGAAGAAGCACTGGCTCTTCGACGAGGGTCAGATCGAGTGGAGCGAGGTCTTCGAGCGGTGGAAGGGGCGGGGCCCCATGAACGAGATCTACGTGGAGTCGGTGCGGCGCTCCCGGAAGCAGGTGGAGTCATGGCTGACGTGATGGAGGGGGGGCGCCCCAGGACGGCCCTCCCGGTGGTGCCCCGCCCCGCCTTCCGGGCTCCGGCCCCGGAGGACGCCCTCCCCCGGCATGTGCTCTCCCACGCCAGCGGCGGTCGAGACCTCTGGTCGCCCCCCCTGGAGGAGGCCCCTGGGGATCCCGCCCAGGGGGTGTACGCCTGCCTCCGGGAGGTCCTGGATCCGGAGATCCCCATCTCGCTGGTGGACCTGGGGCTCATCTACGGCGTGGACTACGACGAGGGCGTGGCCCGGATCCGCCTGACCTACACCGCCACCGCCTGCCCCTGCATGGCCTTCATCCAGGAGGATATCCGGGACCGGCTGCTCCAGGAGCCGTGGATCCGGAAGGTGGAGCTGGAGGAGGTATGGAGCCCGCCATGGAACCGGGAGATGATCTCGGACGAGGGGCGCAGGCTGCTGAAGACCATGGGTGTGGGGGCCTGACCCCCGTTCGCCGGAGAAGCGTCTCTCCGGGGCGCCGCCGGACACACGCACGACCAATCGGAGGAACCAGCTTCCCATGCACGATCTCGTCTTCGAAGTCTTCGCCCGGAAAGCCCGGGGTGAGCCGCTCCGCCACATCGGATACCTGGATGCCCCCGACGCCGGTCTGGCCCGGGTGTACGCCTGGAACACCTACGACGAGGAGAACTGGTTCGAGATGTGCGTGGTGCCCCGCACCGCCATCATCCCGGTGAACCGCACCGACGGCCCCTTCCAGAAGGGGACGGGCGAAGGGGTGCCTGCCGGTGCCGCCCTGGTGTCCGCACATCTGGGAGAGCCGGCATGAGCGCCCCGGACATCCGGACCGGCCCCCTGGACGAGCGGGCGGAGGGGACCGGCGCCGCCGGAGCCATCGCCGCCGACCCCGAGGTGCAGGCGGCCCTCCGGCGCACGTTGCTGGCGCTGGCGGACTCGAAGCGGCTGCTGGGGATCCGCTACTCCGACTGGCTCCTGGGGGCGCCGTCGCTGGAGATGGGGATCGCCGCCTCCTCCATGGCCCAGGACGAGTGGGGGCACGCCCGGCTCCTCTACGCCATGCTGAAGGACGTGGACCTGGACCCCATGGTGGTGGAGTACCAGCGCTCCGACGACGAGTACTGCTCCATGGACTGCCTGGACGAGCCGCTCCAGGACTGGGCCGCCGTCATCGCCGCGGTGGTGGTGGTGGACGGAGCCCTGGCCACGGCCCTGCAGGCGCTGGAGAACGGCTCCTACGAGCCGGCCCGGGGACGCATCGGGAAGATGCTGGAGGAGGAGGCCTTCCACCGGGACCTGGGGGCCGCCTGGTTCCGCCGGATTGCCGCCGGGAGCGAGGAGGGGCGGACGCTGCTGAAAGGGGCCGTCCAGCGCATGCTGGTCCCTGCCCTGGGGTGCGTGGCCCCCGGGGATCGGGCCCATGAGGCGCTGACCCGGGTGGGGATCATCCCCGACGCCACCACCCTCCGGACCCGCTTCCTGGGGGAGCTGGCCCCCCTCCTCTCGCTCCTGGGGATCCACCCTACGCCCGACATCCCCCTCCCGGCAGGGTGGGATCCCCTCCGGGGCCGGGGGGCAGGACATCCGGATACCGAGGCCATCGAACGGGCCCGGGGGGACCGGAATCGGGCCCTCTTCGTGGAATGAGCACCCCTCGGAGCGCCACCGACGAACTCTCCCGCTCCATCACCCCGGGGGGGCTCCCCGATACGCCGCCCTGCCCCTTCTGCGAGGGGACCCGGACGGAGTTGCAGAGCGCCTTCGGGAGCCAACTCTCGGTGGCCACCTACTGGTGCCGGGACTGCCGCTCCCCCTTCGAGTTCATGAAGTGGGGAGCCGGCTCCGGTGGGAACGCCGTCGAGGGCCCCGGCGGGGAGCCCGGAGGCCCCCCGGGAGCCTGATCAGGCCGCCACCAGCTCCACGTCGTCCAGGAAGTCCTTCAGCGGCCGGGCCGCCACGATGGCCTGTTCGGTGAGGCTCCACCCCGCCGAGGAATCGGAGGACCCGCCGATGTGCTGGAGGGCCACCTCCCCCACCCGCACGTCGGAGACCGCCGAAGCGGTGTAGTACTCCGCATACCGGGCCCCCACCCGCTGTTCGAAGATGGGAAGCTGCGAGCCGGGTGTGCCGTGGGCCGCCATGTCCTCGAAGATGGCCCGGTGCATGGCGTCCAGGGTGGCCCGGAGGCGCTCTTCGGGAGCGCGCCCCACGAAGGACTGCTGGATTCCCCGGGTGTGGGCCCACATGAAGAAGATCAACAACTCCTCCGCGGCATTCGCGTCGGGCATTCCGTCGCTGAGTTCGTGGCCCAATTCCTTGAGGAGCGCCTGGGCGCCCCCCTCGGCCACGAAGTCGGAGAAGCTCTCCCAGACCAGACGGGCCACGCTGTCCCCCAGATCCTGGGGGGTCATGCTACGGGGGCCGAGAATATCGTTCTGAAGTTCCATGGTTTCCACGATCGGTGCGCCCTGCCCGCCAACCGGGCAGCGATGATCCAATTCCGCCCCCCCGGAAGGGGATGTCAAGCCTGTCCGGGAACTTCCGGGGGCGCCCCGGGGAAAGAGGACTCTACACCGGTCCCGCTCCAGTCCGGCGGCACCGCGTTACATTCGGACGAATGGAAACCGGACCCCTCCAGAGAGACCCGATGAGCCGCTACGCCACCCCCTTTCGTCTGGCGAATCTGGCCGTGCTGGCCGGAGTGCTTGCCGCCTGCGGAGGACCCGCCCCACTCCCCGACCCCCGGACCCTGGTGAACACCGCCGGGGTGCGGGTGAATGCCGATCCCCAGGAGATGGAGGTGGTGGACGAGTTCGTCCGCCGTTCGCTGGAGGACATCCAGCGGGACCCCTCCTTCATGCTGATCCTGGAGGCTGTGGGGGAACCGGTCCGCCCCTGGGAGGAGCTGAGGGTGAACCAGGCCGCCGACAGCGTCTGGATCTCGCTGGAGCGGGGCGCCTCCGATGCGGTGAGCCCCTACCAGATCTATGGCCACCTGCATCTCATGGCCCGGCGGGGAGAGATGGCGGAGTGGCTTCCGGAGGCGGAGGGAGCGGAGGGGTATGCGCTGGAGCGGGCCATCCTGGACCGGATCGCCGATGTGTGGCTGTACGGTCGGGCCATCTACGACGCGGCGCCCTACGCACCGCTGGACGAGTTGCTCTGGGCCAGCCAGGCGGGGTACCTGGACGAGTACATCCTCACCGCCCGGGCCGATGAGTTCCCGGAGGCCCGGCAGGAGTTCGAGGCCGCCCGTGGGGACCGCCTGGATGCCTACCGCGACTGGTTCGAGGAGACCTTCGAATCCCGTCCGCCGGGGCTCAGGAGCGGATCGGGGTCCTGACCGGGGTCAGGCGGGGCGGACCAGGGAGCGGAGCACGATGTCTCCCTCGGGGCCGTCCACCACCTCCACGTGAAGGTCCAGGCGGCCGGTGCTCTGAAGCCGGTCGTCCGAGGGCTTCCCCCCCATGACCGGGAACCCCTTCACCTCGACGGTGCGCACCACCCCGTCCTTCCCTTCCACCCGGAAGCGGGAACCCACGAAGGTGCCGATCCCCGGGGCCTTTCCCTCCTGCACCTTCAGTCGCAGGATCCACCCCGAGTGGGGTCCGCGGAAGGCGTCTACCACCCGGAAGACCACCTGTCCACTGGAGATCTGGGCTGTCATGCGGGAATCGTCTCGTGGTCTGGGAGGAAGGAGGGGGGTCATCGACCCCACACCCGTGGTGCGGGACGATAGGAAGAGCGCCGGAGGGAGTCAACCGGATGGGGAATGGGGGTGGGCCCCCCGGTGAGCTTCCTCCACATCCTCCTCCTGGGCACCATCCTGGTGGTCCTCCCCGCCCTGGCCTGCATCCAGGCGGTGGTCATGGGACGTGTGGACCCTGAGGCCCGCATGGTGGAAGAGCATCGCTGGGCTCTCTACCGGGACACGGTGGTGGTCCTCCTCCTCCTGGGGGTGGCCTCGGCGGCGCTGGGTGTGCAGCGCTACGGCTGGGAGGGAATGGGGCTGAACCTCCCGGGGGGGGGATGGACGGCCCTGGTGGGGTGGTCCTTCGCGGCGGTAGCGGGAGGACTGGCGGTCACCGCCCTGGCCCACCTGGTGGGGCTGGCCGCCAGGATCCCGGAGCGCCCCCTGGTGGCGGCCCTCCTTCCCCGGACCCCCCGGGAGCGACTGGCCTTCTCAGGGGTGTCGGCGGCGGCGGGTGTGGGGGAGGAGGCGGCCTTCCGCGGGTATGCCCTGGCGGGACTCACCGCCGTTGCCGGAGTCCCTGCCGCCGTCCTCCTCTCCTCCCTCTCCTTCGGACTCTCCCACGCGTACCAGGGCCCCCTGGGGGTGGCGCGCACCGCCACCGTGGGGCTGGTGCTGGCCTGGATCACCCTGGCTGCCGGCAGCCTCTGGCCTGCGGTGGTGGGACACATGCTGCTGAACATCATCATGGGGTTCGCCGGGGGAGAACGACTCCTGCGCCGCTCTCCCCCCACATCGAACGGAACGTGACGATCCAGCCCCCCGGGGCGCGTTTCCGCTTGCATCTCCACCCAGACCACGGATACCGTCTTCCATGGACATCGATCTTGCCCTCCTGGCCGACGCCGCCACGGTGGATGCTGCGGGGAAGCTGAACATCCTGGGCGTCTTCGATCGGCTGGCTGCGGTCCAGTACCCGGTGCAGCACGGCCGCCTGGCCCTGGTGATCCGCTTCAGCGGGGGCTTCGCCGACGTGGGGTCCCACGAGGTCTCCATCCGGATGAAGGGGCCCGGGGGCGAGGTGCTCCGGCTGGACGGCACAATCCAGGTGGGCCCCCCGCAGGGGGGAACCGGGGGGGTGCTCCGGATCCCCCAGGTGTTCAACCTGGATGGGGTGGTCCTTCCCGAGCCCGGACGCTTCTCCTTCGATGTCCACATGGGGGGGGAGTTGAAGGTCTCCGTCCCCCTGGAGGCGGTGAAGGTGAGGGGTCCGGAGTCCGGAGGGGACCCTCCCCTGCCGGAGGGGCGGGGGATCCGGGCGTGACCCGGGGGCGGCGATGAGCGAGGTCCGGGTGGCGGAGCTGTACATCTATCCGGTGAAGTCCGCCGGTGGGATCCGCCTGAACGCGGTGGACCTGGATGCCCTGGGTCCTGCCCTGGATCGCCGCTGGATGGTGGTGGACCCGGAGGGCCGCTTCCTCACCCAGCGGCGCCTTCCCCGGATGGCGCTGATTCAGCCGATCCTGGCCGAGGGAGGGCTGGAGCTCCAGGCCCCGGGTGCGGAGCCCCTCCGGGTTCCCCTGGGATCCGGCGAGGGGGAGCGGCAGATGGTGGAGATCTGGGAGGATGAGGCCACGGCGGAGCGGGTGTCCCCGGTCGCGGACGCCTGGCTGTCCCGGGTACTGGGCGTCCCCGCCCGCCTGGTGCGCCTGGACGAGAGCCGGAGTCTCCGGGCTGCCGATCCGGCAGGAGCCCCCGGGGCGGGAGTGGGGTTTGCCGACCAGTACCCCCTGCTCCTCCTCTCCCGGGGTTCCATGGACGGGTTGAACCGGCGCCTGGAGCAGCCCGTGGGAGTGGACCGGTTCCGCCCCAACATCCTGGTGGAGGGCGTCGCTCCCCACGGCGAGGACCGGTGGCGGCGGATCCGGATCGCGGGGGTGGTCTTCTCGGTGCTGAAGCCCTGTCGGCGTTGCAGCGTGCCGGGGGTGGACCAGGCCACCGGGGTACCGGGGAAGGAACCTCTCCGGGCGCTGGCCGGGTACCGTCGTGGGGAGGGGACGATCTGGTTCGGCCAGAACGTGGTCCACCACGCCCCGGGGAGGATCGGGGTGGGGGACCCGGTGGAGCTACTGGAGGAGGGCTCTCCCCGCCCCGGCCCGGAGCTTGCTCCAGATAAGATACCGGTGGGGTCATCTGGCCCTTCCGTGGACTGAAACCGGACGGATCCGCCGGCCTACCGGCACGATCCCCGGATGGATGGGACGAACCGTGCTGCTCCGATGCAACTTCGAGGAAGTGATGGCCCTCAACCATGGGGCCCACGCCTTCCTCTCCCGGGAGGATGAGGGAGGGGGCTGCGCCGTGGCCGCCCCCCCGGAGTCCAGGGCCGCCGTGGAGGCGCTCCTCCACCGCCTCGAGGGCGACCTGGAGGTGGAGACCCTGGCCGACCAGCAGGGGCTGGCCACCGCCATCACTGCCATCGTGGATTGCCTCAGGGCCGACATGGAGACGGCGGTCCTGGCCATGCACCCGGCAGACGAGGGTGCAGTGGCCGCCTACTTCGAATTCGCCCACGCCCTCACGGTGCAGACTCGCATCCAGGAGGTGGGACGGGAGATGTCGGCGATGATCGAGCTGGTCACCGGGCATGAGCCCACTCCCGAAATGGCGCTGACCTTCCAGTTTCCCGACTGAAGGGAACGCTCCCCCCCGGAATCCCGGGGATGGAAGGGTTCCCGCTGGTCGATCTTCTGCTTCCCCCCTTTCAGGCACCCATGTCCGCACGTATCGCAACCCTCCGGAAGATGCTGGAGACCCGCCCCGATGACCCCCGCCTCCACTTTGGGCTGTCGCTGGAATACCTGAACGCCGGACAGCTGGAGGAAGGGGTGGCTGCGCTGCAGGGGTACCTGGAACGTACCGACGACGAGGGGAACGCCTGGGGCCGCCTGGGAGCGGCCCTCCGTGAGCTGGGGCGGAAGGAGGAGGCCCGGGAGGCCTACAGGAAGGGGATCGAGGCCGCAGGGCGGCACGGGCACCCCACCATGGTGGAGGAGTTCGAGGGGGTGCTGGACAACTGGTGAGCCGCTGACCACCGCCTCCGTGCCAGGGTGGTGTCAGGTGCCGAGGGGCTCCTTCCCGGACCCGGGAAGGAGCCCCTCGTCCTGGGGCCTCAGAACTTCAGGCTGAAGCCGATGTTGGGGAGGAAGGTGTACTGGTCGATGGTGTCCGGGCCCCGGACCTTGGGATTCCACACCTGCTGCTGGACATTCACCCGGTTGGAGACGTTGAGCACCTCGGTGAAGATCACCGCGCTCCAGCCATCGTGGTTGAAGCGCCGGTCCACCCGCAGATCCAGCCGCTGGTAGGCGGGGAAGCGCTCCGCGTTGATCCGGTCCAGGTCCAGGATGGCCCGGTTCTGCTGCACCGAGGCGTCCAGCAGGAAGGGGGTGCGGGGCCTTCCCGAGGCATACGCGTACTTCCCCGAGAACTCCCACGGGCCCCACTGGACCCCCCCCAGCCCGGTGAAGGTGTGGGGCACGTCGAAGGATCCCGTCCGCCACACCCCGTCCAGCGCCCGGTGCTCCGAATCGGCAAAGGAGTAGGAGAGCTGACCCCACCAGCTGCCGGTACTGCTCTTCTGCATGTAGACCTCGAAGCCGGAGGCCCGCCCCTCCCCTGCCGAGGAGAGGGGGAGGAGAAGCCCCTGCACCCCGAAATCGTCCCCGGTGTTGGCCAGGGAGAGGGTGGGGTACTCCGTGGAGACCGGGTAGTCGCCATACCACTTCCGGTACGCCTCCACCTTGAAGCGGACATCCTCCCGGGGACGGTACTCCGCTCCCACCACCAGGTGGTCCGCCCGCATGGGATCCAACCCCCGGTTCTCCGGGGCCGCATTCAGGAGGACCAGCTCCGGAGCCTGGTGGTACCGCCCCGTGCCGGCATTCAAGGTGAGCCCTGAGGTGAGGTCGAATCCGGCGGCCAGCCGCCCGGAGAGGCGGGTCTCATCGATGAATCCGAACCGGTCCACCCGGGTCCCCGCCAGGAGCTCCAACCGGGGGACCGGCCGGGTGGACAGCTCCCCCCAGGCCCCCGTGTGGGCCAGGGTGACGGTGGTGTCCACCGCCAGGGGGTTGTTCCGGTTCGGCTCGGCCGAGAGAGGGGTGAAGAGCCCCAGGGGCTGCTCCAGATCCAGGTCGCTGGAGAATCGCTTCGCCTCGACTCCCAGCGTCACCCGGCTCCGGGCTCCGGGATCCACCTGGAGTTCGTAACGGGCGGTTGAGACCCGGTTCAGGTCGTCCTGGCGGAAGACCACCTGGTTCCCCACCCCCTCGTCCCGGGTCACCACCTGGTCGCTGTAGAGGGCGTCCGAGAGGGTGAGGGTCCCCACCGCCGCTGCCCCCAGGAAGCGCCGCCACGCAACGCCATTCACCGACCGCCACTGGTCGGAATCGATGTTGTCCAGGCTGGGGTCGTCCAGATCGTCGGGATCCACGTTGAACTGGATGTCATCGATCCCGGTGAGGCTCACCCCCCAGATCCGGTCCACCTCCGTGGGTTCCAGGGCGAACTTGCCGTTGATGTTCCAGTAGTTGGGTACGGCCGTGAGGCCGATGGCATCCTGCAGCAGGTTCAGGTAGCTCCGCCGCACCGAGGCGATCCACGATCCGGAGCCCCCCAGCGGCCCCTCCCCCAGCACGCCGAACCCCGCCACCCCCATCTCCACGTCCCAGGCCGTGCGGCTCCGGGAGCCATCCCGGAGGCGGATGTCGAAGACCGACGAGAGGCGATTCCCGAAGCGGGGGGAGAAGGCCCCGGCCATGAACTCGGCGTCGGCAATGAACTCCGTATTCAGCATGGAGATGGGGCCACCGGAGTTGGTGACCGCGCTGAAGTGGTTCAGGTTGGGGACGTCGAAGCCGTCCACCCGGGTCCGGTTCTCCGAGGGGCTCCCTCCCCGGACCACCAGGTCGTTGCGCTGGTCGTTCACCACCGTCACACCCGGCATCACCTGCGCCAGGCGGAGCACATCGCCGACGGCCCCTGCGGTACGGCGGATCTCCTCGTACTTGATCCGGCTCCGGCTGGGCGTGGCCCCCGCCACCCCTCCGAAGAGGGTGGGAGCCCGGACGGTGACCCCCTCCAGGTCGATGGCCGCCGTCTCCAGCCGGAACTCCACCACCGTCTCCCGGTCGCTCCGGACCACCACATCGGACTCGGAGCCCCCCTGGTACCCCAGGACCGATACATCCACCAGGTAGTTCCCCACCGGGACATCCCCGATGCGGAAGCGACCGTCGGGGTTGCTCAGCGCCCCCAGTTGGGTGTCCCGGAGGGTGATCCGGGCCGCCGCCACCGGTCGGCCGCTCCCCGCCTCCATCACCCGTCCCACAACCACCCCTTCCTGGGCCCGGGCCGCGGTGGGAACCAGGGCGGACACCAACAGGGCTCCGGATAGAGCCGTCGTAAGTGATAGTACTTGGCGTAGCACTGTTAACCCCACGTCAGAAGAGTGCGCACGGTTCCCCCCCCGGGGACGCCGTTCAGGGATCCAGGCCGGCAGGCCGGGTTACGGCTCCAGCGCCGTCCGGATCACCTGTTCCATCTGCACCACCATCCCCTCCACCCACTGCCGGTCCATGGCGTGCTCCATCCCGATGTGCAAGGCCATGACCCCGTGGAGGTGGGCCCAGAGAAAGTGGCTCCACCTGTCCGCGTCCCCCTTCCGGAAGACGCCCGAAGCCATCCCCTCCGCAAGCAGGTCCCGCACCGCATACAGCCCCGCCTTGAAGTCCTCGGTGTGGGGCGACGGCTCCGGGACCCCCGCCTCGTCCGCCACCTGGAGGAAGAGGTCGCACCGCTCCATGAACATCAGGCGGTAATGCTCCGGTCGCTCCAGGGCGAACCGCGCGTAGGCCCGCCCCGATGCGGAGAGCCGCTCCCACGGGTCGGAGTGGGACGACAGGGCCTCGTGGAGCGCACGGTTGAAGTCCCCGAAGGCTCCCCTGAGGATCTGGAGGACCAGATCATCCTTGTTCTCGAAGTAGCGGTAGATGGTGGTGGCGGAGTACCCGATCCGCTCCGCCACCTCCCGCAGGGAGAAGTCGGGGTAACCCCGCTTCACCAGCAGGGCCCGCGCCTCCTCCAGGATGAGGGCCTCCGTGTCCTTCCGTTCCCGCTCCCTCCGCTGGGCACTGGCCTCGCGGGTACGACCGCTGCGGGTCGACGGGTGGGAGACGTCCTTCGGTCCGTCCGCCATGGGTTAACAGTGTTACGTCAAAGGATTGGTGTCAACACCCCTGGAGTGCATCCCCGGGGATCCGGTCCGCTGCCTGGACGCCCCCCCCGCCGCTCCACGGGGAGATCATCCCCTGGAGCGGCCCCCTTCCCCCCTCATCGTTTACCCGCCCCGGGGCACCCTCCGGAGGACCCGGACGGACTCCACATCCAGGTCGTCCCGGAAGACCCCCACCACCGCATCGCCGGTGATCTCCGTCACCCGGAGGGCGCCGGGGAGGAGGGCGTCCGCCAGCCACTTCCCCTCCGGATCCAGCACGTGCCATCGGGCATCCCCCTGATCCTGGGGGCCGTGGTAGGAGCGCATCCAACTGTTCCCCTGCTCGTCCAGGAGGAGCCGGTCGAAGGCCGGGAAGAAGGGGGGGAAGGTCCGTCCCCGGTAGAAGTCCCTGCTCGCTGCGGGATCGGGGGTGCGGGCCGCTGTGGCCTCGATGAACGCCTCCACTGCACCAGGGTCCGCCGGACGGAGCGGACGGCCCAGGCGGGCGATCCAGCGCACGGAGCCGTCGGTCGACCATCCGGTGAGATGGTACCCGTCGCTGGTGCTCCCCACCAGCCCCTCTCCCGTGGCGGTGTGGGCTGCGGGGCTCAGGGGATTCCGGAAGACCGAGATGGCCCGGATGGAGCCCGGCTCCGCCCCGCCCTGGATGTCGATGTCCCCGGAGACGGAGGGGAGGGCCGCCACCGGGCCCAGGGGACGGGCCTCCGGGTCCATCCGGTGGAGCCGGAGGGTGTCCCGGAAGGGCCCGGAGGTGAGGGACCCCACCTGTCGCACCTGGGACATGAGGAGGGTCCCGTCCCGGAAGCGGCCCCGGAGGAGCATCCCCGACGCCCCCTCCACCGGCTCCGGGAGGAGGGTCTCCACCAGGGAGAGTTCCGCGGTCCACCGGGTGATCCGCCGGAGCCCGGGGTCCCAGAGGGAGAAGCCGCCATCCGTGTCCCTGAGCAGGGGAGCACCCAACTGGCGGAACTCCCCGGGACCCTCCCCCGGCCCCCCCGCCGCCGCCCTGAACCGGCCATCCGGCCCGTAGAGCCGGAGCTGCCGGGATCCACCATCCACCAACGCCACCCCGCCGTCCGGGAGGAGCAGCGCATCCGCCACACCGGAAAGCAGGTAGGGTTCTTCCCCCTCCGCCACCCCGATGACCAGCACCGGCTCCGGATCCACCATCCACGGGTCCGGATGGAGGGGGGCAGGGCTCTCCACGATGGCGATGCCGGCGCTGTCCCGGACCGTGGCACCGGAAGCCGGGGCGCCCCCCCCTCCCTCCCCGCAGGACAGCGCTGCAACCGGCAGCAGAAGCGTGGACAAGCAGAGCCCCTCTCCTCGCAGCCTTCCCATCAGCCGGCTCGGCCCCTCTCTCGCGGATCCCTCCGGTCCGCGCCCCCTCCTGAACCCCATCGCTTCCCCTCCCCCGGGCCGCTCTTGACGAAGTGTGTCGTACCAGCGCTCCATCTTGTCAAGGAACGTCCTGCTCCGCCAGCCCCTCCGCCGCTGCACCTTGATCCGGAGGGTCCCCGGGCCGAAGATAGGCCGAAGAAACACCGGAGTCCGACGGATCCGCGTCCCCGGGGGGTGGCTTCCCGGCCCCGGCTCCCCTACCCTCCGGTCCGGTGCGATCCCCACCGGAGGGCCCTGACCCCCGGGCGCCGGAGCGCCCCCTCGAACCCCACGTCCTTTCGGAGATTGAATGGCCCAGAAGCGGGAGCGGGTGGTCCCCCGTCTCATCGAGGAGGAGATCCGGGAATCGTTCCTGGACTACTCCATGAGCGTCATCGTCCAGCGGGCCCTCCCGGATGTCCGGGACGGCCTGAAGCCGGTGCACCGGCGCATCCTCCACGCCATGAACGAGCTGGGGCTCCGACCGGACCGCCCCTACAAGAAGAGCGCGTCGGTGGTGGGTGAAGTGCTGGGGAAGTTCCACCCCCACGGGGACTCGGCGGTCTACGACGCCATGGTCCGCATGGTCCAGGACTTCTCCCTGCGCTATCCGCTGGTGGACGGGCAGGGGAACTACGGTTCGGTGGACGGGGACTCGGCAGCGGCCTACCGCTACACGGAGGCCCGCCTCTCTCCCATCGCCACCGAGCTCCTGGACGAGATCGACCGGGACACGGTGGACTTCATCCCCAATTTCGACGGCCAGCGGGAGGAGCCCACCGTGCTGCCGTCCCGCCTTCCCAACCTGCTGCTGAACGGCTCCTCCGGGATTGCGGTGGGGATGAGCACCAACATCCCCCCCCACAACCTCCGGGAGGTGGCGGCGGGCGTCCACATCCTGCTGGACAACCCCGACTGCAGCATCGAAGAGCTCACCGCCGTGGTGAAGGGGCCGGACTTCCCCACCGCAGGCTTCATCGTGGGGAGCGACGGGATCCGGGACATGTATGCCACCGGCCGGGGGCGGGTGGTGATGCGGGCCCGGATCCTCAAGGAGGTGCTCCGGGGGGGGAAGGAGCAGCTCGTGGTGACGGAGCTCCCCTACGCCACCTCCAAGTCCCGGATCATCGAGCAGATCGCCGACCTGCACCGGAAGGGGAAGCTGGACGACGTCTCCGACATCCGGGACGAGTCGGATCGGGACGGGATGCGGCTGGTGATCGAGTTGAAGCGGTCGGGGAATCCGGGGGAGGCGCTCCGGACCCTCTTCCGGCGGACCGGGCTCCAGGGGACCTTCGGCGCCATCATGCTGGCGCTGGACCGGGGGGAGCCGAAGGAATTCAACCTCAAGCAGCTCCTGGAGCGGTACCGGGACCACCGGATGACGGTGATCCAGCGCCGGAGCCGCCACGAGCTGGAGCGGGCCGAGGCGGAGCGCCACGTGGTGCAGGGGCTCCTGGTGGCACTGGACCACATCGACGAGGTGGTGGCGCTGATCCGGGGGTCCAACACCCGGGGTGAAGCCTCGGAGAAGCTCCAGTCCCGCTTCGGCCTCTCCGAGATCCAGGCCGACGCCATCCTGAACATGCGCCTCTCCCGCCTCACCCGCCTCCAGCGGGACGAGTTGCAGGCCCGCCTGGATGAGCTGGAGGCCCGGATCGCGGAGCTCCGGGAGATCCTGGGGAGCGAGGAGCGACAGAAGGCGGTGCTCCTGGCGGAGCTGGACGAGCTTGTGGAGCGCTACGGGGACGCCCGCCGCACCGTGATCCTGGGGGATGCTTTGGAGGACGAGGCGGCGGTGGAGGATGCGGTGGCGGACGAGGACGCCGTGGTGCTGGTGAGCCACGAGGGCTTCGCCCAGCGGATGCCGGTGCACCTCTACCGCCGTCGGGTCACCAGCGGAAAGGCGCTGGCGGGGATGGACCGCTTCGAGGACGATTACCTGGAGCGGGTGTTCACCGCACGGACCCGGGGGTGGATCCTGGTCTTCACCGAAGGGGGGAAGGTGCACTTCCTCCCGGTGCTGGAGGTGCCGGAGGTGGCACGGGCTTCCCGGGGGCAGTCCGTATACGCCCTGGCCGGTGCCCCCCGGGAGGACCGGATCGTGGCGCTCCTCCCGGTGGAGGAGCTGGATGCGGAGCGGCAGGTGGTCTTCCTGACCGCCGGCGGTCAGGTGAAGCGCACCGCCCTGTCCGAGTACTCCAACCCCCGGGCCGGTGGGATCATCGCCGCCGGGGTGAAGGAAGGCGACCGGATCCTGGACGTGGTGCTCTCCGACGGCCACTCGGAGCTGATGCTTCTCTCCAGGGACGGCCGCTCGATCCGCTTCCCGGAGTCGGATGTGCCGCTGATGGGCCGCACCGCCCAGGGGGTGAAGGGGATGGGGCTCCGGGACGACGACCGGATCGTGGGGGGGCTGCTCCTCCGGCGTGAGGCGGAGGTTCTCACCGTGACCGAGCGGGGGATCGGGCGGCGCACCGAGGTGGCGGAGTTCCCCCTGCAGCACCGGGGCGGGCTGGGAACGCTGGCGGGTTCCGGTGGCTCCGGGAAGCCGGAGCCGGTGGTGGCGGCGCTGGAGGTGCTGGAGACGGAGACCATCATGGTGATCACAGCCTCCGGAGCGGTGACCCCGGTGCCGGTGGCGGAGATCCCCCGACAGGGCCGCCGCGGAAAGGGGAGCCCCATCGTGGATCTGCTGCCGGGGGATGTGGTGGCCGAGGTGACCCGGAGCCAGGGAGAGGATGGCGACGGGGATGGAAACGGAGGGGGTGGGGGCCCCGGGCCGGAGGGGGACGACGAGGCGCTGGCCCCGGAGGGACCGGAGGGGGTGGCCGTGGCGGTGGCGACAGGAGAGCCCGGGCCCGGGGAGTTTGAGGCACACGGGCCCTCCGGGGTCCCGGAGGCCACCGGAGGTGGGGAGAACATCGCCGCAGCCCTGACCCCGGCGGCAGACCCGGACCCGCCCCCCGCCGATCCGACGCCCCCGCCCCGGGAGAGCACAGGCTCCCATCCAACGGGTCAGGAGTCCCAACTCGACCTTCTCGGCTAGCGATCGCCCTGTCATCATTGGACCATCGATCCGGTGGTACGGACATGCACTCCGGGATGTCCCGGAAAAGAGGGGGGGGAATGAAGTTTCTTGTGCTGGGTGGTGGCGCTCAGGGCTCGGCTGCGGCCTTCGATCTCCTGAAGCGGGACGATGTATCGGAGGTATACATGGGGGACCGGGACATGGGTGCTCTGGCCCCCTTCCTCCTGAAGTACAGGACCTCGGGGAAGCTGAAGCAGGTGGAGGTGGATGCGGATGACGATTCCTCCCTCTACAGGTACATGGAGGGGATGGACGCGGTACTGTGCGCCCTCCCCTACTACTACAACCTGAAGGTGAGCCGGGTGGCCATCGCCTGCGGGGCGCACTCCTGCGACCTGGGAGGCAACACAGCGATTGTGGAGGAGCAGCTTGAACTGGACACCCCGGCGAGGGCGGCGGGGGTCACGGTGATCCCGGACTGCGGGCTGGCCCCGGGGTTGGTGAACATCCTGGCCCAGGCGGGGATCGAGGAGCTGGACCGGACGGAGTCGGTGAAGATGTACGTGGGAGGGCTTCCCCAGAATCCGGTCCCTCCCCTCAACTACCAGATCGTCTATTCCCTGGAGGGGGTCATCGACTACTACACCACCCAGGGGATGGTGCTGCACGAGCATCACCCGGCGAATGTGGAGGCCCTCTCGGGGCTGGAGTCGGTGGACTTCCCGGAGCCGCTGGGGACGCTGGAGGCCTTCCACACCGCCGGCGGGATCTCCACCATGGCCTTCCGGCACGAGGGGCTGGTCCGGACCATGGAGTACAAGACCCTCCGCTACCCTGGCCATGCGGATCTCATGCGGGGGATCCGGGCGCTGGGGCTCTTCGACCAGAAGCCCATCGATGTGGACGGCTGCCAGGTCTCCCCCCGGAAGGTTTTCATCGCTGCCTCCACCCCGAAGCTCCGGAACCCCCTGGGTCGGGACCTGGTGGTGCTCCGGGTGGTGGTGACAGGGGAGAAGGACGGGCGCCCCACCGTGGTGCAGTACGACCTGGTGGACTACCATGACCGGGAGAACCTGGTCACCGCCATGATGCGGACCACCGGCTACTCCCTGGCCATCACCGCCCTGATGCAGGCCCAGGGGGAGGTGAAGCTGGACGGGGCAGAGACCCCGGACGCCATGATTCCCGCCGGACCGTACATCGCCGCGCTGGCGGAGAGGGGCATCCACATCCAGCGGACGGTGACCTGAGGGGGCTGCCGTGCCAGGTGGAGCCCCCGAGAGTTCCGTGTTTCGGGGGGGGATACGGAAGGGGGGAGGCCACCGGGGCCTCCCCCCTTCCGTCACAATCCCCCTCTGCCCCGTGGAGGGGCCGGTTCGTCAACGGTCCTGCGCCCCTCCCGAGCCATCCTCCGAGGCGGCTGCCGCCGACCCGCTCCCCTTCACGTACCGATCAAAGAACGAGATCCAGCGGGCCCACATGTCCAGATTGTTCTCCAGCGCCCTGGGGGTGTGGGACTCGTAGGGGTACATGTAGAGTTCGGCGGTCTTTCCCAGCGCCTGGAGGGCGTGCATCATCCGCTCCGACTGGATGGGCCAGGTCCCCGTGTTGTTGTCGTCCATGCCGTGGTACATGAGCACGGGGGTGTTGATCTGATCCGCCTTGAAGAAGGGGGACATCTCGATGTAGGTGTCCGGGGCCTCCCAGATGGTCCGCCGCTCCGCCTGGAACCCGCTGGGGGTCAGCGACCGGTTGTACGCCCCGTGCCCTGCGATCCCCGCCTTGAAGAAGGGGGTGTGGGCCACAATGTTCATCGTGGCGAAGGCCCCGTAGCTGTGCCCGCCGTGCCCCACCCGGTCCATGTCCACGAAGCCCAGCCCCTCCACCGCCCGCATGGCGCCGTACATGGCGTCCACCATGCTGGAGATGTAGGTGTCGTTGTAGTTCTCCCCGATGATGGGGATGTCCGGGTAGACCAGGGCGTACCCCTGGGTGAGCCACATATCCGACCAGCGGAGCCAGGTGACCCGGGGGAACTGGTTCACGTTCCGGCTCCGGATCGCGGCGTGCTGGTACTCCTCGTTGGTGGTGTACTCCCGGGGGTAGGTCCAGAAGACCGCAGGGACCTTCTCCCCGTCCCTGTAGCCCACGGGGAGGGAGATCCGTCCCTGCACCTCCAACCCGTCCCGCCGCTGGAAGTTGAAGTCCACCCTCCGGGCCGCCGTGGTCTCGGGGAAGGGATCCCGGTTGTTGGTGAGGTTCTCCCAGGAGCCGGAGCTCCAGAGCCAGCTGTCGGGGATCTGCGAGATGGACTCCCGGCTCACGATCATCCGGTTCAGCTCCGGATCCAGCGCCACCAGCGGCTGCTCATAGAGGTCGCTGGAGCCCTGGAAGACCCGGGTGGCACTCCCCGACCCGATGGCCACACGGTCCACCCAGGGGCGGGGGCGGAAGTCGGCGGTGTAGCCCGGGCCCCGGAGGTACAGGGCATTCCCCCCGCTGGACCGCAGCACGTGCTCCAACCCATTCCCCGTGGACAGGGTCCAGAGGGAACCCGGGTCCTCCAGTGGGTCCCGGGAGTTATCCCGGAACGCCACCACGGTGGACGGCTGGGGAGACGCCTGGGTCAGGTCCCAGGCCTGGATGCCGGTGCGGTCCCCGCGGCTCACCGTCCCCACCGCCAGCGACCCGTCCAGGGTGTAGACCACGCTCCGGATGGGATCGGGGCTCGACACCACCACCCGGGCCGAGGCGGAGTCGAAGGGGGGCGGAAGGAGCATGATCCGGTCCCCGCGCTCCCCGTTCCGCTCCCCTTCCCCTTCCCCGGAAGGCTCCCGCTGGAGGAAGGAGATCCCGGCCCCGTCGGGCCGCCAGGTCATCGACCGCCAGTCGGATCCGCCATCTCCGCCGGAGCCACCCCCGCCCCCCTCCCGGCGCTCCGAGCGTTCCAGGGCGCTGAGGACCCGGCCGCCCTCCACCTCCACCACCTCGGTCACCGTGGGAAAGGCGTTCCAGCTCGTGAGATACGAGAAGGGAGGCTCCAGGCGGGTCACCATGAGGTGCGCCCCGTCGGGGCTGATGCTGATGGAGCGGACCATTCCCGGGGCCCCCACCATCCGGGGGCGGCGTCCGGGGACCAGCTCCGCGATCTGGGCCCGGGTGAAGTGGGCAAAGAGCCGGGCGTCGGTGGGGTCGCCCAGCAGGTTGGGGAGGGTCCGGGCCGGTACCGGGGCGTCACGGGTCCGCCGCACCCGGGGTCCCTCGGCCACCACCGGGCGCACCGGCTCGGCACCCCGGTCCGAGGGAACCAGCAGGGTGATGAGCGTCCCCCGGGGGGTCCACTGCAGCATCTGGGAAGGACGGGTCCCCTGTCCCCCGGCGCTGGTGGCCAGGGTGGCCAGGACCCGGGCGTCCGCCACCCTCCGGGCCCGTCCCGTGGCGGCCTCCGCCGTCCACACCTCCGTGCCGTTGGAGAGGTGGGCCAGGAAGGCGAGCTGCGCTCCGTCGGGGGACCAGGTGAGATCGCTGGCGAAGCTCCCCGCCGGGAGCTGAACATCCCGCCATGCCCGCCCGGCGAGGTCGTAGATCTTCAGGGCGTTGATGCCATACGTGTCCAGGTGCCAGAGGCGATCCGTACGGGGTCGGATCTCCAGCTCTGCCAGCCGGTAGGTGGTCTCCCCCATCCGCTCCAGCGTGGAGAGCTCGGTGGAGAGGGCCACCGCCACATGGTTCCCGTCCGGGCTCACATACTCCAGTCGCGGGATGTTGGGGTCCCGGGAGAAGAAGTCCTGGATGATCTCGGCTGGGAGGATGTAGGGCTCGTCGTCCGGCGTGGTGATCGCCACTTCCTGGGCCTGCAGCGACCCGGGCACGGGGGCCACGGAGAGGGGCGCCAGGAGGGCCAGGAAGAGGAGCCGGAGGGTCCAATCCCGCCGGGGGGACCGGCGGCGGCGGGAAGATGCCAGTGTACTCGTCATGGTCGCTCACAGGGATCGGGGAAGACGGGACCCTCCAATCGACGCCACCGGCGGGGAGGGCGCAACCACATCGGAGGATCCCCCACCCCTCAGCGGGCGATGCGGCGGAGGAAGCGGTCCAGGATCCGGTAGGTGAGTCCCCACACCACATGCTCTCCCCGCTCTCCCACCTGGAAGGCGGGAAAGGGGATCGGTCCCTCCGGCAGGGGGATCTCCACCACCTGCCGGGTGGCGGGGTCCTGCAGGTGGGAGAGGGGGACCCATAGGGCCGCCTGCACCTCCCGGGGGTCGGGAACCACCATCACCGTCTCCTCCACCCCGAACACGAAGGGGGCGATCACCAGGGGAGGAAGGCGGCGGGTGGAGGGGCTCAGCGGGTCCAAAGACCCCAGGAGGCGCTCCCGGGGATCCAGGATGAGTCCCGTCTCCTCGGCGGTTTCCCGGATGGCCGTGGAGACCAGGGAGTCGTCCCCGGGGCTGAACCGACCCCCCGGGAGCGCCATGTGCCCGGACCATGGGTCCCGCTCGGAGATGGCCCGTTGGATGAGGAGCAGCTCCAGCTCCACCGTCTCACGGAGGACCACTGCCACGGCGGCCCGGGCGGGGGGTGGCGGCGCCCCGGGGACGTCCGCAGGCGGGCGGAACGGGTCCGCCGGTGGTGCGTCCGGGGGCACCCCGGGGCCGACCGCCGGACCGTCCACAGGGTCCAGCAGGCCCCGGAGACGGAGGAGGCGGGGGTCCAGGAGGGGAGACGGAGCAGTCATGGCTTTCCCTACCCGGCTGTGGGGGCTCCGGTTCTCCGGCAACCACCTCCGGGGGGACCTTGCCCGGGGAGCCCCGCCTGCGGTAGTCTCCGCCGCCATGCCCACCCAATCCTCCGGGACCTCCGGAACCCCTGTCCCCCCGCCCCCTTCCGGTGCTCCCTCGCACCCCGCCCTGAGGATCGCCTTCCTCCTCCTGGCGGCCTTCTCCCTCACCCCCTGGGCGTCGCCGGCGCTGGCCCTCACCCTGGGGGCGGCCTTCGTGCTCCTCCTGGGAAACCCCTGGCCCCGACAGACCAGCCGGGCTTCGAAGACGCTCCTGCAGGTGGCGGTGGTGGGGCTGGGATTCGGGATGCCGCTGGCGGCGGTGCTTCGCACCGGGCTCCAGGGGATCGGCTACACGGTGGCGGTGGTCTTCTCGGCGCTGGCGCTGGGGCTCTGGCTGGGGCGGCGCCTCCGGGTGGAGAGCCAGACCTCCCTCCTCCTCACCTCCGGGACCAGCATCTGCGGGGGCACAGCCATCGCGGCGGTGGGATCCGCCATCGGGGCCCGGAACGAGGCCATGAGTGTGTCGCTGGCCACGGTCTTCCTGCTGAATGTGCTGGCCCTCTACCTCTTCCCGGTGATCGGGCATGCCCTGGGTCTGTCGGAGGTGCAGTTCGGCACCTGGGCCGCCGTGGCGATCCATGACACCAGCTCGGTGGTGGGGGCCGCCTCCGCCTACGGACCCCAGGCGCTGGAGAGCGCCACGGTCCTGAAGCTGGCCCGGACCCTCTGGCTCATCCCGCTGACCCTGGCGGCGGCGGCGTGGGGGCGGGTTCCCGGAGGGGGGGGAGAGGAAGGGCGTCGGCCCGCGGTGAAGATCCCCTGGTTCGTGGTGCTCTTCGTGGCGGCGGCGCTCCTCCGCTCCGTGGTCCCCGAGGGGGTCCTCCCGGTGATGGACGGGATCTCCCGCACCGCCCGGGTCGCCCTGGTGCTGGTGCTCTTCCTCATCGGGGCCGGGATCACCCGGGCCACGCTCCGTGCGGTGGGGGTGCGCCCCCTGGTCCACGCCCTCCTGCTCTGGGTGATCATCGCCGGAGGCGCCCTCTTCGCGGTGTGGCGCTGGATCCCCGGGTGATCCACCGGGAATCCCCGGCCTCTCACGAGGCGGCCCCCCTGCCCTACCGCGTCACCTCCACGATGTAGCGGGCGATGTCCCGGATGGTGGTGGGGGAGAGGGACTCGCCGTAGGCCGGCATCGTTCCCAGACCGTTGGTCACGGCGGCCACGATGCGCTCCTCCGTGGCCCCCAGTCGATCCAGATCGGGACCCAGCCGTCCGGTGGTGCCGGCATCCGCCAGGGTGTGGCACATCCCGCAGGAGGGTTCGGTCTGGTCCAGCAGCGCCATGCGCCCCCGGGTGGCCTCCTCCCCCAGGGCCCGTCCCCCCCCGGCAGGCGCCCCTCCGGCCCCCCCCGCCGCAGCGCCGGACACCGGATCCCCACCCCGGCCCGGAGCCGCAGTACCCCGGGGGAGTTCGGCCACCACCTGTACCTCCAGGGCGTGGTCCCGCCACCCGTTGTGCCCGTACGCCCGCTCGTTCTCCACCCGCTCCGGGGGCTGGACGGCCCCGGAGGCATCGGTGGCCCGGGTGGCCACGGTGACGGTCCCGGGCTCCACCTCCAGCTCGAAGCGGAAGGTGCGCCACGCCCACCGCCCCAGGTCCGGCCCGTAGAACTCCGCCGGTCGCCACGAGGCCCCCCCGTCCACCGTGTACTCCACCCGGGTCACCGGCCCGGTCCCGGAGAAGGCGACACCGTGGAAGCGCTGCCGACCCCGGGCCACCGGCGCCCCGTTGGCGCCGGGGCCGTTCAGCCACGACTTCACATTCATCTCCCACATGGACTCCTGGTCCGGGGCGCCCCCCACCCCGATGGGACGGAACCGGTACCCTGTCCGCATGATGGAGGCCTGGGACTCGGTCGCCGTGAAGGCCAGGCGGGTGGCGTACTTCACGTTGTTGACCCCGTAGTAGCCCGGCACGATGAGGCGGAGCGGGCCGCCGTGGTAAAGGGGAATGGGAGCCCCATTCATCTCCCAGGCCAGGATGGCGTCCTCCAACCCCTTCTCCAGGGGCACCGACCGCTCCATGATCACGGACAGCGGCTCCACCCCCTCCGGGGCTTCCTCCGCTCCCCGGGTGGTCATGAAGCGGGCGCCGGACACGGCCCCCCCCATGGCCGCCACCACGTCCCGCACCCGGACCCCCGTCCAGAGGGCGCACCCTGCAGCACCCACCTCCCACTGGGAGCCCGAGGCACCATGGGGAAAGAAGAGTCGTCCGTTCCCGGAGCACTGGACCACCGCGGCGATGGTCTCGAAGGGCATGGTCTTGAGTTCCGCCAGCGTGATGCCCCGGGGAGCCGCCACCCCCTCCACCTGCAGCGTCCAGTCGTCCCGGGAAAGAACGATGTCTGCCGGGGGGAGGGGGAGGTTGTTCCGGACGAAGAAGCGGGAGATGGGGGTGATCACCGACATCCCCAGCGCCGCCCGCCGGGTCTCGATGGTGATGGGCTGCAGGCCGTGGTCGATGTAGTCCGCCGGATCCCGGGCGTCGGGCCAGGTGCCGCCATCGAAGGCGGCTCCGCTGCCGGGAGCGGGTGTGGCGGCGGGGTTCCGGGCCGGGGCGCACCCGGCGGCCAGCGCCATCAGCCCCCCGGCCAGCGACCCCTGCAGGAAGGTCCGCCGGCTGGCCAGCGGTCCCCCCCCGCCGAAGGTGGCACCCCGCTCCTCCGGACCCTCTCCCCGACCTGCCGAACCCCCGGACGAACCGACCATGTCTCCCCGCTCCTGCCCCGTTGGTGAGTCGCCTTTCCAGAACGACTCCAAAGTGGGGGGAGAGCCCCGTCGCCGCACCCCCACTCGGGCTCCGGGGATGCCGGGGACCCCAGGAGGCTCCGGCTCCCGCGACGGGAAGCCCGGTCCGGTCCCCTCGGCCACCGGGTGACCCCGGGAGGACCGGAAGCCTGGAGCCCGCCCTCCGTCAGACCCCGGTGCGCTCCGCTCCCCAGATGAGCTTGTGGAGCTGCACCTGGAAGCGCACCGGGAGCCCGTCCTCCAGGATCCACCCCGAGAGTTCCTCCAGATCCACCCCCGACCAGACCGGGGAGATCAGCAGAGCCCGGAGGCTTCCCTCCTGGACCCGTCGGTCCAGCCCCCGGGAGCGGATCACCTCCCGGGCCCACAGGTAGTCCTCCCGTCCCGCCACCACGAACTTCACCTCGTCCCGGGCGTCCAGGTGCTCCAGGTTCTCCCACCGGTTCCGGGCCTCCTCTCCGGAGCCCGGGCACTTCAGATCCATGATGACGTGCACCCGGGGATCCAGCGGGGAGATGTCCTCGGAGCCGGAGGTCTCCACCAGCACGGTGAAGCCCCGCTCCAGGAGCATCTCCGCCAGGGGAATGCTGTTCCGGTGGGCCAGCGGCTCCCCCCCGGTGATCTCCACCAGCCGGGTGGGGAAGGACTCCACCCGTTCCACGATCTCCTGGAGGGTCATCCGGTCCCCCCCCTGGAAGGCATAGGCGGTGTCGCACCACACACACCGCAGCGGGCACCCGGTGAGGCGGACGAAGGTACAGGGAAGCCCCGCCCAGGTGGACTCACCCTGGATGGAGTGGAAGATCTCCGTGATCCGGAGAAAGGGGTCGGGGGTGGTCATCGTCCCTTGGGGGCGTCGGGCCAGAGGAATCCAAGGGGCGACTCCCGGACCACGCTTCCGGCCATGAAGAGCACGTTCGCCGGTCGTTCCGCCAGCCGGCGCATGAGATAGGGGTACCAGGCTTCCCCGAAGGGGATGTACACCCTCACGTTCCAGCCGTCTGCCACCAACTGCTTCTGGAGATCCCGCCGGACACCGTACAGCATCTGGAACTCGAACCGGTCCGGGGTGATCCCCTCGGCCCGGGCATGCCCCACGGTGGCGGAAATCAGCCGCTCGTCGTGTGTGGCGATCCCAGGATGGTTCCCCTCGGACAGGAGGGGGCGCATGAGATGCACGAAGCTCCGGGACACCTCCACCGGATCCTGGAAGGCCACCTCCGGGGGTTCGGCGTAGGCCCCCTTGCAGAGGCGCACCCGGGCCCCCAGTTCGATCATCCGGGCCACATCCCCGGGCGTCCGCTTCAGGTACGACTGGAGCACCACCCCGATCTCCCGCCAGCCGTCCCGCCAGAGGGCCTCGAAACTGTCCAGCGTCCGCTGGGTGTAGGCCGAGGACTCCATGTCGAAGCGGATGAAGGTGCCGTCCTGCCGGGCCTGTTCAAGGAGGGGGCGGAGGTTCTCCGCCAGGAAGCCGGCGTCGATGTCCTGCCCCATCTGGGTGAACTTCAGCGAGACGTTGGCGTCCAGCCCCTCCCGCCCGATGGCCTGCAGGATCCGTAGGTAGGTCTGCGCCGCCCCCGTGGCCGAAGCCCGGTCCCGCACCGCCTCGCCCAGGTAGTTGGCGGTGACCCTCAGCCCTTCCGCATTGGCCTCCCGGGTGGCCCCCAGCAGCTCCTCCACCGTCTCGCCGGGGACGAAGCGGCGACTCATGGAGCGGGTGACGGGGGTTCCGGTGAGAAGCTTCTTCGCGGTGGATGAACCGCTCAGGTGGAGGAGGGCCTCACGAAGCATCCGGAGCCTCCGCATCCCGCCGGGCGATGGCGTGATCCAGGAGCGCCTTCACCTCCACCAGGGTGAGGGCTTCAAGGACCTCCCGGGCCGCCACCGCATCCACCCCGGTGGCCAGGGTGGGGGTCTCCACGTGCCCCACGATCCCCACCCCGCTCTCCGCCCAGCGGGGGAAGACCAGGAAGGAGTGCCAGGGAGCCGTGAGGCTGGCCACCTTCTCCACCTCCACCGACACCGAGTAGGGCTGGCCATCCGCTCCCTCGAAGGCCGGGGGACGCTCATGGACCCGGAAATATCCCCCCAGGGTGGTATCGGACTCCCCGGTCCCCGGCGCCGGAGGGGGGGCATCCGGCGAAACGGACCCGGAATGGTCATGGGACATGGGCGACGTTCCAGCGGGTGGCAGGGGCCCTGCACGGGGCGGTGGATGTACCGCTCCATAAGGATCCTTCGAAGCTACCCGAAGCTCCGGGGGGATGGTAGGGCGGAAGGGGTTCGGCGGGACCCGCCTCCCGGAGTCCTTCCGGTTGCCCCCCTGCACTCCCTCCCCTAGCCTTGCTCGCCATGATCGCAGCCCTCTTCCACACGCATGGCGACCCCGGGGTGATCCAGCTCCAGGAGGTCCCCACCCCCGAACCCGGGCCCGGCCAGGTCCGGGTGCGGGTGCATGCCACTGCCCTGAACCACCTGGACCTCTGGGTCCGACGGGGGCTCCCCCTGACCATCCCCCTCCCCCACATCGGGGGCTCCGACATCGCCGGGGTGGTGGAGTCGCTGGGTCCGGGAGTTGCCGGGGTGGAGCCGGGGACCCGGGTGGTGGTGGATCCCTCCCTGGGCTACGACTGGTACGACGGTGTCGACCCGGGTCCCACCATGGCGGCCCCGGAGTTCCGGATCCTGGGGGAACACCTTCCCGGAGGAATGGCGGAGCAGGTGGTGGTCCCGGTGGCCAATCTGCTGGAGATCCCCCCCCACCTGTCCTTCCAGACCGCGGCGGCGGCCTCCCTGAATGCGGTGACCGCGTACCGGGCGGTCTTCACCCGGGGGCGGGTGGGGGTGGGGGACCGGGTGCTGGTCACCGGGGGTTCCGGGGGGGTGGCCACCCTGGCCATCCAGATGGCGGTGCGGGCCGGCGCCCTGGTGTACGCCGTCACCAGCGGCCCTGCCAACGTCTCCCGTGTGAAGGGGCTGGGGGCCCACGTGGTGGTGGACCGGCTGGAGAGCGACGCCCCACGGGCCATCTGGCAGGAGACCGGGAAGCGGGGGGTGGACGTGATCATCGACTCGGTGGGGGGGGAGCAGTGGAACCAGTGGCTCCGGACCCTGGCCCCGGGAGGACGGCTGGTCTGCTACGGGGCCACCGCCGGTGCCCGGGTGGAGGTGGACCTCCGACTCCTCTTCTGGAAACAGGCGGAGCTCCTGGGGACGACCATGGGCACCCCCCGGGAGTACCGGGAGGCCATGGGAATGGTGTTCGACGGCTCCGTGACCCCTGTGATCGACACGGTGCTCCCCCTGGCGGAGGCCCGGCGTGGGCATGAGCTGCTGGAGGCGGGAGAGATCTTCGGAAAGGTGGTGTTGCTGCCATGAGCGAGCCCAGGGCGCGTCCATGGGAAGAGCCCGCCGAGGGACCGGGGCTCACGCTCCGGGAGGCTCAGGCCAGGGTGGATGCCTGGATCGGCCAGTTCAAGGAGGGCTACTGGCCCCCCCTGGCCAACCTGGCCCGTCTCGTGGAGGAGGTGGGGGAGCTGGCCCGGGAGATCAACCACCGTTATGGCTCCAAGCCCCGGAAGGCCGATGAAGCCGAGCAGGAGCTGTCCAACGAGCTGGCGGACGTCCTCTTCGTGGTCCTGGCCATCGCCAATGAACAGGGGATCGACCTGGAGAGGGCGCTGGAGGGGGTGCTGGAGAAGTATCGGGTCCGGGACGGAGACCGATGGGAGAGGAAGCCCTGACGGGGGGATCCGTCAGGGCCGGGGAACGGTACTGTTCCCCCCGCTACTCCAGGATCACCGACTCCCGCTCCCGCTCCACCTGGATCGTGCAGTTGGACAGGAGCGCCGCAGCCAACCCCAGGGCGGTCCATGCCGGGACCACCACCGCTCCCACCACCCCCACCGCCAGGGGAACCTCCACCACGGTCCGCCGATCCTCGTCCCGGATCACCAGCCGGCGGAGCTGACCTTCCCGCACGACCTCCCGCACCCTGTCGAAGAGTTCGTCCCCACCCATCCAGTCGTCGTCCCAGCAGCCGTTCCGATGGGTCTTCCGCGCTCCATCAGGGCCATGTACCTCTTCCTGCTCCTCCATGCGCCTCCTCCTGCGGTTCCGGACGGGAGCCGCGCCAGTCCACCCGAACCGTGGCGCCCCGTCCACCCTCCCTACGAGCCCAACGGCAATTCCGTTCCATCATCGTCTCCGGCAGGTACTTGCGGTGGAGCGGACGCGGTCGGAAACTCATCCCCTTCCCTCGCCCCGGCGCGCTCTGAGAAAGTGCTCCGGCGACGACCCGTCCTTTCCCGGTGTCTGTATGTGTGACGAGAACCACCTCCATGCGGCCCTCGGCCCCTACGGCCTGGCCGGGGGGGATGAGGGGGTGCGGGAGTTCGCCGGCCTCGCCCTGACGGCACTGGAGCACTCCCCCGGCGGGGTGATGGCCTTCGAACCCCTCCGGGATGCGGAGGGGGTGATCCAGGACTTCCGCTTCGTGTATGTGAACCGGAAGGGGTGCGAGACCGTGGGGCTCTCCGTGTCCTGGCTGGTGGGGAGGACCCTTCTGGAGGTGATGCCGGGGAACCTCGAGGAAGGGCTCTTCCACAAGTATGTGACCGTGGTTGAGACCGGGGTCGAGCTGGATCACGAACACTACTACGATCACGACGGCGTGGAGCGCATGTGGTTCCACACCATCGCGGTGCGGGGGGGCCCGGGGCTGGTTGTGACGTTCTACGACATCACCAGCCGCAAGCTTGCAGAGCGGGCCGTACAGCAGCGGAAGGAGATCGAGGAGCAGCTCCGGGCCCGCTCCCGGGAACTGGAGGCTTTCTTCGACATCGCCCCGGACCTGCTCTGCATCACCGACCGGAGCGGGCGACTGGTGCGTGTCAGCCCCTCCTTCGCGGAGCTGACCGGGCATTCCCTGGACGATCTGGTGGGGCGGTCCTACCCGGATCTGGTACCGGAGCACGAGCGGGCAGAGACCATGGCGGCGGTGACCGCCGTGGCTGGAGGGGTGTCGCTACGCGGATCCATCGGGCGGATCCGATGTAGCGACGGATCCACCCGGATCCTGGAATGGAACGCCATCCCCTCCGACGGACACCTCTTCGCCGTGGCGCGGGACATCACCCAGCGCATCCTCCAGGAACGGCGGAACCGGCGGGAGGAGCAGCAGCTCCGACACCTGACCGAGCACATCCCCGGTGCGGTCTACCAGCTCCATCTCGATGCCAACGGTCGCCTCTCCTTCCCCTACGTGAGTTCGGGCTTCGAATCGATCTTCGGGGTTTCCGCCCGTGAGGTGCAGCAGGGTGCCGAGGCGGCCTTCGCCACCTTGCACCCGGATGACCTGGATCATGTCCGGACCTCGGTGGAGACCTCGGCCCGGACCATGGAGGACTGGGAAGAGGAGTTCCGCCGCTTTGCTCCCGATGGCTCGATCCGGTGGATCCGGGGGCACTCCACCCCCCGCCGGTCCGAAGACGGAAGCATTACCTGGCACGGCTTCGTCAGTGACGTCACGGAGCGCCGGCGGGCCGAAGCCCTCCTGGCGGAGAGTGAGGAGCGCTTCCGTGGACTCTTCGAGCTCTCGCCGCTGGGGATCTCGCTGAACGACCTGGAGACCGGTCGGTTCCTGGAGACCAACCCCGCCTTCCAGGAGGCCACCGGCTTCGATGGGGATGAGCTCCGGGGCCTGGGCTACAGCGACCTGACCCCGGCGGAATACGACGAAGGGGACCGGGAACAGATCGAGATCGTGCGCCGCCTGGGAGAGTACGGGCCCTACGAGAAGAGCTATACGCGGAAGGACGGGACCACATCGGTGGCCCTCTTCAGCGGGCGCCTGTTGACCGGGTCCGACGGTCGGCGCCTCCTCTGGTCCATCGTCCAGGATATCTCGGAGCGGAAGCACGAAGAGCAGGCGCGGCTGGACCTGCAGCGTCGCCTCCTGGACAACCAGCGGGTGGAGAGTCTCGGGGTGATGGCCGGCGGAATGGCACACGAGTTCAACAACCTCCTCACAGTGATCCTGGGAAACCTGGAACTCATGGGGTTGGAACGGCAGGATGGGGAATCCCGGGCTCTCATCGACGAAGCGGTGCTCTCCGGTCGTCGCGCCGCAGGGCTGGTCTCCCAACTCCTCACCCTCTCGGGGAGGGGGCGAACCCCCGTGGCCACGGTGCACCTCAACGATGTGGTGGAGGACTGGTTCCAGAACCGGGAGCTCCCCGGGGGGGGCGACGGCCTCCTCCTGGAGTTGGGGGAGGAGGTGCCGGAGGTCCAGGGGGATCCCACTGCCATGCGCTGGATCCTGGACGCCCTGGTGTCCAACTCCCTGGAGGCCCTGGACGGGCAGCGGGGATCCGTGGAGGTTCGCACCGGGGGAGGGGCGCTGGGGGAGCTCCTTCCCAGCCCCCACCTCGAACGACGGGGCTACCTGGACCCGGGAGACTATGCCTGGATCGAGGTCCAGGATGAGGGGCCGGGGATGGACGCCGAGACCCGGCGGCGCCTCTTCGATCCCTTCTTCACCACCCGCTTTCCCGGGCGGGGGCTGGGTCTTCCGGGGGTCCTGGGAGTGGTTCGCCTGGTGAACGGCGGGGTGGAGCTGGAGTCTGCCCCGGGTCGGGGAACCCGGGTGAGGGTCTACATCCCCGCCCGGCCATCGGGGCTCTCCCGCTCCTGAGCTCCCCGCTGGGGTGACGGCTGGCGGCCCACTCCTGCGCATGGCCCCATGGGCGAGGCTGTGGTGGGGGCGCAGGCCGAAACAGGTGCATGCTCCTTGCAGAACACGGCCTGGCCTCGAGCGCATGCTCGCCTCCGGTTCCCCACAAGGAGTCCCTCCGTGTCATCCATCCGACGATTGCTGGGCCTGTTCGTCGTTGCCTCTGCTGCCACGTTCCTCTCCGGGTGCGGGGGGGGCGACACCGATCCCACCAACCCCGGCGGCGGAAACCAGACGCCGAGCATTTCCATCAACCTGTCGGGGACGTCCCTCAACATCACGGCGGGGAACTCCGGACAGGTGACGGTCTCCGTGACCCGGTCCGGTGGATTCTCAGGCGCGGTGACCGTGGCGGCCGATGTGCCCACCGGCGTCACCGCCGCCCCGGTGACCATCGCTGCCGGCTCCACCTCCGGGGTCCTCACCTTCCAGGTGGCGGCCACCGCAGCCGCCGGCACAGTGACGGCCACGGTCCGGGCCACGGGACAGGGGGTCCAGCAGGTCACCGCCCCGGTCTCGCTGGTGATCGCAGCCGCCCCCGCCCAGGACTTCTCGGTGGCGCTGGGGCAGGCCTCCGCAACGCTGGCGCAGGGGGGGAGTGTCACCGTGCCGGTGCAGATCACCCGGACGAACTTCACCGGCGCCGTGACGCTGGCGGCCTCCGGTCTCCCCCAGGGGGTCACCGCCACCTTCGACCCGGCGGCCCCCACTGGGAACAGCTCCACCCTGACGTTGACCGCCGCGGCGGGCGCCGCAACCGGGGCAGCCAACGTGACCGTGCAGGGGGCCAGCGGCTCCTTGAGCCGCACCGCTGCATTGGCCCTCACCGTGGAGGCTCCTGCCCCCTCGGGTGACTATACCCTGACGCTGAACCCCACTTCGGTGCAGTTCCAGCAGGGCGGGCAGGCCACCACCTCGGTGAACATCAACCGGACCGGAGGCTTCACCGGGACCGTCACCCTGGCCGCCACCGGGCTCCCCCAGGGGGTCACCGCCGCCTTCAACCCCGCCTCCACGGATGGGAACAGCGCCACGCTGACCCTCACGGCGGGAGCGGGAGCCACCACCGGGGCCGCCACCATCACGGTGCAGGGCACGGCCACCGGGGTCGCCGAGCGGACCGCCACCCTGGGGGTCACGGTGAACCCCGGTGGGGGCGGGGGGACCGGGAACGCCGTCTGGTCCTTCTGCGGCGAGGAGCTTCCCACCTGGTTTGCGGTGCAGGATGGAAGCGGCCCCTGGACCCGGGTCACTCCCGATGCCCAGAACGCGTTCCGCTTCCAGGTCAACGGGGCTCGGGTGGGGCTGGCGTGGGTGGAAGCGGACATCACGAACTCTGCCCAGCTCCAGGTCGCCTACTATAGCCGGGACGAGATCCTCCTGGTGTCCAGCGACCCCTGCCGGGGGAGCGAAGGGTCCAAGACGGTGAACGGAAGTGTCGTCGGACTTGGGGCGTTGCAGAGTGCGTTCATCTCCCTGGGAGGGACATCCACCTCAGTCAATGGAGCTCAGGGGTAGACGGCCTTCTCCCTGAATCCGGTCCCGGATGGTCTGCTGGACCTGGTGGCCAGCCGGGCGGAGTTCGATCTCCAGCTGCCCGGGTTCGTGCCCGATCGCGCCATCATCCGTCGGGGCTTGAATGCTCCGGACGGCTCCACCCTCCCCCCCCTGGACTTCGACGCCGAAGGGTTCGACATGGTGTCGGGTTCCCTGACGGTGAACGGGCTGGCCGCCGGGGAACAGACCACCACCGTGGGGATCTTCACGACCCAGCGGGGGGCGCTGGGGACCTACTCTGCGGGGATCCTGGGGGGAGCCAACCCCACCTTCTGGGGAATGCCCACCGACCGACTGGAGGCTGGAGACCTGCACCTCGTCCAGATCGTTGCGGTGGACCCCACCGCAGGCGGCGCAGCCATCCCCCCCCCCACCCGCACCCTGGGGGTGGCCTTCCGGGAGGTGGAGGACCGGACCGTGACGCTGGGTCCGGTACATACGATGCCCACGGTGACCACCGTGGCAACGGCCCCCTACGCCCGGATGCGGGCGGAGTGGACCCTGCAGCCGGAGTACGACCGGACCGTGTTCCTGTTCTTCACCCAGGCCCAGGGTCTACCGGTGCGGAGTGTCACGATCCTGGCCTCTGACGGGTTCCTGGCCACATCGAGCGTGGCAGAGTTGGAGGTCCCCGACCTGTCCGGCGTGGACGGTTGGGACAATACCTGGGGTCTGGTCCCTGGCGTGAGTACCCTCTGGACCGTGAGCGGTACGGGCTGGCAGGGACCAGGGTTCATCAACTTTCCCGAGATCGTGAACGGCACGGTGTTCTTCTCCGGTACCCGTTCCGGATCGATCACTCCGTAGCGCCGGAAGGCCCCCACCGGGCCGGGCACGCCCCGGTGGGGGACCCGCCCTCTCCAGGGCGGGATGATGCACAGGAGGGGGGCGGGGCTGGTGGCTCGCCCCCCTCGTCGTGTGCCCCACGGCGGATTCCCCCCCCGCCGGGTTCGGGAGGCGGAGGCAGCTGCGGCGCCCACGGGGCCGGAGGACAAGCCTCCCTTGTCGCGGTATGGGTTCCGCCGCCTTAGCTTTTCCCCGCCGGACGCCAACCGGCCGCCGCCCATGTCGTCGCACCGGACCGTATGACCCGACGAATGCCCATCCAGCTCCGGATCCTGGCCGTCGCCGCCATCGCGGCGGGGTGGGGGTGCTCAGGCCCGGCGGATTCGGTCCCCGGTGCAGGGGGGACCAGCGTCCGGTCTTCGCTGTCGGCCACCCCCCCCGATTCCCTCTTCGCCCCCCTGGTGGCAGAGCTGTCGGAGGCACCGGGCTTCTTCGACACCGACAACCTCATCTCCAACGAAGCCTCCTATCTCCATGCCGTGAGCGCCCTCGATCGGCGGGGCGTCCAGGGAGGTGCCTACGTGGGGGTGGGGCCGGACCAGAACTTCTCGTACATCGCTGCGGTGCGACCCGAAGTGGCCTTCATCGTGGACATCCGCCGGGACAACCTCCTTCTCCTCCTCCTGTTCCGGGCTTTCTTCGAAGAGGCCCCCACCCGGGCGGAGTACCTCTCCCTCCTCTTCGGGCGCCCCCTGCCTGAGGACCGGGAGGCGTGGAGGGACCGTCCCCTGGAGGAGCTCCTGGACCGGATCGAGGAGACGCCTCCAGACCCGGGGCGGAGGAGGGTCCGGGAGCGGCTCTTCCAGCAGGTGGAGAGCTACGGAATTCCCATCACCTCCGGGGATCTCGCCACCCTCACCCGCTTCCACGAGGAGTTCGTGGAACGGGGACCCCGCCTCCGCTACACCAGCCTGGGCCGCCCCCCTGCCCCCTGGTATCCCACCTACAGGGAACTTCTCCTGGAGACCGACCTGGAAGGAACTCCCTCCAGCTACCTGGTGGACGAGGAGCCCTACCAGTTCCTCCGGGAGCTGCAGGGGCGGAACGGGGTGATCCCCGCCGTGGGGGACCTCGCCGGCCCCCACACGATTCCCGCCATCGGAGACTACCTGGAGGAGCGGGGGATCCCCATCTCCGCCTACTACGTCTCGAACGTGGAGTTCTACCTCTGGCGGGGGGGGAGCTTCTCGCAGTTCGTGGAGAACGTGGCCTCCCTCCCCCTGGACGACGAGAGCGTCCTCATCCGCAGCGCCTTCGTCAGGACACTGGGAATCCGCCATCCCCGGGGCCTTCCGGGCTATGCCTCGGTGCAGTTGGTGCAGACCGCCCGGGAGTTCGTCCGCAGTGCCCGGGGGGGCGCCTACCGTTCCTACCTCGATGTGGTGGCCGCCGGCGAGGGGTGAAGCCCCGGCCCTCCCGCACCCCCCGAGATCGCACTCTCCCGGGGTAGTTCTTTTCCGAAGGTCCAACTCAAGTCGTCGTTTCCAGGCCCGATACTCGGGACAGGAGCCCCTCCGCTCCGCACTCGAAGATCACCCCTGTACCGGGACCGCCGACCCATGTCCAACGCATCCGCTCCCCTCGTCCGACGCCTGCTGCTCCTCCTGCCGGCCCTCCTGGCCGCGACCCTCGTCGCCGCCCCTCAGTCGCTGGCGGCCCAGGATGGACCGGTGTTCGAGCTCTCCGATGTGAGTTCCGCACCTCGCCTCACAAGCATGGAGCGGGCGGCAGAGCAGATCCGCCAGGCGTATCCCGACCAGCTCCGGAGCCGCGGAGTGGCGGGGCGGGTGCAGTTGGAGGCCGTGGTGGGATCGGATGGGAAGGTGGAGGCCGAGAGCGTGGTGGTCCTCTTCTCGGAGCACGCCGAACTGGGTGAGGCCGCCCGACGGGTGGCGTCCAGCTTCGGATTCCAGCCGGGACAGCGGGAGGGACGCGCCGTCCGGACCAGGGTGGTGATCCCGGTGATCTTCCAGCCCTGATCGACCCTTCCCTCCCCCTTCCACCTTGCCGCCGAGATCCTGGACCATGGCGATCCGCCTGCGCGACGTGCCCATCGGGCCAAAGATCATTGGAGGGTTCGGCTTCGTGGCCCTGACCTCCGTTCTGGTGGGGCTCGCCGGATACTTCGGTATGGGCCATCTGCAGGACCGCATCACGGAGCTGTACGAGGACCGGGTCCTCCCCATCCAGCAGGTGAAGGAATACGGGGACTACTACCTGGTGGAGGTGACCCGGACGGCGTCCAGGGTGAACTCCGGCGTGCAGACTTTCTCCGACGGCCTGAGGGCTCTGGAAGAGGGGGCCGCGGAAGCCCGGACCCGCCGGGCGGGGCTGGAGGCCCTCCGGGAGAAGGCACGGGAGGACGAGACCGGGCTCCTGAGCGAGGTCCTGGCAGCCGGCGCCCGGGGGGATGAGCTGGTGGGGACGCTCCGGGAGATCTTCCGCTCCCAGGACTACGGAGGGCTGGGGCTGGTCATGAGCACGGAGTTCTTCTCCGTGATGGATCCCCTGGCCGCGTCGGTGGACGAACTCACCAGCCTGGAGGTGGCCCGGGCCGACGAGGCCTATCTGGCGGCGGAGGAGGATCGGCGCTTCGCCAACATGATCCTCTTCCTGGTGGTGGGTGCCGCCCTGCTCTTCGCGGTGGGAGCGGGGACCGGACTGGCCCGCTCCATCACCGGGCGTCTGGCCCTGGTGGTGGCCCGCACCGAGGGACTCAGCCGACAGGACATCTCGGATCTGAACGCCTTCGCCAAGGGACTGGCCACGGGAGACCTGGATGTGAAGACGGGGTCCTCCGCCCCACTCCTGGAGATCGACGACCAGGACGAGGTGGGGGTGCTGGCCCGGGCCGTGGACGAGATCGTAAAGCAGACCCGGGGGAGTGTCCGCTCAGCGGAACAGGCCCGGGACTCGGTCCGGGGGCTGGTGGCGGAGACCCGCCGCCTCACGGATGCCGCCCATCAGGGACGACTGGACCAGCGGGGGGATGTGGGGCGGTTCAAGGGAGCCTACGGACAGTTGGTGGAGGGGATCAACTCCACCCTGGACGAGGTGCTGGCCCCGGTGACCGAGGCCTCCGACATCCTGGAGCGGATGGCCGCCCGGGACCTCTCCGCCCGGATGGTGGGGGAGTACCGGGGGGACCACGCGCGGATCAAGAAGGCCCTGAACCAGGCCGCGGCGAATCTGGAGGATGCCCTCGCCGAGGTCCGGGGCTCCAGTCAGGAGGTGGCCTCCGCCGCCCGGCAGATCAACTCGGGGAGCCAGGAACTGGCCGATGCCACCTCCGCGCAGGCGGGTTCGCTGGAGGAGGTCTCCGCCAGCCTGCAGCAGCTCACCGTGCGGGCCAGGGAGACCACCACCCAGGCGCAGGAAGCCCGGGAGATCTCCGGGGAGGCCTCCGGGGCCACCCGGAGTGGTCGGGAGAACATGCTCCGCCTCTCCGAGGCCATGGAGCGGATCAAGGTCTCCTCGGACTCCACCTCGAGGATCGTCCGCACCATCGACGAGATCGCCTTCCAGACGAACCTGCTGGCGCTGAACGCAGCAGTGGAAGCCGCCCGGGCGGGGGATGCCGGGAAGGGCTTTGCCGTGGTGGCGGAGGAGGTCCGGACGCTGGCCCGCCGGAGCGCCGAAGCGGCCCGGGAGACCTCGGAACTCATCGAAGGGGCCGTCCGGAACGCGGACGAGGGGGTGGAGCTGAACCAGGAGGTGCTGGCCAACCTGGAGGAGATCGGGGGCCAGGTGGAGCGGATGAGCACGGTGATGGGTGAGATCGCCCACCGCTCCACGGACCAGTCCGAGGAGGTGGAGCAGATCGCCCGGGCGGTGGACCGGATGAATGGCGTCACCCAGCAGACCGCCGCCAACACCCAGGAATCGGCGGCGTCCTCAGAGGAGCTGTCCAGTCAGGCGGCCCGGCTCCGGGAGCTGGTGGACAGTTTCCAGCTCCGGTCGTCGTCCTCCCGGCGGGAGCCGAACACTCCCCCTCCCGCTCCGGCGATGAAGAAGTCCGCCAACCACTGGTCGCGGCCCTCCGGCTCGGCCCCGGTCGCGAAGAGCCCGACGCCGAAGAGCCGCCCCGCAGAGCGCCCCCGGAGTACCGAGCGGTATGCTGGAGCGGCCCCTTCGTCGACAGGGAATGGCAGCAGCCGGAAGCGGCCCGCCTCTACATCCGGGAAGGCATCGGCCACCCCCGCTACCAATGGCAACGGAAGCCGCCACGACCGGAACGGGTCCACCTCCGGACACGGAGCCGCCGGTGAACACAGCGGAAACCGGGGGCCGGTGATCCCCATGGATCCCGATCTCCTGGACTTCTGACGCCGGTCGGCGGTCCCGGCGGTGTGTGCGGAGAGGGCGGGGCACGGGGAGCATCTCCCCGTGCCCCTTGTCGTTCACATCCCGGCGGTGGCCGCCAGCGCCTCCACGAAGCGGTCCAGCTCCTCCACGGTGTTGTAGAAGTGGGGGGAGACCCGCACGGCCCCGGGGCGGTGGTCCACAATGATCCCCTGCTCCGCCAACCGGGCCACCGCCCCTGCCGGGTCGTCGTGGCGCACCATCACGATGGCGGTGCGGTGCTCCGGGCTCCGGGGGGTCCGGAGGGTGAACCCGGCATCGTTCAACTCCGCCGTGAGGTACTCGGTGAGCTGTCGGTTCCGGGCGGAAATGGCCTCGATCCCCACCTCGTCGATGATCTCCTGCCCCCCCAGCGCCGTGTGTACCGTGGGGAGGGCCGGCGTCCCCATCTCAAGGCGCCCGGCATCGGCGTGGTATTCGAAGCGCTCCAGGTT
>Ga0076930_100486_pt1 | contig 37632 bp, 33 predicted proteins | sample HotLakConsoUCCRE_FD_71149 | JGI IMG/M metagenome (GOLD analysis project Ga0076930, IMG submission 71149) | Hypersaline microbial mat communities from Hot Lake, Washington, USA - Hot Lake Consortium UCC-RE (version 3) (version 3) ...
AGAGCTTCAAGGCCAGTGATCGCACCTATGGCGCCCGCCGGGTCTGGCGCGACGTTCTCGAGGACGGGCTGGCCTGCGGACTGCACCGGATCGAGCGCCTTATGCGGCAGAACGCGATGGGAGCGCGGCCGAGACGGCGCAGGACGCCCAAGGATGATGGCGAACGCTCTGTGATCGCCGACAACATCCTGGACCGGGACTGACATGCTCGGTGCAGGGAGATGAGCGATGTGCAACCTTTACAGCCACACTACGGCCCTTGACGCGATGCGGCGCGATCCTGATGGAGCAGACCGAGGAATGGACGGTCCAGCGCGCAAGATACATGACGCTGGAAACGCTCGCGCCCGTCTGCGGTGATCTCAACGTCAGCATGCCTGCTGCACAGAGCGTCTGACCAGCTCGGCTCGCCAGTGAGCGCGAGGCCCACGGTGAGCTACACCACTTCCCGGGACGTCATCCGTCCGTCGCGGCGCGCCGCTTCAGAGTCAATCTTCGGCCGAGCTCGTCGATGTGCCAGCAGCCACAAGAAGGGCGGACTCCGAACTTTCGCCGCATGTGCTTGCCAGACATGGCACCAAGGTGGGAGCCGACGTACAGACCACGCCGAAACTGCATGTTGCTCTGCGGTGCCGAAATGCAGCTTCGAGCCCAAACTACCCGCGACATGCCAAGTCGAGTTCCCGCGTGCAGCGCGGCGCGCCACGACACGACCGGCCCAGACTTGCTGTTCGTCCTCAGATGCTGCGGAGCGGCCCGCCATTCTGGACCTGCGCTGCAACTGCATGGATTAGCCGCCATGCAGGCTCTACTAATCCCCGTCAACATCGCTGAAGAACGCCCAGACAAAAATGTTCTCGCGACGCAGTCGAGCATCCAATATTACTCGTCTAGGGTGAGCTTAACTTGCACCTCAGCATGCGGTCATCAAGAAGAAAGGCGGCAATAAAATGAAAGCAGAAGACCTCCGGTACAGCAAATTTTCAGACGTTCTTGAAAAACACTATGCCGATCGTGCGCCAGACTTTGCCAAACGCTTCTTGAAATGGTTTCTAGAGAATATTTTTCGGCTCGATGAGTTCACCACAGATGACGCCACAGTCGACGCAAAACACGATAAAGGTGTAGATGCCATCTTTGTAGACGATGTTTCCGAAATTGTATTCGTCATGCAATCGAAGACAAAAACTAGCGACAAAGCAACCCTTGGTGATACTGAGCTAAAAGATTTTTTTGGTACTTTGGTTCAGTTTAAAAATGAGGAAAGCATTGTCCAACTTAGTGAAGAAACGAAAAATGAACGACTGAAGCAAGCGATATCTAGAAATGGTGTAGCTGAGAAAGTTGGCTCAGGCTATGAGCTTCGGGGCGTATTCATTACTAATGTACCAGCAAACGACGACGCTTATGCGTACATCGAGAAGGCCGAAATCATAGACCTGTACGATGCCACAGAGATTTCGAACGATTATGTTGATCTAGAAATTGACGGCGGGGTTTCTAAAAAATTCAACTTCGATACTTCTGATAGTGATGTTATCGAATACGACGCTGGTGGAGCATCAAGTCGTATCTTTCTCGCTCCTGCGCTCAACGTTACTAAAATGGAAGGGATTTCGGATGGATCATTGTTCGATCAAAATGTTAGACTGTCGCTTGGCAACACTAAGGTGAACAAAAGCATCAAGGAGAGCATAAGGAATAAATCTGAACACGGAAATTTCCCTCTATATCATAATGGAATAAATGTACTGTGCAGAGAGATTGTTGAGGAAACCGAGCAGTTTATCGCGATTCAGGACTATGTTGTGGTGAACGGCGCACAGAGTCTTACGTCCCTGCTATCAGAACGGGCAAAAATCACCGATGACTTAAAAATTCTGGTTAAATTGATCGAAGTCAAAGGTGACGTTTCGTTGTCTCAGAAAATCACTCGGAATAGTAACAACCAGAACGCGATCAAGGCTCGTGATATGAAGTCGAACCACAACCTTCAGCAGCGATTGAAGGTCGAAGTCGATAAGACAAGTGGCGGCAAGGTTGCTTATGAAATCAAGCAGGGTGAAAACAACAAAGGGAAAGAGGTAATTGTAAATGAGGCCGCAGGCTTGCTTTTGCTAGCCGCGGACCTGGAACAGCCTTGGAATTGCCACCAAAAGTATAAAGTTATGGACGAACTGCATTCTGCTATCTTCGGTCGACCGAATGTCACCGGCGCAAGGGTTCTCGCGCTTTGGCGATGCTTTCAGACCATACCTACCGCTCTGAACGAGTTAGATAATAGGTCCTTCGCGACGTACAATCTAACAAAGTTCTTTTTATTCTATGCTGTGATGGATGTCATTAAGGCTGACAGTGATGGGCAGAAACTACTGAAGTCTCTTGATGCCATCGCCGCAAAAGGAAAGATCGACAAGCTGGCTGAAGGGTTCGCAGATCTAGCTCAGAACACCGCCATTGATTTAAATGCCGAGATTGCTCCTGAAGAGGACGAGTACTTCGACTACAAAAACGATCTGAAGAGCCAGAAGTGGTGCAAAACGATGTCGGCAAAGTTGCTCGCACAGTACAAAAAGGACATTCGGCGCGACAAGGCGGAGACTGTTGCCGAAATCTTTGAGGATTTGCTTTCGTAGCTCAGTTCTTGAATGTCTGACTTCACTACATTGAGTTACGAACATGTCTACCGCAGCGAAGTTCGGCTCTCCGCCCCGGTTTGCTTGTGGCTCGCACATGCATCGAACGGCAGCTCTCCGCCCGCCGTGACGTTGTCCCCGATCGTCTTTCCTATCGGCGAGACACGCGGTTGGGATGTTGCCTGTTCAAGCAGCTTGGGCATCGGGGCTTAGAGCAGAGCCCTCAAGTTTACCGGGCATGCGGTCTCGCCGCTGGGGTGATGGTCCCTTCGGAGGTGGCGAGTCTCTTCGAGGCGGGGCCAGGCGGGCGATTGGTCTAGTAGTCCAAGCACTTGGCCGAGCGTGCGGCCCGTGCGTGATTTGGCCACCTGAGAACAGCTTCAATGAGCCTGTTGCGCCGGTGGCGTGGACATTGCAGCTCAGTCCGTGACAGAAAGGTTTTCCACAAAAAACTTGGCCATGCTGTCCGGCTACCCATACAAGCGCCTCGGTCGATACACACAGATGCTTGAGCGTGAGCGACGGAAGTCAATGCCTTTGCCGACAGTGCCAACTTCCGCACAGGATGTACCGATCCGTATTGCGCTGCGCGGTTTCAGGCGTCGACACTGAGCGTCGGGATCAGCATTGACAAACACTCCACGGATCCTCATTTGCAACCCGGCTTGGCTTCCAGCCCATAGAGATAAAGTCCGTTTCGCTCTGATGGTCTATTCTTAACGGATGGGATACAGAACTTCTTTCGAGTTCAATTTTCTGCATTCCCGCGCCATGCTGTGTTCCAAACCCGACCCAGTCCATCATGCAGTCTGATTTCCATTTCTCGAATTCTTTGTCGATTTTCGTGATATTCTTTGAACTCCCCCAAAATCATATCGACCACTTCTTCTGTTGGAGCGGTCTGATTCCGTGAACTGGGTGCTCTCTTTGGCTTGCGCTCTGATGTCAAACTCTGTGGTACTGTAAAACGCTCGACTTCTCCAATTGGGATCGAGGGGCTGCGGCCGATGCTGGAGACACTCAGCCATGCCTTTTGCACATTAGGCGTCGAAAGATACATGAAGAGAACGCGCGGATCGCAATAAGGAAGGTCTCGAGCATGAGTGTATCTTTTCCGTTCGCGGAAAATAAAGAGTGTCTGGCCTGCCCAGAGATCTCCGTCCTGCAAATTTTGCTCTGAGACATACGCCACTCTCCCAATTGGTCCACGGTGCGCGAACACGATATCGCCGGGTCGAAGCCTTTGCTCGTCGAAACGGGATTTCAAGGTCGAGCGGACACGGACGTCGCGGAGATCACCCATGATTTCCCCAAATCGAGATATATTGACGCCGCGCACCTCATCGATAATGAGCGTTCCCACTGGGTCGTCGCGGATGGTTTTGGGGCGAATAACTTCAAAAATATCAGCAAGTCTATAGTTGGAAGACTCAATGATATTATTGATGCGCGTTGTGAGATTGCCCCCACCTGTGGGGCCTTTGTCAAGATATCTCCTAGGAATCAAGCTCCCACCGGAAACCTGAATCTCATCAACGGAAACACAGGCAGATCTTCCACGCACAAGAGTAGCGCTTGACGCAGTTCCAGTGAACCTTTGAACATCTTTGGTGGAAATCATCTTTATCTGATCAGCAGGGCTGCGAGAGCCCCGCAGCGATATGAGATACTGTCGACCTCGCCCTGACTCGAGCTCGGCGATCCGATCAATGTATCGTAGCTCTAGGAGGCGCTGCCGCGTCGACAATCGCGACTGCTTTGGAGATGAAAGAAAGCTATCGGAGACTATGGCCAGAGCCGGGGCCTCGGAATCACCCAGATATGCGAGCATCACGCTTTCAAGGTCGTAGCCTCCACGGTCTACGGCTCGCGGCACCTTCCATTCGCGAATACTGGCCTCGAGACCGGGCGCGTCAGCTTCTCGGAACGATTCAGGTGGGAAGGAAATCTCCAGATCGGGCGGTTCAGCGTTTGGCTCGCCGTCGTCGAATAGCATGTCCGGCGCCCACGGCGGCCCCGCCTCGGTGTAAACCGGTAGGTCCAGATACAAAGACAAGCTTGCCATGAGCCCTCGGTCTGCCCCGACACCTGCGTAGCGAAGGTCGTAACCGGGGTAGCGCTTTGTCTGTGCGCGGCGGATCGCTTGCGCGTGACGAAGGCAGAGCGGAAGGCTCTGAGCGAATGAATATCGAACAATCCTTCGATCACCGGCGATCTTTATAAGTTCATCTGCGAGGTTGTCCTCCAGCTTTTCCTCGTCTCTCAGCGCGCCGGTGATCAATGAGCAGATCGCTTCGAGCCGCTTGGTGGGCTCCATGCTGTCAAGGTGACGCACGGCATCTTCGAATGCACCACGAAGTCTCGGTTCATGAACGATGAGGCCAAGCCGCTCCTTCACGCGGATCGCAGCCACCTTGCTGTCGTTATCGCCCCGAGCATCGACGGCGAACCAGAAAAGCTGCGCCAGCCCTTCGAGACTGGTTGTATCGAGCTCGGTCGGAAGCATCGGGTCCGTCACGGCTAGGGGCGTATGTCGCCTCACCGTGCGTGAGCTAGGGGCATTGTGAAAGAACCCCGGGCAGATTCCGATGAAAAAAATCTATCAGCATCTGATAGATTTCTGTTTAGCGGCGCAGCTCTTCTCCGCATCCGACACCCTCTCGCTTAGTCTGGCCTGGTTGAGAAACCAAAGGCCGGCCGCTGCGTCCGGCAGTGCGAGATCAAACGAAGCTTGGGGTTCAGGGAGGGTCAGGGATGTTCCATTTTCGCAAAAATGACAAACAAAACAGATGCTTGACTCGATTTCCCGGATCAGTTTCTTGGCTCGGACGACTCAACATGCGGCGTCTTCATCGGGCTCCGCCCCGCGAGGAGGGAAAGACACGACACCACGAAGGGATGAACCTGAAGGAAAAAGGGCGTCGACCGATCACGGCGACGCCCGAAGGTAAGCGGCCATCACAGCCACCTAAAGCACCGCCGACATTAGAGCAGACCAACTGCTTCGGCAACCAGCGTGATGGTCATGGAAAATACCCCGATAGCGACGCTGTCGGGATCTGAGGACCATTTCGATGCAAGAGGATGCAAACCTCCCGACCGCAAGCAGCCGGAGCTTCCTAAAGACGCCCGGTCACTCCACCGAGGCTCCGCCCCATGACAACTGCGCTGCATTGACTTCCGGCAGCGGCCAGTTTTTCGGCGAGCGTGTCTTCGAAGGCGACGATATCTTCCTCGAGGAGGAGCTCGTCCGTCGGCCGACCGGCAAGCAGCCTGCTCTCCAGATCCCGGAGATTTTCGGGGTCAGGCCGTATGCCGGGTATCGAAACCCTCTGACGCGTAGTCAGGTGGCCCGTCGTGTTTCGACCACTTTCGCGACGCGGGCCACGAACGGCGTCCCCGAAGTCTACCATTTCGAGAGCTTGGCGGAGTATGCGACCGCGCTCGACGTGCTTCTTGATCCTGCAGTCTTTGGCATCGAGGTCCAGCTCCCCCCGATCATCTACCGTTGGGGGCAGAGCAAGAAGCCGCGTCGGCATCATTTCGACATGAGGATCCTCTTCGAAGATGGGCGGCGCCGCGCTGTCTTCGTTCGCAATGGCAGGAGTCTCGCCAAGCCACAGACGAAAGCTGAGATCGATGCCATCTTCCGCGCGATCCCCGAAGGTTTTGCCGACGAGGCGATCGTTGTGAATGGCGATCATTATACACGCCCATATCGGGATAATCTGTTCCGCATCCATATTTGCCTTGAGACCATCGATGTTGAAGCCGACGAAATCGTCGGAAAGGCAGCTAGCTCGACGAATTACTGGCTTCTGAAGGATCTGATCCAGAACTCCGGCCTCCCGTCGGCTCGAGCTTTCGGTGCTTCGATGCGCCTGATCGGTCGGGGCCGCCTCGCGGTTGACTGGTATTCGGTCATCACCATCCATTCGCGGGTGCGGCTTCCCTGATGAATACCGCAGCCCTCTATCACGTTCCGACCGGATCGCGCCTCATCCTTGATGGGCGCGCCTGGCTTGTAACCGGACAGGAGGAGCATGGCTATGCGGTGGAGGGGGTCGAGGACGGTGACTGCCTTACCCTTACGTTCGAGCGTGTTGACTCGGCGATCAAGGATCGGAGCTGCGAAGTTATCAAGCCTAAAGACGCGGAGAAGCGCCATGCGCTGCTGCATTATACCGGCGGCCGCGAACTGATCGAACAGCTATCCAAGGAACAACAGGAGGTCATTCGTTTCCGGCTTTCGATCGTGCTCGCGATGGATGCGATGGAGGCAGAAGGAAGGAAGATCACCCATCGCAGTATCGACGCCGGAGGCAGATTGCGGAAGGTTCTCTTGAGGAAGGCGGCTGAATTCCACAAAGAAGGCGATTTCGTAGACCCTCAGCGGGGAGGCAGGATCAAGGCCAGGTTTCACGTGCCCCAAGGACGAACTCTGAAGAGTTACCAGTCTACGTTTCATCAGTTCGGTGAAAACCGGATCGTCTTGATGGATCGTGATCATCTAAAGGGAAACCGCATCAAGCGCATGAGTGTTTTCCAAGAAAAATATATCGAACACGCTGTCTCGCTCTGGAATGATAAACGAAAGCCTCGATTGGCTCCATTCTTGCGCGCCCTAGAAGCCTGCTTTCATGTGCCTCCGCACGAGCTCGCTGCGGGTTTCTATTTCCCATCTATCACGACGATCAGAGAGCGCATCAGGGCAATTTCGGAATTCGCCAAAGAGGTGGGACGGAACGGACGGATTCACGCTTGGAACCGTAAGGGGGCAGGAACCACTGAAATTCGAGAGATCTTTTACGGTGGTTCCGTGATGGTCGATCAGGTTTATCTGTCGATCTTCACAGATGCCGACGGCGTTGTTCGAGCGAGACAGATCGATCCGAATACGGCGTCCGAAGAACTCGAAGAAAATGAAATTCGTCGCTTATGGCTGCATGTCATGATTGACCTCGCAACTCGTCTGCCCCTCGCATGGATCATCGCGAAATCTGCCGATGCCGACCATATGGCAGCCCTTCTCAGGATGGCAACGCGCGACAAGACCCGCGAAAAAGTCCGCTACGGCTGCAAAAAGGATCCGGCGCCCCCGGTAAAGATCAGAAGGATCGAAGCCGACAACGGTGGGGCGACGAGGAATGGTGATATCTATGCAGCGGAACTCGGGTTCGGGATGACTCCGATTAAGGCGCGAGCCTATCACTCGAAAGACAAGCCGCATATTGAAACTCTGTTCGGGACCATCCAGTGGGATGTCTTGAATTTCCTTCCTGGATACACGGGCAGCCGACCCGGGGAACTGAAAGACTATGATCCGAAGGGGTCGGCGGAGCTAACGCCTGACGACAACTATGGGACCATCACGAGGTATCTCGTCGACGAGCACTCCCATAGGGCCCATCGGGGGACCGGAATGTTTGGGGCAACACCTTGGGAGAAGTTTGAGGAAATCAAGAAGATTTACGGTGGAATCGATGCCCCGTGCCAACAGGAGCGGTGCCTGCATCTTGGGGTCAAGTCCAGCGCGAGCACGACCTCGGAGGGCGTAAAGGCCTTTAACCTTCCCTTCGATTCTACCGCGCTCCAGCAGTTCACAGGCGGCAGGTCGCGGAAAGTGATCGTCCATCTGGATCCCGATGACCTTCGAAAAGCCTTTGTGACGGCGGAGGGACACGACGAAGTCATCGAGGTTGATCTGTCCATGACCATGTTCTCCGGCCTGACCCTTGAAGAGGCCATCGAGCTTATGGAGCGGACCGCAAGGCGCAACCCGGATAAGCAGGAAATCCATGACGAACATCTCAAAGAGGTCCGGGCCCGGCGCGCCCGTGAGTCGGGGTTCTTCCCCGACACTAGGGACCCGTCGAATTACCAGACTATGGATCAGTTGAGACGCCGCGCAGATCAACTCGCCCAAGTCTCTTTCCGTCCCTTTGGTCAGACGGGGCCGACAGCACGTCCGGGTCATGTGACCGACCGGAGTGGTGGCGCGCCGGTATACAAGGTCGGGGCGCAGGCTCCCTCATCTCCCTCAACCGCCGAGCCGATCGCGCCGAAACGCCCGCCCGCAGGAAAGACCTTCACGCCCATCAAGGACAGCAAGCTATGACATCCCTCTTCAATGCCCGGATCGCCGCGACGGCGGCCCAGAACACCGGTCGATATTTTCCGCTCGCCCGCGCGGAAGCGCTTCGGACCGCATTCAGCCAGGTGTTCAGCCGCCATATCGGGAACCTGACGAGCGGGGCTTGGTTCGAGGGGGAGCTGCTTCTCGTAACTGGACTGAGCGAGTCCGGCAAAACCCGGGAAACGAACGAGGTCCTCAAGCTGTTGCACGAGGAGCAAGTCCCGCTGCCAAGCGGCGCTCCGGCGCGCATCGTCCAGTGCGACCTCAGCCGGGCCGGCGGCTGGAAGGACCTTGGTCGCAGAACCTTGAAGGCGATGGGGTATCCGCTGTCCGATACCGCCCGTGTGACACAGGCTGAAATCTGGTCGCGCGTTGCCTATCAGGCCGAGGCGCAGGGCATCATCGGGATCCATTTCGATGAGGCCCAGCACATTTTTGCCGGAAAGTCGGAGAATGACCGGGAGATGATCCTCGATAACTTCAAGTCGCTCATCAAGACGCGGGGATGGCCGCTGATGTTGATCATGTCCGGCGTTCCTGAGCTTGCGGACCATCTTCGTGCCCTCGACCAGACCCAGAACAAGGTGACTCGTGTCCATTTTAACGCCATCGATCCGCAGCAGGATCTGCAGGTGATCCACGAGATCGTCGGAAGCTTCGCACTCGAGAACGGCGTGGAAGTGGATGAGGATCTCCTCACGGAGGATTTTTATCGCCGACTCGCTGTTGCGTCCGCCATGAGATGGGGGACGCTGATAAAGATGACGATCGCGGCGATCGGCAATGCGCGTGTTTCAGGTTCGCCCATGTTGTCCCGAGCGCATTACGTCAACTACTGGGCCGGAAAGGCCAACGTGAACGCCTTGGCGACCCCGTTCACCCATGATGGCTACGAAACCATGTTCCGCCCGGACAGGCCGTTCCAAGCCTTCATCACTTAACGTTCTTGCACCCGGCTTCATGCATGGAACCGCGCTTCGGCGCGGTTTTTTGTTTTTCTACAACGCGTTGATGGTTGATATTCAGGCAAAAATCGATATGCGTATGCTTATGGTGTCGTGCGCAGACTTATGGTTTTCCGAGGCTTTTGGGGGCGCTTAAGGCATTGGCATATATACATTTACTTTGATTCGAATTGGGGTTGGATCACTTTTGCGCACTAATATGGTTTTTCCGGGTGGTGTTTCGCCTGCCGTAGTTACGCCAAAACTGGGGTTTTCGGCGGCCAATCATCGCATCTCTGGGCGCCAAGGCTTTCCATAATATTGAAACTGAACAGTTTTTTGAGAACGTTCTGAAAGGCGCGTTTTTCGCCCCCGAACTGTTCCAAATATCATTGGTTGAGGACTTGCTGGCTGTCTTCTCGACGCGGCCTTTTTGGTGAGAAAGCGATGCGCTTCGCGGCAGTGCATCCTGATGATCCCCGCGTCGACAATGCTCGCCTCTGTGCTGATGCGCTTGGGCCGCGCGATACTCGTCCCAGAGCAGGGCGCGCGTGACCGACGGGCGCCGCAGTTCCCGATCCACGAGAGACCAGTCGGGCACAGGGCGCTCCCCGTCCGGCAACGATGGCGCGGCCGGAAACAAAAGCAACTCGAGGTCGTCATCGGACAAAGCATCGGGAACCGGCCAGGTCAGACCCGCTGTCCGTGCCCGCCCGAGATACGCCCCGACCGTTCCCTTTCCAAGACCAAGCGAGGCGGCGATCGCCCTCTCGTTCATCCCCTTGGCTTCGGCTACGCATGGTTCTGCGAGCATTACGAGGCCTGGAAGGGCCGGGTCCGGCCGACGATGCGGCAGACGCATGTCGGCGGGGAGAAGGTCTTCGTCGACTTCGCGGGCGACACGGTCGACGTGATCGATCCTGCGACCGGAGAAGCCCGGGCCGTGAAGCTCTTCGTCGCGGCGATGGGGGCGTCGAACTACACCTACGCCGACGGACATCGTCAAGGGTTTGGGCATTGAGTCCCTTGATATGGCTTCGAACAAACCCCTTGCATTGGCTCGCCTTTCCGAGATTTCCGGTGTTCCCGAGGAAACCCTTCGCCGAAATGTTGCCGTTCCGCTGGGTGATCGTGCGTATGATCTTCGCGGTGAGATTGTCACCGCCGAGTTTCTTTCCAGCCCGAAGATCGTGTACTGCCCGGCCTGCCTGCACGATGATGACAAAGCGGGTGCGCGCCGTTCGCGCTGGCATTGGAGCCTGGCGGTGGTACGCACCTGTCCCGTGCACGAAATCGCCCTCCAGCACAGGAAGAAGTCGGCCTGGAACGACCATCTTCAGCCGTTGTATCATGTGGTACCGGAGAAAGGGGAAGAGTTGATGATCCTCGCGACGGCCGCGGCACATCGTGCGCCGTCGCCGGTTCAGAATTACGGTCTGGCCCGGTTGGAAGGGGAGCAGGGTCCTGAGTGTTGGATGCGCAGACCTTGGATCAGGCTGTCCGGGCGTCGGAACTGCTGGGCGTATTGCTTGCGTTCGGACCGACGCAAGCTCTGCCGGAATTGTCGCGAGATGATTGGGATCCGCCGCATTCTCAGCCCTGAAGCTCAGTATCGATACCGGGTGGGAACTCGTGGATCGTCACCCGGAGGAGGCGTCGCTCGCTCCCCATAAAATCGCCGGCGCCGGCCCTCACGTCACGATCACGCGCTTCCTTCCCGAGAGCATCGCAGCCTTCGCTGCACATTTCGCCACGGTTGCTTGTGTCGCCGACATGCGCGGTGTCGGGATCAAAGAACTGAAGGCCTTGCTGAACGAGGTCAGGGTGAAGCCTGTTCTCGCATGGCGGGAGGTCGGGGCCGACATCTACCGCCTTTCGGATATCGAAAAGGCCCTGCCGGACTGATGCCCAACCTGCCATCAGCGCAGATCCGACGAATGAACAAGGCCGCCCCTCGGGGCGGCCTTTTCTGTTTCAGACGCCAGGATCTCGATATGACGTGCGTGCCACCCGAAAATGATGAGTGGATAAGTAGTGTTATCATAGTGGACAAACCAGCGAACAAGTGCCCAAGGCTCACTATTAAAAATCAATGGGTTAGGTGGCGTCTGCGGAGGCTCAGTGGACTTTGAGTGGTTACACTTTCAGGGGCGTTTCTTCGGCGCACCACCCGCGCAAGCGCCTCCCTCGGCTGTGTCGCTTCGAGGCGCCTTTCCATGCCCGCGGGGGAAGCCCCCGAACTGCTGACTTGGGTGCAGCCGACGAAAGGGGCCCGGCAGAACCTGCCGGACCGCTCGGAGTAAACTCAGGTGTGCCGTATCTCGGTCCCGAGCACTTTCAGGCATTCGCGCATGAAGGCGGCAAGGCCGGTCCAGCCCTTGGCAGAGACCGTTGTGCCGTGGACATGCGCGTCCTTGGGCCCGACGTCGATGTAGATGCCGCCGACCGCGGTCACCTCGGGGGCGCAGGCGCCGAGGCCGGCGACCTCGCGGCCCTTCAGGACGCCGGGTACCGCCATCAGGATCTGGACGCCGTGGCAGATCGTGAAGATTGGCTTCTGCGTCTCGTGGAAGTGCCTCACGATCGCCTGGATGCGCGGATCGGTGCGGATGTATTCCGGTCCGCGCCCGCCGGCGCAATAGACGGCATCGTAGCTGTCGAGCTCCGCCTCGGCTTCCGAGAAGGTCTTGTTGATCTCCGCGAAGTGACCGGGCTTTTCGGTGTAGGTCTGGTCACCCTCGAAGTCGTGGAGCGAGGTCTTGATCAGGTCGCCCTCTTTCGTGTCGGGGCAGACGACGTGGATGGTGTGGCCGACCGCCTCCATGCCCTGCTGGTAGACGTAGATCTCGTATTCCTCGGTGAATTCACCGGTCAGCATGAGGACCTTCTTGCCGCCCATTGCGAGCCTCCTTTGTTGGTCAGTTGCACCCGCGCGAACCTGCGTCCGCGCGGGTGTTGTGGGTGTCGTGGGTGTTCAGAACGGGCTGTCGGGGAAGTAGAACTGCTCTGCGTTCTCCGGCGTGATCAGCGGCGCGTCCAGCAGGAACGATCCGCGCATCGGGGCCTGTCCGGTGAACTGTGCGGCCGTCATGTACATGGCGGACGCGATCATCGACGGCGGGTAGGGGGTGGAGATCGGGGTCCGCTCGTCGCCCTCCATCACCATCTCGATCACCTGCCGCATGCCGTTGCCGCCAAGCGCATAGCGCACGTCGTCGCGGCCCGCCTGGTCGACCGCCTCGAGCACGCCAAGCAGCATGTCGTCGTCGTTGGCCCAGACCCCGTCGATGTTGGGGTAGCGCGCCAAGTAATCCTGCATCAGCGTGAACGCCTCATCCTGGTTCCAGTTCGCGTACTGGATGTCGAGGATCTCGATGTCGGTGCCTTCGATGACTTCGGTGAAGCCCTGGATGCGCTCGTCGTCGATGACGGTCGGGATGCCGCGCAGGACCACGATCTGCCCTTCGCCGCCGAGTTGCTCGGCAAGCCAGGTCGCCGTGTTCGCGCCCACGGCGATGTTGTCGCCGGCGACGTAGAGATCCTGGATCGACTCGTCGGCAAGACCACGGTCGACGACCGTGATGAAGGTGCCGCCGTCGGCGACCTGCGCCACCGGGCCGGTCAGCTCTTCCGAGGTGAAGGGCAGGATCACCAGCGCGTCGAGATCGTTGGTCGCCGTCAGATCCTCCAGCGCGGACACCTGCGCCGTGGCGGAGGACGCGGTCGAGACGATGACGTCGATGTTCGGAAACGCGGCCTCGATCTCGGTCTCGGCCCGTTCGGCGTGGTAGACGACGCCGCCTGTCCAGCCATGGGTCGCCGCCGGGATCGACACGGCGATCGTGAACTCGGTCTCCTGGGCCTGGGCGGCGCCGGTCAGGGCGCTCCCCGCCAGGACTGCTGCGGACAGCAGGAGCCGTGCGCGTGATGTGGATCTCGTCATTCTTGGTTTCCTCCCTTGGAATTCCAGCCGTCTGTTCATCGGCTGGTCGTGAAGCGATGCGCGAGCATCGCTATGATGATGATGGCGCCCTGGACCGCGGCCACGAGGTACTCCGACACCAGGCTCGACAGGACCATCACGTTGGCGATGACCTCGAGGATGAGGGCGCCGGCGACGCTGCCCCAGATCCGGCCCTTGCCGCCGCGCAGCAGGGTGCCGCCGATGACGACCGCGGTGATGACCTGAAGCTCCCAGAGCTGGCCCGTCGTGGGCGTGGCGGCCCCCAGCCGCGGCACATAGCAGATCGCCGCGATGCCGACGCAGACGCCCTGGATGACGAAGGCCAGGGTCCGCACGCGCCCGACATGAACGCCCGAAAACCGCGCCACGTCGATGTTCGAGCCCACCGACGTCACCCTGCGGCCGTACTTGGTCCGGTAGAGCAGGAACGAGCCCAGCGCGATGACGACCAGCGTGATCAGGACCGGGTAGGGGACGCCGAGGAAGTCGCCGAAATAGACCGGGCGATAGGCCTCGCGCAGCGACCGGTCGATCGGCAGCGAGCCGCCATCGCCCATGAAGGTCGTGAAGGCGCGAAAGATGCCCATGGTGCCCAGCGTCACGATGAACGGCTCGATCCGGCCGACCGTCGTCACCAGCCCGTTGAACAGGCCGCAAAGCGCCCCCACCACCAGTGCCACACCGGCCCCGGCCAGGATCGACCAATCGCCCAGCACCGGCACCATGGCGTTCATCGCGATGATCATGGTTCCCGTTACGAAGGCCATCATCGCGCCGACCGACAGGTCGAGCCCGCCCGAGGCGATGACGAAGGTCGCACCGATGGCGATGATTGCGATGAAGGACGTGCGGGTGACGACGTTCATCAAGTTGTTGAACGCGAGGAAATTCGGATTGATCAGCGCCCCCGCGATCAGGATCACGGCAAGCGCGATGAACGGCGCAAGCTCGCCCCAGCGGATTCGGCGTCGCTGGGTCGTGGGCGCGTCTTGCGCGGCGTCGGCTTCTGCGGCGCTCATGTCATGGCTCCCAAGTGATGATTGCTGCCGCTGGCGGCGGCGTAGACGACGTTTTCTTCGGTAATTTCCGCGCCGGTCAGCTCGGCCACGATGCGCCCGGATCGCATGACGAGGACGCGGTCGGACAGGCCGACGAGCTCCTGCATCTCCGACGAGATCACGACACAGGCCTTGCCCCTGCGGACAAGCTCGTCGATGAACTTGTAGATCTGACCCTTGTTGCCGATGTCGATGCCGCGCGTGGGCTCGTCGATGACGACCACGTCGGGATCGGTCATCATGACCTTGGCCAGCAGCAGCTTCTGCTGGTTTCCGCCCGACAGCTTGCCCGCGTCGAGGTCGAGAGACCTGACGCGAATGTCGTAGTCGCGGACCGAGGAGCGGAGCCGGTCGGCTTCGCTCGCGCGGTTCAGGATGACACCCGGGTTGACCTCGTCCAGCGCCTGAAGCGTCACGTTCTGCGCCATCGGCTTGTCGAGCAGCAGGCCGCGGCCCTTGCGGTCCTCGGTCAGGTAGACCAGCCCGGCGGCCATCAGCGTTCGGACGTCCCGATGCGTGACCGACGTCCCGTGCAGGTCCACGCGCGTCGCGGTGGAGGGGCGCAGGCCCATCAAGCCCTCGAACAGCTCGGTCCGGCCCGAACCGATCATCCCGCCGATCCCCAGTACCTCACCCGGGCGCACGACGAAGGATGCCTCGGCCCGGCCATGGTCGACCGACAGTCCCTCGACCTCGAGCAGCGGGGCGGCGGCGGAAAGACCACGCTTTTCGGGATAAAGCATCGACAGCTCGCGCCCGACCATCAGTTCCGCCATTTCGCGCTGGCTCAGCCCTTCGGCAGGCCAGGTGCCGATCATCTTGCCGTCGCGCAGCACGGTGACACGGTCGGCCAGCGCCTCGACCTCCTCCAGCCGGTGCGAGATGTAGAGGACGGCGACATCTTGGCGGCGCAGGTCGCGAACGATGTCGATCAACGCCGCGACCTCGTCATTGGCCAGAACGGCCGTCGGCTCGTCGAGGATCACCACCTTGCGGTCCTCGAGCAGCGCCCGGGCAATTTGCACAAGCTGGCGCTGCGCCAGCGGCAGGTCGGAGACGAAATCCTGCGGCTGCGCCGATGCGCCGATCTTCGACAGGACGTGGGCCGCGCGGCGGTTCATCGCCCGGTCGTCGACCATCGGCCCGCGCGACAGTTCGCGCCCGAGAAACAGGTTCTGCGCCACGGTCAGGTCGGGGGCGAGCAGGATCTCCTGGTGGACCAGCACCACGCCCGCCGCTTCCGCCGCGACGGCATCGGCGAAATCGGCGCGATGGCCCTCCATCGCGATGTGCCCCTCGGTCGGTTGGACGTGGCCGGAAAGAAGCTTCATCAGCGTCGACTTGCCCGCGCCGTTCTCGCCGATGATCGCGTGAACCTCGCCGGCGCGGACATCCAGCGTCACGTCCGACAGCACCGTGATCGGCCCGTAGGCCTTGCCGAGCGCTTCGGCGCGCAGCGTCGCCGGGGCATCGCCCGGCGTTCGGGCGGCAGGAGCGGCAACGGCCAGGGTCATTCGAAGGCCGCCAAGAGCCGGTCGCGCGAGCGTTCGATATGGGCGGCCATCGCGGCATGGGCCGCGTGCTGATCGCCGGCGCGGAAGGCGGACAGCAGGTTCTCGTGTTCTTCCAGCGCTTCCTGCGTGACGCGGGAATGGAACATCAGGCGGAAGATGTGCAGGTGGATGTGCTGATCGACCAGCGCGTGACGCATCACCTCGTTGCCGGCGATCCGCAGGATCTCGTCGTGGAAATGCGCATCGGTGCGGGCGAACCGGGAATAGCGGCTGTTGCGGTCCACCGGCGGCTCTCCGCGCCCCATGTCGGCGGCGGCTTCCTCGAGCCGGGCCAGGCCTTCGGCCGTCATGTTGCGGCAGGCCAGCCGCGCCGCTTCGGGCTCGAGGAGCAGGCGGAAGGTGTAGAGGTCGTCGAATTGCTTGCGCGACAGCTGCGGCGCGGCGGAATAGCCGATCAGGTGCGCCTTGCGGACCAGCCCCTCGCGTTCAAGGCGGCTCAACGCCTCGCGGACCGGGGTCTGCGATACGGACAGATCGCGGGCAAGCGTATCGATCGGGATGCGGGAGCCGGGCGAAATCTCGAGCGACATCAGGCGCTGGTAGATGCTGTCATAGACATCATCGACGATGCTGGACCGGACGATTGGCCCCGTCTTTCCCGTGCGTTCGGCTGATACCGCCATTCTCGTCTCCTCCCCCCGAATGTCCCGCCCTGCGGCTTGACACGACCCGATTCCGACCACATAGGATATCCAATGTCAAATACTTTATCATATACGATATGATGTGGAACGGCACGCTCACGCCGCTTGCAACGCAAGACCGTCGGTCCATCGCCCTCTTCCTGCTTGGAAAACACGGCCGCGCTGCGCGAGGGCATGGAGCCGTTGGTCCAGCTTCACGAGACACTGGCGCACCTTGCGAGCGCCTGAACCAGGACCCCAGGGGAGACAGAACATGACGCTATTCGGAGTGATCCGCGCACCGCGCGAGCTGGTATTCGGTGCGGGCCAGCGCGAGGCCCTTGGCGGCATTGCGCGGCGCCTGGGCTCCCGGGCGCTGGTGGTCACGGATGCCCGGCTCGCGGACGATGCGAGTTTCGGGGCGATGATGGAAGGCTTGCGCGCCGCAGGTCTCGAAGTTCTGGTCGACGGCTCCACGCTGCCGGACGTGCCGGTCGCCTCGGCCGTGCAAAGTGCCGGGGCCGCGCGCGACTTCGCGCCGGATCTGGTGATCGGTGTCGGCGGGGGGTCGTGCCTCGACATGGCGAAATGCGTCGCGATCCTGCTCAGCCACGGGGGCCGCCCGCAGGACTATTACGGCGAGCACAAGGTGCCGGGTCCGGTACTGCCGCTGATCGCCATCCCCACGACGGCGGGGACCGGGTCCGAGGTCACGCCGGTCGCCGTCCTGTCCGACGCCGAGCGAAGCCTGAAGGTCGGCATTTCGAGCCCCTACATCGTGCCGACGGTCGCGATCTGCGACCCCGACCTGACCCTGACCTGCCCGGCCGGCCTGACCGCCATAGCCGGTGCGGACGCGCTGACCCACGCGATCGAGGCCTTCACGGCGATCCGGCGCGAGCCCGTGGCGGGCATCGCGCAGGAACGGGTCTTCGTCGGCAAGAACGCGATATCGGATCACTTCGCCCTTGGCGCGATCGGGCTGCTGTGGCGCGGGCTGGAATCGGCCTGTGTCGATGGCACGAACCGCGAGGCGCGCGAGCGGACGATGATGGGCGCGACGCTGGCGGGCCTTGCCTTCGGTGTTGCGGGCACTGCGGCGGCCCATGCGATCCAGTACCCGGTGGGCGCCCTGACCCACACCGCCCACGGGTCGGGTGTGGCCTGCCTGATGCCCTATGTCATGGCCTGGAACACGCCCGAGATAGGCCCGCAGCTGGACGAGATGGCGCGTGCCATGGACCTGCCCGGCGGCGCCGACGTCGTGCCCGCCATCGCGGATCTCTTCGCGCGGATCGGCATTCCCGCAACCCTTGACGATCTCGGCCTTGCCGAGGCACGGCTGGATTGGGTGGCGGAGCAGTCCTGCGGGATTGCCCGCCTTGTCCAGAACAACCCACGCCCGCTGCCGTTGCCCGACATGCGCCGTCTCGTGGGGGCCGCCTTCACCGGCGACCGCGCCGCCCTGTCCCTGACCTGAAGGAGTTTCACCCATGCTTGCGACCCGATTTTCCGGCTATGCGGACCCCGCGATGCACAGCGGGGTCCAGTTCATCGACGGCGTGTGGGAACCGGGCGGCGGCATTCCGGTCCACGATCCCTCCACGGGCGATGTCGTGGCCGAGGTGCCGGATGCCGACGTCGCCACCGCCGCCCGCGCGGTCGATGCCGCCGCGGCGGCCTTGCCTGGCTGGCGGGCGACCCCGGCCCGGAAACGGTCCGAAATCCTGCGCCGATGGTTCACCCTGATGACCGAGCACGCCGAGCAGCTCGCGCTGCTCATCTCGCTGGAAAACGGCAAGTCGCTCCCCGACGCGCGGGGCGAAGTCGGATATGCCGCCGAATTCTTCCGCTGGTATGCCGAGGAGGCCGCGCGGATTCCGGGCGAGCTTCGCGCGACCCCGTCGGGGTCGCACAACATCCTCGTCGATCATGAACCCATCGGTGTCTGCCTTCTGATCACGCCCTGGAACTTTCCGGCGGCGATGGCCACGCGCAAGATCGGGCCGGCGCTGGCCGCTGGCTGCACGGTGATCCTGAAACCCGCCTCCGAGACGCCGCTGACAGCCTACGCCATGGCGCGGCTGGGCGAGGAGGCCGGCGTGCCGCCCGGCGTCGTCAACGTGCTGACCACGACCAACCCCGGCGGCGTGACCTCGGCGATTCTGGCTGATCCGCGGGTGCGGAAACTCTCGTTCACCGGCTCGACCGGTGTGGGTCGCATCCTGCTGGCCGAGGCGGCGAAATCGGTCGTCAGCTGTTCGATGGAGCTTGGCGGAAACGCGCCCTTCCTCGTGTTCGACGACGCCGACCTCGACGCCGCGCTGGATGGTGCGATGGTCGCCAAGATGCGCAACGCCGGCGAGGCCTGCACGGCGGCGAACCGGTTCTACGTCCAGTCGGGCATTCACGACGCCTTCGTCGAAGGCCTGACCCGGCGGATGGCGGCGCTGAAGGTCGGGACGGGATACGACGCCGACACCGACTGCGGCCCGATGATCACGACGGCCGCGGTCAAGAAGATCGACAGGCTGGTGTCGGACGCGCTGGCCAACGGCGCGCGCGCGACGACCGGCGGCGCACCCGTCGCCCGAGACGTGTTCTACTACCCGCCGACCGTGCTGGAGAATGTGCCGACCGACGCACCGATCGCGCGAGAGGAGATCTTCGGCCCCGTTGCGGCGGTCTACCGGTTCGAGACCGAGGACGAGGCTGTCGCGCTGGCCAATGACACCGAATACGGGCTTGCGGCCTATGTCTACTCGCGCGACCTCAAGCGCGCGCTGGGTATCGGTCGCCGGATCGAGGCGGGGATGATCGGCCTCAACCGCGGGATCATGTCCGACCCGGCCGCGCCCTTCGGCGGCGTGAAACAGAGCGGGCTGGGCCGGGAAGGCGGCGTTCACGGCATCCTCGAGTTTCTGGAGGCGAAATACTACGCCGCGGAATTCTGAAGGTGGCCGGCCAGGACCTGTATCGGAACCGGGATTTCATCCCGGATTTCGACGCGATCATGGAAGAGACCGCGGCGAGCAGCCGCGAGCTTGCCGCGCGGCACGAGATGCTGCGCGACATTCCCTACGGCGACACGCCGCGCCAGAGCTTCGACATCGTGCTGCCGCCGCGTCCCGCTGAGGGCGCGCCGATCCACATGTTCGTGCATGGCGGCTACTGGCGCGCGGGATCGAAGGATCAGCATACGCTCGTCGCCGGGCCAGTCCTTGCCGCAGGAGGGATCGCGGCGATCGTCGGCTACGACCTGATGCCCGGCACCCGGCTGGGTGCGATCGTCCGGCAGGTCCGGCAGGCGGCCCGAGCGGTCGTGGCCAAGGCGACCGAGGTCGGGGCGGACCCGGCCCGCTTCAGCGTGAGCGGCCATTCGGCAGGGGCGCATCTGGCCTCGCTCCTCGCGGCCCGCGCCCCGGCGGACCGGGAAGCCCCCGATGGCCCTACGCCGTGCGGGATGCTCCTGGTCAGCGGCATCTACGACCTGTCCGGCATTCCCGGCAGCTTCCTGAAGCACGAGGCCGCGATGACACCCGAGGAAAGTGCGGGTTGGTCGCCGCTTGCCTCTGCGCAGCTTGCCTGCGGGCCGCGCATCGTCACGCGGGGCGCCCACGAGACCCGGCCGTTTCACGATCAGGCGGACCGCTTCGCGGCCCTGCTGCGCGGTGGGGGACACGCTGTGACCAGCCGCACCGAATCCGACCTCAACCACCTGACGGTCGTGCTGGCGATGGCGGACGAGAGGCATGCCCTCGGCAGGTTGCTGGGGGACATGGTGCAGATGTAGCCCCGCTGGCCAATCGGGATCGTAGGCGATCAGACCTCACGACACCGGCCGCCCCCGATCACCTGCGGTTGGTCGCAGCATCGCGATGCTTCGACGCCAACACTCATGGAAAAAAAGGGGGCCGTTGCCCGTCTCCGGTTACGGCCCCAGTCTACTTCGAAGGGATGATCGAAGTATCCGGTCGGGTTCAGTCCTCGGGGTCCGAGGTCAGGCGCTGATCGGCGCGCATTTCCAGCCACATCGCGTTCACGACGGCGAAAAGTGCGGCCAGCGGAAGGCCGAGAATCCAGGCGAAATACCACATGAGATCAATCCTTTCTCAATAGACGCTGTCGGAATGGGCGGTGATGTCGGCCTCGGTCACCTTGCCCCAGAGCACCTTGTAGACCCATGCCGTGTAGAGCAGGATCAGAGGCATGAAGATCGTGGTGACCACCAGCATGATGAACAGCGTCAGGTGTGAACTGGAGCTGTCCCAGACGGTGAGCGAGGCATTCGGATCGACCGTCGAGGGCAGGATGAAGGGGAACATGGTCAGCCCCACGGTGGAGATCATCCCGAAGATGCCGAGCTTGGACCAGAGCAGCGTGCCGACCTCGGAGCGTCTGCGCAGGCCGCGCACGGCCATGGCGGTGCCGAGCAAGCCCAGCATCGGGGCGATGGCGATCCAGGGCCGCTCGCCGTAAGCCGAAAGCCAGCTGCCCGTGCGCGCCACCTCGGAGTGCAGGGGGTTGGAGGGGCCGTTGGCGACAGGCTCGTTCACGAAGGCGAAACCTTCGATGCCCACCGCCAGCCACAGCCCCGAGAGGGCGAAACCGGCCATGGTGACAAGCCCCGTAACGGTGCCGATGCGCCGGGCGCGATCCACGATCACGCCCTCGGATTTCAGGCCAAGCCAGGCCGCGCCATGGGTCAGCAGCATCGCCAGCGACACCACGCCCACCAGCAATGCGAAGGGGTTCAGAAGCCCGAGGAACTTGGCGTGAAAACTGCCGTCATACATCGGGTAAAGGTCCTGGGTCAGGTGAAACGGCACGCCCTGCAGCACGTTGCCCACCGCCACGCCGAAGATCAGCGCAGGCACGGCACCACCGGCAAAGAGCGCCCAGTCCCAGGTCGACCGCCAGCGCGGATCGTCTCGCTTGGATCGGTATTTGAAGGCCACGGGCCGCACGATGAAGGCCGCCAGCACGACGAACATCGCCAGGTAGAAGCCCGAGAAGCTGACCGCATAGAGCGGGGGCCAGGCGGCGAAGATCGCGCCGCCGCCTAGGATGAACCAGACCTGGTTGCCCTCCCACACCGGACCGACGGTGTTGATCGCCATGCGGCGTTCGGTGTCGGTCTTGGCGACAAAGGGCAAGAGCGCGCCCACCCCCATGTCGAACCCGTCGGTCAGCGCGAAGCCGATCAGCAAGACGCCCAGAAGGCCCCACCAGATCACCCGCAGAACATCGTAGGAAATCAGATCGTAAAGCGTCATGGCCATCACTCCGCAGCGGTTGCTTGGGGCGCACCCGGCACATTGCCGTCATGGGTGCGCAGGCGGTGTTCGTGGCGCGCCGTCCAGGCGTCGGTCTCGGCGACGTCCATGAAGGGGCCCTTGCGGATGTATTTCAGCATCAGGCCCATCTCGACCACGAAGAGGATCGAATAGAAGGTCATGAAGCCCGCGATGGTGATGAGCAGTTCGGTGGCGCTCAGGTGGCTGACCGACATGGCGGTGGGCAGCACGCCATCCACCGTCCAGGGCTGGCGGCCGAACTCGGCCACGAACCAGCCCATCTCGGCCGCGATCCAGGGCGTGGGAATGACGATGACCGCCCCCCACAGCGCCCAGCGGGGGAATTCCATGTTCCGGAACGACGCGCGGTAGAAGAAGTAGGCCATCATCCCGATGAAGGCGAAGCCCAGCCCAACCATGATGCGGAAGGCCCAGAACAGCGGCCAGACGGTCGGGATCGTGTCCTCGGCGGCCATGGTGATCTGCTCGTCCGTCGCCGTGCGTGGATCGTCGACATAGCGCATGAGCAACAGGGCAAAGCCCAGATCGGCGGAATGGTCCTCGAAGGTGGTCATGATCGCCGGATCGGTCGCCTCGCGGTCCACGCGGATCGTCTGCAGCGCGTCCCAGGCGATGATGCCGGACCGGATGCGCGCCTCCGCGCGCTGTTCCAGCTCGTTGATGCCGGGGATTTCGGTGTCGAGCGACCGGGTGCCGATCAGACCCATGGCCCAGGGGATATGCACGGCAAAATGCGTCTCGCGCGCCTCCTGATCGGGAAAGCCGAAGGCGGTGAAGGAGGCGGGGGCCGGTTCGGAGTCCCACATGCCTTCGATGGCCGCCAGTTTCATCTGCTGGCTGTGGGTGGCCGAATAGCCGCTCTCGTCGCCCAGGATCACGACCGACAGCGCCGAGGCGAGGCCGAAGGACGCCGCCACGGCGATGGAGCGGCGCGCAAGTTCGGTATGGCGATCCTTGAGCAGATACCAGGCCGAGACGCCCATGACGAAGACGGCGGCGGTCACATAGCCTGCGCTGACCGTATGGACGAATTTCGCCTGCGCCACCTCGTTGAACAGCACGTCGAAGAACGACGTCATCTCCATCCGCATGGTCATCGGATTGAACTCGGCGCCCACCGGGTTCTGCATCCAGCCGTTGGCGATCAAGATCCAGAGCGCGGAGAAGTTCGAGCCGATGGCGACCAGCCAGGCGACGCCGAGATGCGCGACCTTGCTCAGCTTGTCCCAGCCGAAGAAGAACAGGCCCACGAAGGTCGCCTCGAGGAAGAAGGCCATCAAGCCCTCGATGGCCAGCGGCGCGCCGAAGATGTCGCCGACGTAATGGCTGTAGTAGCTCCAGTTCATGCCGAACTGGAATTCCATCGTGATGCCCGTAGCCACGCCAAGGACGAAGTTGATCCCGAAGAGCGTGCCCCAGAATTTCGTCATCTGCCGCCACACGGGCCGGTTCGTCATCACATAGACCGTCTCCATGATCGCCACGATGATCGACAGACCCAGCGTCAGCGGCACGAAGAGGAAGTGGTACATCGCGGTCATCGCGAATTGCAGGCGCGAGAGCTCTACAACATCGAGTTCCATGGTTTCCGTCTCCTCGACTCAAGGCGCGGACGGATGGGCCGCGCCTGATCCGTCTTGAGGCGGAAGCCGGGGGGGCACCTTGACCCAGATCAAAAAGATATATTCAAGATATGATTTTCAATGCCAAGCATTCGTCGCTGGCGAGCAGGTCGCCCGCGCGATGCGTGCTCAGCAAGATCGCCGCCTCCGGCAGATGGGCGCGGATGGCCGCAAGCGTACGCGCGGCAGTGGCGGCGTCGAGCCCCTCGGTCGGCTCGTCCAGCAGCACGATGCGCGGGCGGCGCAGAAGCACGCGGGCCAGCGCCACGCGCCGCGCCTCCCCGCCCGACAACCCGCTGCCGCCTTCGCCGAGCATCAGGTCGAGACCTCCGCGCGGCCCGAGCGCCGGGGCGAGGTCGAGCGCCATGAGCAGCGCCCACATCTCGGCATCGCTGGCCTCGGGGCTGGCCAGGCGAAGGTTGTCGCGGATCGTGCCCGACACGAGGCGGCTTTGCTGCGGCAGGAACCCGAGTTGGGCGCGCAGCGCGGGTTCGCGCAGGGTGCAAAGGTCGGTGCCCCCGCTTGAGATGCGCCCGGTGAGAGGCGGGGCAAGGCCCGCGATCATGGCAAGCAGGGTGGATTTCCCGCCGCCCGACCGCCCCGTCAGCGCGACCATGCGACCTGGTGGGATATCGAGGTCGACGGGTGCCATCAGTGGCCGCGATCCGCCCGGTGCGGCCACGGTCACGCCGCGCAGCGTCAGGCCCGACAGCCGCCCCGACGGCGGTGCGCCGTTCGGCAAATCCTGGGCCGAACCGATGACGGGGGCGATCCGGGCGGCCGCATCGCGCATCCGGCCGATCTCGGCCACGCCACGGTGGAGCGGCGCCAGAACCTCGGCCATGGCAAGCGCCGCAAAGACGGCGATGGCTGCCAGCGCCGGCGCCAGCACCCCCTCGGCCGCCATCACGCCGCCCACCGCCAATGCTGCGCCCGCCGCCAGCAGCGCACTGCCCGAGGCCAGCGCGCTGGCCCGCCGATCAAGGAGGGCAAGCCGCCGCTCGGCCCCGCGCGCGGCGGCGTCATGGGCCAGCACGCGGGTGCGCTGAGCAGGAAGGGCACCGGCAAAGGCCAGCGCCGTGCGGGCGCGCAGGTGTTCGATGCTGGCCGTGCGAAGGGCCTGACGCGCAGCCTCGGCCTCGGCGGCAGGCGCAATGGCGGCGCGGCCCGCGACAAGCACGGCCAGCGTGCCGCCCGCAAGCAGAATGCCCACGACCCAGCCTGCCAAGACAGGCGCCACCAGCCAGGCCAGCAGCCCCGCCGCCAGGGCCAACGTCAATGCGCCTGCCAGCAGCGGAAAGATCAGCCGGATCGCGATGCCATCCAGCGCGTCCACATCCGCCGTCACCCGGTTGAGCATCGCGGGGCTGCGCAGACGGGCGAGCGCATCGGCATCCTGCCGGGCAAGACCGGACAGCACCCGCACCCGCAACCGCGCCAGCGCGCGCAACGTCGCGTCATGAGTCAGCACCCGCTCGCCATAGCGCGCCGCCGTCCGCCCCAGTGCCAGAAACCGCACCCCCGCCGAGGGGCGGAAGACGTCGAAGGCGATGCCAAGCCCGGCCAGCCCCGCTGCGCCAGAAGCGGTGATGAACCAGCCCGACAGGCCCAGCAGCGCCGCGCCAGCCACAAGCACCGTGACCGACAGCATCAGGCCGCGCGACAGCGCCGCGCGTTCCTCGGCCCAGATCAGGCGGGCGATGCGCCACAGCGGGCTCATGCCGCGCCCTCCATTCCGGGGCCGCCCAACACCAGCTGCCGATCCATCGCGGCGGCCAGCGCCGGGTCGTGCGTGGCCACGATCAGCGTCGCGCCGCGCGCCTTGAGGGCAAGGAGCGCCGCGATCACCTCCGCCGCGGTTTCCGGGTCCAGATCGGCGGTCGGCTCATCGGCCAGCACCACGGCGCGGCGGGACAGGGCGGCGCGCGCCAGCATCAGCCGCCGCGCCTCGCCGCCCGACACGCCGCCGCCCATCTCGCCCAGCACGGTGTCGAGACCTTTCGGCAGGCGCGCGACCACCTCATCTGCTGCCGCCAATCCGAGCGCCGCGGCGATGTCCTCCTCGGTCGGCGCGCCATGTGCCCCCAGGACCAGCCCCTCGCGCAGCGGCCCGTCAAGGAATTGCGCCGCCTGCGGCACCCAGGCGACCTGCGCGCGCCAGGCATCGGCACTGGCGGCCTCAAGTGGTGCCGCATCGAGCAGAACGGCGCCGTCATCGGGCATCTCAAGACCGCCGATCAGCGCGATCAGGGTCGATTTTCCGCTGCCCGACGGCCCGGTCAGCGCGACCGCCGCGCCCGGCAAGATGGTCATGTCGGGAAACTGCACGGCGCCCTTGCGCAACCCGGACAAGGTGATTGCCGGAGCGCAGGCAGCGGCGGCAGCCGGGCCGCCCGCGCCCAGTATCTCCGGCCCCTGTGCCTGCTCCAAAGCCACCAGTTCTCGTGCGACGGCCAAGGCGGCGGCCTTGTCATGCCAGGCACCGGCCAGATCGCGCAGCGGCTGGAAGAACTCGGGCGCGAGCATCAACACGAACACACCCTCGGAGAGCGTGAGGGGCGTCGACCACGCGCCAAAACCCAGTTCGCCCAGCAAGGCGAAGCCCACATAGACCGCCACCATCGCCACGCCGATGGCCGAGAACAGCTCCAGCACGGTCGAGGACAGGAAGGCCACGCGCAGGACCGCCATCGTGCGCGCGCGCAACCCTTCGGCCCGGTCGGCGAAATCCGCTCCCATCCGGTCCCGCGCGTCAAGCAGTCGGATATCGGTCAGCGCCGCCAGCCGGTCGCCCAACAGGCCCGAAAGCGATCCGATCTCGTCCATCTGCCGCTCGCTTGCCTGCCGCGCGGCCAATCCCACCAGCGCCATGAACACCGGGATCAGCGGCCCCGCGACCGCCAGGATCAGCGCCACCGCCCAGGACATCACGCCCGAGGCCGCAAGAAAGACCAGCGGCAGGACCGCCGCCCGCAACGATGCGGGGCGGTAACGCAGGACATAGGGCCCCAGCATCGGCAGCTTGTCGGTGAGCAGGGCCGCGACACTGGCAGACGGGCTGCGGGCCGCCCGCGGCGACAGGCGATCCTGGAGGGCCAGAAGCGCCGCGCGCTCCCGCGCAAGGATACGGTCCGTGGCCCGGTCAAGGATTGCCGCGGTCCAAAGGCCCAGCCCGATGCGCAGCCCCCCTGCGCTCAGAAAAAGCGCCGCCATGGCCCAGATCAGTGCCGGCGCCGCCGTGTCCGCCACCAGCCGCCCGAATACCGTTGCGACAGCCGCCGCCATGATCATCCACAATAGCCCCGCGGCCACGCTCATCGCGCCCGCGCGCGCGATCGCGCCGGCCTCGGGCTGCAGGGCCTTGGCCAACCGATGCTCGGCGGCATCTTGCGGTTTCTTGTTCAAACGGCGCATTTCGGATATATGTTTATTGCGCCTGCCGTGCGTGCGACCTGATGTGGATCAAGGCCCGCACCGGCGCGCGGCGATACCGCGACGGGGAACAAGAGGGGTGCCGGATGCGGCTGACCACCAAGACCAACCTCGCGATGCGGGTGCTCATGGCTTGCGCCGTGAACCGGGGGGCAGTGCTGCGCAAACATGAGCTGGCCGCCTCCATCAACGCGTCCGAGGCGCATCTGGCCGTGGTCATCAACCAGCTCTCGCGGCTGGGCTTCATCACCACGTTGCGCGGACGGAACGGCGGGCTGTCGCTGCGGCTGGCGCCCGAGGATATCTCGGTCGGCAAGGTGTTCCGCCTGTTCGAGGGGGGCCTGCCGCTGGCCGAGTGTTTCGCCCGCGCCGCCAATACCTGCCCCCTGTCGTCTTGCTGCCGATTGAACACCTCCATCGCGCGCGCGCTGGAGGCCTTTTTCCGCGAGTTGGACGGCGTCACGCTGGCCGACCTCGTGGCCGGAAACGCCGGCCTGTCGCGGCTCCTGCTGGTCGATGCGGCGGATCTGGCCTGACCGCCACCCAAGGATCAATCCCGGGCGACGCCTGTCGATGCCTGCGGGCGCAGACTGTCCCGCGCCGTGCGAAAGATTTCCGCCACCTGCCGGAACCGCGCGCCATGGGGCGAGGTCGCGCGCCAGGCCAGCACGACGCGCCGCGGGCAGGCGCCCGGCAGCGGCGTCAGCACGACATCATGCGCCCGGGCGATGCCCGCATCGACGGCCAGTTGCGGCAGGAGCGTGATCCCCAGGCCTTCCTCGACCATCGACAGCAGGGTCGGCAGGCTGGTCGCGGCAAAGGCATCGCCCGGCGGCGTGCCCATCTCCGTGTAGGCCTCAAGCGCGTGACGTTGCAGGCAATGCCCCTTTTCCAGCAGGAGCAGTGACGCCGCCGCGAGCTTCGCGCCCGTCAGCTCGGCGCTCCGGGTCAGCGGATGGCCCTGCGGCGTCGCCAGCTGGTAGCCATCGTCGAACAGGGGCGCGGTCTCGACATTGCCAAGGTCATGGGGCAGCGCCACGAGGATCAGGTCTAGCCGCCCCGCCACCAGCCCCTCGACAAGGTTTTCGGTCAGCTCCTCGCGCAGGAAAACGCGCTGCTCGGGCCAGAGCGCGCGCAAGAGCGGCAGCGCCCGCGGCACGAGGAAAGGGCCTACCGTCGGGATCGCGCCCAGCCGCAGATCGCCCTGCAGCGTGCCCGCCTGCGTCCGCGCCAGCGTCTCGATATCGGCAACGTCGTTCAGCACCACGCGCGCCCGACGCACCACCTCGGCCCCAAGGGGGGTCAGCATTACCGAGCGCTTCGAGCGTTCGGCCAGCGTCACGCCCAGCCGTTCCTCCAGTTCGCCGATCGCGGTGGACAGGGTAGGTTGGGTGACATGGCAGAGCTCGGCCGCGCGCGAGAAATTCAGCGTGTCGGACAGGGCAACGAGAAAGCGGAGCTGGCGGAGCGTGGTCACCGTACCTAATATATAGGTTTTTCGAATGACTGCCAGTCATTCAATCAATTTCTAAAATGTTTTTGCTTCGCCTATCCCTCCGGCATCGCAACACGAACCCCAAGAGGATGCCATGAACGCCATCACCCCCGCCGTGACCCCAGCAGGCCTGCCCCGGATGAACGAACCCGCCCCCGATTTCGCCGCCCTGACCACGCATGGCATGCGGTCGCTGTCGGATTACCGGGGCAAATGGCTGATCCTGTTCTCGCACCCGGCGGATTTCACGCCGGTCTGCACGACCGAATTCACCGCCTTCGCGCGCCGGGCCGATGATTTCGCCGCGTTGAACACGGAGCTGCTGGGCCTGTCGATCGACAGCCATTACGCGCATATCGCCTGGGTCCGGTCGATCAAGGAAAGCTTCGGCGTGGACATCACCTTCCCGATCATCGCCGATCTCGACATGAAGGTGGCGCAGGCCTACGGCATGATCATGCCCGGCGCGTCCGACACGCAGGCGGTACGCGCCACCTTCGTGATCGACCCCGAGGGCGTGCTGCGCGCCATGGTCTATTACCCGATGACCAACGGCCGGTCGGTCGAGGAATTCCACCGGCTGATCGTGGCACTGCAGACCTCGGCCGCGCACAAGGTGGCAACGCCCGAGAACTGGCATCCCGGCCAGCCGGTCATCGTGCCGACGCCGCAGACCACCCAGGCCGCCGAGGCCCGCATGGCCGAGGGCCTGGATACGATCGACTGGTATTTCAGCACCAAGATGCTGTGAACCCAAGCGAACCAACCCGCGGAGCCTCGCCCAGGCGGACGAGGCTCCGTGTCCACGAGAAGCCCTGAAATGACGGACCGTACACTTGCGTTCCGCCACCGTGCCATGGCGCGGGCGGCTGATCTCCGGCGCGCCGCCTTGATCGAGATCATCGCGTGATGGAGCGATTTGACACCTTGTTTCATGGGATGGAGCGGGGTGCGGAAACATGAATCTCGTGATCGCCATGCTCGGTGCGTTGATCCTTGCCGGTGTGGCCCTCGCTACCCTCGTGCTTCGTGACCGGCGCGCCGATGGCGCGGAATGGACCAGGCTTTCCGATCTGCAACCTGCCGACCCCGTGCGGTTCGATCCGGCCATGATCGCCGACCTGCCCGAACCGGCGCGGCGCTATTTCACCCACACGATCCAGCCCGGAACCCTGCTCCTGCCGGTGGCCGAGATCGACATAAGCGGCCAGTTCAGCCTCGGGACCAAAAACAAGCCCGACTACCGACCGATGATTGCGCGCCAGATCCTCGCCGTGCCCGAGGGGTTCGTCTGGGCCATGCGCACCCGCGGGGGGATGCCCGTGTCGGGATCGGACTCCGGTTTCTGGACGCGGTTCCGCATCTTCTGGCTGATCCCCGTTGCGCGGTTGGGGGGAGATCCGGATCATCGACGCTCGGCCTTCGGTCGTTATGTGGCGGAGGCCGTGATCTGGGCGCCGGCGTCCCTGTTGCCCGGACAGCGCGTCACATGGGAGGGCGTGGACGACACCACCGCCCGCGTGACTGTCCGCCACGGTGACATGATTCAGGCGGTGGACGTGACGGTCGACGCCGAGGGCAGGCCCATCGTCGCCTCCTTCCTCCGCTGGAGCGACGCGAACCCCGACAAGGTGCACCGGCTGCAACCCTTTGGCGCCGTCATGTCGGACTTTCGCGACGTCGGGGGATACCACCTTCCGTTCCACGTCGAGGCGGGCAACATGTTCGGCACCGAGGACTATTTCCCCTTCTTCATCGCGGAGGTGTCGGCGATCCGCTTTCCGCGGGCCAGCCGTTCGGTGCCCGCATGATCTGACCTGATCGGCTCGCATGGCTTGCCTTCACCGCGTCACGGACCCGTGGACCCCGTGATGAACGCCCTGATGTCGCGGGTCAGGTCGGCGTCATGGCCAAGCCAGATGTGGCCGCCATCGGGATAGATGACGAGATGCGCCCCCGGAATGCGGTCGGCCAGCAGGCGTGCCGTGTCGGCAGTGCCGAAGAGATCGTCGTCGCAGGACAGGATCAGGGTCGGCACGGCGATCCGGTCGAAGGCTGTGAGGGAAGGCGCCCCGGCCCAGGCGCCGTCGTTGCGCATGCCGAGAGTCTTGCGGCTGATCGGCATCAGACCCTGGCGGATCAGATCGGCCCGGCGCCGTTCCTCGGGCGTGACGCGGGTCAGCAGCGCCGGATCGGTCGCCAGCAGCGTGCGCAGCAGCATATCCGGCGCAAGTGTTGCGAAGGCCCAGAACCACGCGTCCGACGCCAGCACCCGCTCGACGGCGAGGCGTTGCACGGCGCTGAACGCCACAGGATCGCGGCCGGTCAGGTTCGCCGCCGGAACGATCAAGGCGAGGTGCGAACAGCGGTCCGGGTGGCGCAAGGCGAATTCGGCCGCGGTCAGCGCCCCGGCCGATCCGCCTGCGACCGCGATGCGGTCGAAGCCGAGATGGTCGAGCAATTCCACCAGCACATCAGCCTGATTGGCGGGCGACGCATCCGGCGGAAAGCCACTGCGCAGGTAGCCAAAGCGCGAAGGCGCCACGATCTGGAAGCCTGCCTCGCGCAGGCCATGGGCGAACAGGAGCCCCTGATCGAAGCCTCCGCCGGTGCCGTGGATCATCATCAAAGGTGGCCCATGCCCCTCGATCGCGTATTCGAGCGGCCCGGCCGTGGTCGCGATGACACTGCTGCGGCGGGCGATGCGGGCCTCTGCCGCGGCAAGGCTGGCACGAAAGCTGCCCGCAGCCCAGACCCCTGCCGCCAGCGTCAGGCCGCCAAGGCCGGTCAGCACGGTCCGCCGCTTCACCATCGCAGAGCCTCGATCGCGACGCACGCCTGCGCGGCTCATCCGACGCATCCGCCTACTCCGCGGGACTGGGGGCAGGGGCCGCGCCGCCTGGCCGCGATGGCCGGCGCCCATGTGGCGAGGAAGAAGACCGGATGCGACCCGCTGATCTCGCCAAAACTGTCGGCGGCCCAGTCGGGGAACAGGATGTACATCCCGATCGAACACCAGGTGATCATGAAGGTGAGCACGAGGAAGGGAGCCAGGACCCAAGTCGGTACTCGGTCATGACTCGACGGAACGGGCGCCATCGACATGCTCCACGCGAGGGATCAGTGCGTGGTTGCCCGTCTATGCGATTTGTCAGATCGGAGCCGTGATGTGGATCAGATGGCGCTGGTCTGCGTGACCGGGCGTGTGTGGCGGACCGTGACGGTGCGACGGGCAGCCCTCGACACCGTTGGCCGCAGCGAAAGTCTCACCCGCATGGAGATGAGGGCGCATGTCGCGCGACCGCAGCGCGCGGTCCGCACCGGGTGCTGAGTGGCAGTGTGCGCAGCTCTCGGTGCGGTGTTCGGCGCGACAGGTCGAGGATCTCGTCGAAGTGCTGCATCGTCTTCCCGTTCGCCCGCTGTGGCTCCTGGGTGATCGAGGAACGAGCAGGCACAGCCGCGCGGCCGGGGGGCGCAGACCGGCAGCCGCCCCTGTCAGTCCTCGCGCGACTCCTCGGGCGCTTCGCCGCTCTCCTCCGTCCGCTCGTCGTCCCTCGGCTCATCCACCAGCGGCGGCTTCGACCGGGCGCCGGGGCGGCCAGGTTCGCCTGCTCCCGGTGCATGGGCGTCGACCTGCTCATGCCAGTTCTGGTTCTGGACATGGCTGCTGTCGTGACCGCGCTGGTCCGAGTGGCGGGAGGTGTCGCGGTTCGACAGGATTTCGTTGTCGGGAAGCGGATCGACATCGTCGGGCGCCATTCCCCCCGTGCCGTCACCCTTGCCCTGATCCTGTTGGCCGGGTCCGAACTTCTTGCCGCTAGCGTGTGCCATCTGATCCTCCATCGGTACGCTCGTCTCCTTCAACCGACGGGTCCGGCGCAATGTTCCCAAATCGCGAGAAAGCTTGCACCTGCGGACGCTCAGCGGACAATCGGTGGAAACACGGTCACTTGACCGGCTGACCCGGCGGAACGCATCAGGCGGATTCCGGCGATGGAGGGTGCGGCGGCCGGTGACCGCTTGCGCCCGGCCGATGCGCCGGTCATGGAGTCGGCATGGAACGAGCACGAACAGAATGACGGCTTCATCTTTGCAGGGCCTTGGCTGGTCGCAGGACTTTGCCGACCGACTGGGCCCCGACGACGCCGGGCTGGCGCCCGCCCGCGTCGCGATGGTGCACCGCTCGCGGCTGATGGTGGAAACCGGCGCCGGTCAGGTGCGCCTCGATCCCTCCGCCCCCGCGACCACCACGGATTTCGCGGTCGGGGATTGGGTGATGATGGAGCCCGAAACCCGCAGGTTGGTGCGCAGGCTCGAGCGGCGCACGCTGCTGAGCCGCCGCACCGAGGGTGGCCGCTTCCCGCAACTGGTGGTGGCGAACGTGGACACGATGTTCATCGTCACCTCTTGCAACGAGGATTTCAGTCCGGCCCGGCTGGAACGCTATCTCGCATTGGTGAACGAGGCCGGGATCGCCTCGGTGATCGTCCTGACCAAGGTCGATCAGGTGGACGACGCGGAGGTCTATCGGGCCGAGGCCGACGCCTTGCAGCGCGACCTTCCCGTGGTCTTGCTGAACGCAAAGATGCCGGATGCCGCCCTCATCCTGGCTCCGTGGTGCCGGCCCGGTCAGACCGTGGCCCTGATCGGCTCATCGGGTGTGGGCAAGTCGACGCTTCTGAACACCCTGGCCGACAAGGCGCCCGATGACGCGCAGCCGACCGGGGGCATCCGCGAGGGCGACGCCAAGGGGCGCCACACCACCACGTCCCGGTCGCTTCACGCCATCGCCGGCGGCGCCTGCGCGATCGACACGCCCGGAATGCGGACACTGCACGTCAGCGATGCCGGAGCCGGTCTCGACCAGGTCTTTGCCGAGGTCACCGACCTGGCCCCGATGTGCCGGTTCAGGGACTGTACCCATGCCCACGAGCCGGGCTGCGCCGTTCAGGCAGCCGTCGCGGCCGGCGCGTTGTCGGCGGCGCGGCTGGATCGCTGGCGCAAGCTCGATGCGGAAAACCACGCCAACACACCGGTGCAAGGCGGCCCCCGCGGCAACAAGACCAGCATCCCGGGCCGGAAGCGCCGGTGACGGCGCGGGCTGCGTGGCATCTGCCCGGGTGACCAGTCGTGTGTCCGCGACGTCCGATCCCGGTCGCAGTCATCGGGTTCCGCAAGGTTGACCGCACATCGAGCTTTCGAGCCTTGATCGCGGGCTCATTACATCCATATACCATCCACAAGGATGGTGAAGATGGCAAACCCGACCCCCCTGCGCGCGCCGCTGCCAGACAGCGAAAAGCTCACGATCAACCTGGGCTACGTCGACCTCGGGCGGATCGAACTGTTGGTGCAGGAAGGCTTCTACGCCAACCGCAGCGACTTCATCCGCACGGCGATCCGCAAGCAGCTCGACCTGCACGGCGACGTCATCGGCAGCACGATCGAGCGGCATACCTTCGACATGGGCCTGCGGGACTATGGGCGCCCGGAGCTGGAAGCGTGCCGTGCCGCCGGCGAGGTGCTGCATGTGAAGGTGGTCGGGCTGGTGCGCATCGCGGCTGACGTCTCGCCCGACCTGGCGCGGGCGACCATCGGCTCCATCAACGTTCTTGGCGGCCTGCAGGCGTCGGCCGAGGTCAAGAGTATCCTCGCCGATCGTATTCGGTAGCAGTCAAAGGACGACCCCCATGAAGATTTTCGGCTCGCGCAGGCCCGGAGCGGTGTTCCGGCACCTGAAGGGCGGCGTCTCGGCGTCGGACTTCGCCACCGATCTGGTCCACCGCACGCTCGCGCGGCACGGCCTGGCCGCGGCACCGGCGGCGGCGATGCCAGCCGGGGCGGCTGCCCCGAACATCCACACCACACCTCCGCGTGGCGGCCCCGGCCACCCGGAAGGGGCGCGTTTCGCGGAAGACCGGTTTTCCTGCGCCGAAGGGGAGCGGCGCTATCTGACCTATGTGCCCGCAACCGCGCCGGAGGGTCTCAGGGGCCTCGTCCTCATGTTGCATGGCTGTACGCAGACACCCGAAGACTTCGCGGCGGGAACGCGGATGAACGCGCTGGCGGAAACGCATCGCCTTGTGGTGGTCTACCCGCACCAGTCCCGCGGCGAGAACGCGCAGTCGTGCTGGAACTGGTTCCGCCGCGGCGACCAGCGTCGCGACCGCGGCGAGCCGGCGATTCTGGCCGGTCTGGCCAGAAGCGTCGCGGCCCGGCACGGCATCGCGGATCATGCCGTCTTCGGGGCGGGGCTGTCGGCCGGCGGGGCCATGGCGGCCATCCTCGGCGAGACCTATCCGGAGGTCTTTTCCGCCATCGGCGTGCATTCCGGGCTGCCGGTCGGCTCGGCCAAGGATGTGCCCTCGGCCTTCGCCGCGATGTCGGGCAACCCGATGCCGCGACCGCCCGGAAAGAAGGCGCGCGTCGCACGGACCATCGTGCTGCACGGCACCGCCGACGGGACGGTGCATCCCGGAAACGGGCACGAGATCGTTCGGCAGGTGCTGCAGCATGGGCCGCAGGTCACGGTGCAGGCGGAAGACCGCGGCCGGACCGAGGGGCGCAGCTATGCGCGCACCGTGACGACCGACCCGGCCGCCGGCGTGCTGGCAGAGCACTGGGAGATCGACGGGCTGGGGCACGCCTGGTCCGGCGGATCGAAGGCCGGCAGCTACACCGACCCCACAGGCCCCGACGCCAGCGCCGAAATGATCCGCTTCTTTCTCGATCCAGGCGCCCCGCAAGCCTGAGGCGACCGGGCGCGCACGGACAGACACTCGCGCTTCGCAGCGGTTTGCGCCCACCTGCGCACCGCGCGGAACCCTTTCCGCCAGATCATGTTGGTGGGCAATGGAGGGTGATGCATGAGAATGGAACAAGGCGCGCTGACCGACATCATCGACGAACTGGAGCGGTCGGCCGAAGAAACGGAAGGCGACGTGGTCGAGGTGGGCCATCTTGTCGATGCCCTCGACCATCGCGGCTATGGTCCGGCGCTGGCGATTTTGCCGCTGATCGAACTGTCGCCCCTCGGCGGCATCCCGGGGTTTCCGACGCTCCTTGCGCTGACGCTCGCGGTCATCACGGTACGGCTGCTGATGGGGTACGAGCATTTCTGGGTTCCGAACGGGCTTCGGCGACGCACGCTGGGGTCCGACAAGGTGATCAAGTCGATGGAGTGGCTGAAGCCGATCTCGCGCCGGATCGACGCGAAGCTGCACGAACGGGTGTCGTGGCTTGCCGGTCCAGCGGGGCGGCGGGCCGCCTGCATCGTGATCCTGTGCCTGCTCCTGACGGTTCCGCCGCTCGAACTCATCCCCTTCGCGACGTCCGGGCCGATGGTCGTCATCGCGATCTTCGGGCTCGGACTGCTGTTTTGCGACGGGCTGGTGATGCTGGTCGGCTTTGCCGCGGCTTGCGTCACGGTGGTCGGCGGGTTCTGGGGCCTGGGCGGGCTGGGCGGCGCGGAGACGGCGGGCTGAGCTGAACCTGCGGGCAGCGACGCAAGGCGCGCCGGCGACCGCCCGGTCAGGACTTGCTGACCGGTTTCGAGCGCATCCGCGCCACCGTTTCGCGTTCGGCCCGCTTGCAGCGCGCGGGGGGCAGGCCGCGGTCCATCAGGGCCATATCCTCGAGCACCATGTCGCCCATGGCCTTGAACGCGGTGTCGAGCGCGCCCGCGCGATGGGCCGAGCGCAGGAAACCGGGCAGGGACCGGACCGGGTGATCGGCGGGCATCGGTTCCTCGGGAAAGACGTCGCTGGCCGCGACGATCTGGCCGCGCCGGACCGCGTCGATCAACGCGTCGAAATCGACCACACCAGCCCGGCTGAGCAGGATGAACGCCGTTCCGGGGCGCATGCGGGCGAAGGCATCGGCACCAAGGAAGCCCTCGTTCTCGTCGGTCACCGCCGCCAGAACGAAGATCACGTCGCAGGTTTCCAGCAGCGCGGCGAGCGTGGCGGGTTCGCCGCCCGCCTCGGCGATGACCGAGGGCGGCAGCCAGGGGTCGTGGATGTACAGGCGCGGGCGGAACGGGTGCAGCAAGGGCAGCAGCGACCGGCCGATGCCGCCGAACCCGATCAGCCCCACATCGGCCCCGGTCAGCAGCCGCGCCTGCGCGTTGCCCTCCAGCCCCCAGGCCTCGCGCCCGGCGCGAAAGGCGAGGTCGGCGTCGGTGATCCCGCGCAGCAGGTCGAGCGCGAGGCCCAGCCCGATCTCGGCCACCGGGCGGGCGAAGACCTCCATCGTGGTCACCACATGTATGCCGCGCTCGAACAGGCGCGGGTAGGGCATGTTCAGGAACAGGTTGCCCTCGACGTTGAAGACGCAGGCCAGCCGCTCCATCCGCGCCAGCAGCTCCGCGTCGATGGGCGGCTGGCCGATGACGTAGCGCGCGTCGCGCAGCACCGCATCGGGTACCGCGCCGAGGCGGTCGGCTTCGACCTCGTGGACGTCATAGGACGCGCGCAACTCCGCCAGCCGCTCGGGCCGGAAGATCAGGTCGAGCGTGCGCGGCTCGGGGGCCGCGATGACGACGGGGCGCCCGGTCATCACGCCGCCTTGTGTTCGCCGGTGATGATATTCTCCACGTCTTCGATGCTCGAGGTCCTCGGGCTCAGGTCGTCGGCCACCACCTCGCCCATGCGCATCACCACCATGCGGTCCACCACCTGGAAGACGTGGTGGATGTTGTGGGCGATGAAGATGCAGGCATGCCCCTTGTCGCGGGCATCGCGCACGAAGTTCAGTACGCCATGGGTTTCCGCCACCCCGAGGTTGTTGGTCGGCTCGTCGAGGATGATGATGTCGCTGTCGAAATACATCC
>Ga0076930_100488_pt1 | contig 37345 bp, 29 predicted proteins | sample HotLakConsoUCCRE_FD_71149 | JGI IMG/M metagenome (GOLD analysis project Ga0076930, IMG submission 71149) | Hypersaline microbial mat communities from Hot Lake, Washington, USA - Hot Lake Consortium UCC-RE (version 3) (version 3) ...
GAGGGAAAAGCCCTGACAACAAGGGTTTCAGGACTTATGTGTACACCGTAGCCTTAGAAAGGAGAGGAACTAGACTGTCACCTCACCGCTCCTTGGAAAGGAGAGGAACCAGACTGTCACTAAGCCTCTCCTAAGCACTCCGGGCAGGCTTCGCCAAAGGGAAGGGGAGGTGCCGTAGGCGGTGAGGTTGGGCGAGATGTCAAAACTCCACTTCTGAAACTGGATGAGGTTTATTCGGTTCAATCGTACTGCGTTGGGGCCGTCGACTTTGAGCGGGTAGCCCACCGACGAGTCATTGCGACCGTTCGCCATGACAGCAATTGTGAATCAAGTGCGATACTGCTAATTAGTGCAGGACACCTTACCCTTCTTAATCTTGACAATGGGGCAGTCTCCGTTCGAGGGCAAAAACCGTCCGCTGACAGTCGCAAAATCCGAAGATCGGCAAGCTTCTGGGTCATCGCCATCGCCGCCTGGGCGCTGGCGGCGATCGCCCTGGCTGGTCGTTTTGCTGGGCGGCGTGCTGATGGGGCTGACGCCCGATCCCTTCAATTTCTGGCCGTTGGCGTGGGTGGCGCTGGTGCCCCTGTGGCGAGCGGTGGTGCATCCGGCGCGATCGCTCACCGGTTGGCAAACCTTTGGCCTGGGCTGTCTGTGGAGTGCGACTTACCACGGCATCGTGCTGTCGTGGATTACCCATCTGCATCCTCTCACCTGGATGGGCATTCCCTGGTTGGCAAGCCTGGGGATCGCCCTGTTTGCCTGGGCCTTTATCACCGGGCTGGGCACCGTCACCTTTGGCCTGTGGGCGGTGCTGCTGCGCTGGGCCAGCGATCGCGCCCGGCTGGATTGGCGCGGTCGCCTGCTGGTGGGCACGGCGCTGTGGTGCCTGCTGGAAACCGTTCTGAGCTGGGGACCGCTGGCCTGGCCGTTTCTGGCCTTTACCCAGAGTCCCGGCAATGGGTGGATTTTGCACCTGGGGCGACTAGCGGGACCGGCGGCGATTACTGCGGCGATCGTCCTGGTGAATGGCTGCTGGGCGGAGATGAGTCTGGGACTGGTGGCGCAACGGGGTCGCTGGTCTGGGGTAGCGCGGACGGCAGCGCTGACTGGGGTCATTCTGCTCATGGGTCTGCACGGCTTAGGCGGAGCCCTTTATCGGCAGCCGTTGAACGATCGCCCCGAAGCCGCCCTGCGCATTGGCCTGATCCAGGGCAACATTCCCACCCGCGAGAAACTCACCCCAGCGGGCACCCGAGCGGCGATCGCCGCCTACACCGAGGGCTACCGAGCCCTGGCGGCCCAGGGAGCCGACGCCGTACTGACGCCGGAAGGGGCGATCCCCGAGTTGTGGACGGGCGATCGCCAGCGCCGCCATCCCCTGGTGGCAGCGGTGCGGGAGGCGGGGGTGGTACTGTGGCTGGGGACCTTTCGCCCCGTGGGTTCTGTCGCCAATCGCCAGATGACCCAGAGTCTGATCAATATCAATCCCCAGGGACAAGTCACCAGCCAGTACAACAAGATCAAGCTGGTGCCCTTGGGGGAATACATTCCCTTTGAGGCGACCCTGGGGCGCGTGATTTCTCGCCTGTCGCCCATCAGCAGTAGCTTGTTGCCGGGGAGTTCTGCCCAGGTGTTTGTGACTGACTTTGGGCCAGCGATTATCGGCATCTGCTACGAATCGCCCTACAGTGCCCTCTTTCGGCAGCAGGTGGAAAACGGCGGCGAGTGGATCATGACCGCTTCGAACAACGACCCTTATCCGCCCCGGATGATGCGCCAGCACCACGCCCATGATTTGATGCGGGCGGTGGAGAGCGATCGCTGGGCAGTGCGGGTAACGAATACCGGCATTTCAGGGGTGGTCACCCCCCATGGTGATACCCTCTGGCTTTCTGAACCTAACCAATACGTCACCCACCTAACCCAAATTTATCGGCGGCAAACCCTGACCCTGTATGCTCGGTGGGGCAACTGGCTGACCTGGGGCTTGGGGGCGATCGCTTTAGCGGTAGGCCTCCGGGGCCTCCGTCAAGCTCCGTAATCTTACTGACCTGGCTCGATCAAAACCAAAAAAATATTGCGGAATCTTGGCGTTGCCCAGCGTCCAGGTTTATAGTTTCGGTAGGTCGCTTTCTGGTTGACTGACAAAACTCTCAGAACCTTCATTCTGCCGTAGATTGGGTAAAGCCCTCTGGGCATGGCTGAGCGCAAAGCATTCGCTGCGCGAACGCTAAAGCGCCAGCGTAACCCAACGAAACCGTTGCAGATGTTGGGTTTCGTAAACTCAACCCAACCTACAAAGCGAACCTTTGTCAGTCAATCAGGGTCGCTTTACCGAATTTTCACAAAAGCCAAAAAAGTTTCAAGACTTTTGACAAGTCTTTGTCTATTGGCTGCGGCAAGTCATCTGGGTATCATCTGCTGATATTGTCTGACCTAATCAACTTTTTTTAGGGATATGTCCGTAGCCTATTCCTTGACTGGCGACTACACGATTCGTTATCGTCTGCAAATCGCTCCTGAGCAGGTGAAGTTGCAGTTATGGGAGCCTCCGGTGGTGACTAATCAAGAGTCTGCCCCCCCTGCCCCTTATCTGTATCTCGCTAATTTCACCTTTGGCACGGTCACTGAGGCCGAGGCCTATCTCCGCAATTATTTGCTTAAAAATGGAGCTTTTGACGTGCCTGAGACGAACTTTCCCGCCGAAGGAGAAGTCGCCATTCTGCCCTATCCTACCTGGGGCCGCGATCCTCTCTAACGAGTTCAGGTTGGATGACGGCGATCGCTGTGTCTATGTTTAGCGTCCGCAAACGGGCTCCTATTCCTTCCTGTGGAAGGGTGCCCGCAGGGCGGGGTGGGTTGACCCCTTTGAGTTACAGAGCCGACCCACCCTTTCGCCCCGCCCAGGAGGGGATTCAGTACTGGATCAGAGGATTGACGCTAAACACGTACATCGCCATCATCCCAACCTTGTTCTCGCTGGGAAACTGCTGTTCGAAACAGTGCACCCGCCCAGCACGACAGAGAGCCCACTTCAGGCCCCGGTTTCGCACCTCAGGTGAGCATGTCGGCGGTCTTGCCCTGCAACTGCTGTAGGCCGCCCAACCCGTAGAGCCAGCAGACCACCACCACCCAGTGCACCACTGTGACCGCCAGCATTGACCCCGTCAAGCCGTAGAGGAGGGTCAATACAAACCCCACCCAGGTCACGATAAGCAAAAAGCGGCGATCGCAGAGCACGGCTCCGGCTTTGGGACGCAATCGCCCAAACGCCACGTGGTACAGCACAAACAGGCCCAAGCTCAGGGCGGCCCAGGCGAGCCAGCGAAGGGTTGGTACGCCCTCCGTGGGGTGGGGCAGCAACCCCACCCGAAAAATCAGTTCTTCCACCAGGACGGGGACGAAAAATAGCTTAATCAGATTCAGCACCGCCTTGACGGGATGATCGACCCGAAAGCGGGCTTCGACCAAGCCGCTCTGACGACCGTAAATAATCCCCACCCCCGCGATCGCCAGCAGGGCCAGCACCGTATAGCCGACCAGCGCGCCAGAAATCGGCACCGCAAAGCTGCGGGCTAGTCGCAGCGCCACTCGCGACACCCCCGGAATCAGGCCAAACAGCGCTGTCGGCGGAATCGGCTCAATGGTAGGGTCAAAGCCGCCAACCTGATTAGTGCGCAAAAACCAGAGATCAGCGCCATTATTGAGAAAAATCAGCGCAATATCGTCCTGCCCCCAGCGCGGCATCATGGTGCGCCAGCTAAAGATCCCGGCAATCAGCCCGCTGCGGGTCGCCAGTTCATTGCCCCGCGCGTTGACCCCCGCCAAAGTTTCCGCATTGCTTTGCCAATCTGACCGAATCACCCCATAGGGCGCTAACGCTCGCCGCAAATCCCTGGCCAGCGCCGTAAACTGGTCAATTTTTTGGACCTCGGGATCATCCGGGTTCGCCTCAACGAAGGCCACAATCGCGGGATCTTGCTGGGCCTGCAGCCGAATCTGCTCGATCGCGATAAACAGCGCCTGATTAGAGTCCTGTACGCAAGAAGTCGCGGGGGTCACCGTCGACACACCACCGCCATCCCCCGTCCGGTACCGGGCGGCAATGATCTGTGCCTGAATCAATAACTCTCTAAACAGCGACAGCGTCGTGTTGCCGAGTTGTAAATCTTCGATAAAGTAGTCCAGCTTCACCACGATGTCAGAAAAGGGACGCTGCCCCAGCCAGCCCCGCTGCATATCGCCCGTGTAGGTCGTCCAGTCGTGGGTGCCCGAAATAATGCCGCCCGAGTTGTGAGCGTAGATCTGCTGATAGTTGATTTGCAACTGCGGCTCTTGGGCGATGGGTTCTTCGATGACTTCGGCCAGCCCATAAGCAAAATGCCCTGTGACCGTGCCCGCTGGGGTGAACTCTTGATTGTCGCCCCCAATGCCGCCAAACAGATGGATCACCAATCCATAATCGCCGACCTGCCAGTGCGCGATCGCCGCCTCATCAGACACCGCCGTCGGACTCACCAGTACTTTTTGGGCGAGGCCTTTGCGCGCCGGTGTCTCTCGCCAGTTGCCACGATCGAGGTAGTTGCGTCCGGCCTTATTGCCCAAAATCACTTCGTCGGGCGTGAGTTGTACCAGGGTTCGGGGTTTCAATGCCTGCACGGTAAACATGCCCTCGCCGTCGCGGGCACCGTACACATACCAGCCCTCGCTCCCGGCGGGCGACTCCACCAGGTCAAGAATATTGGAGAAAAAGCGATCGCCCCGCAACTTGGGCTGTTGAGGAATGCGAATCGTTTCTTCAGGCCCCGTAAAGTCTTTCGTGGCGGAGTTGAAATGCCGCACTTTGAAGTACTCCGTGGGACATGGCCCTGCCCCCGGACAGACCGCTGGTAACGGCTGATCGACACTGGCATCCGGTACTAACAACTGCACCAGGCTATACTCCCGCCCGGTCACTTCAATCGGCTCTAAACCGACTTCAATCACGGGCTTTTCAGCCTGAGTGACCAGCGTGGGCTGCCCCACGAGCTTGACAGTCATGTCGTCTTGGGGCCGGGCTCCAGCCAGGGACTGCAGCGGGCCGACATTTGGCCGACCATCCAACCGCGTGGGGACGATATTGCCTGCCTCGCCAAAATTTCTAGCCCGATCAGAAAAATTGATATCGCGCGTGACCTTTTTCAAATAGGTCTGTATAGTCGGCGACTCGCGCCAGGAGACTTTGACCTGCTGACCGAGCAAAGCCGTACCTTCGGGCGCATGCCAGACCTCAAACCAGGCCCAATCGCCGGGGTCGGCGGCATATTCCTCAACGCTGGGCAAGATGAGTCGTCCCAGCCAATTGCCCACTGGGCGATAGTTAGCGGCAGTGGGTAGCGGCGTAATAGGGTAGGCCTCAAGGCGATTAAAGGGGGCGGCTTGGGCCAGTTCGTAGTTCGAGACGGCAGGCGCTGCCCATACCCCTTGTAGGGATAGCGCGATCGCGGCGATCGCCGCCACGAATGCCAATCCCCAGCGCTGCACCAGGGGCGATCGCTGACGACTATTAGCTCGACGATATTGGCGCATTGCAGACCTGCTTGTTACCTAAATCTTTGACTGGTCAGCCGTGGTCCCTCTCGCGAGTTTCCAGCGGTTTCTCCCGCCTGGTGACAAATCTTGCCAGGGTCACATTGTATCGGTAGCCCCGTTAAGAATGGCCTAAGAAATCTAACGATTGACCAACCAAATCTGATAGGCCACAACTTCGAGGTCGGCAGTCGAGCCTTGTTGCCTGAGCCCTTTTTTTCACGTCCCATAAAGCGGGGAGCAGTTGCCGACCGAGCTTCAGCCGACGGGAAATCGCGATCGCCATCAAAGAGGCTGAAAGTCAGGTGACGGCAGTTTGCTGAGAAGCTCCAGCAAGATTAACCTCCGACCGCCCATCCCCACAAAAACTGACCCCAAAAACATCAGCGGCCTTGAACCTGCAAAACCGCTGATTATCCGGTCTGCCCATTGGTGACGCGATCAACGGCGCACCCAAAGCAGTCCCTAAAATCTTGGCTGCTGTCAGCTATCAAGATGAGCGAAACTGCTTTTTGCGCCGAGCGACGGCCTTACGTTTGCGTTTCTCCTGGGGGGTCTCAAAATGGCGACGGCGCTTGACCTCTGAGAAGACGCCCGCCTTTGAAACCTGACGCTTAAAGCGCCGCAATGCCGATTCGATACCTTCGTTTTCACCTACAACGACTTGAGTCATACCGTATTTTCAGAATCAACGTCAGAAACTAAAACAACAGTTTTGGTCTGAGGTGGAATGCCTTTCACACCCTGGCTACAGGTATTCAACCCAGGCTAAATAATACCAGACACCACAAAATAGAGGGGTCAGGAATGCCCCATTTTGGATAGATTAACACATTGTCATCAGAGCATCCACTCCAACAGGATGCCGACGCGACTTTCTTGCCGCTCGCGCGAATTTAGAATCTGAATATCAGTGCCCAGGCGCAGGTCTTCAGCAATCGCATAACCGGCGGCAAAGGAAGTCATTCCCACCTCTTGGTCACTGCCTGGGGCCACCCAACTCTGGGTGATCGACAGATCTGCGGTGCCCGTCCGCGACGGGATCAGAATAATGCGCAGGCCCAGATTGAGGCCCTCACTTGCAAATTCCGAGGTGCGGATGTCGCGATAACCCACGACTGGGGCAATATTGCCATACCAGCCCAACGGCAATAGATAGTACTGAGCATCCGCTCCGACCAGATGGCGATCGCCCCGACTGTTGGCCGCATATTCTGCACTCAGGGTCAGCGGTGTACGCCCCACAAACACGTCTTGAACCCCGACGTACACCCCACCCGTATTGTCGGTGGAGGGAAACTCGGCATACCCCACCCGCACCCGCGTCCGAAACGCCGGGTCATGGGCAATATCCACCGCCAGATCGGGCACTTCTTCTAGCCAGCGCTGCAAAACCGGACTGCCCTCAATAATGGCGGGATTCACATCAACTCGCTGCACCGAAGACCCTGGAGCGGCAGAGTCCTCGGGGGTCTCAGCTAACTGTGGAGGGCTAGCGGGCGCTGCCGCCCCGGCGCTTGGCGGCACCCGATGAGGCCCTGGGGGAGTCGCGGCGGCGGTCCATACCCCTCGGTGGGTCGTTACTGGCAGCGCTAAGCCTAATGTCTCGGGGCGATCGCAAGGGGGCTTCTCCCGCTTTTGCTCTGTCAGACCAGTCATCACCGGGCAATTCTGGGGTAGCAGGTCGATGGAGGACGCCATCGCCGCTGGGGTCGCGATCGGCGCAGCCAGACTCAAAAGACTGGTGACCAGCCCCCCTAGCCCAAGGCATCCCCAGCGACGACTAAACCTGATCCAAAAACATGAAATTGTCATACTGTCAGGCTTATTGAACACCAGCCCACATCGCGGCGCACCCGTCTACGCCATTCACTGAAATTGTCAGCATTCAGGAAACTCCGCGATCGCTGTCGCCTTTATACAGCAAAAAGCCCCAGTCATAAACCGGGGCCGGATACTCGGGCAAGCCACTCAAACTTAACGAACCATGGCGCGCATCTGTTCGGCGTCAATCGGCTTCATGAAGTAAAGCCGAATCATCTGCCAGCCGATCGTAGCAATGTGAGGCAGCCGCCCAAAGAACTTGAGGACTCCGGGCTGATTGCTCTGACTCACGGCGACCAATTTCGTATTCGCCGCCGCACTGATATCCAAAGCCTTAAAGAACTCGGGATGATCAACATTGAGAATGATCGGGAAAACGCGAGCAGCGGTTTCGTTGGTGTCACGAATCACGTCAACGTCGTAAGTCCGCGCATCTAACCCGATCGCCGCGTAGAAATCTTTACGCTGTAGATCGTTGAGATACATCGTTGCAAACACCGATAGCAAGAAGAAGCGGCACCACAACCGTGCCCGCCAGTCATTCAAAAATTGAGGCTGTGACTTCATCAAAGCCGAGAAGAAATCACCATGGCGGTTTTCATCCTGACACCAGTTTTCAAAGAACCGGAAGATCGGATAAATGCGATTTTCGGGATGTGACTCCAGGTGACGATAAATTTTGATGTAGCGCCAGTAGCCAATCTTTTCCGACAGATAAGTGGCGTAGAAGATGAACTTGGGCTTAAAGAACGTGTATTTCTTGCTCTTGGTCAAAAAGCCCAGATCCAATTGCAGATTAAAGTCCGACATGGCTTTGTTCAAAAAGCCAGCATGACGAGCTTCATCCCGCGACATCAGATTAAAGCACTCCGCGACCAAGGGGCTCTTGTCTTTAATGCGACGTCCGAGCTCTTTGTAGAGCAAAAACCCCGAAAACTCTGCCGTACAAGAGCGTTCTAAAAATTCGATAAAGAGTTGGCGAGTCTCTCCATCAATATGCTCCCAGGATTGCTCAAACTCTTCGTCCCGGATGAAGTGATGGCGATTGTAGTCCTCACGAAATTCTTCGAGGATGGCTTGCAATTCGTCTTCGTTGACCGAAATATCCATTTCGGCCATTTCATCGAAATCAGTGGTGTAAAACCGGGGGGTCAGGATGGTGTCCTTGGCAGGCGCTTTGACCCCAGGGCGCAATTCTTCTTTTAATTCTGGCTTTTTAAGGGAATCTACCATGAGTCCTCTGGTACGAGCTCGTGATGCCGAAAACGACAACAACTTTAGCAGCGCAGCAACATAGACAAAACCTTATCATTTTCCCAAAAGAACCTATGGGTAAGCGATTTGCCTAACGAACGTCTGCTCAGTCAACTGTCACATAGTCTATCAACAGTCGGCGGGTAGAATGTACCCCCAGCTTTAAGATTTGCAACATTTCGTCACGTGCGCCAGCTCTTTTTAATCTCTGCCTAGCGGCTCATCGACTAAGGGGCTGGCTCGCAAATACTATCCCCGCAGACCGAGTTTCGACTCCGCTCTGCTCTCGTCCCTGGCAGGTTGAGCGAAGTCGTTCGCGAAGCGTCTCCTTGCAGGAGCAAACCGAATTGATTGGGTACGTGATTTAACCTAACTGCTGATCCCGAAGGGCAAATCTAAGGGCCAATCTGGCAAGCGATTTCCTCGCGGGGCTGCTCCTCCTTGCTAGAGCACTTTTCCAGGGGTGGGGCGGGGGTTACACAGCCGATTCACAGCGACTCCAAATGGCACAAGAACTGGATCAGCTCTTCTTCCGACAATTCATGGCGCGATCGCTTTTGATAAGTTTTTTCTAGATAGTCTCGTCCTGTTTCCACTGACCAGCCCAATCGCCGCAGCTCAATATCGGTTTGGGCAATCACATCAGACAGATTGATGGGATCGGGCAACGTCCCTGGCGGAATTGCTTCCGCCGACACGGGGGGCGGAGATTCAGGGTTTGGCGCGATCGCGGCGGAGGCGTCAGGAGCGGCACTTTCAGGAGCGGCGGGTGGGGAATTAGGCGGCGACTTAACCGGCTTCGTTTTGGGCGACTTAACCGATTGCGTCGGTGGCAGCGCCGCGGCAGCCGACTGAGCCATGGCGGGCATTTCGAGGCTCAGAGGGGGAGTTGCCGTCAGAGGCTCATCTAAGGCCAGGGAAGGGGCCGCAGCGGGAGCCACAGGCTCCGAGATGTCGGCGATCGGCAGAGCCGTATCTTCGTCCTCAGGGATTGCCAAGGTCGGCTCTGCCGCCATCGAAAATGAGGGATCAGGGGCAGGCTTCACGGTGCCGTTCAGTTCCCTCTCTTGCTTTGCGTCTTGGCCTTCTGCCATTCGGGAGGCGGGGTCGCCCCCCGTTGGCGGGAGCGGTATGATCGCCCATCCTAGAGCCGCGAAGGCACGGGCACGGGCCTGATCTTCTGCCACCTCGATCGCCTCATGAGCCGCTAGCCCAGTTGCACAGCCAGCCGATGTGGTGACTACGGTGACTTTGACCACAAAGCGATCGCGCTGCACCAGCAAGACATCACTGGTGATATGGGCATCGGGATAGCGATCGCGAAATGCTTGGAAAGATACGGTCATCGTGGCCCTAAACGAATCCTCTCTAACAGGATTGAACCATGCTGTCAGTTTCTCACCAATCACCCCAACCCGGGACCACCAGTATGGCCCCAGGGAAATTAACAGCTGCCAGCCCACTCGATTGACCGGCTAGACAACCACTAAAAGACGATTGCTCTCAGTCAGCTTGCAGCGATCGCCCCCAGGTTGAAGCTCCGAGCCACACTACCAAGCACTACATAGGGTGTCCGCTAGGAGCCCATCATCCCCTATTGAAGCTTTGTGTAGAGTAGAATCGCTGGTTGATTGAGCAGTTATATTGGCCCTGAACAGCCTGATAAATCCGCATACAGACGAACTCAACCTCGATTAAGTTCCAGGAAATAGATTTAACTTTAGCTTAAACACCCCAAAAGCTTCCCTTGGGGTTTGTTGGAGTTGGTTTTAATCTTGAACCAGTACGGTACACGGTGGTTTTGAGTTTTGATAACTCCACGGAGTGTGCTGTATGTTTGCTAACGGAATGAAAGTTGCTGGTGTTTTGACTGCTGTAGCCGCAACCATTGGTTTTGCGGCAGCAACGTCTGCCCAGGCCCAAGTGTCTGGCACTGTTGTGATTGATGGTTCGAGCACGGTCTACCCCATCTCTGAAGCGATGGCTGAGGACTTCATGGCAGAGAATCCCGATGCGCAGGTGTCGGTAGGTGTCTCCGGTTCAGGCGGTGGTTTCTCCAAGTTTTGTGCAGGCGAAACTGACATTTCCAACGCCTCCCGTGCGATCAAGCCAGAAGAAATCGAAGCTTGTGCGGCTGAAGGCATTGAATATATCGAAGTTCTGGTTGGCACCGATGCCCTGGCAGTGGTGGTGAACCCTGACAACACCTGGCTGAATAACATCACTTTGGAAGAATTGCAAACCTTATGGGAGCCTGCGGCTGAAGGCACCATCACTCGCTGGAATCAAGTGAATGCTAGCTGGCCTAACGAACCGATTGCGCTCTACGGCCCTGGTACAGACTCGGGTACGTTTGACTACTTTACCGAAGAAGTCATGGGTGAGTCGGGTGCCAGCCGCGCGGACTACACCGCAAGTGAAGATGACAACATCTTGGTGCTTGGGGTTTCCCGTGATGAGAACGCGATCGGCTACTTTGGTCTTGCCTACTATTTGGAAAACCAAGATGTGCTACGCAATGTCAGCATCGAAGGTGTACCGGCCTCTTTCGAGACGGGTAAAGACGGTACGTACCCTCTAGCTCGTCCTCTGTACATCTACATCAGCAAGGAGGCTCTACAGCGGCCCGAAGTTGACGCTTTTGTCGAGTATTACATCACGACGGCTCGTGACACCGAAATCGTCACTGAAGTCGGTTACATCCCCGTCACTGACGATGATTATGATGCCGCTCTGGGCCTGTTCTAGGTCCGTTTAATGGAAGCTTGACCGCGTAGGTAAACGCCCCAAAACAGATCTCATTGTTTTGGGGCGTTTCTAGCTTGGTTAGCGTCACCGATGCCGATGCCATCCTCCCGTCAGCTAGCGGTTCAATGAGTTGCCTCCAGTCCTCTGTATTTCGACATCACTACGGCTGCTCCAATTGCGAGCCCCCCCCACAGCATTCATCTTGAGCAGGCATGTCTGACTTAGATACCCTCGAAAAAATAGACGCGCCTCAGTCTCCTCCTGCTTCCAAAATCCCGTCGCGCCGTTGGTCTTGGCAGGGGTTGATTGCCCCTTTGATGGGCATTTCCATCCTGCTACACGGGGCGCTTTTGTTTGTCCCCTTCCCTACTAAAGAAGCCCCCACTGAAGTCGAGGAGTTGGACGAACCGTCCCCCCCAGAGGATGAACCCATCGACATTCTGAGCTTGGCCGATGTGCCCTTGCCAGAGCCGCCTTCGGAACCGTCGCCAGCGGTCGAGCCGCCCAGCACCGCTAGCCCCCCGCCGCCGGATGCCGTGCCGCCCGTTCCTGACCCTAACGAGATTCCTGAACCGCTGCCCTCCGAAGCAGGGGTTGAAGAGGCACCCGCTGCTGCGGAGGTTGATCCTGACCCCCCTTTGGCAAATTCTTTTGATCCGGCCCGCCAGCAAGCCTTGTTGGGGCAAACTGGGAGCATCAATGTGGAGTTTGATGACACCGAGCATTTTCCGGCTAACGTTTGGGATTTAGGCTATTTGGATAGTTGGGGACCGGAAAAGATGGGTTGCTTTTTCAGTCAGATTGACAGTACCAGCTACCAGTTGCCGCCAGCAGCGCAGAGGCTCAAATTTTTCACCCGCAACTATGCGTTTGTGGTTCAGCAAGATCTGCCTGCCACCTTTCCTGGACAAGACCTTTTAGAAGACCCCAATGGTTATTGTGGCGAACAATTTTTCGAGGTTCAGGAAGGGGGCAGTGCCATTATGTACGTATCAGCGCTCAAGGTCGGGTTAGGGGATCCGCCGGGCAGCATTGTTTTGATATTTTGGACATCGGATCCCCGGTTGGGATGATTGTCTGTGCCGATCTGATTTGTGCCCTGGCTACACGCGGTTGGTCGAAATCAAATTTGCCGCTTTTAGGAGTTTTTCTGCATAACCCGCTATGAAATTGCCTTCTCTGCCTCAGTCAAAACGTCCACTTTGGCAGTTTTTGCTGCCGCCAATGTTGTTGTTGTCTTTGGGGCTGCATGGGCTGGTGCTGTTTGTGCCAATGGCTCCCTCTGAAGAGGATTTGGTGCCGCCTCCCGATGCTGAAGAAGACGGTATTGCCATTACCAAGGTTGATCCGCCGGGGGTGAGCCGTCCGTCCCTCCTGACTGAATCCCCTACCAGCGTACAGGCGACGCCTAACTCACTCCCCGGCGGCAGCGGCAATGGGGCTTCGGCGAGCAGCAGGCCACCCCAAAGAGCCGCAGCAAACCGGCCCTCTGACCCTAACCGAACGCCATCCACGACGAGCGGACGTCGTCCCCGAGCGGCTGGGACCAGGCAGAGCGATCCCCCAGAAACGTCCGCCACGACCCCTAATCCGACCGTGACGGTACCCGACCTGCGCCCCGACCCCCAGGCGAACCCTGCCGGGTCAACCGTGGACAATCCGAATCCCTCGGCTCCGACGGTAGAGGCGCGATCGCAGGCCAATCGGACCCAGTTTCTCAGCTACACGGATATCTTTTCTACCTATCAGGGGCTGCAGCTCAATACCCCAGAGGAAACTACGGAGCGGCGCAATCTCTGGCTCCGCAGTTTCACTGACCAGGGGGGCGAGTATGCGGGTCTGGAAATTCAGCCGCTCACTTTGCCTGACCCCATCCCCTATGAATCCGGAATTTGTCTTCCAGGTTCGCCTAATACGGCGCAGATGCTCGTGCTGGTGGAAGCTGACGGCACCCTCAACAAAGACATCATGACGCTGCAATCGACGGGATACCGCAAATTCAACCAGGCAGCCCAACGGCTGGTCGAAACTCACTCGTTTGCTGAGGCGGCTCAACCCCAGGCTTATCTCGTTGACGTGGCGGTCGATTATGATGAGGCGGACTGTGAGTGGCCCCCGGCATTTGCAGCTTTGCCCGATGAGTATTTCGCCCTACTCGATAGCTACCGGGGGCCGGAACTGACCACCCTCGCTGAAGCCGAGGAGGCCCAAGCAGATTGGCTCACGACCCTGACCGCAGCAGACCGTATCACCACCGCTGAAGCGAATGAGTTAGAAGGTTTTCAGGCGCAGGTGTCTTACCCCGACAATATTTGCCTGCCCATCGAACCGACTGAGACCCGCTGGGGCGTAGTGGTTGACGCTGAAGGGACGATTCAAGGCAAAGCGAAGCAACTGCGATCGACGGGGTATGGGGTTTTTGACGATCGCGCCCAAGCGATCGTGGAAGGCATCGACTTTCCTGAAGCTGAGTCGCCCCAGGCATACGTCATTACTATTCCCACGGGATACAACCGCACCAACTGCCAAAAACTGAGTTCTGAACGCTTCGAACTCACTGATCAAGCCTCAACTGCTGGCGATCGCCGCAACGCGCCAAGCGCTGCCCGAGGTTCCGAGCCTGCCGCCGCCACTGGAGCCACCTTCGACCCTGACCAGCAAGCCGCCATTATCGCCGCTGGCCGGCAAGCCGCTGAAGATGACCCACTGGGGGCACTGAACAACGATCCCGGCTTAGCGCTGGCCGTGTTGGACAGTGGTTGGCCAGAATCCATTGATCGGGCCTGCTTCCTGGCCGAGTCAGACGCCAGCGACCTGGTGCCGGCAGAGGGCGCAGCAGACGTCGTCATCCTGTCTCAAAATACCGAAAGAGCACCGGAAACTGTCGCAGCCTTCTACGGTGCAGAACCTAGTCCCGCCGGTGACTATTGTGGGGCTCCTTTGTACGAATTAAAAGTGCAAGGCGCTTCTCAGCTATTGGCGTCGCTGGTGGGCTTTGGCGCTGGGAACTCAAATACGCTATTGGTCCTCTGGCAAACGGATCCGCGTTAAGGGGTGGATGAGTGGGGCGGTGTCGCTTTGGGGATGCTTTTACCTTGCGCACATCTCTCAACAGCCGCTTGGGGCGAATTTCGCTAGCCGCGATCGCTAACCAGCAATCACGGTAAGGTTGCTAACATACTCTCAAGAAGTGCCTTGCAGTTTTTCAGGGGCGGCAACATCAGGGTGTGTGATTAACGGCAGATTTCAGTTATTTGAGTGCTTAATTCGTGAGCGCTAGACCAGTCCACCAAGCGCCAACCAGTCCATCAGCGGGCGATCGCCGAAAAAATCCTCAGTTGACGGCAACGCCTCACCAGCGTTCCCGTCGCTCTTTTTGGCGCTGGTCAGGGGGCCTGGTAACCGTCTTGGGCGCATCGGCCTTGCTGCATCTAGCGGTGCTGCGAATTCCGATCGCGGAGTCAATAGTGCAGCGCCCATCGCGCCCTCAGTCTTCCTCAGCGGCAACCTCTACTGGCGATCAAAAGTCAACTCCGATGCCTGTCTCAGTGCTGCCATCCCGATTGCCTGCGCCAGACTCGGAAGTTGCATCTGCCGAACCATCATTAACGCCCCCCCCTCCGGTTGACCCTGATCCCATTACTTCCCCGTCTGCTCGTCAAGCGGGTCAAAACTTTTCGCCCCCCCGCCCCGCATCGGCTCCAAAGCCAGATACCGGGTTGGATGCGGCCAATGATTCAGCCGCCACTGGGCCAGATCCGAGAACCTCTCCTGGGGAGGATCCGGTGCTAGTATCGCCGATCGCTGATTCAGCCACCGCCAAAGCTCATCTGCTGGAGACGCTGCCCTTATTGCCAGTCGCCAACCCTGCCCTCGATCAGGGGCTACCGACCCCAGTGGCTTTTCAGCAACCCGGCAATGCTGCTTGTTTTCTTGACCCTGCCGGAGGACTCGCTTCAGGGGTTGCCACCTTTACCCGTTTTGAGGTTGACCCAGCCACGTTACTCAACGACTATCTGCCAACTGCTTATCCGGCTGAGGGGCTGACTTTCGAAACCGATGAGCCCTTCTGCGGTGAAACTTACATCAAAGCCATGACCGCTAGCGGTGAGATGGCTGTGGCACTCAGCTTAGTCAGCCTGGAAGCCTCAACCTTTCTCGTCATTTGGGATATCCCGCCTCAGTGAGCTGTCCGGTGGCAATCGGCAGCATATAGATTTGATCCGCAAAGTTTAGCTGCCGCCTAATGGCTCGCGATCGGTCAAGATCTCGTATCCCGTCTCAGTGACCAGAACAGTGTGCTCAAACTGGGCAGATAAGGAGCGATCGAGGGTCACAACGGTCCAGCGATCGCTCAAGGTGCGGGTGTGTTTGCCCCCGGCGTTCAAAATCGGCTCGATCGCCAGGGTCATCCCGGCTTCTAGCGTGACGTTAGGCAGTTGCCGGGTACGAAAGTTGAAGACCGATGGCGGTTCGTGCAAATTGCGCCCCACACCATGGCCGACATAATTTTCCACAATGCTAAATCCTGCTGCCGTCGCCACATCTTCAATCGCTCCGGCGATATCCATTAAGGTATTGCCCGCCTTGACCTGCGCAATCCCCGCATAGAGCGCTGCCGTTGCCGTAGCAATGAGCTGTTGGGCGGGTTTTGACACCTGGCCCACCGGAATAGTAATACACGAATCGCCATGAAAGCCTTCAAAATAGGCCCCCGTGTCTACCTTTAAAACATCGCCCGACCGAATGATCTTGCGCTGACGGGGAATGCCGTGCACCACTTCATTATTGAGACAGGCGCAAATGCTCCCCGGAAACCCGTGGTAGCCCTTAAAGCTTGGGGTCGCTCCCAGTTCCCGAATCCGCGCTTCGGCGTAGGCATCGAGATCAGCGGTGGTCATGCCGGGCTGCACCCGTTGAGCGATTTCGTGCAGCACGGTGGCGACAATTCGCGAGGCCTGACGCATGGTGGCAATTTCGGCTTCAGTTTTGAGTTCAATACCTCGTCCGCGCCGCCGTCGGGTGCGGGTGGGAGAACTGGGTCGGGAGAGTAGTTGGGTCAGCAGATTCATAAATCAAGCGGCGATCGCAAACACTAAACAGGTAATGGAGCGGTCTATCGAGCCGCTACGCCAACAACCGCATAGCAACCTCAATATTTCTACATTTCACTAGAGCAGTGTAACCTGATGCCTGATTCATTAGCGGCGATTCCATATTCCTATGGGATGGAATTGTGGACCGAGCGGGCGCTGCCGTTAATGGCCCTCAAGCCCCACCAACGGCTCTATTTTCAGCCAGGTCTCTGAGCTCTATCCTTGATGCAGCAAGCGGTCTAGCCTTGTTGTCACCCTTTAAAGACCATGCCAGAATCCTTGGGGAAACTGACTGCATCTTAACTTCCTCTACCCGTCATTACCGCTTTGACTGCCCCCTAGCCGCGATCGCGCCCCCCTTGAGCCGTAACCCGGTGTGTATTCTTCCTCCCGCATTTCCGTGAATGGCGAAGCCTCTGTTGCTGGGGACGCCAAATTTTCATCCCTCTGTAACGCACCGTGACAACCCTTAACAGGGGTGATCACCCTTTGAGACATTGCGGGCAGTCTATAAAATAAACATCCTGCTGATCGCCTCGCCTCTGGCCGAGGTCAACTGCCGCCCCTCAAATCGCCGCATACGAATGATGACGACGAACAGATGTCGCTGCTTTAAGATCGGCGAATCCGGCCATGGCGAGATGTTACAGCGCGATCGCTATCATTAAAACAACGCTATCCTGGCCGTTACCATGACGCTCTCCTTGCCGCTAACGCTCCGGGTCACGCCAGATCAGTTCTGGCAGATTTGTCAAGCCAATCCTGATGCCGTGCTCGAACTCAATGCCACCGAAGAAATTGCAACGATGAGTCCTACCGGTTGGCAGAGTAGCCGACGCAATGCCTCGATTACCGCTCGCCTAAATAATTGGGTACAGACAACGGGAATGGGCGTCGCGTTTGACTCCTCAGGCGGGTTTCGGTTGCCGAATGGGGCAGTCAGGTCACCTGATGCGGCCTGGGTCTCCGCCGAACAGATGGCACAGGTGAGTGCGGCGGTGGCTGATCAGTTCTTTCCAGGATGCCCCGACTTTGTGATTGAGCTGGCGTCAGCGAGTGATAGTGTGCAGCAGCTCCGCCGCAAAATGCAGGAGTATCGGGAAAATGGCGCTACTTTAGGATGGCTGATTATTCTGCCGCAACGGCAGGTTGAGGTGTTTCGCGCCGAAGCTGAGACGGTAGTGCTGGCGGCCCCTGAAGAGATCGTAGCTGGTGATTTGATGCCGGGGTTTGAGTTGCCTACGGCAGAGCTGTGGGACTAGCCGCGATCGCAGCCTCCTCGATGTTGCGTTTTGGTGCGGGGCGATCGCATTTCAAAATTCTGTGGGTACCTTGTCAATTGACCCCTTTAACGGATAGCCCCCCAAAGTGTTTGTGGTGCGTAATCGACTGAACTCCCAACGAGACGACGTTCCGGAACTGGTCATCGAAGCGGGCCGCACAGAAGCGCTCTATTTTCGCGACCTGTGGCGCTACCGTGAGCTGTTTTACTTTTTGGCCTGGCGCGATATTTTGGTGCGCTATAAGCAAACAGCGATCGGGGTGGCCTGGGCGCTGATTCGACCGTTTTTGACGATGGTGGTGTTTAGCGTCGTCTTTGGGCGGTTGGCGAATCTGCCGACAGAGGGCAATGCACCCTATCCGATTTTGGTGTTTGCGGCGATGCTGCCGTGGCAGTTTTTTGCCAATGCGCTGTCGGAGTGCAGCAACAGCTTGATTGATAACGCCAACTTGATTTCCAAAGTCTATTTTCCTCGATTGGTGGTACCGACGAGTGCGGTAATTGTCAGCTTTGTGGATTTTCTGATTTCGGGCGTGATTTTGCTAGGGCTGATGGCCTGGTACGATGCGGTGCCTTCCTGGCGGATTGTGACGCTACCGCTGTTTATCGCGATCGCCTTCGCTGCCGCCATGGGCGCTGGTCTTTGGCTGGCAGCGCTGAATGTGCAGTACCGCGATTTTCGCTATGTAGTGCCGTTTTTGGTGCAGTTTGGCCTCTATATCTCGCCGGTGGGGTTTAGCAGCAGCATTGTGCCGGAAGAGTGGCGACTGCTCTATTCTCTCAACCCGATGGTGGGGGTGATTGATGGCTTTCGCTGGGCCATCATCGGCGGGGAAGTGCAGCTCTACTGGCCTGGATTTTTGCTGTCGCTCCTGCTCGTTGCCATCCTCTTGGTTACGGGTGTCCTGTATTTCCGCCGCATGGAACGCACGTTTGCGGACGTTATTTAGTCTGCCCGTTACGCTAGATCAGTGATATCTCGGAGCAATTAGACTGTAAACGTCTATAGCTTCATGAAAATCTCATGAAACATTAGGGCACACTGATAACTAGTTAAGAAGCCTTTTTGGTTAACCACCACCCCCACGATGTCTGACACAGTAATTCAGGTTGAAAACTTAGGTAAAAAATACATCATTGGTCATCAGCAAGCGGGTGCATATCAATACAATGCACTGCGGGATGTGATTGTCGATAGTGTGAGGTCTTTGGGGCGTAAAATCAGACACCCCCGCAAGGCGATGCAACCTGATAACCAGGAAGAATTTTGGGCGCTAAAAGATGTTTCGTTTGAGGTTAAGCGAGGAGAGGTGGTTGGCATTATTGGTCGCAATGGAGCGGGCAAGTCAACGCTGCTAAAAATCCTCAGCCGTATTACTGAACCAACAACGGGACGAGTAAAACTTAAGGGCCGAGTTGCTAGTTTGTTAGAAGTGGGAACGGGGTTTCACCCGGAGTTGACAGGCCGAGAAAACATCTTTCTCAATGGTGCGATTTTGGGGATGGGCAAGGCTGAGATCAATCGGAAGTTCGATGAAATTGTTGAGTTCGCTGAAATTTATCGCTTTCTCGATACTCCGGTCAAACGCTACTCTTCGGGCATGTATGTGCGCCTCGCTTTTGCTGTTGCTGCTCACCTAGAACCTGAAATTTTAGTGGTCGATGAAGTTCTAGCAGTCGGAGACATTGAGTTTCAGAAAAAATGCTTAGGAAAGATGAAAAATATTTCCACTCAAGGAGGCAGGACAGTTATCTTTGTCAGCCATAACATGGCTGCAATCCGGCGTCTCTGTGAAGTAGGAATTTGCTTAGAAAAAGGAAAATTAAGGGCGATTGGAGAGTCCCAAGCAGTAGTAGAAGATTACCTGAAAAGCATCGAGAGAATACCGAGTAGAGCAGCAGACCATGATAGAGAAAACTATATAATCACTGCGTCGATCATTTCAGACACAGGTGTTAAACAAGACACTTTGAATCCAAGAAATAGTTATTTTCTATCTCTCAAAGTGAACTCTAACACCAAGAACTTGAATCTAGGGTTTACCATTTTTAATTCTGAGGACGTTGGAATATTTTCTGGCATTACGTCGGACACCTTACCATATATTCCTGAGGGACTCGTGAACCTAAAGATTCGTATACCCTCTGACGTTCTTAATGCTGGCTTCTATCGGGTTGAAGCTAGCTTAGGTGATCACGGAAGAGTTTATGACTCAAGTGATTGCTTGGCGTCTTTCCAAGTCTTGAGGGATAGCGATTTTGAATCTCGTGGTGGCAAGCCCGCTGGGCTCTTAAGAATCAACTCTCCTTGGATTATTGAGTCTACAAGCAAAGACACATTTCCCTCTTGTTAAGCTTTACTTCAAAACATGATTACATCGAAATTCAAGGGATTTTATAAAAGAGCAGTTAGAAAGCTACTCTCTGTAGATGACTTCGAACAAAAACTGCTCGAAAGAATAAGAAAAGATTTTGAGGATGTTGAAAATCAAAATCATTACAAACGTTCTAGGAATATCAGCTATCAACTCCAAATTGAGGCTCTCTCCCAAACGTCTCGCTATGTCCAGAAGCATATGCAGCAGGCAAAAGTATTATCAAACAAACTAGAAATGTATGATTTTCTATCAGACCAAATTATCAACAAAGAGGGAATTCTGTGTGAGTTTGGAGTCTACAAGGGTTTCTCCATCAACTACCTAGCAAACGAAATTAACCGCAACATACATGGCTTCGATTCTTTTGAGGGATTACCAGAGTTCTGGAGGCCGGGTTTCGAAAAAGGTTTTTTCATGATTGAAGAAGAAGAAAAAGTTGTTTTCCATCCGAATGTTATCTTACATGAAGGGTTGTTCGGAGAAAGTATTCCAAAATTCAAAAATAAATATTCAGGGAAAATGAGTTTCATTCATATAGATTGCGATCTTTATTGTTCAACAAAAACAATCTTCGATTTATTGGGTGACAGAATTACTTCAGGTTGTTTGATTCTATTTGATGAATATTTCAATTATCCAGGGTGGCAGATGCATGAATTCAGAGCCTTTCAAGAATTTATCAAAGTTAGTGGTTTGGATTATGAGTATCTTGCTTATATCAACACAGATGAGCAAGTAGCGGTCAGAATAGTTTGAGTGAGCTTGGTCTATAAACCCCGTCTAAGTTGAGAACTGGAGTTTTGTATGATCGGGCAGAACCTAACCTAACCTCTCCTTTCAAAGGAGAGGAACCAGAGTCTTGTCAAACCTCTCCTTGAGAAGGAGAGGTGCCGCAGGCGGTGAGGTTTCCCACATGCCAAAACTCCACTTCTGAATCTGGATGAGGTTTATTTACATATTCTTTAAGAAGAAGGAGATTGAAATGAGCAATTTCATTTTAGGCGGTGGAATCACGGGCCTCTCAGCAGGGCTATCTTCAGGTTTACCAGTTTATGAAGCAGTTGAAGCACCTGGAGGGATTTGTTCATCTTACTATGTAAGACCTGGTAGCACAGAAAGATTATCAGTGGCACCAGAAGATGGGGAAGCCTATCGTTTTGAGATTGGTGGTGGACATTGGATCTTTGGCGGCGATCCAACAATCTTGAACTTCATTAAAAACTTGGCTCCTGTCAAAAGGTACGCGCGAAAATCATCAGTCTACTTTCATGAACAAGAGCTATATGTTCCATATCCCATTCAAAACTTTTTGCGCTATTTAGATTCATCAACTGCTGCACAAGCTTTAGCCGAAATGAGTGGTCCTAAAGCACCATTTACCACTATGGAAGAATGGCTGGTGCAGAGCTTTGGAAAAACCCTTTGTGACTTGTTCTTTAATCCTTTCCATCAGCTCTATACAGCGGGATTGTACAAGAAAATTGCATCTCAGGATGTCTACAAATCACCCGTCAATTTATCCTTAGCGATAAAAGGTGCATTAAGTACCACAGATCCTGTTGGCTATAACACTCAATTCGTTTATCCAATTGAAGGTCTTAATGTACTGGCTCAACGAATGGCCAGCAAATGTGACATTCGTTACGGTAAACGAGTAGTTGGCATAGATGTTGCTAGTAAAATTGTTCATTTTGCCGACAACACATCAGTAGGTTATGAAACACTAATCTCCACACTGCCTCTCAATCGAATGATGGAGATGACAGGTCTAACAGTGGATGATCCACCTAATCCTTACACCTCTGTTTTAGTACTAAACATTGGGGCCGTTCGAGGTCCTAAATGCCCTGATGATCATTGGCTTTACAACCCTGATGCAAAATCTAGATTTCATAGAGTTGGTTTCTATAGCAATGTAGACCGTTCATTTATGCCTAAGTCGGCGCAAGCTCAACAGAACCGCTTGAGTATTTATGTCGAAAGAGCATATGTGGGGGGAGCAAAACCAAGTAAAGCGGAAGTAACCCATTACTCTGATGCTGTAGTGAAAGAGTTGCAGGATTGGGGATATATCGAAACTGCTGAGGTTGTCGATCCTACATGGATTGATGTGGCTTATACCTGGGCTATGCCTGGATCTAATTGGCGCAAGGATGCTATGGCCCGCTTAGAGGAAAACGCTATCTATCCTGTCGGCAGATATGCTAGATGGGTATTTCAAGGAATTGCTGACTCAATTAAGGACGGGTTCTATAGCGGAGCATCATTTAAGTCCTTCTAGCTTTCGTGGAAATAGTGGAAATAAACGTTAGCCCTGACAGCGACGAAGCCTGTACATAGTTTTTGGATTAATGAGGACAAATATCATGCCTATCATTTCAAGTTTAAGAATGCCAATATCTATGGATGTGTCAGGGCTTTATTTGACGACGAATAACAATCTTCCTGAGGTCTCTATTGATACCCAAGGAATAAATCTCAAGAAGGGCGCACGGGTATCTTTCAATACTTATTTCAATTCTGTTTATGAGTCCTTTCTTGTTAAATACACCTGCTTAACCGAGCTATTTTATCGCCTCAAGATGAAAGGCGACTTTCATGTTTATGTGTACCGAGAAGAAACTGGTTCAACAAGAGAAGAAATAGGAGGATATTGCCTTCTCGACTGCTCAAATGACAAGGATGCTATTATCCCAATACAACTTAAGGAAAGGCTTGAAGAAACTGGCCGAATTTATTTGGAAATCGTATGTATTTCTGAGCAAGGCATTATCACTGAGAGTACCTTAGAAACTCAACAGGCGAGAAGACAACAAACCAAGCTAGCTATTATTACTTGTACTTTCAAGAAAGAAGAGTATGTCAAGAAGACTGTAAGAGCAGTCTTGGAGCACAAACTACTTTCTGATGAAAAGCTCGAAATATTCGTCGTCGATAATGCAAAGACTCTTAATGAGAATGACTTTTTAAGTAATCAAGTTCATCTGATAAAGAACCGTAATGTTGGTGGAAGTGGAGGATTTACTAGAGGCCTCATAGAGGCTCTGGATTGTAAAGACGAGTTTTCGCACTTCTTATTCATGGATGATGACATTCTTTTAGATAGCGAAATTATCTATCGTCTCTTTGCTCTGTATTCGTATGCAAAATATGATTTTGCCATCGCAGGTAGTATGCTTGATGGTTTAAGAAAGCATATTCTGTATGAAGCTGGAGCAAAATATGGCTTTAGATTTTCTGAAGGAGATAAATTCAAGCTTATTCCAGGTTTATTTTATTGCGCCCCTTTAAACCACGACATATATCTTTCAGATCCCCTCAACATTAATCAATTGCTTCGCCAAGAAGAATTCGATTACGGTGGCTTTTGGTTTTTTGCGTTTCCACGAAGAATAGTAGAAGAACTGGGTTTGCCAATGCCATTTTTTATAAAAGTTGATGACATGGAATTTGGGATGCGTATTAAGAAGAGCAATCTATTTGACTTAGTTGCTTTCCCTTCGATTGCAGTTTGGCATGATCCTTTCTATGCAAAACCTGTTAAGTGGGATATCTATTACTATGTGCGAAATCAGTTGATCTGCAACGCACTACATAAGAATTACTCTGCTATATCCTCAATATCTCGGCTCAGCAAGATGTTTTTGGCAAGGATATTTTTATTTGATTACTCGTCTGCCGAAGTTATGATAGAAGCCTTGAAAGACTATTGCGAAGGTTTGACAAGTATCACGGAAGAATTACCTGAATCCAAGCATAGTAGGATCTTGAATCTTAGCAAAAAGTACCAAGATAAAATTCTGCCATTGAAGGTAACCAGTCAAGAAGATTTTGAGCAGAATATAAGAACAAAGAAAAATAGCAAAAACAAGTTGTCCCTCGCCCTTTCTTTACTGACTCTAAATGGACATCTAATACCTGGCTTTCTTATTGATCCAGACAAGAAGGCAGTGATTAAACTTGGAACCTTTGAATGGACTCAAATTCTAGGCAAGAAAAAAGTCTGGATATATGATTTGCAATTTGGAGTATATGAGCGAGAAATGTTGAAGAGCGTTGGCATTTCTTTGTTTGCCAGCTGGCTGAAAGTTATAATCCCACTACTGCTTAACTGGGACAAGATAGGAGCACATTGGAAGAAAAGTTTCTCAGTAATGACCAGCGTATCTTTCTGGGAAGAGTACTTGTCATCTCCGCGTGAATCAAAGTCAGTATCGTGTATAAGCGAGAATCTCGAAGCTACTTTGATTCCTAACACCTTAGAAAGATAAATTCAGTTCAGATTCTATACGGCGAATGATCAATGATGGAGACTTTGGTTGCGGCTGTCGTCGTCACCTACAATCGCAAAGAGCTGTTGGGAAAATGCCTATCGACCTTACTGGCTCAAAGCCGCAAAGTTGACCAGATTTTTGTGGTCGATAATGCCTCTACCGATGGCACTCAGGAGTACTTGAGATCGCAAGGCTACCTCAATGACCCCACCATTCAACACGTTCGACTTTCCCACAATGGCGGTGGTGCGGGCGGTTTTTACGCAGGCATGAGACAGGCTTTTGAAGCGGGTTTTGATTGGCTGTGGCTGATGGATGATGACGGTTTTCCAGCAGCAGCCTGTCTAGAAAATCAGCTCAAAGCGCAGGATGTTTTAGACATTATCGGAGCCCCTGTTGTCCAGATTGATCATCCTGACCAGTTAACCTGGACGCTTATTCAATACGATCAGCAAGGATATTTTTCCCCCCGTCAACGCATCAACAGCCTTGAGCAATTAGCAGACCATGCTCAGGACAACATTTACTTTGGTTACGGCATCTTCTTCAACGCGATTCTCATTCACCGCAGCGTGATCGAGCGGATTGGCTTGGTTAATCCGCAATTCGTCATCCGGGGCGATGAGTTTGAGTACTTCTTGCGATCGCGCCAAGCAGGCTGCAAACTTGGCACCCAAATTCAAGCGAGATATTACCATCCCCTCCAGCCCTTTCAAGCCAATGAGTGGAAATTTTTCTATACCTTCCGCAATTTGTTTTACAACTACACCCAATACGCCTCAGTGACCTATCCCCAACTGATTTTGTGGGTGTACCTGAGCTACAACTTCTTTAAGTACCTATCCAAATCCCCATCATTTAATTGGCGTTACTTAGCCCACGTGCTGAACGCCTTACGCCTCGCCACCCAAGGCAAGCTCCTGCCCTACGCTTATGGTCCTGGCCCTCGGCCCTTACCCGTCACCGCTAGCCATACCGCAGAGCCTTAACCGCATGCTGAGGTGCTTTAGGCCCTTGCCAAAGGCCAAGGGTTTGTAACGCCAACAGAGCCAAGTAGGCCGGATTGAGAAACACGTATCGCTTCCACAGACGACCCGGTTCTTGCGCCATGCGAAACAACCATTCCAGTCCCCGTTTTTGCATCCAAGCCGGGGCTTGGGGCAGTAGGCCCGCGTGGAAATCGAACGCCGCCCCCACCGCCAGGCAGGGCAAGCCAATCAGATCACGGTTTTCATAGACCCAGACCTCCTGACGCGGACAGCCCAAACCTACAAATACGATCGCCGCCCCACTATCCCTGATCTCTTGAGCGATTTTCCGCTGCTCCTCAGCCGATACCTGCCGAAACCGAGATGGCTGCGATCCTGCTACCTGAAGCTTAGAGAATCGCTGCGTCAAATTTGTTTCTAAAGCGCCTAATACATCAGGAGTGCTGCCGTAGAGGTAGATCGGCAACCCTGCTTGAGCAGCGCGATCGCACACCTTGAGCATCAATGTTGGACCATAGACGCGATCGGGCAGAGCGATTTTATGAAGCCAATTCAGTGCCCAGCGCACCGGTTGACCATCGGGCACGACTAAGTCTAAGCTATTGAGCCGGTATCCCTGCTCCGCATCGAGCACTCCAGTCATGACCCCATGCACAGCCAGGGCTGCCCCCGCTAGAGGTTTACGAGCGGCGGCAGCCGTCAAAATGCGGTCTGTCGCGGCTTCATAATCTACTGCGTTAATCTGAATCCCCAAAACGCTATGCTTGCCCTGGTCAATCACGGCAATCACTCTCCCACAAGCGAAGGTTTCAACGGCCTAACCTAACCGATTTTTGAGATAAAGTCGTAAGCATCTTAACGCTCACTGTTGATGCTCAGCCGGATTGGTAACTTCACTAGCCATGCTTAGCAAAGCTCAGACCGATAGAGTTTCTTAATCTGATTAAGAAACCTCAGAGATGATAAAGTTTCCGGGCAATTTCGGAATACTAGCGATCAAGCCCCGTTAATCGTTACCCCCGATCGCCTGAATTATGGACTGCCATCGCGCCATCAAGGCCGTTATGAAACCCCGATCGCCCACCTCCCTTGACATTCGTGCGCCGCGACGGTTGCATCTCAAAGATGTGTTGAGCTGGCCGGTGCAGCGATCGCTGTTCCTCATGTTGGCCGATATCACTGCCCTCGCCCTGTCGTGGCAAATTGCTCGATCGCTGAACCAGTTTTTTTCACCCATTCCCGAGCAGTTGGTGTGGTGGCAGTGGCTGTCGATTCCCAGTCCGTTGTGGATTATGGGCGGCCTGACGCTACTGCTGTTTGCCTATGCCGGATTGTATGGGGCACAGCATCAGATCAAGAACTATTTGCAGGCGGGCAAGCTAGTCAGCCTGGTCTATCTGGCCTCGCTGGTGCTGATGTATTTTTACGATCCCAAGCTGGATTTGCCGCGATCGCTGTTCTTCTCGGCCTGGTTGAGCAGTGTGGTGCTGATTGTGCTGTTGCGACTGGTCAGCATTGCCGGATTGTATACGGTGGAGCGATCGCGATCGCCCCGCACTGTTTTCCTAATTGCGCCACCGCGACGCTTAAAGCCCCTTGCCGAAATCCTGTCTCAACGGGCTCATGTGAAAGTCATTGGGGCAGCTTTGCCCAGCACAGCGAACTCGCAAACGACCTTTCAAGCGATTTTGGCCTCACAAGCGCCCCTGGTGCTGGTGGAAAATATTCCCACCGCCGACCTCGCGTCAGAACTGTACTGGAAGCTGCGACGAGCGGGCATCGCCATGCAGTTGATCCCCAATAGCCGCGACATGCTCTACCGCCGGGGCACCCCCGAGACCCTGGCCGGACTCCCCACCCTGCGGATGGATGCCCCGTTGATGGGCAGTTGGGATTATCGCCTGAAGCGTTTGGTGGATTACGTCGGCACCAGCATTGGCGTGTTGCTCTTGGCCCCCGTGTTTCTGGGTATCGCCCTGGCAATTCGACTCGATTCCCCCGGTCCCGTTTTCTTCCGGCAAGAGCGGGTGGGGCTGCATGGTCAGCAGTTTTGGGTCTGGAAGTTTCGCACCATGTGTGCCGACGCCGATCGCCTGCAAGCCCAGCTAGAACAGCAAAATGAATCGGGTGATGGCATCCTCTTTAAGGTCAAGCGCGATCCCCGTGTGACTCGGGTGGGGGCTTTATTGCGACGCACCAGCCTGGACGAACTGCCCCAAATTTTTAACGTCTTATGTGGCGAGATGAGCCTGGTCGGGCCACGACCGTTGCCTGTGCGGGATGTCGCCCGGTTCGACGGCTGGCACCACATTCGTCACCAAGTGCTACCGGGGATCACTGGCCTGTGGCAGATCTCAGGCCGCTCTGACATCGACAGCTTCGACGATGTCGCCCGGTTAGACCTGCACTACATCGACAACTGGTCGCTGAACCTGGACCTGGAAATTTTGATAGAAACGTTGCGGATTGTGTTTGTGGGAAAGGGAGCTTATTGAGGAGTGTGAGGGTGGCAGGGTGTGAGGGTGTGAGGGTGGCAGGTTAGGTGTAGTAGATGAAAGTGGGTGGAGTGGGTAACTTGTCCCGCCTCTCAACCCCCAGCACCGATCCCCAGCACCCGATCCCCAATACCCGATCCCCAATCCCCAATCCCCAGTACCCAGTACCCAACCCCCAGCACCGATCCCCAGCACCCGATCCCCAGCACCCGATCCCCAACCCCCAGTACCCCCCATGCTTTCCGATCCCTCCCAATCCCAGCCTTCCCAGTCCCCAAAGTCAGCAGTGACGAGTAATGCTGATGGCAATTTGTTGGTGCTGCTGGTCGGCATTTTCTATGTCTTGTTTTCGTTGATCAGCAGCAATCAAACGATTGTGTGGCCGTGGGTGGCGCTGTGGCAGGCGGCGCTGATTTTGCCGATGGTGTGGCTGCTGTGGCAGGTCTGGTATAAGCCGCTGGGGCGGTTTCGGTTGGGGAATGGCTTTGACTGGCTGGCGGCGATCGCCCTCCTAGGACTCGTGATTTCGACCCTGGCGACAGCGTTTCATCAGCCAGCGGTGTGGTATGGGGTCGGGGTACTGAGTGGGCTGGCAGCGCTATATGGACTGGTGGGCTGGCTGACCGCAGAGCGGGTGCTCTGGCTGCTGCAGGCGCAGGGGTATCTAGCGCTGGTCTTTATAGCCAGCAGTTTGGGGCAGTGGTTTTGGCGCATCTATCGCCCGGAGCAGCAGCGCCTCGCGGCCTGGCGGGCTTATGGGCTAGAGCAAACCTTTAATATGAGTGCTCTGGGTCTGCAAAACTGGTTTCCCCTGGGGCACCAAAATTACGTAGCGGGTTATCTGATTCTGGTGTTGCCGCTGCTGGTCGGGTTGGCTCTGACCGCCAAAAACTGGCAGCGGGGGCTGTGGGGCACAGGCGCTTTGGCAGGACTGGTGGCGTTATACAGCACGAACTCGCGGGGGGGCACATTGGCGCTGGTGGGCTTTTTGGTGCCTATTGCGATCGGCGTTTTGCTGCTGGGGCGCATCTCGCGGCGCATCTGGTTGCCTGCAATGCTGGGCGGGGCGGCCCTCGTCGGGATTTTTATCTGGACAAATCCCCGCCTGAGTGGCTCGCTAGCGGCGTTGAGTCAGGGCAATGTGCAAGGCGGTGGCGTAACTTATCGGGTTATCACCAATGTGATTGGCTGGCGCATGGGGCTACAGTTGCCCTGGGCGGGGTTGGGTGTGGGCAGCGCAACCCATGTGTTTCAACACTATCGACCCTTCTGGGCGGGACGAGAGGCGGAACTGCACTATCAGTTGCACAGTACACCGGCCCAGCTTTGGGGCGAGTTGGGACTCTGGGGCAGTCTGTTGCCGCTGGCGGGGGCAGTGCTGCTGGCGATCGCCCTCTGGCGACATCGAGACCGGTATCAGTTGCCTGGGCGATCGCCCGCCATTCTCCGCTGGAGCTTGCTCACGGGCCTATGGGGCTACGGCATTTTGAGTCTGACTGATTATCAGCTCGACGTGATTCCAATTACCGGGGTGTTGATTATTTACCTGGCGGTGCTGCTATTTGACGTGCGGCAACCGGGTGAAACGGTGGCCTCAGGGGAACCGCCACGACGGCGGCGATCGCTAGCATTGGCCGGCATCGGCGGATTGCTGGCGCTACTGGTGTGGCTGGTGCCGCTGCACCGGGCCTGGGCGAGTTCGGCCAGAGGTTTTGAAGCGCTGCAAAAAGGCGATCTGCAAGGCTTTGTAACCGATCTGGAACAGGCCCATACCCGCTCTCCCGGTGAACCCTACTATCCCTTTATGCTGGGCTGGGTGCTGGGCGATTTGAGTTATCAAGTGGAAGATGAGGCCGTCGTCGAGGCGATTCGAGCCGATGCCAGGCGTTGGTTTCAGACCGCCAATGAGATTTCCCCCTATCAGGAATTTGGCCATGCCAATCTGGGCTGGCTACAACTGCCCGAAACCCCTGAGGCGGCGATCGCCCAATTTGCCCAATCCGCCAGTCTCGTGCCCGCCAAGCAGGGCGTGTTTTACGGCCTGGGATACAGCCTATTTCGGGATGGCCAGCGGGCGTTAGCCACCGAAGCGATCGCCCTCGAAATTCTCCGCAATCCTCAGTTGCTCACCCAGCGTCCCCTCAATGAGGGGGAACTCACCGAGTTATTACCAGCGGTGACCGAGCGGGTTGAGACCCTGGCGGCTGAGCTGATGACAGCGATCGACGCCCCCGCATTGACCACCCACCTCGCCCAGATTCGCGGTACTCTGCGCTGGTGGCAGGATGACCGAGCCGGGGCCGAGGCCGATTGGACTACGGCTCAAGATCCCGTGGGTCTTGCCATACTGGCAACCGCTCAAGGCCCAACGCCCGATCTCGATGATCTGCCCAAGGGGCCGAGTAAACTGGCGCTGCAAGCCTGGCAAGACCCGGCCAATCGTCGTCAGCTACTCTCAACAGCCTGGCTCGCTGCCGAAAAGGGCTTGCCCCAACTCGCCGCGATGCAGCCCCCCGAGGCGCAAATCGACGCTTTAGTCGCCACCATGAACGAGTCAGAAACCTTTGATCAGTGGCTCAAAGCGTCCGTGCTGTATGCGCGGCTGAGAAGCGAGCGCCTTGGATTTGGGGTGCTCATGCGCCACGATGATGGCCCCAGCCCCTCAGATTTTTACTTTCGGTGGGAAAATCTGGCCATGTCCCGCTTTTTTGCCCCGCTTTTGCCCTCCCCTAATTTTATGTTTGCCCTGGATACAGCCTTGCAACCTTATCGCGATGCCCTGTTACAAAAGCTGGCCTAGTAGGGCGACCAGTAGAACGATCCGTCCAACTAGCAGCCTATTGCTGCTCGGGAATGCAAATTAAACCGGGTTGGATCGCGATCGCGGTGGTCCAAAGTCAGGCTAGTACCGCTACGCGGAATTCAAAATTCAAAATTCAAAACCTGACTGGGCAAGCATTGCAAGATCCTGGAAGGGTAATGCTACTGATGCCATCGCAGCGGGAAATTTTCAGCTTGGCGGTTCTCTCTTCGGATAGTGGAAGCGGGGGGCGCGATCGCCCACAGTAAAGTTGTCGCTATGCGTTCACAAATTTATGGGTACGAAAGGATGGGGCGCGATATCTCGCCGCTGGGGCCGCTGGTGGCGTTGGTTAGGCATGGCTCTGGCTGGTTGGGGACTGACTTTGCAGGGATGGTCGGCGATCGCCCAAGCCCCTCAGCCCTCAGCTCCGGCATCAGACACTGGGGTCGCGATCGCCCAACCCTTAGCGATCGGGGTTAGCCCCCGTCCGCCCTTTGTCATCCAGTCGAGCAGCGCCCAACCCGGCAGCGACTGGGACGGCATTGGTGTCGATCTCTGGCGTAAGGTCGCCTATGAACTCAACCTTGACTACCAGTGGCGCGAAGTTGAACCATCGCAGGCGATCGCCCAGCTCCAATCAGGCACGCTCGATGTCGCGTTGATGACCGCCACCGCCCCCCGCAGCCAGCAGGTCGATTTCAGCCAGAGCTATTTCGCCACTACCTTAGGCATCGCCACCCAAAGACAACAGCGATTTTGGGAAGTCACGAAATCAGTGCTCTCCCTGCAGTTTTTGCGCATCTGTCTATGGCTATCGTTGCTGTTAGTCAGCGTTGGCTTGATTTGCTGGTTATTTGAGCGGCGCTCTAATGATGACATGTTCAACAAGTCGCCCCGCCAAGGCATCTGGGACGGATTTTGGTGGGCCGGAGTCACGATGACCACCATCGGCTATGGCGACAAAGCGCCCAAAACTACTGGCGGTCGCCTGTTGGCGCTGCTGTGGATGCTGATCGCAATGGGGATCACGGCGAGCCTGACCGCTCGCATTACGTCGATATTAGTGCTTGACCAGGGGATCCAACCCCTGCAGGTGCAGCAATTAAAGACGATGGCGATCGGCAGTCTGGCGAATACGACAGCAGCAAACTACCTGCAACAAGAACAGCTTAATTTCCAAACGTTTTTAACGCCGGAGGCCGGGCTCCAAGCGGTGACGGAGGGCCGGATCGATGCCTTCGTCGGCGGCACCACAACCTTGCGATCGCTAAACCAAGACTCATTTCAAGAACGGCTGCAAATTGACGATACCGGTATCCAGACCAACCTACATGCCTTTGCGCTACCTAAGAATTCTGCTTTGCAAGCGCCCCTCAACCAACAGCTCTTGCTGGAGATGAGTGAACCTGGTTGGCAAGATCTGTTGCAACGATATTTGCCTCAGTCCCAATAGACCTCTGGTGTCGCGGACCTTTCACAACAGGTCCAATAGCCTGAAGAATAGAGGAATTTCGCACCGATTCCCCTTCACCATTTGGGAGCTAATCTTGTAGGGGTTTCCCAGAAACCTGACGCCCCGAGACTTTTGGCCCTGTGATCACAGCCGCGATCGCGGATTCTCATCGGGTCTAGTGGTCTGTCAACCCTAAAATTGGGGTTGGCTGTAGGTTGGGTTGAAGAGGGTGAAACCCAACAATGACAAAGGTTCTGTTGGGTTAGTGCTAGCGAAATTTAACCAAGCTCTGGTTGCTGCTGGGTTCCCTGCCGTTCAATTTAATCTATAGAAGCCCACGCTGTGAATGCTGACAGAGCCCTGGGATCAGGCTTCAATAATGACGCGTAAGTTGCCCCGTTTTCGGAGGACCCGACAGGCAGTGGCGGCATTGCCTTTCTCAAACTCCAAATCGAGAATGGTTTGCCCAATTTTCAGGTTCGTCAAAGTGAGACATTGCACTGATTCCGGTAGGGTGGGGTGAACGATATAAAGACAGTTGTTGGGGGCATCGGGCACCAGATTGACGATCACCTGCACCAGTTGAAACAGGGCTCCAGTGGCCCAAGCTTGAGGCGAACATGCTACCGGATACCGTACTGGGCTGCTATCGGGCACCTGCTCAAAGCCGCAAAACAGTTCTGGGGGCCGGTGATAGGGTTGCTGTGCGGTCATATCAAAAAGTCCCTGGGCCAGCTCCAACGCCTGTTCGGTGTGATCTAGCTTGCGTAGTCCGGCAGCAATCAGAGCCGTATCGTGGGGCCAAACCGAACCGATATGATAGCCCATAGGGTTGTAGGCGGGCGAGTTGCTACTGAGGGTACGAATGCCCCAACCGTTGAAGAGATCTGCTGCCTGGAGTCGCTCGGCGACGCTCCGAGCTTTGTCTTCCGCAAACAGACCCAGTCCTAAGCACTGCCCCGGATTCGAGGTAAGGCTATCCACTGCATTGCCTTTGCCATCGAGGGCCAGCGCAAAGTAGCCCTGCTCCGGGAGCCAAAAGTCCTGTTCAAAGCGACGTTTGAGGGCAGCGGCGGTTTGTTGCCAGCGATCGCTCAGCACTGCGTCCCCTTTGATCCGGGCAAGCTGGCTCAAGCGGCTCTTGGCGGCGTAGACGTAGCCCTGCACTTCTGCCAGGGCGATCTCTCCTGTCGCCAACTGTCCGTCAGCCTTCACGATGCAGTTGCCGGAGTCTTTCCAGCCCTGGTTTTGTAGGCCACCGGGAGAAATTTGCTGATAGCTGAGGTATCCCGTCGCCTGACAACTGCGGTCAATCCAGTCCATGGCGGCGATCGCATGGGGCCAGTACTGATCGAGGAAGGTGCGATCGCCCGTCCAGGCAAAGTAGTCGGCATACAGCATCAGCCACAGGGGCGTCGCGTCCACCGTGCCGTAGTAGGGGGTGTGGGGAATTTCGCCACAGCGGGCCATTTCCCCCAGGCGTAACTCATGGAGAATCTTGCCCGGTTCTTCCTCCCGCCAGTCATCGTTCACTTGGCCTTGATGCTCGGCCAGCACTTTGAGCGTTTGGCGGGCAATTTCAGGCGAGAGGATCAGGGTCTGCATCGCCGAGATCAGGCTGTCGCGACCAAAGAGGGTGGAAAACCAGGGCACCCCTGCCGACAAAACTTTGCTGTCTTCAAAGGTTTGCAGCAGCAAGTAAATGTCTTGTTCGGCCTGCTCAATAATCTGATTCAGGGTGCGGTTATCGGTGCGAATTTGGGAGGTTTGCTCACGCCACTGCCGTATTTCCTGGGTTTCGGCAGCGATCGCCTGGCTCAGGGTCGCCGGAGCACTCACCACAGAAGCGGGCTGATTATTCAAAAAAGGTTGCAAACGATAGGTCAGAACCTGCTTTTCATGCGGCTGGAGCGAGAGTTGCCAGATGGCTGTGTAGCCCTCAAAGCGATCGGGCTGCCGCTGCTGAAACTGAATTCTAGACTCGGCCAGGGACTGATCGAGCCCCTGGTAAGCCAGGATGATTGCTTGCGGCTGACCAGCGCCCTCACCGTTAATATGCGGCAGCGGCGAGAGCGATCGGTTATCGCGCATGTGCACTTGGCGCAGTCGTATACCCGTGCCGGATCGCACCTGTCCGCGAATCTCAAACAAATCCACAAAGTCGGCATCAAAGCTCAGGCTTAGGTCAAAGGTAACGGGTTCGGTGCTGTAGTTAGTCAGGGTGATTTCTTCAAACAGTCCTCCTTGCAACACCAGATCCCGACGAATGCCAATCGTTTCTGCCGCTAACTGCTTAGCCTGCACATAGGGATTCGCGCCCAGGGCCGACAGCGTAAACCCTCGCTGCGCCGTACTGCTCAAATAGACGATGGACTGACCTTCAAACTGCAACTCTAAGCGACTGAGAAACCGGGTGTCCTGGCAAAACAAGCCCAAACTCGTGTTTTCGGGATCTTCTAGAGAGCCGCTAATGTTGCCGAGATGATCGGTGATCAAGAACAAGTCGTTGTCTTTGAGGGTGAGGGTCGGCTGCTGCCGCTGCGGCATGTTGTAGGGCCATTCGGGCAGCGGCAACTGCTCCACGGGGGCAAACATCCGCCCCTCATGTTCAACTAAGTTGAGATTTTCTGGGGTCGTTGAAGTTTCCGGCGTCATCAGTATGCGTGATTTGATTGTCAGTGGTGTAGAGATTGAGAGCGATCGCGAGTGGAATTGGGAGTTCTCGGGACAGGCAGATTAACAATGCTCAAGGGAGACTGGGCAACCTCAGGCCACCTGACCGCGCGCATCGATCAGGGCTGTTTGCGGCAAATGACCATCGCGATCGCTCCGGTCGACTAGTACTTGCCGATATCCGGCCTCGTACCCATCCACCATGTGCTGGGGGCTGAACTGGGCTTCTACATGGCGACGGCAATCCTGACGGTTCAGGTCAGCCACTTGGGCGACCGCGGCCACGCAATCATCCACATCGTCGCAGAGGAAGCCTGTTTTGCCGTCCACGATGACTTCTGGGGCCGCGCCCATCCGCATCGCAATGACGGGGGTGCCGCACGCCATCGACTCTGGCATGACTAAGCCAAACGGCTCTTGCCAGGTGATCGGAAACAGCGTCGCGATCGCCCGCCCCATCAGTTCATTTTTGGTGGCATGATCGACTTCACCCAAAAAGGTGATGTGCTGATCATCAATTTGCGGCTCAATTTCCTGCTCAAAAAACTGTTTGTTGTCGAAGTCAATTTTGCCGCCCATTTTGAGGGGTAACCCGGTGCGTTTGGCAATTTCGATCGCCAGGTGTGGCCCCTTCTCAACCGACATGCGTCCCAAAAAGGCCAAGTAGGGTGGTTCATCGGGAGTGGCGTAATATTCGAAGGTGTCCAGAGCGATCGCGTTGTACACCGTCGCAATGTAGTTCAACTGCAAATCCTGTCGCCGTTGCGATTCAGAAATGCTGATCAGGTTTTGCGATCGGTGCTGGGTAAATATCTGCTCAACCAGCGGCGTAAAAATGCCGTGTATCGTGTGGACGATGGGGGTCTGACAAAATTTAGCATAAGGCAAAGCGGCGTAATCCATATGACTATGAATTACATCAAATTCCTCGGCCATGGAAAAGGCTTTGCTTAGCTGCATTTGTTCATAAACCGCATATTCTGGCAGCAAAATACCTTGCAGACGTAAACCTTTTTCACAGCCTGGAATTAAACGAGCCAGTGTTGTAGAATCTTGGGTCGCAAATAGGGTAACATCATGCCCCCGACACACCAATTCATCGGTAAGCAAACTCACAATTAATTCTGTACCCCCATAAGCAGGTGGAGGGATCTGTTCCCATAAAGGAGCAACTTGAGCAATTCGCATATTTATTTACTCCATTTCAAGTGGTGAAGAGCGCAAAAAAAACCTTAAATATCTAAAATTAATTTTAAAGATCAAAAAGCAAGAATGCCAAATACCCAAAGGAATAGAATTTAATCGTCAAGATGTAGATGTTAAAGAACAATTGATAGGAATCAAAAGGAATATACTTTAAATCTGAAGATTCTTTTTTAAGCAATATTACGAGGCATTTTGAAGGCACGACTATGAATTTTTGTCCAAAGCCTTCAGAAGGCTAAGCTGAAGACAGAGCATCTCAAGTGAGATCTCCCTTCAGAACAAAACTTTTAATATTTTAGATAGAGATCAAAACGTCTCAATGGATCAATTAAAGGGGAACATCTATGAATGCATCCCAGTTTTGCAATGAGTATAAATGCTTAGCGTTAAACTTGAGACTATCCCCTGCCTGAGGTTCTCCGATGGATGCTGCTAAAAAAGCCGAAATTCAAGCCCACGCCCGCGCCATTGCGGCGCTGCTGTATGCAGAGGCTGACGCAGAGCAAGTGCAAACCCTGGCCGGCATCGAAGCCACCGTTCGTGCCCAGTTGCTGGAGCATGTCAGTCCAGAAATCGGAGTTTTTTTATCGAAACGAGCAGCGGCACGACTCGAGGACGCTCCCGGACAATCGACAGCATCCTCGGAACCTTGACCGTGACTGAACAGCAAGCTCAACACCTGGAGGTGAAAGCATACACCCAATGGAGTCCCTATTTGGAGCGGTGTTGCTTGCTGCTCAGTGCCAATGAGTCCTATGACCACGCCGCTAATGATATTGCCGTCTTAACCGGAGTTGCCGTCTCACATAGCACCCAGCAGCGCATGGTGCATCGCCAGAGCTTTGACCTCCCCGAGATTGAGCACCCGGTCGAGGCCATGAGTCTTGACGGGGGCAAAGTGCGATTGCGAACGCCCCCAGGGGAGGCGTGCATCTGGCGCGACTACAAAGCCGTGAACCTGCACAATCGAGGGGTCGAGGCGTTTTTCCAAGAGAATGCCAGTCTCGTCGAGTGGGTCAATGCGCAACCGCTGGCCGACCCGGTGATTGGTCTGGGGGATGGCCATGACGGCATTTGGCATCTCTTCGCCCAAGTCGGGACGCCCGCGCAACGGTCCGAAATTTTGGACTGGTACCATCTGGTGGAAAATTTGGGCAAAGTCGGGGGGTCGCTGAAACGCCTGAATCAAGCGGAATCGTTGCTGTGGCAGGGAAAGGTAGACGAGACGTTAGCCCTATTCGAGCCGTTATCGAAGAAATCGGCCCGAGACTTTTGCAACTATCTCCGTAAACATCGCGC
>Ga0076930_100492_pt1 | contig 36891 bp, 30 predicted proteins | sample HotLakConsoUCCRE_FD_71149 | JGI IMG/M metagenome (GOLD analysis project Ga0076930, IMG submission 71149) | Hypersaline microbial mat communities from Hot Lake, Washington, USA - Hot Lake Consortium UCC-RE (version 3) (version 3) ...
TCCCGGTGTACGTCCTTCCCTGGTCGCGCCAGGAGCTGGACTACTTCGCCTTTCGCAAGGTTGGACGGATCCTGCGGGAACAGCGCATCGACGTGATTCACAGTCACAACACGGGGCCGTTCTTCCACGGGGCGCTGGGGGCGACGCTGGCGGGGGTGAAGACCCACATCCACACGGATCATGCCCGCCCCTTCCCCGACACCGTGCGCTGGATGGTGGCGGAACACCTCCTCTCGCACCTGGCCTATCGGGTTGTGGGGGTGTCCGACGACACCACCCACAACCTCCGCCACTACGAGAAGATCCCCGAGGGGAAGCTGGCCACGATCCCCAACGGCATCGACCTGCAGCCCATCCGCACCGACACCACCCAGCTCCGGCAGGAGCTGGGGATCGCTCCGGGGACGCCGGTCATCGGCACGGCGGGGCGGCTCACCCACCAGAAGGGGATGGAGTTCCTGGTGCAGGCGGCGGAGATGCTCCGCCCCCGCTTCCCGGACCTGAAGGTGCTCATCGTGGGAGAGGGGAAGGGGAACGAGCAGGCGGAACTGCAGGAGATGGTGGAAAGGGCCGGACTGCAGGAGAATGTCCACCTCCTGGGGCTCCGGATGGACATCCCCGACCTCCTGGCCCTCTTCGACATCTACGCCCTCCCCTCCCGGTGGGAGGGTCTCCCCATGGCGATCCTGGAGGCCATGGCCGCAGGGCTCCCCATCGTGGGAAGTGCCGTGGGGGGGGTCCCCACCGCCGTTCGGGAAGGGGTCAACGGCTTCCTGGTGGAGCCCGAGGACGCGGCTTCGCTGGCCGGGTCCCTGGAGCGGCTCCTGAACGATCCCAACCTCCGGCGCCGGATGGGAGAGGCGGGACGAAAGCGCTACGAGGCCAGCTTCACCGCCCGCCAGATGACCCGTCGCTACGAGAAGCTCTACCTCCGGGAGGACCAGGTGTAGGCATCGCCGGGGCGGAGTCCCCCGGGGCGCGGAAGCGTCGGGAAGGTCACTTCCGGAGCCGGTGCCGGACGATCCTGATCACTCCGGCGTCGTCCGCCACCGAGCCCAGTACCCCATCCTCTCCCGGGATCCTCAGCGACACCCGGGGGGGCATCCGGACGTCCCCCAGCGTCTCCCCGTCGGGGTCCACCACCCACCAGCGCTGCACCGGAGGCTCACCCGGGAGGCGGGTGGCCAGGAGCCAGAGCCTTCCGGAGGAATCCACCCGGAGATCGGCGAAGGCCGGCACATGGGTCGGGAAGGTCACCCCCGAAAGGTCGTCCTGGACCCGGGCCCTGAGCGCCGGATCCGGAATCCCCCCTGTGCGGCTGAGGATGAAGCCCTCCACCCAGGCCGGCTGCACCGGCTGCAGTGGAATCCCGGTCCGGATCACCCGGACCAGAGCTCCCGAGGCGTCGTACTCCCGCAGGTCCCCCGTTCCATCCGTCACCACCACCCCGCCGTTCCAGGGGGCCGCCAGGGGGACGGCCCGGAAGGGGACGGGGGTCACCTCCGGCGTTCCCCCCTCGCCGGGCCCGTGGACCACCAGCGGGACCGCGGCGAACCGCCCCAGCTCCACCCCCTGGCCGGGTTCCGCCGGACCACCCTCCAGGAGGAAGGCCACCCTCCGCTCCAGGAGCCCGGTGGGGAGGGGTCTGGGAAGCTCCTCCTCCCGGCGGATCAACTGTTCCCCGGAGGGAAGCCGTCCCAGCACCGACCGCCCCGGAGACCCCAGGGGCTCCTCCCTGAGGAATCCCCCTTCCGGATGGAACCAGATCCGACGGCGGAGCGCCACGTCGTGGACCACCAGGGTATCTCCCCCTCCCGGGAGGAGGGTGGCGGGAAGGTCCAGCGAGCCCCCGCCCTCCCCACGCCCCCCCAGGACCCCGGTGCGGACCCCCTCCCCGTCGTAGAGGCGGATGGTGGCCGGTGTGGCGTCCAGGACCGCGAAGCCGCCGGAGCCCACGGGAACCACACCGGTGATCCGACTGAAGATGGCGATGGAGTCCCCCTCTCCCTGGCCCAGGGACCAGAGGGGGAGGGAGTCCACACTCCCGTACGCCCCGGCGGGAGGGGGGCCATTCTCCACGATCAGCGCCCCGGCAAAGTCCAGGGAGGGTGACGCAGGGGGCTCCTCCGGTGCCGGCTCCCCGGAGCAGCCGGCCATCAGCCATGCCAGGAGGATGGTCCACCACGCTCCGCCCTTCACCGTCGGGAACCTCCTCCCACGCTCCCCTCCAGCGCATCGGTGATCCACAAGCACCCCTGTGCACAGGTCCCCACCCCATCGGCCCATCGGAGCATTCCATCGCCCCGGCGGGAGAGTCAACGTTCCCCGCATGATAGCATCCGATCCGGTTCCCGACGCCCCCCTGCCCGTCCCGGACGGCTCCGGGGAGACACCCCAGCGTTCCAGGCTCCTGGGACAGCTCCTCCTCGCCTCCGGGATGATCCGCGCCCAGGAACTGGAGGCCGCCCTGGAGGGGCAGGCCACCAGCGGCCAGCGCCTGGGGGAGGCCCTGGTGGCCAGGGGCGCCTGCCGTGAGGAGGCGGTGGCCCGGGCGCTGGCCATCCAGCTGAACCTCCCTGTGGCCGACCCTCCCCTGAAGCCGGAGCCGGAGGCCCTTGCCCTGGTGCGCCCCAGGCTGGCCCGGGAGCGGGGGGTGCTCCCCCTCTCCGCCACCCCCCGGAGCCTTCGCCTGGCCATGGCCGACCCCCTGGACCTGGCCACGGTGGATGACCTCCAGTTCCAGACCGGTCGCAGGGTGGAGCCGGTGGTGGCCACACGCTCGGCGGTGGAGGTGGGGCTGGTCCGGGGCTACGGTGGGGAGCTGGACGCGCTGGTGGAGCAGTTGCCGGGACGGCTCATCCGGGGACGGACCCGGGAGGAGGACCCGGACCACCTGGTGCGGGCGGCGGCAGCGGCTCCCGTGGTACGCCTGGTGGACCATGTGCTGAACCGGGCCGTGGACGAGCGGGCCAGCGACATCCACATCGAGGAGTGGGAGGACGGGGTCCGGGTCCGCTACCGGATCGACGGCGTGCTCCGGCCGGCGATGGAGCTCCCCCAGGGGATCCGGGAAGCCGTCATCTCCCGGATCAAGATCATGGCGGGCATGGACATCTCGGTGAAGCTCCGCCCCCAGGACGGGAGCTTCCCCCTGCGGCTGGGGGAACGGCGCCTCGATGTTCGGGCCTCCACCCTTCCGGTGTCCTCCGGGGAGAAGGCGGTGCTGCGACTCCTGGACCCCTCCCAGTCTCCGGGGGACCTGGAGGGGGTGGGGATGTCCCCGGAGGATCTGGCCCGTTTCCGGACGCTGCTCCGCTCCAGGAGCGGGGTGATCCTGGCGGCGGGTCCAACCGGGAGCGGGAAGAGCACCACCCTCTTCGGAGCCATGGCGGAGCTGGACCGGGAGAGGGACAACATCGTGACCCTGGAAGACCCCATCGAGTACAGGCTCCCGGGGGTGAACCAGGTGCAGGTGAACCCCCGGGCGGGGCTGGGCTTTCCCACGGTCCTCCGGTCGGTGCTGCGGCAGGACCCGGATGTGGTGATGGTGGGGGAGATCCGGGACCGGGAGACGGCGGAGATCGCCATGGCCGCCGCCATCACCGGACACCTGGTGCTCTCCACCGTGCACACCACCGACGCCCCCGGGGGGATCACCCGGCTCCTGAACATGGGGGTTCCCCCCTTCCTCCTGGCGGGAGGGCTCACGGGGATCATCGCGCAGCGCCTGGTCCGCAGGGTGTGCGATCTCTGCCGGGGGCACGACGCCGGCTGTACCCACTGTGCCGACGGCTACCGGGGACGGCTGGGTGTCTTCCAGCTCCTGGTGGTGAGCGAGGCGCTCAGGGACGCCATCAGCCGGGGGGCGGGAACGACGGAGCTCCGGAGCCTGGCCGAGGAGGGGGGGATGGGGTCCATGGCCGAAGACGCCCGGCGGAAGGTGGCGGAGGGCCGGACCACCCCCCACGAGATCGGGCGGGTCCTGGGCACCGACCCTGCCGCAGGGCGCCCCTGCCGGGGGTGCGGAGCCACACTTCCCCAGGGGGCGGTGGGGTGTCCGGCGTGCGGGCGCAGGGCCCGGGTCCTCTGCGGATGCGGAACCGAGGTGCGGTCGGGGTGGCGCTTCTGCCCCTCCTGCCTGCGGGCCCTGTCGGGGGGTGCCATGGCATGACCGGGGCGGAACCACACCGCAGGGGGGGATCCCCACTCGCTTGCCCCCCCTTCCGGCCTTTCCCTACCTTCCCACTCCACCGGGATGCGCGTCCCCAGAGGGGATCACCCCGGCGCCCTGGAGGCGGAGGGACCGGTGGAATGCAGACTGTCCCTTCGCCCCGGGAGGAAGGCCATGCGGCACAGAGGGGGGAGCTTCCGCCTCCGGGTCTTCCTGGCGCTGGTGGCCATGTCGCTCCTTCCCACCATCCTGGTCCTGGTCACCGGGACCATCACGGTGCGACAGGTGATGTCCGGGGCCGGGACCGCCGGCCCCTGGGGCGAGGTGGCGGAGTCCGGTCGGGTGCTGCTGGACCGGGTGGAGGCGTTGGCGGGAGAGGACACCCTCCTCCTCCGGGCCGCCGAGGAGCACCGCACCTCCCTCTCCGCCTCCCTCCGCTTCTCCCGGCTGTACGCGCTGGTGGCGGAGCGGTTCGTGGCACTCCTCCCCGCCATCGCCGTCTTCCTGGCGCTCCTGGTGACCGCCCCTGCCCTCCTCCTGGCCCGCACCCTTTCCCGGAGCATCTCCGCGCCGGTCCGGGAGCTGGCGGGATGGACGGAGCGCATCGCACGGAACGAGCCCCTCCCTCCGCCCGAGTCCGAGAGGGGGGTGGCGTCGGTGGAGGAGCTGGAGGCGCTCCGGGGGAGTCTCCGGCGGATGGAGACCGAGCTCCGGTCCGTCCGCCGCCGGGAGGTGGAGGCCGCCCGCCTCAGGAGCTGGACCGAGATGGCCCGGAGGGTGGCCCACGAACTGAAGAACCCCCTCACTCCCATGCGGATGGCGGCGCTGGCTCTGGCCCGACGGCAGGACCCGGCCATCACCGCTGAGAGCGAGGTCCTCCTGGACGAGATCCAGCGCCTCGACGAGATGGCCCGGTCCTTCGCCCAGTTCGGCCGGATGCCCGAGGGTCCGGTCTCCGAGATCGACCTGGAGGAGCTCCTGGCGGGGATCGTGGCCCGTCACCGCCGTCCGGATCTCCCGGTGGAGCTGGATGTGGAGCCCGCCACCCCTCGCATCCACGGGCGCTTCGAGTCGCTGGGGCGGGTGTTCGGGAACCTGGTGGTCAACGCGGTGGAGGCGGCGGAGACACCGGCCCCCTGGGGGAGCGGAGGGGACCGCCCCCCGGGCGGCTCCATCCCCCGGGTCCGGGTCAGCGCCGCCCCCCGGGACCAGGGGGTCACCGTGAGGGTGGAGGATACCGGCCCGGGGATCCCGCCTCAGGACCTGGAGATGATCTGGACACCGGACTTCACCACCAAGCGCCGGGGGAGTGGAATCGGCCTGGCGCTGGTGCGACAGACGGTGGAGGCCCATGGCGGAAGGGTGTCGGCGGGAGAGGGAGAACTGGGTGGAGCGGCCTTCACCGTGTGGCTCCCCCTTGCCCCGCCTCTGGAAGGGGCAGGGGTGGATACCGGAGCGGCCGGGGCCGGCGGGAGGGAGTGAGGGCCATGGGTCCCCCCCCTCTCTCCCGCCCCTACTGGACCCCTTCCGGCGGCGCCTTCAACCGCTCCCGACGCCACCGGAAGCACCCCGCCCCCATGGCCCTCCTCCACTGCACCGGATCCCATACCTTCCAGGGCGGACAGGGGAGCCGGGAGCCGGACCCCCTGCCGCGGCTCCGCCCCCGGAACTGACCCCCGCAGGAACGCCGATGCACATCCTGGTCGTGGACGACGAGGGAAACATCCGCCGGATGCTCCGCTCCCTCCTGGAGGGGGAGGGGTGGACCGTGGACGAGGCCTCCACCGCCGAGGCGGGGTTGGAGTTCGCTGCGTCCACCCCTCCCGAGGTGGTGCTCCTGGACCTGGCCCTCCCCGGGATGTCCGGACTGGAGGCGTTGGGCCCCTTCCAGGACCGGGCCCCCGGCACCCCCATCGTCATGATGAGCGGCGAAGCCACCCTGGCGGACGCCGTGGAGGCCACCCGCCGGGGAGCCTTCCACTTCGCGGAAAAGCCCCTCCACCCCGACGCCCTGCTGCTCACCCTCAAGGCGGCCCTGGAGGTGAGCCGGGCACGGGACCTCACCCGGGCCCTCCAGGGAGAGTTGGGCCCGACCGCCGAACTGGTGGGACAGTCCCCCGCCATGGCGGCGGTCCGGGAGCGGATCCGGAAGGTGGCCCCCACCGATGCCCGGGTGCTCATCACCGGGGAGAGCGGGACCGGAAAGGAGCTGGCGGCCACCGCCATCCACGGCCTCTCCAGGCGAGCGGGAAAGCCCTTCGTCCGGGTGAATTCAGCCGCCATCCCCAGGGAGCTGGTGGAGAGCGAGATGTTCGGTCACGAGAAGGGAGCCTTCACCGGAGCCACCGAGCGCCGCCGGGGGCGCTTCGAACTGGCCCACCAGGGGACCCTCTTCCTGGACGAGGTGGCGGATCTGGGTCAGGGGGCCCAGGCGAAACTCCTCCGGGTCCTGGAGACCGGAGTGGTGGACCGGGTGGGGGGGAGTACCTCCATCCCGGTGGATGTCCGGGTCCTGGCCGCCACGAACCGGGATCTCCGGGAAGAGGCGTTGGAGGGACGCTTCAGGGACGACCTCTTCTTCCGGCTGGAGGTGGTCCCCCTCCGGATGCCCCCACTCCGGGAGAGGCGGGAGGACATTCCCGCCCTGGTGGCCCACGCCCTGGAGCGCCTGCGCAATCGCCACGGCCTTCCCGCTCCCCGGATCAATGCCGGGGGGATGGAGGCCTTCGAGGGGCATGGCTGGCCCGGCAACGTCCGGGAACTCCTGAACATCACGGAGCGTCTGGCCATCCTCCACCCTGGTTCGGTGGTGGGGGCCGCCGAGGTGGCACAGGTTCTCCCCGCCTCGAGGGAGGGCGGGGCCGTCGAGCCGGACGGCTCCCTCACCGACCAGCTGGATGCCCACGAGCGGTCGCTGATCCTGGCGGCTCTCACCCGGGCCGAGGGGAATGTGGCCGAAGCCGGCCGCATCCTCCGGACCGATCGGGCCAACCTCTATCGCCGTATGCGCCGTCTGGGGATCCGTGATCATGACTGACCAGAACCTCCCGTCGTCCAGTCGAAGCCGCGGCACTCCGTCCTTCTGGAGCTCCATCATGCCCACCCGTTCGTGCTCCCGGGCCCCTGCCAGCCCCGACCTGCTCCCGCCGGGGTCGGTCTCCCCCCCTCCCCACCCAGGATGGGCGAAGGTGCCGCTACGGGTCCCTCCGCTCCTACTCCTCCTCCTGGCCCTCTTCCCTCCGGGAAGTCTGACGGCACAGGAGATGCCGCTGGAGCGCCCCCAGCTTCCCGCCGGTGTGACCGCCACCGTCGTAGCGGTCTACAACGACTCCACCACCATCCGCTTTCCCGGTCGGTCGAGAGTCCCTCCCGGGACCGCCATCTCGGGGATGGTGGCCTCCCTGGGCGGCCCCTTTGTCCTGGGGGGGCGCATCGAGGGGGACCTCCTGGTGGTGAACGGGGACCTCCGCTTCGAGCCGGGGGGAGTGGTGACGGGGAACGTGCTGCTGGTGGGGGGAGGGGTGCAGGATGCGGAGCCGGGCTCCATCGGGGGGGTGCTGGAGGTCTATGAGACCCCCCTGACCTACACCTTCCGGGGAGAGGAGATCGAGGCGGTGGAGCGGGGACGGCGGGATGGTCTCTCCTCCCCCCTGGGCTTCGGGCGCTCCCGCCTCACCGTGCGAGCCGGGCGGAACTACAACCGGGTGGAGGGGCTGCCGGTGGTCTTCGGCCCCATCCTGGAGACCGCCGCCCGGAACCCCCTCCGGGTGGAGGCGCTGGGGGTCTGGCGCTCCGAATCCGGGATCGACCTCCGGGCGTCGGATCTGGGATACTCGGTCCGGGTGGAACAGAGTCTGGGTGGGCGGGACGAGGTGGGGCTGGGTGTGGGGGTCCGCTCCGAGATCGTCCCCATGGAGTCCTGGAGTGTCTCCGACCTGGAGGCATCGCTGGCCACCTTCATCCTCCACCGGGACTTCCGGGACTACTTCGAGGAACAGGGTTGGAACGCCTTCCTGGAGTGGCGCCCCCGGGGCCTTCCCGTCTCCGCCACCTGGGAGTATCGGGAGGCGCGACACCGCTTCGTGAATCCCGGTGGCCCGTGGGCGCTGAAGGACAACGACCTCCCCTGGCGCCCTCAGCCGGCCATCGCCGGTGGCACCCTTCGCTCCCTGGGGCTGGGCCTCCTGCTGGATACCCGGAATGATGTGGAGGTCCCCACCGACGGCTGGCTCGCCGTCCTCTCCTTCCGGAGGGGGCTGGGAGGAGACCTGACCTTCCCGGCCCTCCTGTCGGGGAACGAGGAGCCCACGCCCATCGTCGAGGCGGGGGTTCGCCGTCCTGCGGACCAGACCTTCTCCCACGGTTCGGTGGATCTGCGCCGCTATGGCCGGATCGGCCCGAGCTCCAGCCTGGGGCTTCGGACCCTCTTCACCGGTGCCCTGGACGGCACCCCCATGGTCCCCCAGTTCCAGCATGCAGCCGGAGGAGCGGGGTCCCTCCCGGGACACGACCTGTTGGGGCTGGACTGCGGGGCCCGGGATGCCCCGGTCTTCAGGGGATCCCTGGAGGAACCCGTCCCGCCGGACGCCCCCCCCGTCTTTGCAGGCTACGGATGCGACCGCCTGGTGCTCCTCCAGGCGGAGTTCCGGAACACCCTGGACCTGGACATCCCCCGGGACAGCGGAGTGGGAAATCTGCTGGGACTCCTGGAGCTGACCCCCGGGTGGAGCCTCTTCGTGAATGCCGCCCGGGGCTGGTCCAATTCCCGGGGCGAGCTCGCCCAGGGGGCGTTCCGTGGTGTAAACATGGATTGGCGATCGGATGCAGGCATCGGCCTCTTCCTGGGTCATCTCACCGCCCAGGTGGCCTTTCCCTTCCAGGGGGATGGCCGACGGGCCACCTTCTCGGTCCGCCTGAATCAGCGCTTCTGATTCCTCGTGGCCGCCTCCTCCGCCCTTCCCCGCGGGGCCCCCCCGACCCGCCTCCTCCACCGGCTGCTTCTCCTGGGGCTCCTGATCCCGATGGGGCTCCTGCTCCCGGTGGGAGTCCTGGCGCAGGAGGTGGCGCTGGCGGTGGAGCCCCGCACCGGCGCACTGGAGCTCCGTCTGGGGGATCTCCTGGAGGAGGAGCGCTTCCGGGAGGCGCTGGACGAGGGGCTCCCCCTCCGCATCACGGTCCAGGCGGAACTGTGGAGGGATGGCCTCTTCGACTCCCAGGAAGGGGGTGCGGAGTGGCGAGCCACGGTGCTCTACGACCCCCTCTCCCGGACCTACCGGTTCCGGGCGACGGAGCTGGCCACGGAGCAGGTGCTGGTGTCGCTGGAGCAGCTCAGGCTGGTGGTGCTGGAGAGCTTCTCCCTTCCCCTGCGCCCCAGCCGCAGGGCCCGCTACTACTATCTGGCCACCCTGGATGTGGAGACCTTCTCCCTCTCGGACCTGGAGGAGCTGCAGCGCTGGCTCAGAGGGGACCTGGGGCCGGGGCTGGCCGGGGAACGCGGCGGGGTGGACGGAGCCCTGACCCGGGGGGTGGGGCGCCTCCTTCAGCGTGCCCTGGGACTTCCCACCCTCCGGGTCCGGCTGCAGAGCCCCCCCTTCGACTTCCCCGGGGAGGAGGGGGAGGCCTGACCCGCCCCTATTCGTCCTCGGGCTGGAAGGGGGAACGGGCCCGGCGACGGGTCTCCTCCCGATCGGGGGGATCCTGCCGAAGCGTCACCAGGTAGCGGGACACCGACTCCCCGGGGAGGAGTTCGGACACCTCCCAGTCCCCACTTCCCAGCAGCGGTCCCAGTACCGCCCGGGTGGCGGTGCGCCACGCGATGGCCAGCTCCATGGAGCGGGCCTTGAGCCCCTGGATGTCCCGGGGTACCGCCATGAGGAGGGCCCCCTCGCCGAAGTAGCCCGGGTCCGGCGGCAGGACCTCCCCCGGAACCGGGAATTCCCCCTCCATGGAGACCGGGAAGGCATCGGGAACGTCCCTGAGTTCATCCAGGAGGGGAGCCCGGTGGACGCCCGCGATACGGTCCACCACCCTGGGGCTGTCCATCTCCCAGGTGACCACCAGGCGATCGGTGCCGATCCCGGCATGGAGGGGGGAGTCGGAGCCCCCGTACATGTCCTCCGCGTACTGGCGCCCCAGACCCCCCAGACGGCTCAGGTTCAGCCGACCGTTCCGGGACTCCAGGGGATCGAAGGTCCAGTACATCCTCCGGACCCCCCGCTCCAGCAGCAGCTCCCTCTGGTGGAGCTTCAGTGCCCGCCCCAGCCCTGCGTCCCGGTACCCGGGCTTCACTGCCAGCATGTCGGACCAGTGGACCGCCCGTCCCATCTCGATCCCCGTCAGCCCGAACACGAAGGCCACCATCTCCCCCCGGGCGTCGAAGGCTCCGGACGCCACCCCTCCCAGCCGGGTGGACACTCCCAGGATGGCCAGGGGGACCCGCTCGGAGAAGCCCTCCCCCCAGATCTCCTCCTGGAGGCGGACACAGGCCCGGAAGTCCGCCTCGCTCTCCAGCGGGCGGATCTCCAGGTCGGCCACCGGGGGCGTGCCGGACTCCTTCAAACCCGCTCCAGGAGGCGGGCCCGCAGCGCCACCCGATGGGGAAGACGGTCCACCAGGACATGCTCGTCCTGGGAATGGGCTCCTCCCCCCTCCGGCCCCAGTCCGTCCAGGGTGGGGCATCCCACCGCCGCCGTGAGATTCCCGTCGGAAGCCCCCCCCGTGCCACCGGATCCCAGTTCCATCCCCATCTCTGCAGCCAGCGCCCTGGCCGTGGCGTAGAGCGCTTCACTTCCCGGAGAGGGCTCCAGCGCCAGCCGATTGACACCCCCCTCCAGCCGCACGGTGCAGCGGGGATCCACAGGGGCCAGGGAGGCCATCGCCGCCTCCAGCCGCTCCGCCTCCTCCCGGGTCCAGAAGCGGAAATCCACCGATGCCTCCGCCCGGGCGGCCACCACGTTGGCCCCTGTACCCCCCCGTACCAGCCCCACATTCACATGGGTCTCCCTCTCCGGATCGGCCAGGGCGGTGACCGCCAGGATCTGGTGGGCCATCTCGTGGATGGCACTGGCCCCCGCCTCCGGTTCGATCCCGGCATGGGCGGCCTTCCCCGTCACGGTGAGGATGCCCTCGCCCGTCCCCTTCCGGCGGATCTTCACCGCACCCCCCGGGAGGGAGGGCTCCAGCACCAGGCAGGCCCGGGAGCTCCGCCCCGCCTCCTCGATGAGGGTGCGGGAGGTGGGGGACCCCACCTCCTCGTCGGAGGTGACCAGGACCAGGAGGGGAGCCGAGGGAGCCGATCCCCGGGCCGCCAGGAGATCCAGCGCCGCCAGGAAACAGGCCCATCCCCCCTTCATGTCAAAGACCCCCGGTCCCCGGAGCATCTCCCCCCGATGCTCGAAGGGGAGGGTGGAGAGGGTGCCCAGCGGATGCACCGTATCCATGTGTCCCAGCACCAGGACAGGTCGGGCATCGGAGGGTGCGCCCTCCAGGGGGAGCCGGGCCACAAGGTGCTCCCCGTAGCCGGGAGCCGGTCGGCGGGCCACCGTCATTCCACGGGCCTCCAGCGCCATCTGGAAGACAGTCGCCACCCGGTGGTTCGCCTCCACGTCCCCGCTGGGGGACTCCACCTCGACAAATCGGCGCATGAGTTCATGGAGCCGGGGTTGCAGTTCCCGGGCCTCGAGAAGGAACTCGCTCCCCTCCTGGGTCCTGCCGTCCGCCGTCATCGGATCCCCTCCCCTGTCCGGATTCATCCTCCCCCTTCGGCGTAGATCCCGCCCATACGGTAACTGGCATCCAGCAACTCCACCGGGTGCACCGCCTCCACCCCACTCCCCTCCACCAGGAGACCGGCACCGATCTGCATCATGCAACCCGGGTTCGCAGTGGCCACCACCTGCGCTCCCGTTTCCTGCACCGCTCCCACCTTGTCCCCTCCGATGCGCCCTCCCAGCTCCCGGTGGGTGAGGGCGTAGATGCCCGCGCCACCACAGCACTCCTCGCACCCCCGGAGAGGGAGCAGCTCCAGTCCGGGGATGGAGCGGAGGAGTTGCAGGGGAGGCTCAGATACCCGCTGGGCATGCAGCAGATGGCAGGGGGCGTCCCAGGTCACCCGGAGGGGGAGTCCGCCGCCTATCCGGAGGGGACGTTCCACCAGCACCTCGGTGACATCCCTCACCCGGGCGGCGAAGGCCTTCCCCCGGGAGCGCCACTCCGGATCCCCCTCCAGGAGATGGCCGTACTCCTTCATGGCCGCCCCGCACCCTGCGGCATTCACCACCACATGGTCCACCCCAGCCGCCTCGAAGGCGGCGATGTTCACCCGGGCCAGGCGCCGGGCACCATCCAGGTCGCCGGAGTGGGCGTGGAGCGCACCACAGCACCCCTGTCCCCGCACCGGCACCACCCGCGTCCCGTTGGCCTCCACCACCCGGGTGGTGGCCTCGTTCACCCGACCGAAGAGCCCCGCCTGCACGCACCCCTCCAGGACCCCGACCGTGGGAGAGGGGAGTCCGGGGGATCCGAACTGGGCAGAAGGCCCCGGTGCCGGGAGGGGCGCAGCGGCCGTTGCCGCCTCCGTGGTGGCAGGGCCGCTGGAGCCCCGTCGGCGCATCGCCTGGGCCAGCTCCCGGGAGGGGGCCGAGGCCGCCAGCATGGCCATGGCCAGCTTCACCGATCCCAGCCATCCCTCCTGCGGCAGCCTTCGGGCCAGGAGGCGGGGCACCCCGGAACTCCGGAGGAGCCGCCCCCCCAACAGAGCCAGGGCGGAGATGGCGGAGGACCCGAACACCGCAGGCAGGGCCCGGGTGGGGAGGGAGGCCGGGCGGGCTTCCACCGCCCGCTCCCGGGCCAGCTCCAGGAGGAGTCCGTACTCCACCCCGGAGGGGCAGACCGACTCGCAGGCCCGGCATCCCAGGCACCGGTCCATGTGCGTCTGGAAGGCATCCGAGTCCGCCTCCAGCCTCCCTTCCGCCACCGCACGCATGAGGTGAAGCCGCCCCCTGGGGGAATCCGCCTCGTCCCCCAGGCGGGTATAGGTGGGGCAGGAGGGGAGACAGAAACCGCAGTGGACGCACGCCAGCAGCCGCTCTTCCTGGCTCTGCAGACCGGCTTCCAGTGTCATGGGTCCCCCCCTCGCATCAGGCGCCAGATCCCCGCCACCATCCCACGGAGGCCCCGGTGGCGGCGCCAGGCCGCCGCGGCCCTCAGGACCCGGAGACTGGAGGCGGTATAGGGATACCACCAGAGCTCCCGGCTCCGGCCTCCACGGTCCACCAGGATGGCCTTCCGCCGGGAGAACTCCCGGAGCCCCTCGTCACCCCGGCAGAACCCGAACCCACTCTCCCCCGTTCCACCCACCGGAAGCCCCGGTATGGACCAGTGGCTGATGACGTCGTTCACCGACACCCCGCCGGCCCGGAGCCGGAGCGCCACCGCCTCTCCCCGTCGCCGGTCTCCGGTCCACACCGACGCGAAGAGGGCAAAGCCGGTTCCGTTGGCCCGGGCCACCGCCTCCTCCTCGTCCCGGACCCGGACCACCGGAAGCAGGGGACCGAAGGTCTCCTGGCGCATGAGGCGCATCCGGTCGTCCACATTCACCAGCAGGGTGGGGAGGAGGAGCCGGGAGCCCGGGTCCTCCCGTCCTCCGCCGGCGGCGATCCGGGCCCCCCGGTTCAGGGCGTCGGCCAGCTGCTCCTCCACGATCCGGAGCTGCCCTGCAGTGACCATGGGCCCCATGTCCGTCCCCGGCCCAACCCCGGGGCGGATCTCCCTGAGAAGCGCGGCCATGCGCTCCACCAGCCGGTCGTGGATGGCCTCCACGGCGTAGACCCGCTCAACCGCAACGCAGCTCTGGCCGGCGTTGTAGAAGGCCCCCCAGACAAGCCCCCGGGCGGTGCGCTCCAGGTCGGCATCCTCCAGGACCAGCGCCGGGTCCTTCCCCCCCAGCTCCATGGTCACCGGAACCAGGTTCTCTGCGGCGGCGGCCATCACCTGCCGGCCGTTGGCCGCGCCGCCGATGAAGGCCACCCGGTCCACACCGCTCCGGACCAGGGCATCGCCGGTGCCGCCCCCGCCGGTGACCACCCCCAGAAGTCCCTCCGGAAGCCCCGCCTCCCGGGCCAGCTCCATGAGGCGGAGGGCGGTGAAGGGAGTGAACTCCGAGGGCTTGATCACCACCCCGTTCCCCGCCATGAGGGCGGTGGCGGCGGCCTCGCCGGGGAGCACCAGCGGGTAGTTCCACGGGGTGATCACCGCCACCACCCCGAAGGGCTCCGCCACCGTCCAGGCCCGCTTCCAGACCAGCCACCCCGGAGGGACCCGGCGACGGGCCAGGATCCGGGGGGCCACCCGCACCAGGTGGGCCACCTGGTCCAGGAGGACCACCACTTCGCTGAGCGCCTCCTGCTCCGGCTTCCCCGTCTCCGCGTGGATGAGGTCGGCCAGCTCACCTGCCCTGGCCCCCATCAGCCGATGGAGTCCCATGAGGCGGCGGCCCCTCTCCTTCACCGGGAGGGCGGCCCACTCCTCTCCGGCCCGCCGGGCGGCCTGCACCGCCTCCGCCACCTCCGCCGCTCCGTGGATGGCCACATGCCCCAGGGGGCGGCCGGTGGCTGGCTCCCACACCCCCAGCCGCGGAACCTCCTCCTGCTCCTGCTCCTGCACCGGGCCCTCCTCCTTCTCCGGGCCCTGGCCCACCGCATCCTGGCGCATGATCACGGGTGCCACTGGGGGAGGGGGCGCATCACCCCTGCCGGGTCGAAGACCCTCCGGATCCCCTCCTGGAGCCGCTGGATCCGGGGGGGAGACTCCTGGCCGGGAAGGGTGGGGTCCCCTCCCCTCCGATACCCACCCCCCACCGAGGCCACCCAGTCCCCGACGGACTCCAGGAGATCGGGGACGCCGGCCATGACATCCGTGGGGTCCGTGGGGAGGGCAAGCCGGAGGACCCCCGCCCGTGCATGGGTGGCCCACCAACCGCCGGGAACCCCATCCAGGAGCTCCAGGAGGGGCGTCAGGCGCTTCACCAGCTCCGGAAGGTGGGAGGGAAGGACCGAAAAGCGGAGCCAGGGTCGTCCTCCTTCCACCCCGTCGGCCGCAGCCTGGAAGAACTCCCGGGAGGCGGAGTCGGAGAGGACCGTGGCCGGGGGAATGGGGGCTCTCTCCTCCGCCAGGAGGGTGAGGGCTTCCACTCCTCCGGGAGTACCCAGCAAGCGGAGCGCCACCACTCCTCCTCCAGGGGGGATCTCCTCCAGCCGGCTCACCGGCAAGAGTCCGTGAGCCAGGACCTCCAGCGCCGCAGGGGAGCCCGGGAGCCCTGCCAGGCGGAGGGCCAGGAGGTGGAGCTCCCGGTGATCCTGGGAGGGGAAGAGGAGGGTGCGGTCGGCGGCGGGGATGGGATGGAGCCGGACGGTGGTCCGGACCACCACCCCCAGGCGTCCCCGGCTCCCCACCGCCAGGCGGAGGAGGTCGAAGCCCGCCACATTCTTCACCACCTTACCCCCCAGCTCCAGGATCCGCCCGTCCCCGGTCACCAGGGTGGCCCCCAGGACGTGGTCCCGGGGCGCGCCATACCCCAGATGGAGGGGACCCCAGCGGCCGCCGGCCACCAGCCCCCCCACCCGGCGGGCCTGCCCCCCGGGGGGATCCACAGGGATCCACTGCCCCGCCTCCTGCAGGTGATCTGCCATGCGCTGGAGACGGAGCCCGGCTCCAACCGTCACCGTGAGGTCCGCCGGCTCATGTTCATGGACCCGATCCAGCTTCTCCAGGGAGAGGTACAGGGGGTCCGGGGGCGAGTCGCCCGCCCCGGGGAGAGGGAGGTGGGGGGCGGAACCGTCCCCCCTGAGAACCGTCACCGGCCTTCTCTCCGCCGACGCCTCCCGGAGGAGCTCTGCCACCTCCTCCTCCGTGGAGGGGGCCTGGACGAAGGGATCGCCAGGGGAGTGGGTCACCGGGTCGCCGTCGCCAGGGGGTCCGCAGGGCGCCCCGGCTCCCCAGGCGTCTGGGCCTCCATCCAGATGTCGTCCGGAAGGACCTTGCCGGGGTTGCAGAGGAGGGCCGGATCGAAGACCCGGCGGACAGCGGCCATGGCCAGGAGAGCCTGGCGGGAGTGGATCAGGGTCATGTAGCCCCGCTTGTCCGCCCCCACCCCGTGCTCCCCCGTGATGGTCCCCCCCGCCGCCACACAGGCATCCATGATCTCCCTGGAGGCCAGCTCCACCCGGGCCAGCTCCTCGGCATCCCGGCGGTCGAAGAGGATGTTGGGGTGCAGATTTCCGTCGCCGGCATGGAAGACGTTGGCAATCCGGAGGCCGTAGCGGGCCCCGATCTCCGCCACCGCGGAGAGGACCTCCGGAAGCCGGGTCCGGGGCACCGTGGCGTCCTGCACCATGAGGTCCGGGGCGATCCGTCCCATGGCGCCGAAGGCCTTCTTCCGCCCCCGCCAGAGTGCCGCCCTCTCGTCGGCGTCCCGGGCCCGGCGGACCTCGGTGGCCCCTGCGGCACGGCACCACCTCTCGGCGGCATCCGCCTCGTCATCCAGTCCCAGCCCCATCCCGTCCACCTCCACCACCAGCGCCGCCCCTGCGTCCACCGGGTAGCCGGCGGCGAAGACGGAGGACTCCACCGCCTGGATGGTGGCGCTGTCCATGATCTCAAGGGCAGCGGGGAGGAGCCCTCCCGCAATGATGTCCGTCACCGCCCGGGCGGCGCTCTCCAGATCGGGGAAGATGGCCAGGAGTGTGCGGATCTCCTCGGGGATCGGCACCAGGGCCACCTCGATCTCGGTTGCGATTCCGAAGCACCCCTCGGACCCCACGAAGAGCCCCAGGAGGTCCAGTCCCGCTTCCTCCCGCCCCATCCCTCCCAGCTTCACCACGTCTCCGTCGGGGAGGACCACCGTGAGGCCGGTGACATACCGCCCGGTGACGCCGTACTTCAGGCAGTGGGGGCCCCCGGAGTTCTCCGCCACATTCCCCCCCAGGGTACAGGCGCTCTGGGACGAGGGATCAGGGGCGTAGAGGAGCCCGTGGGGAGCGGCGGCCACCGAGAGCTGGGCATTCACCACCCCCGGCTCCACCACCGCCCGGCGATTCACCGGATCCAGAACCAGAATCCGATTCATGCGGGCCGTGCCCACGATGACGGCCTCTCCGGTGGCCACGGCCCCTCCGGACAGCCCTGTACCCGCCCCCCGGGGAACCACCGCCACCCCCGCGTCATGGAGAAGACGGAGCACGGCGGATACCTCGCCGGTGGTGGCGGGGAGGACCACCGCAAGGGGCGCGCCCCGATGGGCGGTCAGCCCGTCCGACTCGTAGACCAGGAGGCGCCCCGGGTCGGTGATGAAGGCACCCTCACCCACCACCTCCCGGAGGCGTCGGGCGAGTTCCGGGGAGAGACCAGGGGAGGGGGGAGGGCGCGAGTTCATGCGCTCAGGGTCGCCGCGGCGCCCAGCGGTGTCAACGGCGCCCGGGGGGCCTGGGGCCCGAAGCCTCCGGAGGCGATCATCCCTCCTGTCCGGGCTCGCTTCCCCAGCGTCCGGGGGTGGGCTCCCCCAGGTGGTGCAGGATGGCCCGGATGGAGAGGATCGCCGCCTCCCGCACCGCCGGCGGATGGTCCGACCCGTAGATCCGTCCCGCCAGCTCCACCGGGTCCACGTCGGGATGGGCCTCCCGGAGCCGCTCCACCTGCCGGATCCGGGCGATGCGGTGCTCCAGGAAGCGCTCCAGCGCCTCACCGGGCTCCGTCAGGGGAGGACCATGCGCCGGGTAGACGGTCCGGAGATCCATCCCCTGGAGGCGTCGGAGGGAGGAGAGGTATTCAGTGACCGCCTCGGGGTACTCCCCCACCCAGGTGGTGTCCCCCTGCCCCAGGAGGAGATCGCCGCAGAACAGGCTCCCCGACTCCCGGTGGAGGAAGGAGAGGTGGGGATTGGCGTGCCCGGGGGTGTGGAGCGCCAGGAGGTCACCGGCGTCGGTGGGGATCCGGTCCCCCTCCGCCACAGGGATCCGCCCCGCCGGCTCCCGCACCCGGGCCCGCCCTCCCAGGGCAGCGGCCAGGGGGGCCGCCGCCGCCCCGTGGTCCGGATGTCGATGGGTCACCAGGATCTCCACCCGCCGGGCCCCCTCCAGCGAACGCACGAGGGCCCGGACGTGGTCTTCCACGTCCGGGCCCGGGTCGATCACCGCCGCGTGCCGCTCTCCAACAATGAAGGTCCGTGTTCCATCCAGCGTGAAGGGCCCAGTGTTCCCGGCCCTGATCACCCGGAGGTCCATGGACCGGACCCGTCAGCGCTGCTCGGCCGCCATCTGCTCGGCCAGCTTGTCGGCCACCAGCTGCAGCGCCTCCTCGTCGGCATCCTTGAAGGCGTTCTTGGACTCGGAGTCCAGGTCCAGCTGCCCGAAGATCTGGGAACCCGCCCGGATCAGCACCACCATCTCGGAGATGACGTCGGGGTTGCAGGAGAGGTAGTTCTCCACTTTGCTGACGTCCGGTACGTTGATGTTCCGGGCCTCGGCCACGGCGGTGCCACAGATGCCCTGCCCCACGGGGATCCGAGCATGCTCGGTGGGGGAGCCCAGGTAGTTGTGGAGCCAGAGCTCCTGCCCTTCCTCTTCTCCCGGGAGATCCCGGACCAGGTAGACGCCCACCCAGTCGAAGCGGGCCTCGTCGGAGGACTTGATGCGACGCACAGCGTGCCGGAGCAGCGCGTCCGAGAGGTATCCGGCGTCCCGCATGTCCTGCAGTTCCCTGACCAGTTCCTGGGGGTCGAACATTACCCTGCCGTCCCGTCTTGCGTGGTTGGATCTCCAGCCGCGGCATTCGCGGAGCCTGGAAGGATCGTCAGGAACGCCCGTAGAGTCAAGAATTCCGCTGGTCCGGCACCCCTGGGGATGCGAGGGTTGCCCGCGGTGGGGAGGAGGCGCGTGGGAATCAGGTGCGCAGGGGGGGAAGCTCCTCCCCCTCCGGCACGAACACCAGCGCCAGGCCGTTGTTGCAGTAACGCTTCCCCGTGGGGCGGGGGCCGTCCTTGAAGACATGCCCCTGGTGTCCGCCGCAGCGGATGCAGTGGTACTCGGTCCGGGGGAGGAAGAGGTGGAAGTCCTTCTTCGTCCCCAGCCGCCCGGGGATGGCCTGGAAGAAGGAGGGCCACCCGGTGCCGCTGTCGTACTTGGTCCTGGAGGTGAAGAGCGGGAGGTGACAGGCAGCGCAGAGGTAGGTCCCTCCCCTCTTCTCCTGGTTCAGCGGCGACGTGTGGGCCCGCTCCGTGTTCTCCTCGAAGAGCACCCCGTATGCAGCAGGCTCCAGGAGGGACCGCCATTCCTCCCGGCTCTTCTCCACGGGCACGGCAGCGGGATCGGTGGCAGCGTCGGGATGCGGGGCGTCGGTCACGGGGTTCTCCTCGGGAACTGATGTTGAGCGCCCCCCCCGGGGCTCGGTCACCGGGGGGTGAAGTCGGTATCCCCATCCAGGCTCCGGACGAAGGCCGCCAGGAGGCGGGCCGTCAGGCGCAGATCCTCCACGCTCACGATCTCGTTGGGGGAGTGCATGTACCGGTTGGGGACGGACACCAGACCTGTGGGAACACCGGTCCGGACCAGATGGATCCCGTCGGCGTCGGTCCGGGTGGCCCGGGGGGCGGCCTGGATGGTGTGGGGGATCCCCTCGGCCTCGGCCACCGAGGCCAGCCGCTCGAAGACCATGGGGTGGACGGCGGAACCCCGGGACAGGACGGGCCCTCCCCCGATCTTGTGGTCCCCCACCTCCTTCTTGTTGATGTCGGGGACGTCGGTGGAGAAGGTCACATCCACCACCAGCGCCACATCCGGCTCCAGGGTGAAGGCTCCGGTGCGGGCCCCGCCCCCGGAGTAGCCGATCTCCTCCTGGGTGGTGGCCACGGCCACGGCCCCCGCCGCAGGGGGGTCCTGGGCCAGGAGGCGGAGGGCTTCCAGGACAACGAAGGCTCCGATGCGGTTGTCGATGGCCCGGGAGGCGATCCGGTCGCCGGCCAGGTGCACCATCTTCACATCCAGCACCATGGGATCCCCCACCCTGATCCCCAGCTCCTTCACTTCATCCCGGCTGGCGGCCCCCACATCCACCCACAGATCCGAGACCTTCGCGGCCTTGGATCGCTCATCGGACTTGATCAGGTGGATGGGCTTCTTCCCCACCACCCCGGGCACATCCCCGTCCCGCCCAAGGATGCGGACCCGCTGGGCCACCAGCACCTGCGGATCCCATCCTCCGATCTCGTCCACATAGATGTAGCCGTCGTCATCGATGTAGGTGATCTGGAGACCGATCTCGTCGATGTGTCCCGCCATCATCACCCGGGGTCGGGCATCCGGATTCACAGCCGCGAAGGTGTTCCCGGTCACGTCGCCCCAGACCCGGTTGGCAAAGCTCTCGGCTTCCTGCCGCCAGACCCTTGCTGGACGGGTCTCGTAGCCGGAGGGTCCGGGGGCGTCCAGGAGCTGTTCGAGGAAGCGGATGCCTTCAGCCATGGGTGGGGTTCTCCGGGGGAGGGAAGGGTGCGTGGGGGCACCCGGGAGGGATTCCGGAAGAGGAAGCGGGATATCCTCCCGGCCTGGCCATGGAAAACTAGTCGGCGGCGGGGAGTGAATCCAGTTGTCTCAAGCGTCGGGGGTGGGGCGGTTCACCCGGGTCTCCACAACCTCGGCGTCCAGGATGACCCCTTCCGACCCCCCCCCTCTCCGGGCCCCGCCCCCACGCTCCGGACCGGGCGCCGGGCCGCCTCCGCCGGGAAAGCCCCCGGGCATGGGCATCCCCACCACCTGGATCCGGCCCGAGGCCAGACCCGCCTCGATGCGCCCCTGCAGCACGCGCTGGATCAGCCGGCGGGTGGGCGGGAAGATGAGGGAGAGCCCGAAGGCGTCCGTCAGGAAGCCGGGGGTGAGGAGGAGTGCACCCCCGACCAGGATGCAGGCACCGTCCATGAGGGCTCGCCCCGGGATGGCACCCCCCGCCACCTGCGACCGGAAGGTGGTGAGGGTTCGCACCCCCTCCCGCCGGGCCAGGGCGGCGCCGGCCACCCCGGTGAGGAGCACCAGCCCCAGCGTGGGCCAGAAACCCAGGACGCGGCCCACCCTCAGGAGAAGGGCCAACTCCGCCACGGGGAGCAGGATGAAGAGGGTGGCCAGGATGGCCAGGATGCGCATGGTGGTCCGGGGGTTCGGGGTCACTCTCTGGAACCCCCCCGGTGGCAGGGGGTTTCCCCCTGTCCCCGGAGGAGCGCGCCTTGTCCGGCGTGGAACCCCATGTTTCCTTCCCTTCGTGGCACGGAAACGGGCCCCGGGGCCCGAACTTCGCTTCCCGTCAGACCGTCCAGGGTGATCAGTCATGGAACAGACCTACTTCCGAAAGGGATTCGGCCTCAAGGGCGAGGTTCGCCCCCTGATCGATGCCGAGTACCACTCATCGCTGGTGGAGCGGATCCGCGGGCGGGGATACCAGGACGTGTTCGGGGATGTGACGGTGCGGCTGGCGGAGGAATTCGGCTTCTGCTACGGGGTGGACCGGGCGGTGGACTACGCCTACGAGACCCGCCACAAGTTCCCTGACCGGCGCATCTTCCTGGTGGGGGAGATCATCCACAATCCCCACGTGAACCACCGGATGCAGGAGATGGGGATCGAGTTCCTCTATCCGGATCCCGAAGGGGACTTCGACTTCGCGGGGGTCACGGCCGAGGATGTGGTCCTCCTCCCGGCCTTCGGGGTCACGGTCCACGACTTCGAGCGCCTCCGGAAGATCGGATGTGTCCTGGTGGACACAACGTGCGGGTCGGTCCTGCATGTGTGGAAGCGGGTGGAGGGGTATGCCCGGGATGGGTTCACGGCGGTGATCCATGGCAAGTACCACCATGAGGAGTCCCGGGCCACCGCCTCACAGGTGAACAAGCACCCGGGTGGGACCTACCTGATCGTCCGGGACATGGACGAGGCGATGCTGGTCTGCGACTACATCGCCGGGCGGGAGGGGCACATGAGCCGCGAGGCCTTCATGCAGCACTTCGAGGTGAAGGCCTCCCCGGGGTTCGATCCGGACATCCACCTGGATCGGATCGGGCTGGCGAATCAGACCACCATGCTGGCGAACGAGTCACTGGCCATCGGGGTGCGGCTCCAGCAAGCCATGGTGGAGAAGCTGGGGGTGGATGCGGCACGGGAGCGCTACCGCTCCTTCGGAACCATCTGTTCCGCCACGCAGGAGCGGCAGGACGCGGTGAAGAAGATGATGGAGGAGCCCCCGGAGATCATGATCGTCATCGGCGGCTACAACTCCTCCAACACCAACCACCTGGCCCACATGTGCCGGGACTACACCCGCACCTACCACGTGGAGGATGCCTCCTGCATCGACCCCGCCAGCGGTGAGATCCGGCACAAGCCGGTGCTGGCGGCGGACGCCCCCGAGGAGGTGGAGCGGGACTGGCTCCCCGAGGGCCCCTTCACCCTGGGGATCACCGCCGGGGCCTCCACCCCCAACAACAAGATCGGTGAGGCTCTGGTACGGATCCTCAGGATCCGGGGCACCGAGCTGGATCTCCCGCGGAACGAGCTGGAGGCGGCGGAGGCCTGAGGCCTCCCCCCGTCAGGGGAGGGAGCGTCCCTGGGGGATCCCCTTCCCCAGCTTCTTCAGCAGGGTCCTGAGCGTGTCCTGCTCCTCCGGGTCCAGGACCGAGACGAGTTCGTGGACGAATGCGGTGTGGCCGGGGAAGACCTCAACGATGAGGTTCCTCCCCTCATCCGTGAGACAGGCCCACACCACCCTCCGGTCCTTCCCGCAGCGGGTGCGGCTCACCAGACCCTGCTCTTCCAGCCGATCCATCACATACGTCACATTCCCACCGGTGACCAGCAGCTTGTCTGCCAGTTCCCCCAGGGGAACGGATCCCAGGTGGTGGAGCGCTTCCAGCACTCCGAACTGGGGGAGCGTCAGGCCGTAGTCCAGGACCCTCCCCGCCACCGCACGGGTGAATGTGGCGGAGCTGCGGGCCAGGGCGATCCAGAGCCGGAGTGCCCGCTCCTCGTCGTCGCTCCAGGTCCGCTCCCCCCGCTCTCCGTCGCTGGTGGTGTGACTGCCGCCATCCATGACTGTCTCTCCTGAAGAAGCTCCAGGCCCGGGGAGGAAGCTCCCCGGGCCTGGGCTTCCCTCAGATGTGGATGGGCCGGCCCAGTGCCGCCAGGGCACCTTCCGCGATGGCCTCGGAGAGCGTGGGATGGGGGTGGATCGCCTTCTCGATCTCCTCCACCGTGGACTCCAGATGCCGGCCGATGACGAACTCGGCGATGAGCTCCGTGGCGTGGGGCCCCACGATATGGGCGCCCAGGATCTCCGAGTACTTCGTCCCCCGGATCACCTTCACGAATCCGCCAGCGTCCCCGGAGGCCACGGCCCGGCCATTCCCCACCCAGGGGAACTTCCCCACCTGGATCTCCAGCCCCTGCTCCCGGGCCTGCTCCTCTGTGAGACCCACCGATGCCACCTCGGGATGGCAGTATGTGCAGTTCGGCACATTGTCGTAGTCCACATGGCCGTGGGACTCCCCGGCGATGTGCTCGACGCAGCTGATCCCTTCGTGGCTCGCCTTGTGGGCCAGGAGCTGCCGACCGGCGCAATCGCCGATGGCATAGATCCCGTCCACGTTGGTCTGGAGGTTCCGGTCCACGGCGATGAAGCCGCCTCGCTCCGTGCGCTTCACCCCGGCAGCATCCAGCCCCAGGTCCTCGGTGTTGGGAACCCGACCCACCGCAGACAGCACCCGATCCACCTCCAGCACCTGCTCCTTCCCGTCGGCGTCCAGGAAGACCAGCCGCACCCCCGACTCCGTGTGCTCGGAGGACTGCACCTTCGCCCCCACATGCACCTTCATCCCCCGCTTCCGGTAGGCCTTCATCACGAAGTCCGAGATCTCCCGGTCCTCCAGGGGAAGGACCCGGTCCAGCGCCTCGATGATGGTGACCTCGGAGCCGTAGCTGGCGTACACGTCGGCGAACTCCATCCCGATGGCGCCGGCCCCCACGATGGCCAGCGTCTTCGGGGCCTCCTTCTGGTAGAGGGCGCCGGTGGACGACCAGATCCGCTCCTCATCGATGGGGATCATGGGGAGATCCCGGGGGCGGGAGCCGGTGGCCAGGATGATATGCTTCGCCCGGTACTCGGTGCGCCCCCCCTCGGCGTCCTCCACCTCCACCACACCCGGCCCCTTGAGGCGCCCGTAGCCCTGGATGCTGGTGACCTTGTTCTTCTTGAAGAGGTGGTTGATCCCCTTGCTCATCTGGTCCGCCACCTTCCGGGAGCGCTCCTGGGCGGGGCCCATGCTCACCGAGAGCCCCTCCAGGGAGACGCCGTGACCCGCCGCGCTTCCCAGTTCGTTCACGAAGAGGGCGCTGCTGAGGAGCGCCTTGGTGGGAATGCACCCGATATTGAGACAGACCCCACCCAGCCGGTCCACCTCGACACAGGCGGCGGTCATCCCCAACTGGGAGGCCCGGATGGCAGCCACATATCCGCCGGGGCCACTGCCGACGACGAGTAGATCGAACTGGGTATCGCTGGAGTTCCCGGCCACGCGTCACCTCGAAGGGAGGGGAAACCCGCCACTGGTGGCGGGATCCGCAGGTGGTGTGGAGGCCCGCAGACACGGGTCTCCGACCCGGGCGGAGCGGACGCCCTGAGCGCCGGAAAGTTACCGTCGTCGGGGGGGCGTGCAACCCCCGGAGCGCCAGGCGAGCCACCCCCCCACACTCCCTCCCACCACCCCGGCGCACCCTCCGGCCACCAGGTCCACCGCGTAGTGGAAGCCCCCGTACACGGCCCCCGTTCCCATGGCCGCGGTGAGGAGGATGGCCACGACCCCCAGGCGGGGCCTCACCACCAGGAGGACCATGGACACGGCCAGCGCCACCGCCATGTGGAGGGAGGGGAAGGCGGTCCCCTGGGAGGAGCCGGCCTCCAGGATCCCAAGCAGCATCTCCCGCACGGGCCCCGACGGGACATCCGGCGGGGGGCCAGCGTAGCGGGGGCCCTCCACCGGGAGGAAGGGGTAGATCAGGAGGGCCGGGACATAGGCCAGCACCGCGCCGGTCCCCATGGCCCGGAGCCCCGGCCCGTTCTGCCCCACGAAGAGAAGGAGGGGGGGAACCGCCACCAGGAGGTAATAGGCCAGGTAGGCCAGATGGAGACCCTCACTGAGCCAGCGCCATGGCCAGCGGGTGGCCAGCGTCCGGGACGGGTCGCCGAACCAGCGGGCCTCCCACGCCACCACCACCGGGTCGCTGAACCCCTCCACCAGCACCTGGTTCAGGAGGGGGACCTCCAGGTAGAGGAGGGGGAAGGCCAGGAAGGGGAGGAGGTCCGCCACCCGGGGAGGCGCCCCGGCCCCCCGGGGGAGGTCGGGCCACCCCCCGGCCAGGAGTGACCCCAGCCCCAGGTGGACCAGGAGGAGCCCGGCCACGGTGGGGGAGGCGGCGCCGCCGGAGCCGGCGGGTACGAGCTGCGCCAGGAGGAGGGGGGCGGAGAGGAGGAGGTAGAGTCCGATCACCCTCCCACCCAGCTCCAATCCCCGGGAGGGGGGCGGATTCCTCTTCGTCCTTCCGGAGGATCGACGTTGTGTTCGGGAACCGGTCACAGGCTTCCAGAAGCTCCCGAGTGGGGAATCCGTATCCTTTACGCGGCGGCGCTGGTGGATCTATAGTGCCGCCGGTGGTGGGCCGCGTGGTAGCCCCCTCCCCTCGACCCTGGAGAACATGCCCCATGGAAGGTCTCCTTCCCCTGATCGTACTGGCGGTGATCGTCATCGGGACGATCGCGATCTACAACGGATTGGTGAAGCTCCGGGAGCAGGCGAATGCCGCATGGTCGGACATCGATGTCCAGCTCAAGCGACGTCATGACCTGATCCCGAACCTGGTGGAAACCGTGAAGGGGTATGCCTCCCACGAGAAGGAGACCCTGGAGCGGGTGATCCAGGCCCGGAACGCCGCCATGACCGCCCAGGGCCCGGCGGCCCAGGGAGAGGCGGAGGGAATGCTTTCCCAGGCGCTGAAGTCCATCTTCGCACTGTCGGAGGCCTACCCACAGCTCCAGGCCGCCGGGGGCTTCCGGGACCTGCAGGGATCGCTGGCGGAGCTGGAGAACCACATCCAGCAGGCGCGCCGCTATTACAACGCCGTTGTCCGGGATTACAACACGAAGATCGGCCAGGTCCCCTCCAATCTGGTGGCCCGGACCTTCGGCTTCCGCCCCCGGGAGTTCTTCGAGACCCCCGAGGGGGAGCGGGCCACCCCCCGGGTGGACTTCGGCGGCGGAGGCGGCTGAGGAGCTGATGCCGGGGGCCCGGATCCTGCGGCAGGGGTCACCATGATCACCGACCCTCCCTTCCCGGCCCCCGGCGAGTCCCCTCGGCACCACCCCCGGCGGATCGCCCTGGTGTGCGACTGGTTCCTCCCCCGGGTGGGGGGGATCGAGCTGCACCTCCGGGACCTGGCCCGGGAACTCCGCCGCCAGGGGCACCATGTGGAGATCCTGACCCCCACCCCGGGCCCGGACCAGGTGGAGGGGACTCCTGTGCGGCGGCTCAGGGTGGCCCGGGCCCCACTCTTCGGCTTCTCCGTCTCCCCCCGCCTGGTGGAGGCGGTGGAGGAGGGACTCCAGGCCATGGGCGCGGATCTGGTCCACACCCACATCAGCATCGTGGCCCCCGCCGGGTGGGCGGGAGGGCGTGCCGCCGTGGCCCGGGGGCTCCCCTGTATCGCCACCTTCCACTCCCTCCCCAACGGCCCGGTTCCCGCCGCCCTGGCCCTCCTGGACGGCCTGTGGGGGTGGCGGGACTGGCCCGTCCACTGGACCGGGGTGAGCGGCATCGTGGCCCGGAGCGTGTCTCCCCTCCTGGGTGGGAAGGGGGTGACGGTCCTTCCCAACGCCGTGGACCCCATGGAGTGGGCTCCCCACGCACCGGACTCCCCGGCTTCCGGAGAACGGAATGGAGCCATTGGCCGTCCCCTCCACCTGGTCTCGGTGATGCGCCTCTATCGGCGGAAGCGGCCGGAGGCGCTGGTGCGCATCGCTGCCGGGGTGCGGGAGGGGCTCCCGGGAGTGCCCTTCCGCTGGACGGTGGCGGGGGATGGCCCGGAGCGGGCTCGGACGGAGGCGCTGGCCCGGCGGACGGGGGTGGCAGACCTCCTTCACTTCCCGGGCTTCCTGGAGCGGGACCGGGTGAGGGAGCTGTTGGGGGAAGGGGACCTCTTCGTGCTTCCGGCGGTGCTGGAGTCCTTCGGGATCGCGGCCCTCCAGGCCCGTGCCGCAGGTCTCCCTGTGGTGGCCCGCCGGGAGGGGGGCGTGGGGAGCTTCATCCGGCATGGCCAGGACGGACTCCTCGCCACCTCGGACGACGAGATGAGGGAGGGGATCGTGTCCCTCCTCCGGGAGCCGGAAACGCTGGCCAGGATGACCGGACCCCGTTTGCTGCGGCACAGTTGGAGCCGGGTCCTCCCCCTCTACGAGGCGGCCCGTCGCGCCGCCGACGAACTGGCGTCGGGAGTCGCCAGCGCCCGGAGCCCCAGGACCACCCACCCGGACCCCACCACCGGGAGCAGATAGACCAGGTGCTGCAGGAGGGCCACCGCAGCGGCGGTCTCGGCCTCCACTCCCATCCAGCGCCACGCCCAGAAGGCGGCACCTTCGTAGACCCCCAGGTTTCCCGGGGCCACCGGGACCATCCCCGCCAGAGAGACCGCCCCCAGGACCGGGAGCACCTGCCACGGGGGGATCTCAAGCCCCACCGCCCGGGCGGTGCAGAGGATGGCCAGCGCTTCCGCCCCCTTCATGGACACCGCCAGGATCAGTCCCCAGGCGAAGATCCCGGGACGACGGAAGACCACCAGGTTCCGGGAGGCGTTGCGGAGGAAGACCAGGAAGGCCGCCGGCCCTCCCGGGGTCCCGCCCCCCCACGCCACCCCTGGTGTGCCTTCCCCATCCCTGCGGGAGCGGGCATCCCAGGTGGAGAGGAGGACCAGGACGATGAGGAGGACCAGAACCGCCAGGGCCAGGGAGAGCCCTCCCCGCCGGAGGGGATCCGGGAGGGGGGCCACCCAGGCCACGGCGGCCAGGAGCATGAGCTTGCTGAGCCCCTCCAGGAGCTGATCCTGAGCCAGGACGGAGAGGGCCGCCCCCTCTCCAACCCCATCCTGGCGGGCCAGCAGAAGGGTCCCTGTGGCGTGCCCCGCCATGAGGGGAACTGTGTTGGCCACCATGGCCATCACGGAGGTCACCCCCAGGACCCGCCGCCGGGAGATCCGCGCCCCCGGCGGGAGGAGGAAGTGCCAGAGGGTGGCCCAGAGGGCGACAGTGGAGAGGTTGAAGAGGAGGGCCGGAAGGAGCCAGAGGGGGTTGGTCCCCAGGAGGACGGAGGCCACAGCGCCCATGTCCAGGGAGCGGACCCCCCACGTCAGGATTCCGGTGGCCACCGCCAGCGCCACCACCCACCCCCATCGGCTCCGGGAGGGGGCACCGGCCCCCTCACCCATCCACAAGCCCGGATATGCGACGGAAATCCCCGCCCCGGGAACGGAATCCCCGGATCACGGAGCGGAGCGCCGCCAGGGCGAAGGGGCCGGTACGGAAGCGGCAGTCGTAGCGGAGTCGTGTCTGCCGGAGGTCCACGAACTCCCAGGGATGGACGAAGAGGACCACCGGATCCCGGAGGGCCAGGAGCCACGGATCCCGGATGATCCCCGGAAGGCGGAGCACCGACGAGGTCACCGATGCGGGGATCCTCACCAGCTCCCGTGATGGACCGGGGCGGGTTCCCCCCCACTTGTAGCGGGCACCGGAGGAGTCCACCCGGAACCCCTCGGCGGCCACCAGGGGAAGGTACTCCTCCGGGAGGCGCAGATAGGGCGCCCTGAAGGCGTCCACGGGGGCGAAACGTCTCAGGATCGCCGCCGAACGGCCGATCTCCTCCGCCGCCTCCGCCGCTCCCAGGTCGGTGAAGGCCCGGTGGGTCTGGCCGTGGCAGGCCAACTCATGGCCGTCCTCGAGGAGATCCTCCACCGCCCCTGGATGCCGCTCTGCCACCTCCCCCGTACAGAAGACCGTGACCGGAACCAGTTCCTCCCGGAGGAGCGCCAGGAGGTCCTGGAATCCCTCCGTCACCCCCCGCCACGAATCGGACAGGTAGGGAGGACAGTCAGGCTCGAGATCCACGGTCAGCGCAATCAACGGCATGGCTCATGCTTCTGCTTGTGGGGAGTGCTTCGTCCATCCCGGAAGGCTGCACGCTTCGGGCCGTGGTCCCAGGGAGGCGTCCCCGGCTGAGCCGAAGGGGCGCCGCCCAGCTTCAGTTCCCATCGGAAACCATGACCCAGCCAACAGGCATGTGCCACGCCGGAGCGTCCCCTTGCAGCCTCGAGGGCTGCGGGGTGGAGCGCCAGCCGGGCTCCCCCGCGTTCCGGCTCCGGAACCGGAGAGGGGTGGGGTGGAATCTGCTGGGTCTCCTCCTGCTGGCTCCTGCGGGGGCCTCTTCCCAGGCGTCCCCCACCCTCCCGCTGGATCATCCTGCCCACCTGGTGCTGGAGCACCTGGCGGGAACCGGGGTGCTGCCCGCCTTCCCCCGGGGGGAGGGAGTGCGCACCCGGGCCCTGGTGGTACGACTCCTGGCCACCGCCGATTCCGTGGCCCGGGCCGGGGGGCTGGAGGGTGGGGCGCTGCGGGCACGGACGCTCCGGGATCTGGTGGCTCGGGGTAGCAGGGGGTTGGAGGAGGAACTCCGGCAGGCCCAGGAGGGGGGGGCCGTGGTCATCCGGCGACCGCTCCACCAGGGAGAGGTGGCAGTGGTGGCGCTGGACAGCCCCCCCCGGGGGATTCCCGGGAACGGCCTGGGAAGCTCAGCGGCCACCGTGAACCCACTGGGGTCGCTGCGCCAGGGGAGGCCGCTGGGGGACGGGACCAACTGGATGGCCTCCACGGTGCACCTGTGGAGCGGCGGGGGCGCTCTGGCGGCCCAGCTCCATCCTGTGCTCCGGTGGCGCGACCGCGGCAATGGGGGTGGGGTGGAGATCGGGGTGCAGCAGGCAGCCCTCCGCCTCCGGGTGGGGGCGTTGGAATTCCGGGGGGGGCGGGATGTCCTGGTCCGGGAGCAGTGGACGGCTCGGGGGCTGGTGCTCTCCGGGGGACCCCGGAACTGGGACCTCCTGGAGGTGGGGCTGGCGGAAGCCGTGGAGCTCCCCTGGCTGCTGGGGCTCCTGGGGCCGGTGGAGGCCCGGGCCTTCTGGGCCCACCTGGGGGAGGAGCAGACCTTCGAGAATGGATGGCTGCTGGGATATCGCGGAAGTGTCCGCCCCCACCCCAGGCTGGAGGTGGGAGGCACCGCCCTCTTCCAGCAGGGAGGAGAGGGGGGGCCGGAAGCCAGCCTGGGGAAGCGGGTACTGGATGCCCTCCTCATTCCGGATCTCCTGGATGCCGACTCCGACTACCTCTTCTCCAACAAGCTGGTGGGGCTGGATTTCCGCCTCCGGCTTCCGTGGGGTCCGTGGGGGCGTGGGATCGAGCTCTTTGGGGAGGCGGCGCTGGACGACTTCGACCACCGGAGGATCCGGAGTTCGTTCATGGACAATGGCGGTTTCTCGGGAGGGTTCTTCCTCCCCTCCCTGGATCCGGCGGGCCGTTGGTCGCTGGCCGCCGCCCTGCAGCGGACCGGGGGAAGCCTTTACAGGCACAACATCTACCGGACCGGGTTGACGCTGGAGGGTCGCCCGGTGGGGACCTCCCTGGGCCCCGACGGGACCGGGGGCTACCTCCGGCTCGCCTGGTTTCCGGAGCATCCCGCCATCGTCACGCTGGAGGGGGCCTGGGAGCGCTACCGGGGGGATCGGTACCGGGTGTTCGGAGAGCCCGACTTCCGATACGAGCGCATCGAGACGTCCCCGGTGGAGCGGAGGATCCGGGGCACCGCCACGGTGCAGTGGATGCCGACAGGGAGTCGCTTCGACCTGCAGGCCAGGGTGGGGGGGGAACGGGTGCGGAACCGCTCATTCACCGTGGGAGAGGGGGAGACCAACCTCCTGGTGGAGCTGGGATTCGTGGTGAGGCCGTGAGGAGCCCCGGAGTCGCCCCGGCCCTCCTGCTGTGGCTGGGGATGGTGCTGATGGCGCACCCCGGGGGGGTTGGGGCCCAGGATGCCTCGCCAGCCACCTCGCCGGACCCGGTCATTTCCACCGGCGAGGGGCACAGGGAGGCAGGGCGCCCCGATCTGGCACTGGCCATCTGGGAAGCCGCCCTGGTGGTGGAGTCGGGGCGCTACGCGGTGCTCTGGCGGGCAGCCCGGGAGTCGGTGGTCCTGGGGATGCTCCAGGCGGAGGAGGAGCGACAGAACGAGTGGTTCCTCCGGGGAGAGGAATTCGCCCGGGTGGCCATCGGGGTGGACTCCACAGCGGTGGAGGGACGCTACTGGCTCCTGGCCGCCATGGGTCGTCGGGCCCTCCAGTCCGGGATCGTCACCACAGCCCGCCTGGCCCGGGAGATCCACGCCGGGGCGGCCCGGCTCCTGGACGAGGTCCCCGACCATGCCGGCGCGCACCACGTGATGGGGGTCCTGAATTCAGAGGTCATGAAGCTCCCGGCGGTGACCCGCTTCCTGGGAAAGCGGGTGCTGGGAGGGGGCTCCGACCTCTACGAGACCAGTTGGGGGGAGGCGGAGCGACACCTCCTGAGTGCGGTGGAGCTGGATCCCGGAATGCTCCTCTACCAGATGGATCTGGCGGTGATGTACCTCCGCCGGGATCAGGTGCAGGAGGCGGAGGAGGTCCTCCGGCTGTTGATCGAGAGTCCCTCCCGGGAGGCGGTAGACCCCCACCTCAAGTCCCGGGCCCGGGCACTTCTCCAGGAACCGGACAATGTGTAACGTTATGGACCAGGTGGGCCACTTCTGCTATCGTCTCCCACGGCCTTCCCCGGGGAGGGGCGTGGCCGGCGCCCGGATCCCCCTCCTTCCTCGAACCGGTGGTTCCGCATGAGTCTGCGAGTCCTGCCGGCCGAGTCCCGACGGGACCGGGAGCGCTTCATCGATCTACCCTGGCTGCTCCGCCGGGGCGATCCGGATGCCTGGAAGAACTGGATCCCCCCCCTCCGGACCCAGGTGCGCGACCTCCTGGACGACGGAGAGAACCCCTTCTACCGCAACGCCTCCCGGCGACTCTTCGTGGCGTGGCGGGACGGGGTCCCGGTGGGGCGGATCGCGGCCATCGAGAACAGGGAGCACAACCGGTTCCACCGGGACAGGGTGGGCTTCTTCGGGTTCTTCGACTGCGCACCGGATCCGGAGGCCGCCACCGCCCTCCTGGATGCTGCCCGGGGGTGGTTGATCGCCCGGGGGCTGGACCGGATCCGGGGCCCCATGAACCCCTCCACGAACCACGACTGCGGGGTTCTGGTCCGGGGGTTCCGCCACCCTCCCACCTTCCTGACCCCCTGGAACCCCCGGGGCTACGGGGAGCTGCTGGAGGAGGCCGGGCTGGAGCCCACACAGGACCTGCTGGCGTACTGGATCCCCGTCTCGGACCCCCGCTTCCAACTCCCCCCCCGCTTCGAGGCGCAGGCCCTCCGGGCCAGGGAGCGGCAGGGGATGAGCTTCCGGGACGTGGACCTCCGCCGCTGGGAGAAGGAGCTGGATCTCTGCTGGGAGATCTACAACGAGGCGTGGGAGCCCAACTGGGGGTTCGTCCCCCTGACCCGGGAGGAGTTCGAGTACACGGCCGGGGACATGAAGTCGCTGATCTACCCCGAGTTCGCCTTCATCGCCGAGGTGGAGGGGGAGGCGGCGGGGTTCATGCTGATCCTCCCGGATCTGAACCACATCCTGAAGGGGATCCCCGACGGTCGCCTCTTCCCCACAGGGCTCCTCCGGATCCTCCTGGGGCGCCGGAAGCTGCGGTCGGGGAGGGTGATCGCCCTTGGGGTGAAGGAGCGCTACAGGAGCCGGAGCATCTTCCCCCTCTTCGCCCACGAGGCCTTCCGCAGGGGGCAGGCCATGGGGGCGCTGGGGGCCGAGGCGTCGTGGATCCTGGAGGACAACGACTCCATCAACCGACCACTCCGCGCCATGGGGCTCCGGCCGCACAGGCGCTGGAGGATCTTCGAGGGCCCACTGGAGCCCGGCGGCGCCGGGGAGGCGGCATGACCCTCTTCGACCGCTGCAGGGCGTACACCGAGCCCCAGGAGGTGAAGGCGGCGGGAATCTATCCCTACTTCCACGCCATCCAGGAGAGCACCCCCACCCGGGTGCGGATCCGGGGGGAGTGGAAGATCATGGTGGGGTCCAACAACTACCTGGGGCTGACACACCATCCCCGGGTGCTGGAGGCCGCCGGGAAGGCGTTGGACCAGTACGGGAGCGGCTCCACCGGGAGTCGCCTGCTGAACGGGACGCTGGACCTGCATGAAGAGCTGGAGGAGCGACTGGCGGATTTCCTCGGGAAGGAGGCGGCGCTGGTCTTCACCACCGGGTATACGGCGAACCTGGCTACCCTATCCGCCCTCTGCGGCCCCGGGGACCACGTCGTCATGGACCGGTTGAACCATGCCTGCCTCCTGGATGGCGCCCGGCTCTCCGGGGCCCGGCTGCACCGCTTCCCCCACGGGGACACCGAGGGGCTCCGGCGGGTCCTCTCCGGGCTCCCGTCCGAGGGGGGTCGGCTGGTGGCGGTGGACGGGGTCTTCTCCATGGAGGGAGATCTGGCCCCCCTTCCGGCGCTGGTGCCCCTGGCCCAGAGCCACGGGGCCCGGATCCTGGTGGACGATGCCCACGGCCTGGGGGTCCTGGGGCCGGGTGGAGCCGGGACCGTGTCCCACTTCGGACTCACCGGGGAGGTGGACCTGATCATGGCCACCTTCTCCAAGTCGCTGGCCTCTGTGGGAGGGGTGGTGGCGGGGCCCGCCGAGGTGATCCAGTTCCTGAAGCACCAGGCCCGCTCCTTCGTCTTCACCGCCAGCATGCCCCCGGCCTCGGTGGCAGGGGTGCTGGCGGCGCTGGATGTCATGCACCAGGAACCGGAGCGGCGGGACCGGCTCAGAGGGGCCACCGAGCGGATGAACCGGGGGCTTCGGGCCATGGGCTTCGATACCGGCGCCAGCCGCACCCCCATCATCCCGGTGCTTTTCGGGGACCAGGAGCGGACCCTGCTGGCGTGGCGGACCCTCTTCGACCACGGGGTCATGGCACATCCCGTGGTCCCTCCGGCGGTGCCGGTGGGGACCTGTCGCCTCCGGATCTCCCTCACCGCCGAACACACGGACGACGAGGTGGATCGGGTCCTGCAGGCCTTCCGGTCGGTCCTCCCCCTCCGGAGCCACGCCACCTCGGATGCCGCCGAGTCGGCCTGAGGGGCGGCTCCCGGCACATTCCCCCCTCCTCCCGTTCCTCCCATGAAGGTTCTGGTCACCGGAGCCACCGGCCTCCTGGGGAACACCACCGTCCGGCTCCTCCTGGAGCGGGGTGAGGCGGTGCGGACCCTGGTGCGCCGGAACTCCGACCCCCGTCCCCTGCAGGGGCTCCCGGTGGAGCGCTTCACGGGGGACGTCCTGGATCCCCCTTCCCTTCCCCCGGCCATCCAGGGAGCCGACCTGGTGGTGCACTGTGCCGGGCTGGTACAGGTGGGGCTCCGGGACCAGGGACAGCATGCCGTGAATGTGGAGGGGACCCGATCCGTATCCAGGGCGTGCCGGATGGCAGGGGTCCGGATGGTGCACGTGTCCAGCGTGGACGCCCTCCGGTGGGGGACCCGGGAGGAGCCGGCGGACGAGGAGCAGCCGCAGGAGGGACTGGGTACACGCCTCCCCTACTCCGCCTCGAAACGGCTGGGGGAGGAGGTGGTCCTCCAGGAGGTGGCAGAGGGGCTGGACGCCGTGATCGTGAACCCCGGCTACCTGCTGGGCCCCTGGGACTGGAAACCCTCTTCCGGGCGGATGCTCCTGGAGGTGGCCCGGGGGCTGGGGCTATTGGCTCCCGGGGGAGGAAACGACTTCTGCCACGCAGGGGATGTGGCGGCGGGACTGCTGGCGGCCGGCGAGCGGGGAGCCACCGGCCGGAGGTACATTCTCGGGGGGGAGCCACTGTCGTACCGGGAGGCCTGGGCCCTCTTCGCCCGGATCACCGGGGGGCGCCCTCCCCTGGCGACCGCTCCGGACCTGCTGGTGCGGGCCACCGGACTGGGTGGTACCCTCCTGGGGCGGCTCACAGGGAGGGAGCCGGCGGTGAACATGGGTGCGGCGGCGGTATCGCTCCTCCCCCATCACTTCTCCTCCCGACGGGCGGAGACGGAGTTGGGATACCGCTGGCGACCGGCAGAGGATGCAGCCCGGGAAGCGTGGGACTGGTTCCGGGCAGAGGGCTACGCCTGAGCGACGGGAAGAGGGGAGAGCCCCTTTCCCGGGGCTCCATCATCGACCCTTCGGAACGGGCGGCAAGACACCATGACATCCAGGACCCTGCTCCGGCTTCCGGTGATGCTGATCCTCCTCGGGGTGGGTCTCGTCCATGGGGGGCTCCCGTTGCCGCTGGCCGCCCTCCAGGACCGTACCATCGTCCTGGAGGAATTCGACGCCGTGCTGGAGGTGGAGGAGAGCGGGGACCTGCAGGTCACGGAGCGGATCCGGTTCCGTTTCTCCGGTTCGTGGAACGGCATCATCCGCTCCCTTCCGGTGCAATACCGGACGCCCCAGGGGTTCGACTACCGGCTCCGGCTCCGGGATGTGGAGGTCCTGGGGGAGGATGGCAGCCCCCTCCGGGTCGAGGAGGAGCGGGCAGGGATCTTCCGGGACTTCCGGATCTGGGTCCCCGGGGCCCAGGATGCGGTGCGGGGAGTGACGCTCCGGTACCGGGTGGAGAACGCCCTGCGCTTCTTCGAGGAGCATGACGAGCTCTACTGGAATGTCACCGGCGATGAATGGGTCTACCCCATCGAGTCGGTGACGGCGGAGGTGCTCCTTCCTTCCGGAGTGTCCGGGCTGAGGGCCAATGTCTTCACCGGCGGTTACAGGGAGACGGGGAGCGCCGCCGAGATCAGCGAACAGGAACTTGGATTCCTGTTCACATCCACGGAGCCGCTGGGGATCCGGGAGGGACTCACCGTGGCTGTGGCCTGGAACCCCGGCGTGGTGGATCGCCCCACCGCCGTGGATGCAGTGGTGGACTTCGTCCGGGCCAACTTCCTCCTCCTCTTCCCCTTCCTGAGTCTGGGACTGATGTGGAAAACCTGGTCCAGCCGGGGAAGGGATCCGGCGCTGCGGCCCATCGCTCCCGCCTACGAGCCCCCTTCGGGGCTACGGCCGGCAGAGGTGGGGACCCTTGTGGACAACTCTCCGGACATGCGGGACATCACCGCCGGGATCGTGGACCTGGCGGTCCGGGGATACCTCAGGATCGAGGAGACGGAGAGGGGGGGGATTGCCGGCTTCTTCAACCGGAGCCCGGAGTACGTCCTGGAGCGGCGGACCCCCCCGGCGGAGGCCGACACCCTGCACCTCCACGAGTCCAGCCTGCTGGAGGGGCTCTTCGAGAAGGGCTCCAGGGTGGAGTTGGATGATCTGGAACATGAGTTCTACTCCACCCTCCCCTCCCTGAAGGACGGGATCTTCTCCAGGCTGGTGGGGCTTGGGTTCTACAGGAAGCGGCCGGACAAGGTGCGGGGGGGGTGCGT
>Ga0076930_100495_pt1 | contig 36670 bp, 33 predicted proteins | sample HotLakConsoUCCRE_FD_71149 | JGI IMG/M metagenome (GOLD analysis project Ga0076930, IMG submission 71149) | Hypersaline microbial mat communities from Hot Lake, Washington, USA - Hot Lake Consortium UCC-RE (version 3) (version 3) ...
GGGGGGGGGGGGGGGGGGGGGACGATGACCCCGAGCTCCCTCCCATCGACCTCACGGTGGAGGTGCTGGACGCCTCGGGGAACTCCGCCCGGGTCCCCCTCAGTCGCTATGGAGCCATCCGCCGTCCCCTGGAGATCAGCATCCTCCGGCGCCGGGACCTGGAGCCCCAGCGGTACCCCAACCAATGGGAACTCATCCTCCAGGACTACTCCATCCCCATGTCCCACCTGGTGGAGGCCTCGCCCGGCTTCCAGCCCCACCGGATCGCGGAGATCCACCTGGTGTTCGATCGGGCTCCGGCGGGCTCCGTCGTGGTGGGAGAGATCGGAATCGACCCCGGCCGGTAGGACCACACCAGACTGACTAGCGGAAGTGGAGCCCCACCCGGTGGGAGGCGACCCCGCTCTCGAAAGGTACCAGCGCGTAGTCCAGCCCCAACCGGTCCCCCTGGAACCCCGCCCCCAGGGTGAAGACCCGCATCGAGGCATCCTCAGGCACATGCCGGAGTCCTGCCCGGGCGGTGAAGGTGCGACCCTGGATGGGCCACCACGAGACCTCCACCCCTCCGCCCCCGGTCACCGAGTTGTCCTCCAGAAGGGACAGGTAGCCGGTGCCATTGAGGTCGAGGGGCCCCACCGGGAGGGGCCGGGACGGCCCCGTGGAGACCACGAACTGGCGGGACAGGGCGAGGCTGGCGCCCCCCTGAGACAACTCCGGTCCCAGGTTCAGGGCGGAAGCGGAGATCACCATCACCCCCACGGATCGGGCCACACCCAACCCCAGGGCTCCTGTGAAGTCCCGCTCACCCCCGGCCTGGAGCTGGACGAAGCTCCCGGAGGCACCCAGGCGGAATCCCTTGACCACCCGTCCATATCCCGCCGTGACCTGGAGTTCGGACACCCCCTCCGGCTTCCCCCGACCCCTCAGCTCCCCCTGGTCCAGCGGCAGTCCTCCGAATCCGGCGGAGATGGTTCCATAGCTGGAGGCACGCACCCCCAACGCCACCCCCCCCGCCCACCAGTCGGTCCCTGCCGAGAGCTGTGCCATCGATCCCCCGCGGCCCCAGGACTGGAACGCCCCGCTCATTCCGGTGGGGTTGTTCAACAGGCCGGGCATCACGAAGACCGCGTCGCTGTCCCGGCCTCCCGGGTGGAAACCACCCCCCAGACCCAGCCCCCTGGTGCTCATGGGGAGCTCCAGGAGCACCGGTCCTGCGGTCCGTATCTCCTGGGCCAGGAGGGGCGCCCCACCCTCCCCGATCAGGGGCGAAAGCGCCAGCAGGAGGACCAGAAGCGCCCCCATGGCGGGCGTTTCTCCCCATCCGCCGGCGCTTCCCTGCCCACGGATTCCCTGCCTGCCCCTCCTCCGGGGAAGGACCGTGTCGACCGTTCCCCCGGGGAATCCGCAACGAGCCGCAGGGGAGGGAGGAACAGCGAGGGGAGGGGAGGGCATGGCCGACTCTGGGCTCGGGGAGGTGACACGGGACCCGACCAGGCCACCGTGGTTTCTGTTCTGGCGAGTATATTGCACAGACGAGTGTGACACACCCCCCCCGGGTTCGAACCGGGTAGACACAACGACAAGGGACGACACATGGTGGACATGAACGGAAAGAGCCGCACGGCACGGATCTCCCTGGCCCTTGCTGTCCTCATCCCCCTGGGGATGGGGGGATGCGCTTCCCTGAACAGCACCGGGCAGGGGGCCGCCATCGGAGGGGGGGCTGGAGCCGCGGTGGGGGCCATCATCGGGAACCAGACCGGCTCCACCGCTCGGGGTGCCATCATCGGGGCCGTGGTGGGAGGGACCGCCGGCGCGATCATCGGCCGCAGGATGGACCAGCAGGCCGCTGAGCTCGCCGCCCAGATCCCCGGCGCAGAGGTGGTCCGGATCGGTGAGGGGATCGCCGTGATCTTCGACTCGGGGCTCCTCTACGACTTCGACTCAGACGCCGTGAGGCCAGCAGCCCGGACGAACCTGGAGAACCTGGCGGCCAGCCTCCAGCAGTACCCGGATTCCGAGGTGCTCATCGTGGGTCACACCGACAACGTCGGGAGCGCTTCCTACAACCAGGGGCTCTCACAGCGCCGGGCGGAAGCCGCTGCCTCGGTCCTTCGCAGCGAGGGGATCGCTACCGGGCGGATCCGTACCGAGGGAAGGGGCTTCAGTGAGCCGGTGGCCACCAACGAGACCGACGAGGGACGGGCGGAGAACCGGCGGGTGGAGGTGGCCATCTTCGCCTCCGAGGAGTACCGCCGCAGCCTGGGGGTCGGCCAGTAGGAGATCTGCAGTCCCGCCGAATCCCTGCCGCCGATCGACGGTCATGGTTTCCAGGCGGTGGGATGTCACGGGGACGGATCGCAGGGAAGGGGTGGGGGCCGGCTCTCAGGGGAGCCGGTTCCCACCCCGATCCCTGTGGTCCACCACCAGCGACCGCCCACACCCGTTGCAGACCAGGAGAATGCGATCCCGGACATAGGCCACATCGGAGCGAGGGGGGACCTTCCGGATATCCAGCCCTCCACCGCACCTGGGACATGAGAACGGACCCGCCTCCCGGGCCACCGCTCCGCGGATGAGAGCCTCCTCGTCCCGGTTGAACAGCCTCCGGGAGTCCCCCACGCCCTCCTCCGGTACAGCGATACGGAACACTCCTTGCAACGGTGGGCCCGGGGTTCCCGTTGCCTCGCCCCCGTACTTCATGCTATCGTCGTCGGGGTTTCGTGTCACGCTGTGGAGTATTCTGTGAGCAAAGACGCAATCGAGATTGAAGGTACCGTTCGGGAGGTTCTGCCGAACGCCACGTTCCGGGTCACGCTGGAGAACGGCCACGAGATTCTGGCCTACCTCTCCGGGAAGATGCGGCAGCACTACATCCGGGTCCTGGAAGGCGATCGGGTGAAGTGCGAGATGTCCCCCTATGATCTGACCAGGGGCCGGGTCACGTACCGGTACAAGTAGTCCCCCGCCACGGGCGGACTCCCGACCGCAGAGTCGTCCCGGCACCCACCGGGATTCCGTAGACCGCCCATCCCACCCTCCCGGCAGCATCGGGAATCCCTGCCGCCGTAGACGACCAGGCATGCCTTTGGGCCGCCCATCCCCCTGGGGGTGAGCGGCTTCCGGAGTCGGCCCCTGGTCGTCCGCTTCCCCATGCAGGTACCGCTTGATGGCCCGGACGGCCATTCCCGCGCCCAACCGGACTCCCCATCCTCAAGGAGCCATCCAGCAGGCGCAGTGGGCGTGACGCTTCCCTCGCCCCTCGCCCTCCCCCCCAGAGCAGGGACGGTCGGAATCCCCGGCCCCCAGGAGATGCCCTCCCCATGGTTGCACGGGACCGCCACGAACTCCTTGGACGCAGTCCGGCCATGGACCGGATCCGGCGCTTCGCCCGGCGGGCAGGGCGGACCTCGGTGCCGGTGCTCATCACCGGAGAGACCGGGACGGGGAAGACCCTCCTGGCCAGGATCATCCACGAGCAGGGAGAACGGCGTCGGGCCCCCTTCGTACCAGTGAACTGTGCCGGGGTGCCCGAGGGGCTCTTCGAGAGTGAGTTCTTCGGCCATCGCCGGGGCGCCTTCACCGGGGCACTGGACAGCCGTCGGGGCCTCATCGAGGCCGCCCATGAGGGCACGCTCTTCCTGGATGAGGTGGCGGACCTGCCCCTCGCGCAGCAGGCCAAGCTGCTCACCGTGATCGAAGATCACCGGGTCCGGCGGGTAGGGGACGAACGCCATGTGGAGGTGGACGTCCGCCTCATCTCCGCCACCTCGGTGGACGTTCCTGCTGCTCTGGCCGATGGGCGGTTCAGGGCGGACCTGTACCACCGGGTGGCGCTCCTCCGCTGTACCCTTCCGCCGCTCCGGGAGCGTCCGGAGGACATCCTCTTCCTGGCCGACGCCCTCATGCGGCGGCTGGCGCTGAAGCACGACCACGACCACCCCTCCCTTTCGCCCCGGGTCCGGGACAGGTTGATCGCCCACCCCTGGCCGGGAAACGTGCGGGAGCTCGCCCACGTCCTGGAGGCGGCGCTCATCCTGAGCGACGGCGCTCCCCTGGATCTCCCCCACCTCCAGGAGGTCATGGACTACCTGGTGCCCCCGGCAGCCCCCGCTCCCCCCGTCCCAGGAGGGGCCCCGGACCATGCCGGGGGGTCGGCGGCCACACACCCGGACTCCACAGTCCAGGCCGCCGGAGGATCAGTGGGCACAGAAGCACTGCTTCCGGAAGGCGGCCCTCCGCACGGCGCAGTGGCGGGGGCCACCCCGCCGGAAGGCGGCACCCAGGACCCCACAGCGTCAGGCGCCACGGAAGGGGCCCTGGGGGACGGCGGCAACCCCCCGGCACCCATGACAGGTGAGGAGCCGCCCCTCACCTCCTCCTCCGAGCGGGAGCGGATTCGGGAGGTGCTGGAGCGCCATTCCGGGGATCGGGGCCGGGCGGCGCTGGAACTGGGGATCTCCCGCACCACCCTCCGGACCCGGATCCTCCGCTACGGCCTGGCTCCCCGGGGATGAAGGGCGGGCGCTGGAGCGGAATCCGGAGGAGACGCCCCGGCGGGGCGGGACGGATCAGCTACCGCGACTGCTCGGTGGGAAAGGGGTTGCGGAGCCTCAGGGTGAGGAGGAGCATTCCCACCAGACCCACCCCGGCAATCCAGACGAAGAAACCCACCCCTTCCAGCAGGGATGGGGCGCCGGAGCCCAGCCCCCACTCCCGGAGGCCGACAACGATCCCCAGGGGAGGAGAGGTGACCTCCAGGCCCCGGGCCACCACCCCACTCACCCCCTCCTGTGGCAGGAGCACCGGGGCTGCGATCCAGATCGCCAGGAGGACCAGGGCGGCCCACCCATCCCCCTGGAGGCCGGAACAGGAGAGCGCGAACACCGGGACTCCCACCACCATCACCACCGCTGGGATCGCAGGAGCTGCCGCAGCCAGGAAGCGGATGGCATCTCCGCCCAGGAAGAGGAGGAGCAGAGCCTGCAGGCCCAGGATCACCAGGCCCAGGAGGACCGTCACGAGCAGGGTCTCCACCAGCCGTCCCAGGTAGTGGACCTCCGTACCTCCCCCCTTCTGGATCCAGAGGAGGGAGATTCCCCGACGCAATTCCCCCGACACCAGTCCGGCGGCCAGGAGGGCAGTCAGTACCGCAACCTCCCACAGGAAGAGGGTGACCGCCACATCGACATCCTCCGGTCCGTACCCGCGGCCGGGGAGTAGCACCAGGGAGGCCAGCGATGCCACCGTGACCAATGCCAGGAGCCCCCCCCTGGTCCTCAGGACCGCCTCCCCGCGGTCGAGCCCCCGGCTCCACCACCCCAGCCCCGTGCCAGCCCTCACAGGAGTTCCCCCGGGGCCGCTGGAGGCCGGGCCATATCTCCCACGACCATCCGCTCCAGTCCTGCGTCCATGACCTTCCTGCGCCCCTCCAGGACCTCTTCCACAACTCCGTTCCTGAGGAGAACCACCCGGGTGGCCATCCGCTGTACCTCGTCCAGATCATGGCTTGCCATGAGCACCGTGGCTCCACCCCGGGCACACTCCAGGATCTCCTGACGAAGGGCCACCCGGGAGGGTGCATCCAGCCCGGTCAGGGGCTCGTCCAGAAGCACCGGTGACGGGGCGCCGGTGAGGACCATGGCCGCCACAACCCTCCTGGACATCCCCTTCGAGAGATCGTCCGCGGGGCCCGCCAGCGCCTCGACGGAGAGACCTGTCCGCTTCACCGCCCTGGCCAGTTCCGCCGCCCTTGCCCCCCGGGGCATCCGGGATCGACGCACACCCTCCCGGAGAAGGGCCAGCCCCGACCACCCTGGGGGTACGGCGATGCTGTCCGGCAGGAAGGCCAATCCCTCACGACGAAGGTGTACAGCAGGGGCCACGCCCCTTAGCCGCACAGACCCCTCCCAGGGTGTCAGGAAGCCCATCAGCACGCGGAAGAGCGTGGTCTTGCCAGACCCGTTGGGCCCGACGATGGCCGCAATCTCCCCGGGGTCCACCCGGAAGGACACGTCCTGCAGAACCGGCCTTCCCTTGCGGTACCCCACCGTCAGCGAGTCCACCGCGATGGCACCGCCCCCAAGTGGTCCCGCACCGGAGAGCGGGAGCCCTCCCCCGTCGCTATTCACGTGACCTCACGAAGAACCAGGTCCCCTCCATCGTCTCCCCTGCCATGAAGATCGAAGACACACCCACGAAGGTCAGGGGAGACCAGAGTCCCTCCGGGGGGAGCCCCTCGAGTGAGCCTCCCTGGAGCCGATCCAGGGACCGTCGCTCGCCCCCCCGGATGGTCCGGAAGACCACCTCCGGAGGGGGGCCCGCGAAGGCGGCATCGAAGGAGGGCGCGTGGTCCGCAACCTCCAGGGAGAGCCCACGGGCTGCGAGCCGGTCCCTCACCTCCTCGGCCCGGAGACGCTCCCGCTCAGACAGGGGTACCCGGGGGGGATCGGGATGACAGACCCGCTCCTGGGAGGAACCGATGGGGAGCAGCACCAGGAGACAGTCCTCGGTGGCATCTCCGAAGAGGAGCAGTTCCCCGCCCCCTGCCAGGATCGGTCGTCCCGTCCGGATCGTCCGGGCTCCGGAGAGATCCGTCCATGGCCTGGACGCCACGACCATCAGGTCTCCCGACGCCAGAAGGCGGTGCACCTCCATGGTACTCCCCCCCGACTCCTGATCGAGGCACTCCCTGAGCAGATGCAGCATCCCCTCCGCAACCACCAGGCGCCTGAGCAATCCCGCGGCGCACCCCGGCAATCCCACACCAATCCGGTCCAGCGGCCGACCGTCGAAGAGGTAGCGCTCCACCGTCCCCGCGGTTCTGGTGCCCACCACCACCGTGTCTCCCATCAGCGCCAGCCCTACCGGGTTCTGTAGCTCTCCGGGACCTTCCCCCGGGCGGCCCGCGGAGACCTCCACCGCCCCCTGCGGAGAGACCCTGTGCCAGCGGGCAGAGCGTCCATCAAGGATCACCCAGCTCCCATCCGGCGCCTCCACCGCATCGGACACGGACAGGATCTCCGGGTGCACCTGCACACCAGGAGGAGGCTGGATCGCCGTTTCCGGGGCAGCGGCCGCCACCGGATCCGGTGGGAGCGGTGGCTGGATTCGCATCCGTAGCATGGAGGCACCCGCCGCCACGGTACTGATGCCCGCGAGGAGAGCAAGGAGAACGACCCACCGGCGGATCGGGATCATTCGGATTGGCCCCCTGGGAGGTGGCATGACCGCGATGGGCCCCTGGACCTGGAGTTCCCGCCCACCATCATGCGCCGTTGTCCCCGGTGGCACCATGTCTGGATGGGACAGAATCTGCGCCCCTCAAGAGACCAGAGGCACCGCAACGATACCAGAGCCCCTCTCCGTCCATGACCCGCAATGCACCGGAAGCACCCCCGGCCACCAGTTGGACATTCAAAGGGAGGCGCACCGCACCCACCACGTCCATCTCCGGGGGCTGCAGCTCCAGGACGGCCTTCTCCCTGAACCCATTCCTCCACCCGCCGGAACGGGTGAGGACCAGCAGGGAGCCTCCCGCCCCCGGAGCCAGGTCCAGCGACGGCGCCAGCATCCCCAGGATGTCCTCCTCGTCGAAGGGAGCCGTGGGAATCCGCCCCACTGCATCCTGCTGTCCCTCCGGAATGGGGGCCGGGACCCGGACCACCCCACCTCCCGTGATGAGATGGAGGGAGGGGACCAGGAACGGGTAGGCCAGCACCGCCATACCCCCTCCGGTGACCGTCGCCTCCAGGGCCCCCGCCAGGATCCGGAGGCGGGGGTCCCGGAGGGCCGGGGGGGGAGGGGAAGAGGGACGAGCTCTTCTCCCTCCCGGCGAAAGAGCATGCTCTCCCCGCTACCTCCCAGGGGAATCACTCCAAGGTTCCCTCCCAGGGGCACCAGGGCGTGGGGCACGAAGGGGAGGGGGTGCCTCTGGAACGCCGCGGACGGATCCATCCGGGGAAGGAGGTGGAGGGCCCTGCCCCGAGCGTCCGCCACCACCAGGGTGTCCCCGAGCAGCCAGGCATCCACTGGATCCTGGATCGCCCCATCGCCGATACGGGGCAAATCAACCGAGGCAGTGGCCCGGAGGGACGGATCCAGCAGGGACACCTTGTCGCCGTCCTCCGCCAGGGCCACGAAACCGCCGTTGCCGGCGGGAGTCAGGGAGCGGAGCCACCCCGGCCCGGGAAACTCCACACAGGAGACCAGGGGGGCGAGGGATTGGAAGTCCCGCACAATGGTGGGGGAAGGAAGGGCGCGGTCCGCCACGCCATCGTCAGCACCAGGGGCTCCCCCCTCCCCCGGCGTGCATCCGGACAGCAGACAGAGCAGGCAAGACATGGAATAGAGGAGGCGCATGGGTGCTCCCAGGGGAGGTGGAGGGGTGGTCCACCCACCGGCCCGGCGGAGCGCCGGGCCGGTGGGTGGAACGGGGTCAACCGCGGCGGAACCGCAGGATGACACACCCCGCCCAGCTTGCAGCGCACTCGATGGATCCCAGCTCATCGGCGACGCCCTCCGTGCCATTGCCTCCATCCACGGCATCGTTGATGCACTCGAGGTAGCTGTCGGTGCAGGCGGGCCCCCGGGCACTCCCCTCCTGGGGCGCGGCGAACACGAGGGAGAAGGCGAGGAGCGGCAGGGCCCAGAGAAGGCGGGTGGAGAAGGTGGACATAGCGGACCTCCTGGTAGATGGGGTCCCGGCAGGACACCGGGTTGGTGCACCGCCCGTTGTGGGCGGCAACCGTGCATCTACAACCGCGAGCTCCGTGCCCCGATCGACTTCAGGGGCGGATGGATGTGCGGATCGGACAGGGGGGGCGGGCGAAACCCTCGGGCCTCCGGCACGTAGGGCTCAAGGTCCGGAACAGGAACCCTCTGACGTGGAGCAACTCCATGCGGTTCGCACAACTTCTGCTCGCCGGGGTGGCGGGCATCGCGGCACTGAAGGTGATCACCGCCATTCTCCTTCCCCTCATCGGGTTGCTTGTGGGGCTGGTGGGACTTCTGGTGAAGGTGTTGGTAGTGGCGGCGATCGTGGCTGTGGTGGTGTCACTTCTCAGGCGGAAGCGGAGCGTCTCCGAAGCCATCTGAGGCCCGTGGGAAGTACGGTGGTACGCCCCCTCCACCATCTCTGTACGGCAGACCGGGATCGAGCCCAACCAACCAGTCTCTTGCAAGGCCGCAAATTATTGCAGGATATTATCTTATGGCGATATATGGGAGCTTCCTGGCCAACGCGGCGGGGGGGCGGCGTTCCTGCGTCGGGGCCAGACAGCCGCCTCTCCACCGCCTCACCCGGGGTCCCGGGAACGGCGCCAGTGCGCCGAAAAACCGCGGAACTGCAAGGCTTTCCCACCTTGACGCGCCTCGGGGCGGATCTTACCGTTGAGTCCAACGGAGGCTGGTCGCTCCCGTGGAATCTAAGGAATGGCGCGGGTTCCCGGGGCCCGAGAATCTTTGCCGGTCAGCCCCGGACCGTCAGGTGCGCCCCATGCGGCAAGAGTGCCGCGGAGTCTCCCTACCTCACCCTTCGAGGAGTACCCCATGAACAAGTCCGAGCTGGTTGATGCGCTGTCGGACCAGACCGGCATGACGAAGGCGGATGCGGGCAAGGCGATCGACGCCCTGTTCGGGACCGACGGAATCATTGCCCAGAGCATGAAGACTGGAGGTCGGGTCCAGATCACCGGATTCGGTACGTTTGAGACCAAGGAGCGGAAGGCTCGCACTGGCCGGAACCCCCGGACCGGCGCCACCATCAAGATCGCGGCCACCAAGACCCCCAGCTTCCGTGCCGGAAAGGGTCTCAAGGACGCGGTGAAGTGATGGCCTGCGGCCACGCCGCGCTTTGAAGGCTCCAGATCGAGTGCACTGACGGCAGGGGGCCGCGTCCGGAGATGGACGTGGCCCCCTTTCGCATCCGTCCCGGAGAGGGGAGCGCCCCCTCCGTCAGGCACGCCCCCCCTCCAACTCCCTAGTCCTTCCGGGTGGGCCTCCGGGTGCCTCCCGTGGGGCCCCGTGGTGCGCCTCCCCCACCGGAGGGTCGACCACCTCCGGCGGGTCGGCGGGAACCCCCGCTGGGGCCCTCCCCCCCGCGCCCCTTCGGCCCGGCGTCGCGACCCGGCGTCCGGCCGGTACCCCGGTCGTAGTCCGCCCGGACTGCCCGACCCCGGATGCTGATGCCGTTCAGGGCCTTCAGCACCCGCGCCGCCACCTCTCCATCCACCTCCACCCGGGAGAAGGTGTCCTTCACCTCCACCTTCCCCACCTGGTTCCCGGCGATCCCCGTCTCCCCGGTGACGGCACCCACCACGTCCCGGGGGGTGACCCCATCCTTCTCCCCCACCGACAGGAAGATGCGCACCCACGCCTGGGCCGCCGGCTTTCCCGGGGCCATGACCACCCCGCCCGGTCCCTCGGCGACACTCCCCCCTCCTTTTCGGAGGAGCGCCACTGCCGCTGCCGCCACCTCCACCGGATCGTGGGTCCGGAAGAGCGGCTCCAGGAAGGGGAGGTAGAGGGACAGATCCTCCTCCCGGAGGGCCGTCACCAGCCGGTTCCGGAAGGCGGCAATGGCATCCCGGGAGGGCTCCCCCGCCGGCAGCGGCCATGCCCGGAGCCGATATCCGGTCCGGTTGGCCACATCCATCAGGTGGGGGAGTTCCCGGGGCCGGAGGATCGTGGCGCCTGTGGCCCCCGATCCGTGTCGCCGGTCCAGCGAGTCCGGCCCCACCGGCACATCGGCGCTGAGGGAGGTGACCGCTCCGGGATCCGGGGCCGAACGGATGGCCCCCAGCCCCTCCATCTCATTCACGGCCAGCCAGACCGGGGCATCAGGGTCACCGGGAGCTCCGGCCAGGAAGCCATGGAGCATGAGGTGGTCCCCCAGGTCGGCGGCCGCGTCCTCCGTGCGACAGAAGAGCACCACGTGGTGGATCTCCCCCTCCTCGAGGATCTCCGCCACCGTGGCCACCACCGCCTGCGGGCCCTCATCCTGCGCGACCCGGTAGCGCAACTCGCCCCGGGCGGGAACCTCATCGGGCCGCTCCGTGGACACCCGCCGGGGGGGGATGTGGACCACCTTCCGAATGCTCCGCTCCACCAGGGAGACCCCCGCCTCCGTCAGGGGGAGGCTCACCACGATCTTCTGGGCGTCCGCCGGCACTCCCTCCAGCAGCGTCCCCACGAACTCCAGGGAGCCCGTTCCCTCCACCCCGGCCAGACCGTCCACCACCACCGCCGCCACCGCATCCAGGGTGACCCGCGAGGCCCCCACGGCCTCCCTGAGATCGGCGGCCGTGGCAAAGAGCACGTCCGCCTTCTCGGGGAGGGCCCAAGGTGAGCCCAGGGCGGCAACGGTGTGCCCCGTTCCCCCGGCCAGCCGGGCCATGGAGGTGGCCAACCCATCCGCCGCCTCACGGGTGGGTGTGATCACCAGCACCCGGGTGCCACCTTCACCGGCAGGGATCCGGTCCAGCAGGGGGGCGCCCCACGCCACCATGGTCCCCGCCCCGGGGCCCGCCCCCAGGACCAGGGCGCCGCCGCGGCGTACCACGGGGATCGCCTCCGCCTGAAGGGGTGTCGGAATCTCCATTCCCTCGGCGGCCAGGGCCTCCACCACCTCGGGGCCCAGGCCCAACTCCTCGAACGACTCCATGCCTGCCTTCAGTTGAGTATCAGTCCGGAATGGGCCGCGGTAGCTCACCCGCGCCCGGCCCCCCCCGATCACCGGGTTCGTAGGGGAGATGATTGAGGAACTTCTGGACCTCCACATCCATGCGGGAGGTCCTGAGGCGATCGGTGGACGCGATCACCTCCGTGTACAACCCATGCCCGTGGGCCGAGATGGTGACGGTACCCTCGGCCCCCGTCCAGGTGGCGGAGTGGCCGCCGGCCCGGGTGCGGGCAAGCCCCAGCATCTCCGGAAGCAAGGTCTCCGCCTTCTCCAGTACCTCGGCCGCCTTCAGGGCGGTCTTGCGCGAATATCCCGCCATCCGATCCATGTCCGTGCGTTCGGGTGATCGAGGGGTTCGGGCACGGGGGCCCGGCCAGGTGGGTAGCGGCGGCACCGATCTCCCTCAGGAGGCGGTACCACCGAACAGGAATGCCTGGATCCGCTCCCTGGGGTGGAACCCGGTGAGGCGCCGGCCGTCCCGGATCAACGCGGGAATGCCGTCGATCCCGGCAGCAGCGGCCTCGCCCCGCTCCGCTGCCACCGATGCCGTGAACCGGTCCACATCCAGCACGACGTGGGTCGTGGTCCGGTCCAGCCCCGCCTCCGCCGCAAGCTCCACCAGGACATCCACTCGACCGATATCCAGGCCGCCCAGGAAGTAGCCGTCAAAGATCGCCCGGTGGATTGCGGCGAAGCAACCCTGCTCCCGGGCGTGGAAGCCCAGTTCGTGGGCCTTCCGGGTCCACGGGATCACAGGGGGAGGCTGGAGGACCAGTCCCATCCCCTCCGCCTCCCGGCTCATGGCCCCCAGATGGTCCAGCCACCCTGCATCTCCAGGGGGAACCACCGGCCGCTCCGGGGGAACCACCTCCAGGGGGCGAAGGGCAACCTCCACATCGGGCAACTCCCGGAGCATCCGGTCCACCAGGTACGACGCCGGATCGATGTAGTCGAACCAGAGGGTGGCGGTCGCCGGGAGTGGAGCGGGTTCGGTGGGTGAATCCATGTCCTGAATGTCGCCCGGAGCCCCGAAGAGAGGCAACCGATGGAGCCCGGAACTCCCCGGCGGCTTGCTCCTCCACCTGCGTCTTCCCGATATTCCGTTCCCCGCGAAACCTCTACCCTTCTCCGGGACGCCCCATGCGGTTCAGCGCCAACGTCGAGAAGCTCCAGCCCTCCGCCACCATTGCCGTCAGCACCCTGGCGAAGAAGCTCCGGAGCGAGGGGCGGGACATCCTGGACCTGAGTGCCGGGGAGCCGGATTTCGACACCCCGGACTTCATCGCGGAGGCGGGGATCCTGGGGATCCAGGAGGGGAAGACCCGGTACACCCCGGCCGGGGGGATGCCTGAGCTCCGCAAGGCCATCGCCGCCGAGGTGACCCGCCGCACCGGAACCCCGGTGGACTGGAACGGCGTGGTGGTATCCGCAGGGGCGAAACAGTCCCTCTTCAACGCCTGCTTCACCCTCTTCGGCCCCGGGGACCAAGTCCTCATCGCCTCCCCCTACTGGACCAGTTATCCGGAGATCGTGACGCTGGCCCGGGCGGAGTCGGTCTTTGTGGCGGGGCCCGAGGAGAACGACTTCCTCCTCCGGGTGGAGGACCTGGAGCGGGCCCGCACCCCCAGGACCCGGGGGCTGATCCTCTGCACTCCCTCGAACCCCACGGGGGCGGTGTATCGGGCCGACGAACTCCAGGCCATCGCCGAGTGGGCCCGGGACCACGACATCTGGCTCATCTCCGACGAGATCTACCGGCAGATCAACTTCTCGGACGATGGTTCCGGAGCCACCGGCCTCCACGACCTTCCAGCGGACTCGGTTGGGCCCCACGTGGTGATCGACGGTGCCTCGAAGAGCTTTGCCATGACCGGTTGGCGGATCGGCTTCTCCATCTCCAGCCCCGAGACGGCGAAGGCCTTCACCGCCCTCCAGAGCCACATCACGTCGAACCCTGCCACCCCCTCGCAGGTGGCGGCGCTGCGGGCCTATCTGGACCCTGAGCGGACGGCGGCGGCGGTGGCCGAGATGTGCACCGCCTTCCGTCGGCGGCGGGACCTGGTGGTGGAGATGATCCGGGAGCACCTCCCGGGCTTCCAGTACATCCAGCCCCGGGGCGCCTTCTACGTCTTCCTGAGGGTGGACTCGGCCTTCGGCGGGCGCATCATGGACTCCTCCGCCTTCTGCAGCCGTCTCCTGGAGGAGACCGGGGTGGCGCTGGTTCCCGGGGTTGCCTTCGGGGACGACCGCTACGTCCGGATGAGCTATGCCACCTCGGACGAGATCCTGGCGGAGTCCATCCGTCGGATGGCGGGGATGCTCGCCCCGGCGGGGTGATCAGGGGGTGGGCAGGGCGGCCAGCCGCCTGACCCTCTCCAGGGCGGACGCCTCGTAGCCTCCCCCGAAGAGGAGGACGTGCACCAGGAGGGGGTAGAGTTGGTAGAGGTCCCGCCGGAGCCCGGCATACCCGTCGTCCAGTGGGCGGAGGCGGGCGTAGGCCGCCAGGGTGCCCCGGGGGAAGCCGCCGAAGAGCTCCATCATGGCCAGATCCACCTCCCGGTGGCCCCGGTAGACCGCAGGATCCACCAGCGCCGGCTTCCCGGTCCGTGTGAAGAACACATTTCCGCTCCAGAGGTCCCCGTGGAGGAGGACCGGCTCCTCCCTCTCCACAGGGGCCAGCCACTCCTCCACTCCCTCCAGGACCCGATCCCACATCCTCCCCGCACCGGAGAAGGCTCCCCGGTCGCCGGCCCGGCGGAGAAGGGGCTCCAGACGGGCATCCCGCCAGAACTCCCCCCAGGTGGAGGAAGAGGGGTTGGCCTGCGGCAGCGTGGCGATGTGGTTGTCGCTCTGCCACCCCCACCCCCCCGGGGCAGGTCGATGCAGCAGGGCCAGCGCCCGCCCTGTCCGCTCTCCAGCATCGGCGGTGGGAGAGCCCGCCTCCAGCCACTCCAGCGCCAGCCATCCACCACCGGAGTCCTCCCCTCCCCCGGTCCCCATGACCCGCGGGATCCGGAATCCCCCCTCCTCGCCGACGGCCACCACCTCCCTCAGCGCCTCCAGCCCCTCCGCCTCCTCCATGAAGAGGGTGGAGGAGGCATCGGAGCTCCACTTCAGGAAGGCGGCTCCCCGATCGGTCTCCACCCTCAGCGCCCGGTGGATGCACCCCCCGCCCACGGGCGAGACCCCCCGGATCCGTGCAGGGGACCCGGGAGAGCCCAGGGCCTGTGCCACCCCTTCCGCCACCCCGGGGGGAAGTCCATGGTGCGCCGCCCCCCCCGCCGCCATCAGCCCCCCGTTCCTGTCGGGCCACCCGCCCTGCCGGCGCCCTTCAGCTCCTGCAGAAGCGCCCGGCAGGACCGCTCCACCATCCGGAAGACGTCGTCGAACCCCCCCGGTCCGCCGTAGTAGGGGTCCGGGACCTCCGCCCCGGCGCCTCCCTCCGGATCCCACTCCCGGAGGAGGGCCAGCCGGGCCGGGCCGCCGCTACGCTCCCTGAGCACCTCCAGGTTCCGGAGGTTCTCCAGGTCCATGGCAATGATGTGGGTGAAGCGGGAGAAGTCGTCGGACCGCACCTGCCGGGCCGATCCCCGGAGGTTCACCCCGTTGCGGCGCGCCACCTCCAGGGAGCGGGGATCCGGGGCCTCGCCGGCGTGCCAGGCCCCTGTCCCGGCGGAGTCCACCTCCACGTGGGCCTCCATCCCCTCCTCCGTCAGCAGGTGCAGCAACATCCCCTCGGCCAGGGGCGATCTGCAGATGTTCCCGAGGCAGACGAAGAGGACCGAGGGGGGGGCTGAGGAATCGCTCCCCTGTGGTGCCCCAGGGGAACCTGATACGTTTACAGGTCTGATCGGTGAGGACATGGAATCACGCAGGAAGGAGCGGTACGTGCAGGAAATGAAGAGTTTTGGAGAGCTCGGTCTCTCCCCCGAGAGGGTGGCCGCGGTGGAGGCACTGGGCTGGGAAGAACCTACCCCCATCCAGCAGCGGGCGATCCCCGCGGTACTCCAGGGTAAGGATGTGGTGGGCATTGCCCAGACGGGCACCGGGAAGACCGGTGCCTTCCTCCTCCCCACCATCGAGCGCCTGAAGGCCGGTGGCGGCCTCCAGGTGCTGGTGCTCTGTCCCACCCGGGAACTGGCACAGCAGGTCTCCGAAGATGCCGAGACCTTCGTGAAGGGGAGCACCATCCGGGTGGCAGCCATCTATGGCGGCGTCGGCTACGGTCCCCAGAACGATGCCCTGGCCCAGGGGTTCGAGATCATCGCCGCCACGCCGGGTCGGATGATCGACCATGTGGAGCGGGGGAACGCCAAGCTGGGTAACGTCTCGGCCCTCATCCTGGACGAGGCCGACCGGATGCTGGACATGGGGTTCCGGCCGCAGATCGAGGAGATCCTGCGCCGGATGCCCCGGGAGAGGCAGACCATGCTCTTCTCGGCCACCATGCCCCACGGCGTCCACGCCCTGGCGCTGCAGGTGACCCGGGATGCGGAATGGGTGGAGGCCACCCCGGAGGGGAGCACGGCAGTGGGAATCACCGAGCGGATCTACTCGGTGAAGCCGGACAAGAAGACCCCGCTGCTCCTGAGCCTCCTGGAGGAGCCTGAGTGGAACCAGGTCCTGGTCTTCGTGCGAACCAAGGCCGGGGCCGACGCCCTTCAGGTCCTGCTGGAGCGGGGCGGCATCAGTACCGACGCCATGCACTCCAACCGGCAGATGGCCCACCGGCAGCGGGCCCTGGACCGGTTCACCACCGGAGAGGTCAGGGTGCTGGTGGCCACCGACGTGGCGCAGCGGGGTCTGGACGTGGAGGGGATCTCCCACGTGGTGAACTACGACATCCCGCTGGATCCCGAGGACTACGTGCACCGTATCGGCCGGACCGGCCGGGCCGGCGCCGTGGGGACGGCGGTGACCTTCGTCACGGGGACGGAGTTGGGACACCTCCGCTCCATCGAGCACCGACTGGGTCGTCGCCTGGAGAGGATCCACCTCCGGGAATTCGACTACGCCGGGATGCCGCAGGAGAAGGCCCCGGTGGAGAAGCACGCACGGACGGACCGGAGGGTGGGGTCCCGGCTCACGGAGGAGCTGACCCCCGAGCAGTTGGCCCGGATCCTGGGCCACGAGTGACCGAACCGGCATCCCCCGGGGTGCCATATCCACCGCATCGCATCGCCAGGAGATCGACTTCATGCTGCTCCGCCGGTATGGAACCACCGTCCAGGGTGTGGAGATGAACTTCGACGCCCGGGCCCTCAGCGAAGTGGGGTTCCGGAGGGACAGGAGCTTCTCGCTTCCCTGGGAGGAGTTCGAGGAGGGCTATACCCGCACCGGCGGCCACGAAGTGACCGCCACCGCAGAGGGGTGGGTCCAGGACGAGGCCGAACAAGAACTGCTCCGGGTCCTGGCGGCGCAGATCGAGGCTCTACAGGCAGGGCTGGCGGAGGGAGAGGTCCTCCTGGTGGAGAGCGAGCAGGGGAGCGATTACCCCAAGACCCGGGACGAGAAGAAGAATGTCGTGGTGGAGGGGGTGAACAAGCTTTACTTCGAGTGGCGCGTGGAGCCTGCGCTTCGCCTGGGGGTCTTCCGGAAGAACTCGTGATGGCACGGGGGACATGGGAAGGGGCCGGGTCGCCTGTCTTGCCGGCGCTGGCCGGATGCCTCCTTCTCCTGTCGCTGGCGGCATGCACCTTCGAGCGGCGCGCCGACCCCGGCAACGGGGGCGGCCCCGCCCCCACCACCCAGGACTCGGTGATGGCGGTGGTCTCCTCCCTGGATGCCGCCCGGCAGGACGGGGATCTGGCGGCCGCCGCGGCCCTCTTCGACGGCGACGCCCTGATCTCCACCGGGCCCCTCCCCCCGGGGGCAGTCCCGGAGAGCGGTTGGCTCCCTCCCGGGGAGGCACTGGAACGGGAAACCCCCCTCGCAGGGATGGAGCTGGTGGAATCACAGGTGGAGTTCCCCGGGCCCGGGACCGCACTGGTTCTCAACCGCTATGTGGAGACGGGGGCCCCTGCGGGGGATCCAGGGGCCCTGGAGACCATCGTGATGGTGCGCCGGGACGGGGAGTGGCGGATCCGGCATCTGCACCGCTCCTTCCCCCCTCCAGCCGGGATACGCCCTTGATCACCCTCGCGGACATCCGGGCGGCCAGGGAGCGCATCCGGGGCGAGGTGGTCCTCACCCCCTGCACCCGCTCCCTGGCCTTCGATGATCTCGTCCCCTGCGAACTCCACTTCAAGTTCGAGAACCTCCAGCGCACCGGCTCGTTCAAGGACCGGGGGGCGCTGAACCGCCTCCGGCATCTGAACCGGGAGGAACGGGCCAGGGGGGTGGTGACGGCCAGTGCGGGGAACCACGCCCAGGCGGTGGCCTTCCATGCCGGTCGCCTGGGGATCCCCGCCACCATCGTCATGCCCGAGGCGTCCCCCCTCATCAAGGCCGCCAACACCCGTCGCTACGGGGCCAGGGTCATCCTCCACGGCGCTTCCTTTGCAGCCGCTCTGGAGGAGGCACTCCGGATCCGGGATGAGGAGGGTCAGATCCTCATCCACGCGTACGACGACGAGCAGGTGGTGGCGGGGCAGGGGACCATCGGCCTGGAGATCCTGGAGCAGGTCCCCGACGTGGACACCATCGTGGTGCCGGTGGGGGGAGGAGGGATCATCGGGGGGATCGCCACCGCGGTGAAGAGCCTGAAGCCCGGGGTGCGGATCATCGGAGTGGAGGCGGAGGCTGCCCCCTCCGCCCGACGCTCCCTGGACGCCGGGGAGATCGTTTCGGTGGAGAGTGCCCGGACCCTGGCAGACGGGATCGCCATCAAGCGAATCGGGGACGTGACCTTTCCCCTGATCCAGAGCTACGTGGACGACGTGGTGCTGGTGGGGGAGGAGGAGATCGCCCGGGCCATCCTCCTCTTCCTGGAGCGGGAGAAGACCGTGGCGGAGGGGGCCGGCGCCGTCCCTTTGGCCGCCCTGGTGGCGGGGAAGATCCCCCTCCGGGAGGGGGAGGTGGTGGTTCCGGTGGTGTGTGGCGGGAACATCGATGTGAACATGATCTCCCGGATCATCGACCGGGGGCTGGTGGAGGACGGGCGCCTCACCCGCCTGGTGGTGTGCGTCCCCGACCGCCCGGGCAACCTGGCCCGGCTCACCCAACTTGTGGCCAGGGCCGGGGCCAACGTGCTGGACATCGCCCATGCCCGGGCCTTTGCCGACATCTCCGTGGGAGACGTGGAGATCGCCCTCACCCTGGAGACCCGGGGGCGGGAGCATGTGGAGGAGCTGGTGGCGGAGATGCGGGAGACGGGGGTGAGCGTGGAGCTGGAGATGTAGCGACACCGGTGGACCCTCCGCCGATGATTCCGACCCCATCCGGACGAAGGCCCATGATGGCTCGCCTGCTCCTCATCGCACTCCTGGCACTCCCCTCCCTGGCCGGTGCCCAGACGGTCCTGGACGCTGCTCGGGCCAGCGCCACTGCCCCCCGACCGTCCTCCTTCAGCCAGGGGGTCCGCACCTTCATTGCCGTGGACGACCCGGTGGTGGCCATCACGGGGGTCATCCTGGTGGACGGCACCGGAGGGCCCATCCAGGAGGGGGTGACGGTGCTGGTGCAGGGGGACGACATCGCCGCGGTGGGAGCGGATGGGACGGTGGAGATCCCCGCAGGGGCCCGGCGCATCGACGGAGCGGGCCACACCCTCACCCCCGGGTGGGTCATGCTCCACGAGCACATGTTCTACCCCTCCGGCTCCGCCCGCTACAACACCAACGAGATCTCCTTCCCCCCGATGTACCTGGGAGGGGGGGCCACCACCATCCGCACGGGTGGCAGTCTGGACCCCTACACCGACCTGCGCCTCCGGGAGCAGATCAACGCCGGACAGGTGGCCGGGCCCCGGATGGATGTGACTGGACCGTACCTGGAGGGTCCCGGGGGCTTCATCCGGGCCTTCCCGCAGCTCCGCACCCCAGCTGAGGCCCGGGCCCACGTGAACTTCTGGGCGGATCAGGGCGTCACCTCCTTCAAGGCCTACAACCTCATCGATCGGGCCACACTGCAGGCGGCCATCGAGGCGGCCCACGCCCGGGGAATCAAGGTCACGGGGCACATCTGCTCCCTGACCCACCGGGAGGCGGCGGATATCGGGATCGACAACCTGGAGCACGACTTCCGGGTGGCCACCGACTGGGTGGAGGGGAAGCGCCCCGACGAGTGCCCCCCGGGACAGGCCAGGAGTCAGAGCCTCATCGACCTGGACCTGGAGAGCGACGCCTTCCTGGAGGTGGTGGACCATCTTGTCGCGGAGGGGGTGGCCCTCACCACAACCCCCACGGTGTTCGAGCGCTCCGCCACCGGACGGCCCCTCCCTCCGGCCGCCGCCCTGGCCGCCATCGAGCCGGGCCTCCGGGAGCGGGTGGAGCGCCGGTATACCGCCCTCCGGGACAACGTCAGCCCAGGGGCGCAGGAGTTGTTCCAGGACCTCCTCCGGGCCATCCTCATCTTCCATCGGCGGGGTGGACACCTGGTGGCGGGGATCGACCCCACCGGGGGCGGGGACGTGCTTCCAGGGCACGGGAACCAGCGGGTGATCCAGCTCCTGCTGGAAGGGGGCTTCCCGGTGGAGGAGGCCATCCAGGTGGTGACGCTGAACGGAGCCCGCTACCTGGAGGCCGCCGACATCATCGGATCCGTTGAGGCGGGGAAGCGGGCGGACCTGGTCCTGATGCAGGGGGACCTGCGGAGCGATCCCGAGACACTCCGCCGGCCGGTGCTGGTCTTCAAGGACGGGGTGGGGTTCGATGCTCCGGCTCTCCTGGCTTCCGTCCAGGGAAGCGTGGGGATCCGCTGACCATGATGGCCCTCTATCTCTTCGCCCTGGTCCTGGGTGGTGGCTTCCTCCTCCTCTCCGTGCTTGGTGGAGGGGACGCCGACATGGACCTGGATCTGGATGTGGAGGGGCTGGACGGTGCAGCATCGGCCGGGGCCGATGGGGACGCCGCCAGTCGCATCTTCTCCCTCCGGACGGCGGTCTACGCCCTCTTCGGGTTCGGAGCCACCGGCACCATCCTGGCGGCGCTGGGGATGGGAAGCCTCACCTCCCTCCCCTTCTCCCTCCTGGGGGGGCTCGGTGCGGCGCTGGTGGTCTCCCTGACCTTCCGGTTCCTGCGTCGCACCGACTCCGGGGCCCAGGCCAGGGACGGTTCGCTGGCCGGTCTCCCCGGGGTGGTCACCCTTCCCCTGGGGACCGGGAGCCCGGGGACGGTGGCCGTGGAGCGGGGGGGACGGCGCATCACCCTCCGTGCCCTCCCCCACCCTGCCTCGAAGGGTGAACCCCGGAGCTGGACCCGGGTTGTTGTGGTGGAGATGGCGCGGGGGGTGGCGCTGGTGTCCCCCCTGGAGCCCGACGAACTGGAAGCCCTGGGGTCCGGCGAGGATCCCCTCCCGGGGTGAAGGCCCCCGACCCGGCAGCCGTAGCACCTGGAGCAGGTTCTGCCGGGCCTCCGACCCTGAACAGGAGCACAGAACGTGGGAATCGAGACCCTGATCGGCGTGGGCGTCGTGGCCGGGGTGATCCTGGTGGCCGCCGTGGTGGCGGTGGCCACGGTGAAGGCCCTCATCGTCATCGTCCCCCCGAACCGTGCGGCCGTGATCACGGGACGTGCGCGGGTGGTGGAGGGGGGGCAGACGGTGGGATACCGCTCGGTGAGCGGGGGACGCACCATCCGGATCCCCATCATCGAGACGGTGCAGTGGGTCAGCCTGGAGACCTTCCCCATCGAGATCTCCGTGAAGAACGCCTTCTCGAAGGGGAACATCCCCCTGAACGTGGAGGCCATTGCCAACGTGAAGATCGCCTCCGAACCCCGGACCACCTTCAACAACGCCGTGGAACGGCTCCTGGGAAAGACCGAACAGGAGATCGAGTCCATGGCGAAGGACACCCTCATGGGGAATCTCCGGGGTGTGCTCGCCACCCTCACCCCCGAGGAGGTGAACGAGGACCGGCTGGGGTTCGCCAAGGCGCTGGCGGAGGATGCAGGGGAGGACCTGGCGGCGCTGGGATTCCACCTGGATGTGCTCAAGATCCAGAATGTCAGTGACGAGCGGGGCTACCTGGAGGCCATCGGTCGGAGGAAGGCGGCAGAGGCGGTGCGGGAGGCGGAGATCGCCGAGGCCAACGCCGAGGCCGACACCCGGGAGGCCCAGGCGGAGGCCCGGAGGCGTGCCGAGGTGCGGGAGGCGGAGACCGCGGTGAGTGTGGCCGAGGCGCAGAACGCCCTGAGGGTGCGGCAGGCCAAGCTGGACGAGGAGGGGGAGATCGCCGAACGGACCGCCCGGGTGAAGGCGGAGCAGGCTGAGGTGGAGGCGCAGCGCGAGTTGGAGCAGCGGCGGGTGAGCCGGGAGCAGGAGCGGCTGCGGGCGGATATCGTGGAGCCCGCCCTGGCCGCGCGGGAGGCCGCCAAGGCCGCCGCAGAGGCGGAGGCCGCCCCCATCCTGGAGCGGGGGAAGGCCCAGGTGGAGGTGCTCCGGAGGCTCTATGCCGAGGTGCAGCAGGGGGGGGACCATGCCTTCGCGGTCTTCATGGCGGAGAAGCTCCCGGAACTCCTCACCACAGCCGTGGACGCCGTGAAGGGGACAGAAATCGATCGGCTGGTGGTGCTGGATGGAGGAGACGGCAACGGCGTGTCCAACGCCGCCAACCAGCGGGTCCGGGGGGCGCTTGGGACCATCGAGGCCCTGGCTTCCTCCATGGGGCTGGACCTGGAGGAGGTGCTGAAGGCGGCGAACCGGAAGGCGCTTCAGTCGGCACCGTCGGAAAAGGTGCATGCGGTGGAGAAGGTGGCCCCCCTGGGCCGCGCCCCCCGGGGCGACTGAACACGGCTCCTGAAGGGGGCGGGGCTGGTCCAGGGACCCGCGCCGCTCGTCTCCATCCCACGAAACGACGTCGGGGGGAGGGCCGCAACCCGGCCCTCCCCCCGCCCCGACCCCTGGCCACCCGGCGAACTACTCCTGGCGATCCGCCGCCAGGATCCGGGCAATCTCCATCCGCACATCCCGGAGATGGATCCGGGTCATGTCGTCGGCGGCCCGCCCGATGGCCCGCTCCGCCAGCCGATCCAGGTCCTGCAACTCCGCCCGCATGACCCCCCGGACATCCGAGGCCCACGGCTGCGGCGCCGGGTTGTTGTTCCGGGTCAGCTCCGCCTCCGTGGGGTTCAGTCGGCTGTCCGCAGCGGCCAGGAAGGCCCGCTGCAGGTTCCGACGGTACACGTTCACCCCCACGCTCCCGTCATCCAGCTCACCCCAGACGCCGTCCCGCACATCCGACATGAGGTCCGCGATGGTGTAGGTATCGGCGGGGCGCGGAGCCAGCGCCTCGAACTCCACAAGGCGTGCCAGACGGGGCTGGCTCAGCAAGCTCCCCAGGACCCGGAACTGCTGGACCCTGAAGCGGTCCACCACCCCCTCGTTCTCGATCCGCCGGAGGAGGCCGTCGTCCAGGAACATCTCCGGAACCTGGAAGGCGGTCCGGTTCAGGTACTCCACGGCCTCCCGCTGGCGCTCCCGCTCCACCGGCTCGAAGCGGGGCCCACGGCCGTAGGTCTCCTGGGTATAGGCACCCCCCACCACCGCCGCCACGTGGCCCATGTACCGCCCCCACTGCCCCACCGCCTGACCGTAGAGCGTCTCCAGTTCGGCGTAGCTCTCCCCGGGGACCTCGGCGATCCGGGGAAGGAGGTCCACCACCCGCTCCAGGTTCCGCATTCCCAGGGTGGTGGATCGCACCGCGTCGGCATCCCCCACCGCCTCGGTCAGGTTGAACGGGTCGGCGGTGGCGTCCGCGGTGGAGAAGCGGAGCCAGGGGAACTCGTCCTGCACCCGGGCCCACTCATCCAGCGTGGTCAGCTCCTCGTCCGGGGTGCGGGCCGAGGGGATGGGGGTGTAGCCCCACTGCACTGAGAACACATCGTACGGACCCACCTGGGGAATCAGGAGGTGGGGGGGGATGCTGTCCTCCGGCTGGGCCACGTAGTTGAAGCGGGAATAGTCCATCAGGGTGGACACATGGCCATTCATCCGCTCCAGGAAGCCCCGATCCCGGATGGAGTCCACCGGATACATGGCGGAGGCCTTCATGTTGTGGGGGAGCCCGATGGCGTGGCCGATCTCATGGGTCACCACATACTCCACCAGCCTCCCCATGAGGGAATCCGGGAAGGGGATGGACCAGGCCCGCTCATCCAGGGGCGCCACCTGGGTGATGTACCAGTTCTTCTGTAGCTCCATGATGTTGTGGTACATGTTCACCTCCCCCTTCAGGATCTCTCCTGAACGGGGGTCCACCACCTGTCCACCCGTGGCGTTGGCCACTGTGGAGGGCCGCCAGTAGATGACGTGGTGCCGGGCATCGAAGAGGGAGAAGTCCGGGTCCTCCTCCGGGGTGGGGGCGATGCGCCCCTGGATGGCGTTCCGGAAGCCCGCCGCCTCGAAGGCCGGCTGCCACTTGTCCACCCCCTCCACGATCCACGGCTTGAGCCAGTCGGGGGTGGCGGGATCGATCCAGTAGATGATGGGCTCCACCGGGTCCGACACCGCCGCGCCGGGATCCTGCTTCTCCAGCCGGTGCCGGTGGATGAAGCGCACCTGCTGCGCCCGCTGCTCCGGCCGCGACATGTCGTAGGAACGGCTGGAATTGAACCCCACCCGCTCGTCGTGCCACCGTGGCATCATGGGGTCATCTGGGAGCTTCAGCATGCTGAAGTGGACCTTCACGGTCTGGGAGCGGGGAGCGGCCTGCCCCCCTCCCCCACCGGGCCCCCCGGGGCCCCCTCCGCCGGCGGGGCGGGCCTGGCCGGACTGGGTGACCTCCACATTCAAGTTCCGGGGGAACGACCAGGTCCGGTCGATCCAACTCCGCCCCCGATTGATCCCCTCCACCGGGTTCAACTCCGGGATGTTGGAGAGGAAGAGGTCGCTGACGTTGATCACGGCGGCGCTGTCGGGGGCATACGCCGCCACCGGGAAGGTGGCCAGCACCGCACCCCGCCGGAATCCCTCCACCTGCCGCCAGATCGCCGAGGTGGTGTCGGCCACCAGATCGTACTCCTTGGCCCGGAGGATCACCCGGTCCCCCTGCCGGTCCCACTGGACGATCTGCCGGGCACCGCCCCCGAAGAAGCCCCCCGGATTCTGGAGGGTGGACTCCACCGGCCGACCGATCAGGAGCATCTCCCGACCGATCTCCTCCCGGGGAATCTCGAAATAGAGGGAGTCCCCCATGCGGTGCACCCGGAACATCCCCTCCTGGGTTACCGCCCGGTTTGTGATCACATCGGTGTAGGGCCGGGGCCCGTTCCCCCTGGGGGCCGGGCGGGTGGCAGCGTCAGCTCCGCCCGGAGGTGTGGGGGTGGCGGCGGGAGCCAGGGAGCACCCGGCTACCGCCAGGGTGGTGGCCACCAGGATGCCAGCGGTTCGTATCGAACGGTTCATGCGGAAACCCCGGGACAGGGGGACAGGGGCATCCCCCGGCGGGGCGATGCTCTCACGGCGTTACAAGTATGCATGCGGAGTCGGTATCGCGCACAGGGGCGGGGATCGGACAGATGCCGCGGCACGGGCGGATCTGAAGAGGGTGGCGGCATTCCAACCATTCGGGTGACCGGGAGGGAAGGCCGTGCCGCACGGTGCCCCCCGGCTGCACCCGCCGCCCCGGCGCCTGCGGACCCGGAACTCCCTGCACCGGCAACCCCTTGAATCCTTCCCACGTCCCATCCGTAGGGACGGACACAGAGCAGGTGTGGAACCGGGTTCGACAGGGGTCGACCCGCCAGGGCGGAAGGGTGGAGGAGGGGTGGAGAGATGGGTGGGGTGGAGAAGGGGTTGGACGGGGGCCCCCCGGAACGGGTGGTGTGGAGGAGTGGAAGGGTCCGGTGGCGGTCCCCGGTTTCCCTCTCCTGTCCTGGACCGGAAGGACCGGAGGGATCGGGAGACCGGGAGGGGGGGCGGGGCCTGAAACCCCGCAACGAGGGATCCGTAGTGTGATGCAACAGGGAGGCTGACGCCCCCTGCCGACAACGAATCGACGACCATGCACGATAGATGGAGGAATATCATGAGGCTGATCCGACGCTCCAGCGGGCGCTTCACCCCGCGCAACGAGTTCTCCGTCACGACTCCCATGGCTCCGGAACTCCGGGCCCACAGGCGTCCCGGCTTCACCCTGACGGCTCGCGAGGACAAGCGGGAGAACCCGGCGAAGTAGCGTTCCGGGGGAGATCCGGAGGGGAAAGGGCGTGGCCCGGTGGAAGCATCCACCGGGCCACGCTTCGTTGTGGACCCCGCATCCCGGTCTGGAACCCGTCTCCGGCGGAAAGCCCGCCAGCGTGGCGGAGATGGTTGCCTCCCGCCGCCCCGGACCCCAACATGCATATCCTGCCCCACCCGGGTCAGGGCCCCTGAAGACAACTCCCAGTTGGACCAGCAGCGGAGAACAAGGTCAATGTCGACTACACCTGACACACGTCCCACAGCCCTGAGGGCGTCCTCCCCCATCCGGAGGACCTACGCCCTGGCGGCCTGCGTCATGGTTGCCGGATGGGCCGTTCCCGTTTCGGCCCAGGAAGGGTACCGGACGCCTCCCTCCGAGATCATGGAGATCCTGGACGCCCCCCGGACCCCGAATGTCAGCCTGAGCCCGGACCGGGAGTGGATGGTCCTGATCCACTCCAGGAACATGCCGACACTGACCGATCTCTCGGAGCCCATGCTGGGGCTGGCGGGCCGCCGTATCAATCCCCGGGTCCACGGTGCCTTCTCTCCGACGCTCATCGAGCGCTTCGTGGTCCGGGGGGTGGAGTCGGGGAACGAGCGTGAGGTGGCCCTTCCCGCCGGCGGCGGCTGGAGCAGCCCCTCCTTCGCACCCGACGGCTCCCGCTTCTTCTTCACCCGCACCACCGATGCGGGGATCGAGGGGTGGATCGCGGATCCGGCCACCGGGGAGGCCCGGGTCCTGGTCCCCGCCAAGCTCAACGGCGCCAGGGGGAACCCCTGCTCCTGGATGACGGATTCGCAGCACCTGGTCTGCCACCGGGTTCCGGCAGACATGGGCGCGGTGCCGGAGGCGCCCCGCATTCCTGCGGGACCATCCATCCAGGAGACCTCCGGGGAGACCGGGATCATCCGGACCTTCCAGGACCTCCTCTCCACGCCCCACGACGAGCGGCTCTACGAGTACTTCATGACCTCGCAGCCGGTGATCGTGAACGTGGCCACCGGGGCGCAGGAGCCTATTGGACCCGCGGCCATCTACGCCACAGTGGAGCCCTCCCCTTCGGGTGAATACTTCCTCACCACCCGCCGGGTTCAGCCCTGGTCATACCTCCTCACCGAAGGCTCCTTCCCCCAGGAGTCCGAGGTCCGGGACCGGAGCGGGAACGTGGTGCGGCAACTGGCCTCCCACCCGCTGGCGGACAACCTCCCTGCGGGAGGCGTGCTCCCGGGCCCCCGGAGCTACGACTGGCTCACGGGTGAGCCCTCCACCCTCATGTGGGTGGAGGCACTGGATGGCGGAGACCCCCGGACCACCGCCCAGCACCGTGACCGTGTGATGACCCTGGCCGGCCCCTTCAACGGTGAGGGCTCGGAGCTGATCCGCACCGAGTTCCGATTCGGAGGGCTCTCCGTGGGAGAGGGGGGCTGGGCCCTCCTGGGGGAGGTGGACCGCCCCACCCGCACCGTGCGGACCTGGCGGATCGACCTGGAGACCCCCGGTGGGGATCCGGAGCTCCTCTGGGAGCGGAACTCCGAGGACCGCTACGGCGACCCGGGCACCCCGGTGATGACCCGGAACGAGAACGGGGAGTTCGTCATCGCCCAGGATGGGGACTGGATGTTCATGTCCGGTCAGGGGGCCTCCCCCGAGGGAGATCGCCCCTTCCTGGCGCGGCAGCACATCGAGCGGGGCACCCGGGAGATCCTCTTCCAGTCCCCGGCGGACGCCTATGAGACCATGGTGGCCATGCTGGACGACCGGGGACAGCGAATCCTCACCCGGCACGAGACGGTGGACACTCCACCGAACTACTGGGTCCGGGAACTCCGCCGGGACCGGCGGACCGCCGTGACCGACTTCCCCGATCCGGCCCCCCAGTTCGCCGGCATCCAGAAGGAGTTCGTCACGTACGAGAGGGAGGACGGGGTGCAGCTCTCCGCCACCCTCTACCTCCCGGCGGACTACCGTGAGGGGGAGCGGCGCCCGGCGGTGGTCTGGGCCTACCCCCGGGAGTTCTCCAACCCGGAGGTGGCGGGACAGATCAGCGGATCCCCCAACCGGTTCACCCGCCCCACTGGCTCGTCGCACCTCTTCTACCTGACCCAGGGGTACGTGGTCTTCGATGGCGCCACGATTCCCATCGTGGGAGGGGACCAGGCCAACGACACCTACGTCGAGCAGTTGGTGGCGTCGGCAAAGGCGGCGGTGGACAAGTTGGACGAACTGGGCGTTGCGGATCGCAACCGGATCGGCGTGGGGGGGCACTCCTACGGCGCCTTCATGACCGCGAACCTGCTGGCCCACTCGGATCTCTTCCGGGCGGGGGTGGCGCGGAGCGGCGCGTACAACCGGACCCTCACCCCCTTCGGCTTCCAGAACGAGAGGAGGACCTTCTGGGAGGCCGAGGATGTCTACGCTGCCATGTCTCCCTTCTACCACGCCGACAAGGTGGACGAGCCCGTCCTCTTCATCCACGGGATGAACGACAACAACTCAGGGACCTTCCCCATCCAGTCGGAGCGGATGTACCACGCCGTGAAGGGGCTGGGGGGAACCGCCCGGCTGGTGATGCTCCCCTTCGAGAGCCACGGGTACATCGCCCGGGAGTCGATCTTCCATGCACTGACGGAGATGGTGGAGTGGATGGACCGTCACGTGAAGAACGCGGCGCCCAGGCCGGTCACCGAGGACCGGTGACCTTCAGGGCCCACCGGGGCATCTCGCCCGGTGGACCCTGAAGCGGGGATGTCTGCAGAAGGGGGTGGGGCCCGGGCGGGCCCCACCCCCTTCTCCCTCCTCACCCCCGTCGTAGCACCCTTCCCCGGGCCAGGGCGACGGCCCGGGCCACCGTGGCGAAGTGGATGTCCACTGTATCCTCCACGGTGCGGCCGTACCCTCCCGCCATGACCACCACCACCGGAATCCCGGCCCGGGAGCACCGGTCCAGGACCGCCGCATCCCGTCGGGAGAGGCCTTCCTTGGTCACCGAAAGCCGCCCCAGGCGGTCTCCCTCGAAGGGATCCGCCCCGGCCACGTAGTAGACCAACTCCGGCTGGAAGGCCAGCGACATCTCCACCACCTGCTCCACCGCCTCCAGGTATCCCATATCCCCGGTTCCGTCCGGGAGCTCCACGTCCAGGTCGCCGGGCTCCTTCCGAAAGGGATAGTTCCGCTCTCCATGGACGGAGGCGGTGAACACCGTGGGGTCGTCCCGGAAGATGGCCGCCGTGCCATTCCCCTGGTGGACGTCCAGGTCCACCACGGCGGCCCGGGCCATCCGCCCCTCCGCCTGCATGGCGCGGATGGAGACCGCCACATCGTTGAATACGCAGAACCCCTCGCCCCGGTCGGGGAAGGCGTGATGGGTCCCCCCGGCCAGATTCACCCCCACTCCCGTCTCCAGCGCCGCCCGCCCCGCCTGCACCGTTCCCCCCACCGACCGCCGGGAGCGCTCCACCAACTGCGGAGACCAGGGAAAGCCGATGCGCCGCACCTCGGCGGGGTCCAGGGTGCCCCGGACGACCCGCCCCCCCCCCCCCGGATCGTGCACCCGCTCCAGCTCCAGGTCCGTGGCGGCATCCGGCACCCTCAGCCCCTCCTCCGCTCCCAACCCTGCGGCATCCACCCTCTCCCTCAGAAGCCGATACTTCTCCATGGGGAACCGGTGCCCCGGAGGAAGGGGAAGCACGAACTGGTCGCAGTAGAAGATCAAGGCATCGTCGGGGTGGGGGCGGCGGCACGGGGCTCCACCGTAACGAGGCGGAGCCGTTTCGTCAGCAGGGGGATCCCATGGGGAAACCGGGGGTCTCAAGCGACCTATGTCTACCCCTCATCGTTCCAGCCTCCCCGGGTTCCTCCCGCTGCTGGCCAGCATCCTTCTCCTCTTCATGCCGAACCAGGGCGCGGGCCAGGCCCAGGCGCAGTTGGAAGGGGTGGTGAGGGAACGGGGAGGAGAGGTGATCGTCTCTGCCTCCGTGGCCCTCTACCAGATCGGGTCGGAGGTCCCCTTCCGGGGAACCCTCACCGACGCCCAGGGAGCCTACACCCTCTCCTCCCTCCCGGCGGGGTCGTACGAGATCCGAGTCACCCGGCTCGGGTACCTTCCCAGCGTCCGGACCCTGGAGCTCACCCCCGGCACCCGCCGTCTGGATGTCCTCCTGGACCCCTCGGCCGTGGAGGTCCAGGGGGTTTCGGTGGAGGCAGAGCGGAGCCGGGAGCGCCAGCGCTTCCAGGAGAGCGCCGGGGTCACCGTCCAGGAACTGTCCGGGGCGCAGTTGAGGCGCATCCCCGGGGTGGCGGAGATGGATCCCCTCCGGGCCATGGCGGTCCTCCCGGGGGTGGTCTCCACCTCCGATTTCGCCTCCTCCTTCAATGTCCGGGGGGGCTCGGCGGACCAGAACCTGATCCTCCTGGATGGGATCCCCATCTACAATCCCTTCCACCTGGGTGGGTTCTTCTCCGTGTTCAACGGGGACATGGTGGAGCGGGCCGAACTCCAGACCGGTGGGTTCCCTGCCGACCAGGGGGGGCGGGTGTCGTCGGTACTCTCGGTGGAGACGGACCCCGGGACCGGCGAGTTCCAGGTGGACGCCGGGGTGTCGCTCCTGGCCACCCGTATTGCCGTGGGGGGGGGTGCCCCGCAGGGACTGGAGGACGCCCTGGGGCTTGAGTCGGTGCGGTGGAGGGGCTCCGCCCGGAGGTCGTACCTGGACGTGGTGCTGGCGCCGGTCTTCGACCTCCCCTACGCCCTTTCGGATTACCAGGGGATCGTGGAGATGTGGTTGGGGGGAGGGAGCCGGATCCAATTGACCGGATACACCGGTTCCGACGTCCTCAACCTGACGAACTTCGACCCGGAGGACTTTCCACTCCGGATCCGCTGGGACTGGGGGAACGACCTGGCAGGGATCCGCTACACCCAGGCCCGGGCCGGGGGGGGAAGCCTGGACCTCCGGGCGGGATACACCCGGTTCGACACCGGCCTCCGCTTCCCGGACTTCGACGACACCAACTTCCGTAGCCGGATCGACCAGATCACCCTCCGGGCCGATCTGGACACCCGCCCCTGGTCGGGGTGGACCGTGGCGCTGGGAGCGGCGGCGGATGAACTCTCCTACGACAACCTGCTGGCCAGCGGAGGCACCGAGTTCGGTGGGGGGGTGGGCAGCGGTTGGCTCTGGGGCGGGTATCTCCAGAGTTCGTGGAGCCCGGGGCCCTGGCTGGTGGAGGTGGGGGGGCGCCTGGACGGATGGGCCCCCCGGGGAGAGGACCCGGTCCTGGTCCCGGCACCCCGTGTGGCGATGAAGCGCTTCTTCGGAAGTGAACGGGACTGGGCGGCCAAGCTCGCCGTCGGCCGATACTCCCAGTTCCTCCACTCCATCCGGGACGAGGAGCTTCCCCTGGGGCTGGATATCTGGGTGCTGTCCGGTGAGCGGGTCCCCCACGCGGTATCGGACCAGGTGCAGGGGGGCATCGAGGGGTTCTTCGCCGACGACTGGTCCGTCACCCTGGAGGGGTATCACCGCTGGTTCGACGGAATGGTGGCCACGAACCCCGCCGACGATCCCAATGACCCGCTTGATGACCTCCTCCGGGGCACCGGGCGCTCGTACGGCGCCGATCTCCTCCTCCGGAGGAACGGGGAGGGGGTCACCGGGTGGCTCAGCCTCTCCTGGTTGAAGGCCACCCGGACCTTCGAGGATCCCTTCGCCGGGGTTGTCCCCCCCCCGGTCCTGACCTACTCCCCCATCTTCGACCGCCGCATCGACCTGGACCTGGTGCTACAGGTGCCACTCCCCTGGGGAGTGGAGGGTGGAGCCCGCTTCACCTATGGGACGGGGCTGCCCCACACGCGGCCCCGGAGTGCCTTCAACCTGTATGGGCCCCGCTTCTCCTCCCAGGGACGGCTCACCTGGCAGGGGGAGGAACAGTCCACCCAGGAGGACGAGGATCTCCCGGTGGGGATCGTGCTGGGGCCCCGCAACGGCGAGCGATATCCCGCGTACCACCGGCTGGATGTGAGCTTCCGCAAGGACTTCAACCCATCCTGGGGGCGGTTCACCCCCTACCTGGACATCGTGAACGTGTACAACCAGCGCAACGTGCTGTTCTACTTCTACCAGTACGAGCAGCCCCCCTACACCCGCTCCGGCATCTCCATGTTTCCCGTCCTCCCCACCTTCGGCTTCGAGGTCTCCTTCTGAGCGGGTGGCGGATGGGGACGATCCGGGGCCGGTCCCGATGGAGGGCCCTCCCTGCACTCCTGGTGATCCTGCTGGCCGGCTGCGAGTTGCAGGAGATCGTGGTCTCCACACCGGAGGACCTGGTGGTGGCGGAGATCTACCTGCAGGCCGGGAGCTTCGGATCCCGGGGGTTGGCCTACCTGCACCGGACCAGCAACTCCGGGACCTCCCAGGTCCCGGATGCCACCGTGACCCTCATCGGTCCCAACGGCAGCCGGTATTCCTTTTCCCCCTTCCGGCTGGATGGCTGCTTCCTGGGCACCCTTCCCTCCCGGCTGGAGGGTAGCTGCTACCTCCTGGACCCCGAGGGGCGGAGGGCGGTGCGCCCCGGCGTCGCCTTCGATGTGGAGGTGGAGCTGGTCGACGGGGGTCGCCTGGTGGGGCGGACCACCGTCCCTTCCAACTTCCGTGTGACCCGTCCCCGCTCCGACGAGGGTCCCGTCTGCATCCTCCCGCCGGAGACCCGCCTGGAAGTGCAGTGGACCCCCTCGGACGGGGCGTGGGCCTACATCGCGGAGACCGAGATCTTCGACCTCCCCGCTCTCCTGGCTCCTGTGGGGATCGACGTGACGGAGGACCCGCTGGTGCTGCTGGGGCTCTCCATTTCCCGGGAGGACACCACCATCGTCTTTCCCGGCGAGTTCGGGGTGTTCGATCGGGGGGATCTGGACCGGGACCTCCTGAACCTCCTCCAGGGGGGGCTCCCCGCCGGGGCGTCCGCCTCCATCGTCATCACCGCCGGGGACCGGAACTATGTGAACTGGGTCCGGGGGGGAGGCTTCAATCCCTCGGGTCAGGTGCGGCTTCCCAGCCTGTCCGGCACCGGTGGCACCGGCGTCTTCGGCTCCCAGGTGGTCCGGCGCTTCCTCCTGGAGGTGGTGGACGACCCGCCATCGGGATCCCCCCTCTGCTCCGGCACCCTCCCGGACCGGGCGGTTCCATGACCGTCCGGGCGGTGATCATGCCGGGGCCCGGGCTCCCGCTGGAACTGCACAACCTCCCGGATCCCGTCCTGACTCCGGGGGAGGTGCTCCTCGAGACCATCGCCAGCGAGGTCTGTGGCACCGACGTCCACCTCCACCACGGTCGCCTGGCAGGCGTCCCCTACCCCATCATCCCCGGGCATGTGAGTGTGGGTCGGGTGGCGGAATCCCGGGGTGTGCACCGGGACTCCCTGGGGGAACCGCTGGCCCCTGGGGATGTGGTGACCTTCCTGGATGTCCACGGGGTGTGCGGCGCCTGCTACCACTGCCTCATCGCCGGGCAGCCGAACCGATGCCCGTCCCGCCGGGTCTACGGCATCACCTTCTCGGCCGAGGAGGGGCTGCTGGGGGGATGGGCCGAGGCCATCCACCTGAAGGCCGGGGTGCGGATCCTGAAGCTCCCGGAGGGGCTCCTTCCGGACACCGTCATCGGCGGGGGGTGCGGGCTCTTCACCGGCTTCGCCGCAGTGGAACGGAGCACCCTGGCCATGGGGGACACGGTGCTGGTGCAGGGGGCGGGGCCGGTGGGGCTCTCCGCCGCCGCCTTCGCCCACCTCCGTGGCGCCGGACTGGTCATCGTGGTTGGAGCGCCTCCCTCCCGGCTGGAGCTGGCCCACGCCCTGGGCGCCGACGTCACCCTGGACCTGGCCGCCGTGGACCCGGAGGATCGCAGGAAGCAGGTGATGTCCCTCACGGGGGGGCGTGGGGTGGACGTGGTCCTGGAGTGCAGCGGAAACCCGGCGGCCCTCCCCGAAGGGCTGGATCTCCTCCGGGACGGGGGGACCTGCGTGGTGGCGGGTCACTACACCGACGCCGGCCCCGTCCCCCTGAACCCCCACACCCACTTCAACCGGAAGCACGTGGATCTGAGGGGGCAGTGGGGGACGGACCTCCGCCATCTGGTGGGAGCGCTGAAGGTCCTGGACCGGCACCGGGACCGGCTCCCCTTCCAGCGGGTCATCGGGAAGCGCTACCCCCTGGAGGAAGCGGGGGAGGCACTGAAGGAGGTGGAGGCACTCAGCGTCACCAAGGCGGTGATCGCCCCGGTCTGAACCCTCAGCTCGTCAGGTTCCGACCGTCCAGCACGTCGCGGACCTTCCGGCTGATGGAGGAGGGATTGAAGGGCTTCTGGAGGAATCCCTGCCCAACCTCAAGGGCTCCGTGGTGCATCACCGCATCGTCCGTGTACCCCGACATGAAGAGCACCTTCAGCGAAGGGCGGTCTTCCAGGAGGGTCGCCGCCAGCTCCCTCCCCCCCATCCGGGGCATCACCACATCCGTGAGGAGGAGGTCGATGGACTCCCCCCGATCCCGGGCCACGTGGATCGCCTCGCCGGCATCCCGGGCCTCGATGACGGTGTAGCCCAGCCCCACCAGGATCCGACGGGCCAGGGTCCGCACCATCTCCTGGTCCTCCACCAGGAGGATCGTCTCGGTCCCCTGCTCCCGCCCCTCTTCCTCGTGGGGGAACTCGTCCTCCTCAACCAGCCCGTCCACCCGGGGGAAGTAGAGCCGGATGGCGGTTCCGAACCCCTCCTCGCTCTCCACTTCGATGTAGCCGCTGGACTGCTTCACGATCCCGTAGACCATGGCCAGCCCCAGACCGGTTCCCTTCCCGGGGCCCTTGGTGGTGAAGAAGGGCTCGAAGATCTTCCCCAGGGTATCCTCTGACATCCCCTCACCGGTGTCCCGGACCTCCAGGAGGACATGATCCCCGGGGTGGGCCCCCACATTCCGCTCCACGAAGTCCAGGTCCAGCTTCACGTTGGCGGTGCGGATCAGGAGTTCCCCGCCCCGGAGCATCGCATCCCGGGCGTTCACCACCAGGTTCAGGAGGACCTGCTCCAACTGTCCCGGATCCCCCCTCATCGCCCAGATGGATTCGCCGGGGAGGAAGACCAGCTCGACATCCTCCCCGATGACCCGCCGCATCATGGACTCCATGCGGGACACAACGGAGTTGAGGTCCAGGTTGCGGAGCTCGAAGACCTGGCGCCGGCTGAAGGCCAGGAGCTGCCGGGTCAGGGAGGCCGCCCGGGCGGAGGCGGACTTGATCTCCTGCAGGTCCTCCCGGGACGGGTCATCCGAAGGCATGATGGCCAGGAGCAGGTCCGCATGCCCCGAGATCACCGTGATGAGGTTGTTGAAGTCGTGGGCGATCCCCCCGGCCAGCCGCCCCACCGACTCGATCCGCTGCGACACCCTGAGCTGGTCCTCCAGCTTCTTCCGGGAGGTGACGTCCCGGACCACGCCCTGGATCCGGCCGTCGTTCAACCGCTGGGCACTGAGTTCCACCGGTACCTCGCTGCCCTCCTTCCGGAGGATCGTGGTCTCGTGGAGGACCGTGCGCCCCTCCCGGAGGAGGAGGGCCAGACGCTCCTGGGTCTGGCGGGCCATGGCCTCGCTGGTGAGGTCGTGGAGGGTGAGCCCCACCAACTCCGTCCGGGTGTATCCCGTGAGCTCCTCGGCGGCGGCATTCACCTCCAGCAGACGTCCGGAGGGATCGGCCAGGAAGAAGGCGTCGGAGGCCCGATCCACCAGGAAGTGGTAGCGGCGGGCGGCCATGTCCGCCGACACACCCTCGGAATCCAGCAGGATGGTGGCACCCCGTCCTTCCGGGAGGTCCACGGCGGCAATGCTCATACGGACGGTGGAACCGTCCGGTGCCGGAAGGAGGACGTCGGTGTGGCGGGTCTCTCCCCGGAGGACCGCGCCCAGGGCCCGACCCAACGTCCCCGGCCCCCCCTCTCCGGGGCTGGCCAGGACCTCTCCCTCGGGGACCCTGCGCCAACTCTCCCCGGCCTTGGCTCCCTCCACCCAGGCCAGGTTCGTGGCGATGACCCGGCCGGTGCCGTCCACCACCACCGCCGGAACGGGGAACTGGCGGAACACGGCCCCCGGGTCAGTGAGCACCCGCGGCCTCCAGAACGGAGCGGACCTTGGTGACGAGCATGTCCACCGCCACCCGGTTCTCCCCGCCCTCGGGGACGATGAGGTCAGCGTAGCGCTTGCTGGGCTCCACGAAGTCCAGATGCATGGGACGCACGGTCTCGCAATATTGGGTCACGACGGATTCCATGCTCCTTCCCCGATCCTGCAGGTCCCGGATGAGGCGGCGGATGAACCGGAGGTCAGAGTCAGTATCGACATAGATCCGGATATCCATCAGTTCCCGGAGATCCGGCTCCGCCAGGACCAGGATTCCCTCCACCAGGATCACCTCCGCCGGCTCCACACGGACGGTGCGGGGAACCCTCCGGTGCGTGGTGAAGTCGTACACCGGGACATCGACACCCCGCCCCTCCTTCAGCTCCCGCAGGTGGCGCACCAGCAGGGGGGTCTCCAACGACTCCGGGTGGTCGAAGTTCACCGCCGCCCGCTCCCCGGCAGCGAGGTGATCGAAATTCCGGTAGTAGCTGTCGTGGTTCAGGAGCGCCACCCGCTCCGGCTCCACTCCCCTCACAAGTGAGGCCACCACGGT
>Ga0076930_100498_pt1 | contig 36412 bp, 34 predicted proteins | sample HotLakConsoUCCRE_FD_71149 | JGI IMG/M metagenome (GOLD analysis project Ga0076930, IMG submission 71149) | Hypersaline microbial mat communities from Hot Lake, Washington, USA - Hot Lake Consortium UCC-RE (version 3) (version 3) ...
GGTAGCGGCGGAGCCGGTCATGGTCGATCCGGCGCTCGAAATCGACCGAGGTGTGTCCCCATGCCGGCAAACGGTTTTCCCACCGCCAGTTCGGTTCCAGATCCTGAGGGGTCAGTACGTTGGGCTTCAGGGCGAGGTTCATGAATTTTCTCCTGTGATTAGCCGGACCTGGGCAAGTTGCCGGTCGGCCGTTTCATTCGATTTCTTGAAGTCACGGGCCGCAATGTTCCTCGTCCTCGCCATCGTTTCAGACCTCTCGCGTCCGTAGCTGTTCGGCCATCCAATCGGCCGATTGCGGGCGGTATTTGTAGGGGCGATTGTTAACGACATGGGTGCCGTCCTCGACCATGTTCAGAACCGCAGGGCCCGATACTGCCCCGGCAAGTCGGGAGGCGTGGTCGGGTGGCAGAACGCGGTCGAGCTTGCCGCCGACGACGTAGATCGGGCAGGTGATCCGGGCGGCGGCATCGACAAGCGTCATACGCGCGGCGACCGCGCGCGCATCTTCTTCGGTCTCCGAGAAACTGCGCGCGGTGAAGGCGGCGCGTGTCAGCGGCGGGGCCCGGTCGAAGGCTTCCGCGAAATCGAAGGGCCCGGTAAGCGACACACAGGCTCTGATCCGGGTCTCGTAAGCCGCAGCGCGGGGCGCGGAATATCCGCCGAGACTGACGCCCCAGATGCCGACCCGATCGGCGTCGATGTCGTCACGGGTTTCGATCCAGTCCAGAACGGCGGCAACGGGGCGTTCGTACTCCGGACAGATCGGCAGATCATATTCGGCCTCTCCCTGACCGGGGCCGTCGAAAGCGAGCGTCGCCATGCCGCGATCGAGGAAGACCTTCTCGTTCGTATCCATTTCCTCTTTCGCACTGTCGAGGCCCATTACCATCACCACCACCGGCGGACAGGCAATGCCGTGCGGGCGACGCAGGTTGCCCGCAAGCAGATGATCACCATAGGGGATTGAAACCCTTTCGCCGGGAGGGTCGAGATGGGGCAGGGCGGCGTTTCGGGCCGCGATGGCACGGTCGTGGGCCGCTTTCATCTGCGCCCGGTCATGAACGAAGAGGAACTTCCCGAAATGGTGGCAGACACCGGCAGTGGTCCAGTGTGCCGCCGAACTGAGCATGTGGCCTGTCGCGGCGGCCTCTCGGGCGAGGCCTTCATGAACCGCGCCGCGGGCGACCCAGGCCGAGCACCATTCATCCCAGGTCCGGATCGATCCGGTGACGTCCTGAAAATCTGCGAGAGGCACACCGTTCGCAACGAACCTGTGTGACCAGTGCGCCGCCGCCGAGGCAACGCGCGGGTCGATCGTATCGGAGACTTCTGCTGTCATCTGGGCCTCTGGAGCAGGGGGCCGGTCAGGTCGTGGCTGTTACGGAAACATCGGCACTCGTGGTTCGTCGCGGCGAGCGGCGGGTATCCTCTAGGTATTCAAGGATCACCGCGCTATCGATCACCACCGATCCGTCGTCGATGATACTCGGCACTACGCCGTTCGGGTTGATTGCAAGGTATTCGGGTTTGAGCTGATCGCCGGAGAACAGGTCGAGCTTGCGTTCCGTGAAATCGAGACACTTGGCGTGCAACGCAGACCGCACGCGCTGTGAGCAGGTCGATTGCGGGGCGTTGTAAAGAACCAGGTTCATGGATCAGTCCGTGGGGTTATGGGGCAGACTGCGTTGACTGGCCGGCGTACCGGCCAGCCCAGTCGGAAAGAACAACGACGTCAGCACCATGACCAAACCGGTTGGCAGTGCAGAATTCCGGAGCGACGCTATTCGGCCGCTTCGGGGACCTCCAAACCCGTGGGGTAGGGGCTCTCCTCGCTCTTCAGCTTGATGCCCGATTGCGCTGCCGCGGTTTCGAGCAGCATCGCGAAATCCTTCGCGAGGTAGCCCTCGGGATCGTCGGTCTGGTATGCGAGGCCGATATGGGCTTGCAGCGCCTCGCGCGTGGCCGCAGTGACCGGCATCGGCACTTCGAGGCTGCGACCGGCGCCAAGGCCCAGATCCATGTCCTTGCGCAGAAGCTGTGGAGTGAAGGTCGTGGTCCAGTCGAGGTTCACCAGGGCGTTGGTCTTGTAGCGTGTGAAGATCGAGCCCATCACGGAGTTGTTGATGAAGTCGAGGAAGGCCACCCTGGGTATTCCGGCCTTCTCGGCCAGAACGGTGATCTCGACGAGGTTCTGTATCACCACGCCCAGCATCACGTTGTGAGCGATCTTGCAGAACCGTGCCAATTCGCCCTCGCCTACGTAGGCCACGCCCATGGGGGCAACCGTCGCGATGATGTCCTTGACCTTGTTGAAAGTGGCTTCCGGACCGGAGACAACCGCGGACAGCTTGCCGGATTTCACGCATTTGCCATTACCCGACACTGGGGAGCAAAGGAACTCGGCCCCGCGCGTCGTCACGCGTTCGCGAAGGGAGGCGGATTCCTCGGTCGAAATCGAGGACCAGTCAATCATGATGCCCGGCGTCTCTTCTCCCGAAAGCAAGCCGTTCTCACCGAAGTAGACCTGCTCGACGTCGCGCCCCGTCGATACCATCGTGCAGAAGACATCGACACCGGCTAGGTCTGCAGGGCTGTCGACCAGAGTCGCGCCCTTCCCAGCGAGGGGCTCTGCCTTGGATCGTGTCCGGTTCCATACTCTGACATCGTACCCGGCCTTCACGAGGCGCTCGGCCATCGGATAGCCCATACGGCCCATGCCGACCCATCCAATTACAAGTCCTGCCATTGATCTTTCTCCAGTCTCACTTCTTCCAACGGATTGCCGGCGTCGTCTGATGCTCGATGCGGTGCCGGGCGGGACTGATCGGTATGGGCTCGCGGTCGCGACAAAGCCTCACTTCCGAACGCCAATGCCATCGTGGAGCGGTCCATTACAAACCATTATCGGCCACCGTCTGCAAACGATTGCGTAGACGGTAGGCGGGGCATCGGCTACCGTCAAGGGCGATTTGTGACTCGGTCGGGAGTGAGGGGCGGCCCAGATGATGTCGGAGGTGCCGTCCTGGAAACGGAAATCTGCCGCGGATCAGGCACCGCCAATGAAAGGCACGTCCTTGAAGCTCTTCACCACCTCGAGGGTTGTACGCCGGTTTCGGGACAGGCTTCGTGCGGAGTCCCGCTGGCTCAGATCAAACTGACGTGCGCAATCAAGGAAGGAGAAGGCATTGGACACGATCGACCCCCTTGTGCTGCTGACAATCGTTGTCGCTCTCGGCGTCGGCGGCTTCTTCAAGGGTGCGACCGGTGCCGGGGCCCCCTTGGTGGCCGTTACGATCATCGCGGCATTCTACGACGTCACGATGGGGATTCTGGTGATGGTCGTTCCGAACATCGTCATGAATGCCCGGCAGGTCTGGAGCTACTATTCCGATATACAGCCAGCCCGGATGGCCATCCTGTTGTCCCTAGGGGCGATTCCCGGAATGATCATCGGGACCGCTCTTCTTGCAAGTGCGCGTCAGGACGTTCTGCAATTGAGTCTGGGGCTGTTCATCGTCTGCTATCTTGCTTTGCGGATTGTCGATCCGCAGTTTTCGATCTCGGCGCGAACCGCGGACAGACTCGGGCTTCCGACGGGCGTTCTCGGCGGGATCATGCAGGGTGTCGTCGGAACGTCAGCACCCCTCGCCCTGCTGTTCCTCAACGTCCAGCGGCTTGGGCGACCGATGTTCATCGGCACGATTTCGTCGTTCTTTCTGGCCAATTCGATCGTTCAGGCGCCCGCCCTCTGGTGGAAGGGTCTGCTGACCCTGCAATGGATTGCCATCAGTGCGCTTGCCGTTATCCCCGTCTGGATTTGTCTGTCTCTGGGCAGCCGCGCAGCAAGGAAGCTATCGCCCGTAGCTTTCGACAGGCTGATTCTCGCTTTGCTCGCCGTGCTTGCGGTTCGCTTGATCTGGCGTGGGTTGACTTGACGCAATCGTCTCGGAAACCATGGCGGAAGAGCCTGCCGTCGTAGCTCACGCCCGCTGATTCTGCCGATTGTATGACCGTCAGAACAAATATTCGAAGACTGGGGATAGACTCTTCGGTCAACATTGTGGCAACGTCAGATGCAATCGATTGCGGAAACGACGCAACCGATTGACCAATGCGGGTACTGTCCGCTCGGCCGGACTTGTGCTGCACAAGGGAGGATCGAAGAAATGAATGACACTTTATGGTATCGGCAATTGGCGCGGACTGGCGCGCTCTCGGCTGCGACAGCAGCTCTACTGGCCCTGACCGTTCCGGCGCCAGCGATTGCGCAGGACGTGACCAACCCCGGAGTCCTTGTCCACGCTGCCGATGACGAGGCGGCATCGCTCGATCCCGCGCAGATCGAACCCGGCGAGGCCGGCGACACCATCGACCTGCAGGTCTACGACCGACTTCTCGACTTTGTGCCCGGCTCTCCCGATCCGCAGCCTTCGCTCTCGACGGAGGTGCCGACGCCGGAGAACGGTCTGATCTCCGAGGACGGGCTGACCTACACTTTCCCGATCCGCGAGGGCGTGGTGTTCCATGATGGCAGTTCGCTGACCGCTGACGACGTGCTCTATTCCTGGGAGCGGGCGATGACAATGAATCTGCCCGAGGGTAATGCCCGCATCCTGATCGACAACATCGACAGCATGCGGGTCGTTGACGAATACACCTTCGAGGTGACGCTCAAGGAGGTGAGCGGGAGCTTCCTCAACCGCGTTGTGACCTCGATGGTGGCGTCCATCGTCAGCCAGGAAGCGGTCGCGGCGAACGGCGGCTACGCGCCGGGCGAGGTAAACCGCTTCATGGCCACAAACGTGGTCGGCAGCGGGCCGTACCGTTTCGTGACCTGGAACCGCGGCGAGAACATGCAGCTCGAAATCTTCGACGATTATTGGGGTGAGCCCGCGAGTCTCGATGTCCGCATCGAGATCGGCGGCGACCCTGACGTACGCGTTCTTGGCCTCCGGGCGGGCGAGTTCGATACGATCGAGACCGATCCGTCCTTCATCGCCGATCTCGAGGGTGCCGACGGCGTGACCATCTATCAGGAAGGTCTGCTGCTCGAACCGATTCACATCGCGTTCAACCTGCGCATCAATGAAGAGGATCTTCCGGACAGCGACACGATCCCGGCCGACTTCTTCCACGATCCGAAAATTCGGCAGGCGTTCAACTATGCCTTCAACTACGAGGGCTTCCTGCAGGGGCCGCTCGCAGGCTTCGGCGCCTTGATTCCGCATTACCTCCCGCAAGGCATCTTCGGTTGGGATGAGAGCCAGCCGGTGTACGAGCAGGATCTTGCCAAGGCCGAAGAGCTGTTCCGCGAGGCCGGTGTCTGGGACGAAGGCTTCGAGGTTTCCGTCATCACCGAGGCGGGCAACCTCTTCGCCCTCATGGGGCTCGTGATGAAGGACTCCATCGAGGGTCTGAACCCGAACTTCCGGATCAACGTACTTGCCGTGGCCGAGGCTGTGTTCGACGATGCTCATGCCTCCGATCCGGTGCCATATGCGATGTGGATCAAGAATGCCGACCCGGGTGCCGACCCAGACACCTTTTTCCAGGACTACGTTCACCCGGACGGGCCGTGGGGTCAGGTGCATGGATACCGTGACGGCTACCAGGATGCCGACCGGATCGCCGAGTTGATCGACGCTGGTGCTGTGGAACTGGATACGGATCGCCGGGCCGAAATCTACGACGAGTTGACCCGCCTCGCATTCGACGATCCCATGTGGATTATCGGCGCGCAGGAAGGCGTGACTATGGCGCACCGCGACTGGGTCCAGAACTTCACGATGCAGCCGCTCTGGCCGCGCCCCGGCCTCAAGTTCGCGCTGTTCGACAAGTAGGCTCTCGTCATGAAACCCGGGCGTCGCGGGGACTTCCCGCGGCGCCTGCCTCGAGATCAAGTTTCACATTTCCCGGCCGCGCGTCAGACGCTGGCAGAGGTTGGTCATGCAGCTCAGAGACTACATCATCCGGCGGCTCATCATCCTGCCGTTCCTGATCATCGGCGTGTCGGTGGTCGTCTTTTCCCTGACGCGGATCGGCGGGTCGCCGATCGGTATCTATCTCAGCCACGAGATGACGCCGCAACAGGTGGCCGAGATCGAAGCCCGATTCCACCTCGATAAGTCCCTGCCCGTGCAGTACTTCTACTGGGCGCGCGGCGTCCTCAGCGGCGACTTCGGCTGGTCGGGCGTTTCGGTCGCGCCGGTGGCCGAGGTCTTCCCGAAGAAGCTCGCCGCAACGATGGAACTCGCGGTCGCATCGGGCATCGTAGCAGTGGCGGTCGGTGTCTGGCTTGGCACATTCGCCGGCGCCCGACGCAACAAGCCGGCCGACCATATCACCCGGATCGTCTCGGTCAGCGGAGCAAGCATGCCGAACTTCTGGTTCGCCATTTTGCTGCTGATCGTCTTCTGGGCAAACCTAGGGTGGGCGCCGATAGGCCGGGCGTCGCCGGAGCTGTTTGCTGCCGTGCCCCAGCGCACCGGACTATACACCGTAGACTCGCTCATCGCCGGCAATCTCACTGCATTTGTCGACGCGCTCTGGCACCTGATGCTGCCCGCGATCACCCTGGGCTACGGCGCCACGGCGATCATCGCGCGCATGATGCGCTCTTCTCTCGTCGAGGAACTTCAGCAGGACTATGTCGATGCCGCCCGGGCGAAGGGCCTGCCCGAGCGGTTGGTGCTGAAGAAGCATGCCCGTCGGAACGCCCTGATCCCCACGGTCACGGTGATCGGTCTGACCTTCGGTTTTCTTCTGCAGGGGACCGTGTCGATCGAGATCATCTTCCGCTGGCCGGGTATCGGCAAGTGGATGGCGGACTCGGTCCTGCGCGGCGACCAGGCCACGCTGATGACCTACGTACTGTTCACCAGCATTCTCTTCCTCTTCGTGAACCTCATCGTCGACATCATCTACGCCAACCTCGACCGTCGCGTCGAACTGGGGAAGTAAGCCATGGTCGATTTCCCGCAATCCACCCGACGCAACGCCATCGATACCATCGCACCGGAATCGGCGCTGCGCGTCCGGTGGCGTCGCTCGACGGAGCTGACGGCCAAGATTCTGTCCAATCCGGCCACGGTGCTTGGCTTCATGATCATTGTCGCGATGTTCTTCATGGCGATCTTCGCGCCGTGGATCACCACGCCGAATACGCCCGACCCCTACCAGATGCCGCGGGACTGGGGGGCCACGCGCATGCCGCCGGGCACGGCGGGCCACCCGCTGGGCACCACCAACGAGGGTGGCGACGTCTATTACGGTATCGTCTGGGGCGCGCGCATGTCGTTGCAGTTGTCGATCACCGTGGTGGGGTTCACGCTCGTCGTGGGCTCGATAATCGGCAGCCTCGCAGGCTTCATCGGCGGCAAGCTGGACGAGGTTCTTATGCGGATCGTGGACGTGTTCCTGTCGATTCCGGAGTTGATCTTCGCGCTGGCGATCGCCGCGATCCTCGGGCCGTCTTTCGGCAACATAATGTTCGCGCTCGCCGTGGTATTTTGGGTCAAGTATGCCCGAATAATGCGAGCCCGCGTCATCCAGATAAAGAACAGCGACTACATCGATGCCGCACGTATCATCGGCGACAGCAAGCTGAACATCTATTTCCGAGACATCCTGCCAAACTCCTTCACGCCAGTGATGGTGCAGGCCACGCTGGACATGGGCAACGTCGTGCTGATCGCGGCGACCCTGTCGTTCATCGGACTTGGTGAAGCGGGCATCGCCGAGTGGGGTGTGCTGGTGTCGGAGGGCCAGGCGGGCATCGCCTCGGGGCGCTGGTGGGCGTCGACCTTTCCGGGCCTGATGATCTTCCTCTGGGCACTCGCATTCAACCTGGTCGGTGACGGCTTGCGCGACGCGCTGGACCCCAGAACTGAGAGTTCTCGTTGATGCTGGACATGATGAAAAGGAAATCGGGCGCTGCGAATTCGTCCGCGACGATCGCTTCGGTCAAGGATCTGACGGTCCATTTCCAGTCAAAGAAAGGCAAGGTCCATGCAGTGGACCGGGTCAGCTTCGAAATCTACGACGGCGAGACATTGGGTCTCGTCGGCGAGACGGGCTGCGGCAAGAGCGTGACAGGGCGTTCTTTCCTCCAGCTCCTCCCGATCCCTCCCGATCCCTCCCGGTATCCTCGCGCAGGGCACGGTCAACTTCCACCCGCATGCGCGTTGCGCATCATGCCTCGGGGAGGGCTGCGCCGAGTGTGAGCAGACCGGGCGCTGCCCCGTCCGGTGCAAGTCCTGCGAAGGGGCCGGGTGTGACAGATGCAACGACAGTGGCGCAGAGACAGTGGAGCTGTTGCGCCTTCCGGATCGCGAGATCCGCGAGATCCGCGGTGACCGGATCGCCATGATATTCCAGGATCCAGGTAAGGCGCTCAACCCGACCCTGACGATCGGAGACCAGATTTCGGAGGTTTTCCTCCAGCACCGCACCGACGATTTGCTCGAAGCGTCGGGCCTCAGCGCGGCGGACCGGGAGTTCGGTGCCGGGGCACTGAAGCGGCTGGCTTCGCAGCGGAATGGCGGGATCGACAATTTCTTGCTTTCGATCCCGCCACTCAGGGGACGGCGCGACCGTATCCTGAAGGCGCTGGCCGAAATGGTGGCCGAAGCCCTCGCACAGACACATATCGCGAACCCGCAGCAGGTCATGGACCGGTATCCGCACGAGCTGTCGGGCGGAATGCGGCAGCGCGCGATGATCGCGCAGGCGCTGGCATGCAACCCCGACCTGCTGATCGCCGATGAGCCCACGACCGCGCTCGATGTGACGGTGCAGGCGCGTATTCTCGATCTGATCAGCGACCTCCAGCAGCGCCGCCAAACCTCGGTGCTCTATATCAGCCACGATCTGTCGCTCGTCCGCCGGATCTGCGACCGGGTGGCGGTGATGTATGCCGGGCGGATTGTCGAGATCGGCCGCACCGATCAGGTCTTCAAGAATCCCTGCCACCCATACACCCAGGGCCTGTTGCAGGCGGTGCCGACCGCGGCGCGGAAGCGGGGCGAGTTGATGGCGATCAAGGGCACTGTGCCCGAGCTTGTGGATCCGGCACCGTCCTGCCGCTTCATCGGTCGTTGCCAGTACGAGCAATCGGCCTGCCGCATGCAGGACCCGGCACTGCAGCCTGTTGCCGATGAACACTCCGTCTCCTGCTTCATTCACCATCCCGCAGCCCTCGGTGACGCACCGGATTTCGACAAGAGGACCTCATGAACGTGCAGGCCGACTTTGCAACCGATCCGTCCGGCAAGGCAGACGACATCGTGCTCGCCGTCCGCAACCTCAAGAAACACTTTCCAATCCGGGACGGCGTCTTCCAAAGGGTGATCGGCCATGTGAAGGCCGTGGACGGAGTGAGCTTCAACATTCGCCGCGGCGAGACGGTCGGCCTGGTGGGCGAGAGTGGCTGTGGCAAGAGCACGCTGGGGCGCTGCGTCAGCGGTCTCAGCGATCCGACCTCTGGCGGTGTCTACTTCGGCATCAGCGCCGCCGATTGCGCGCGGCTCGACGAGCATCAATCCACCGGTGCCGCAGTGCCGTCGCCGGACATCGCGGACATCGAGGCCCGTCACCGCATCGACCTGCTTGAAGGGCACGCGCAGCGCAGGTTCCGCCGGAACTGCCAAATGGTCTTTCAGGATTCCTTTGCGTCCCTGAATCCCCGGCATCTCGTTGTCGATATCGTCGGGCGACCGCTAAGGGTCTACAAGGAGGCCTCGGGTGCCGAGCTGACCGAGAGGGTGGTGGCCCTGCTCGAACAAGTGGGGCTGGGCCGGCATCACCTCTACCGGTATCCGCACCAGTTTTCCGGCGGCCAGCGGCAGCGCATCTCGATTGCGCGGGCCCTGGCTCTCGATCCGGAACTTATCGTTCTCGACGAACCGACCTCGGCTCTCGACGTCTCGGTGCAGGCACAAATTCTAAATCTTCTCAACGACTTGCAGCGTGATCACAATCTCGCCTACCTGTTCATCACCCACGACCTGGCGGTGGTCCAACACATGGCTGACCGGCTGGTCGCGATGTATCTCGGCAGAGTGTCGGAGACCGGTGAGACGAAGACCGTGTTCGAAGACCCGCAGCACCCCTATACGCTTGCGCTGATGGCCGCCAAGCCTGACTTGACGGACGATGAAGGTGCCAAGCTCCAGGCTCTCGAGGGCAACATACCCGATCCGGCCCGGCCGCCCCAGGGGTGCCGATTCCACACCCGCTGTCCGGTGGCCACGCCGATCTGCGGGTGGGAAATCGATGACGTGGTCCGTTGGCTCGAGGAAAGCCCGGGCATGTTCGACACCTTGGCGGGCGTAGAGCGGGGGAGCGCCTTTGATGCCTCGCTGCGGTTCTCCGATACGGGATCGGCCGAGCGGCTTGCCGCGGCCTTGCGGTCCCCTGAAATGCCCGCAGCGATGCAGCACGCGATGGAGGAATTGTCGGTCGACGGTGCTTCCGTACGTATCCGTTTCCAGGAGGTGGACGAGGTTCAGCTGACCGACCGTGGCTCCAACCACCATGTCGCCTGCGTGCTCGACCCCAGAAAAGACTGAAGGACAGGAGTGAGGCGATGACGCTTGAGATCGACCCCGAGAAGGTTGTGCTTACCGAGATGGTGGACGGGCGAGAAGTCCAGCTGATGTATCTGGAAACATGGGATGGCCTTTACGCCCCGATCGGGCTGTCAAAACCGCCGGGCGACGGGCCGTTCCCGACCGTCCTGCTCGCCTCCGGAAATGGCGGCGAGGGGATGGCGTGGGTCCGCGATGCCGTTCGGACCCGAGGCTACACCATGCAAAGGCTCGTCGACGCGGGCTATGCCTGCGCCTGGTTGCGGTATCGTACCGAGGTCGAACTGGGCTACAACAACGGCGGCCCGTTCGTGCGTGACGAGCGGCAGGGTCGGGAGATGTTCAATCGCTCGCCGCTCGAATACGAGGACGAGATTGCGATCATCGAGCAGGTCAAGGCGCTTCCCTATGTCGACCCCGAAAGGATCGGCCTGATCGGGATGAGCCATGGCGGCGAGATGATCTTCAAGCTGACTTCGGAATACCACGGCGTCCGCGCTGCCGTGGCCAGCGAGCCCGCCAATCACGAATTTCTGGCCCTGACTCCCGACAATACGGCATTCGTCAACGAAGAGACCCAACTGCGCAACATAGAAGACATGCAGATGGCCGAGGTGGAGAAGGTCCGCGGTCGCATCGATATGGATCTCGCGCGTAAGCGGATTTCTACCATAAAGACGCCCATTCTCGTGACAGGCCGGGATGAAGACCATCTTCAGGGTATCTTCCGTACGAGCTTTGAGCTGCTGGAAGAGGCGGGCAAAGATGCGGAGTGGTTCAGCGTCGATCACGACCTGCACGGATACATCTACCCTATCCGACGCGCTGATGGCAGTTATGATCTCAATGACGTCCAGGTGGCGGCAATCGATCGCACGATCGACTATCTGGACAGGCATCTCAAGGCCTGATCCCGTCAGTCGGTCTGCAACACGGACCGTCCCAAAGTCTGACCGTCGTTGTCTTCGGCGTCGAGGAGGCGCAGGACTTCGGCAGCGGCGCGCCGTGCATCTTCCTTGGCGGCGCGTTCTGCGGCGTCTACATCGCCGGCCTTGATCGCATCCACCACTTTCCGGAGATTTCGGACGCTTTCGACTGACCGGCCCGTGGAGCGCATTGGATGCGTCAGCCCCATGGCACGCCACCGCCAGATCTGAGCGAGGACGGTGCCAAGCATCTTGGAGAGTATCTGACTGCGCGCGCCCGTGTGCATCGCGTCATAGAAGTCGTTCTTTGCGGCGAGGATCGAACGCGGATCCCCTTCCTTGTAGGCCACCTCAACGGCCTCGAGAGCCCTTTCGAGATCCGCGATCCGGTCCGGATCGTTATGCTCCGCGAAAGATCGTGCCGCGAGGCCTTCGAGTGCCTCTCGGATGCGGTAGAGCTCCCTTGCTTCGCCAACGGTCAAGGCGCGCACGACTGGACCCTTGTTCGGAATGAGCCTGACCAAGCCTTCCGCTTCGAGCTGACGGAGGCTTTCGCGCAGGACCGTGCGAGACACGCCCAGCATCTCGGTCAACTCACGCTCGGTCAGGCGCCTGCCCGGGGCGAACCGCCCCTCGATTATCTCGGTGCGTAACGCCTTGAGAACTTGCTCTCGGACTGGAGCCGCGGAGCGGATCAGATGCATCTTGCCTTCCATCAGGCTTCCTTTAGCGCGGTTCGCGTCACGAAGCTACTGAGAACGGGATAGATTTCGGGTCATAGGTGGCGCGGGGCCTTCACCGATCGGAAGTACCGATCGTGGTAGTCATCTCGCCAAGTCCTTCGATTTCGATAACGCAGACGTCGCCAGGCGTCAGCATCCCGACACCCGCGGGTGTCCCCGTCATGACAAGATCGCCGGGGCGCAGTACCAGCAACTTCGACAGTATCGAGATGACCTCCTGCGGCTTCCAGATCATTTCGTTGAGGTTGCCATCCTGGCGCTGGTCCCCGTTTACGCTGAGGCGGATGTAGCCTTCCGAAGGGTGGCCGACGTCCGCCACCGGATGCACGGGTCCGATGACCGCAGAGTTGTCGAAGCCTTTTCCCATGTCCCAAGGGCGTCCCTGATCGCGGGCGAGGATCTGGATGTCGCGGCGGGTCAGGTCGTTGCCGAGCGCATATCCCCAGACATGATCAAGGCTGTCTTCCACCGCGATATCACGTCCGCCGGTGCCGATCACGGCGACCAGTTCGGCCTCGTAAGCCAGGTTTTCGGTGCCGGGCGGATATGGGATCGTCTCACCTCCATCGACCACGGCATCCGCGGGTTTGGTGAAGAAGAAGGGCGGATCCCGATCATCCATGCCCATCTCGCGAGCATGGGCCGCGTAGTTTCTCCCGACGCAGAAGATGCGCCGCACTGGCATCCTTTGTGCTCGTCCGGCGACGGCAACGGATGCGGGTTCAGGCGGATCGAGGACGTAGTCCATAAGGGCTTTCCATGTGGTGTCGGGGTATTCGGTCGGGCTCGTGACGCGAATGGTTGCCAAGTTGTATGACAATTTTTCGCACGAGCGACAAGGCAAGATCGTCTCGTCCGTAAATAGCATGTGCAATCGGAAAACATCTGTGCAATGTTCGGCTAGATTGTCGTACAATCTTGGCGCTGGTCGCGGGCGCTGAAATGCAGGGGGAAGAATGGAAGAGAGGTTCACGTCACCGTACTGGGAGGAGATCTGCGGTAATCTCGACGACTCTCGGACCTTCAACCGCATGCGCGAGACGCCCTATTACCGCGATGCGGTCTATCCGCAGTTTTCCCGTCAGGAGTATGAACGCCGCTTTGCCGCGATGCGGGAGTTGATGGTCCGTGACGGCCTTGATGTGGTGATCTGTCCGGGCGGACCGAGCCATTGGAGCTTCGGCGGCGCCATGCTCTGGCTGTCGGGCCATTGGGAATGGCACAGCCTTGCCGCTTATGTCGTCTTCCCGCGGGAGGGGGAGCCGACGCTGATCTATGACCGCGGCGGGACCCATATCGAAGCGGTTCGGCGGGAGGTTTCCGCCGCGATCTCGGACGTTCGGTCGGCCCGGGGCGGACAGCATGCGGTCGTCATGGCCGAGCGGATAAAAGAGCTTGGGCTTCAGTCGGGTCGCATCGGGCTGGTGGAGATCGATGCCCGAAACAAGGATTACATCCCGGCGAATCAGTTTCTGTCGTTGAAACGGGAGCTTCCTGACTCCGAGATCATCTTCACCGAAGGGTTCATGCACGAGCTTGTCGTGGTGCACAGCGATGAGGAGCTGGACTGCGTACGCCACGCCGGAACGCTCTGCACCGATGCCATGAAGGCCCTGGCCGATGCCGCACGCCCGGGCGCGACAGAGCAGGATCTGCGGGCCGCGGCAGGGGCGGCAATTCTCAAGGGCGGGGGCGATATCGACTTTCTCATTATCGGGTCCACACCGATGGCCGAACCGGCGATGGTCTTCGGCAATCCACGCCCGTCGAAACGGGTTCTTCAGGACGGCGACATCATCATAATGGAGTTGGCGGCCGGGTATCGTGGCTACTCTGCCCAGATCGGCACGCCCATCTGCATCGGTCGGCCGCCCGAATGGGTTCAGAAATTCTGGGACGAGATCGCCAAGCCTGGATACGAGCGTGTCGCGGCAGCTATAGCGCCCGGCCGTCCCACGTCGGACATGCAGGTCGCCGCGCAGTTTTTCCGTGATAAGGGGGTCCAGTCCCGGCCGATCGTCACCCACGGAATCGATTTCGTGTCGGACGGACCGCACGTCTTTGTGGACCGGACGCAAACGACGAAGGACGATGCCATCCTGAGACCCGGCATGGTTTTGATGCCCGAGCCGAACCCGATCAGTGCGGATGGTCGTCTGGGAATGTTCGTCGGCCACACCGTCATCGTCACGAAAGATGGTCACGAATGCGTCGATGAATGGCCTCTAGACCTTGTTGTCGTATGATCAAGGTTCTCGCTGAAGTGCCATATAGTAATGTTGTGCAATCGTTTGCAAAAGTGCTAGGCTCCGCACAACAAGTTTCGGGGAGGAACTAATCATGAAGCTTGCCGTCAGCGAAAACGCTGATCAGATCGTGGGCGACCGCCCGGCCGTCGATGAAGCGCAGCCGGTCATCGTCGCCAAGAACCTCACCGTCGGATACAGGCTGCACCGCGAACGCAAGCTTCTGACCGCCTTGCGCGACATCACCATCACGATCAACAAGGGCGAATTCGTCTGCCTGCTTGGTCCTTCGGGATGCGGGAAGTCGACCTTCATCAATGCGATCTCGGGGATCGTGCTGCCATGGGAGGGCTCCATGGAGGTGGCGGGGAAACCCGTGACCGGTCCGGGGCCGGACCGGGCGATGGTCTTTCAAGACTATGCCCTGATGCCGTGGCGGACCGTGGAATCGAACATCCGGATGCCGTTCGAATTCCAGAACCTCGGCCTGTCCGGCAAGGAAATCAACGAGCGGATCGCGCGGTATCTCGACCTCGTCGAACTCACGGGATTCGAGAAATCCTACCCCTACGAGTTGTCGGGTGGCATGCGTCAGCGCGTCGGAATCGCTCGGGCGCTGGTGACCGAGCCCGACATACTGCTGGCGGACGAACCCTTCGCCGCAATCGACGCGATGACGCGCGAAGCGATGCAAATGGAGCTCGAGCAATTTGTCAGCAATACCAAGCAGACGGTCGTCTTCATCACCCATTCGATCGACGAAGCGATCATCCTCGGCGACAGGATTGCCGTCATCTCGCGCCGGCCGGGGCGCATCAGGGAAATCATCGACGTGAACTTGCCGAGGCCGCGCTTCGGCGGCGATGTGAAGTCTCTTCCGGAATACGCCGAGCTGCGGGACCGCATCTGGGACCTTGTAAAGGATGAGGCGCGCATGGGCGCCCACGGGGAAGACTGATGGCAGATTCTGAGCACCACGCACCACAGCATTCGGGCGAATTCTCGGATGCCGACCGGATTACGGACGTCAAGATATCCTTCGGATCCGTTTGGGACCAATACGGGACCTGGGCGGTCACGATCGCGAACTTGACGATCTTCTTCATCCTTTGGGAGATATTCGCCCGCTCAGGCGCGGTGAACCCTGTCTTTTTCCCCACGGCATCGGGCATGTTCTCGACGCTCTTCGAGGGGCTGACCGCGCGGGCGCCGCCGGATGCGGTCATTTCCGGGCAGATCATCGACCATCTGCTCTATACTCTTCGGACTCTCACCATAGGCGTATTTCTGGCTTGCGCGATCGGCATCCCCGGCGGGCTTCTGATGGGAGGCAACCGGTATGTCGAACGCATACTGTCGCCCTACGTCTGGGGATTGGCGTCGCTGCCGCGGATTGCACTGGTACCGCTCTTCATTCTGTTCATGGGCTTCACCGTCGAGATGCAGGTCACCATCGTGACGCTGGCGGCGATGTTCCCGATCATGATCAACGCCTGGGCGGGGGTGAAGACTACGGAGAAGTCGCTGATAGCCGCGGCAAAGGTGTTCGGTGCCAACCGGCGCCAGATCTATTCCAACGTCGTGTTGCCTTATACGCTGCCCTTCATCATCTCGGGCGTGCAGCAGGGTATCGGTCGCGGCATGGTGGGCGTGATCATCGCCGAGATCTTCGGCGGCTCCAACGGTCTGGGCTTCCTGATCGTGCGGTCCGCCGACACGTTCAATTCCGAGCTGATGTACGCGGTCCTTCTGCTGCTCGTCATCATCTCGCTGTCGTTCATCAAGATCACGAAGATGATTGAAGTCTACATCGCGCCCTGGCGCCAGCAGCAGATCATGTAGTCGGCGATTTCATCTTCAAGAAGCGACCATAACAGGGAGGAGCTACCATGACCAAATACACAAGGAACGGACCGATCCGGCTGAACCGAAGGGACGTGCTGTTCCAGGGCGGGGCCGGGGTTGTCGGCACGATGATAGCCGCGGGCACCTTGCCGGGCGTGGCAGGGGCGCAGACGCCGAGCGCAGACAACGTGATCGCCAACCTCAAGTCGATCAAGATGGGCGACTTCAACCCAAACTACGCCAACCAGTGGGCCTTCAGGATCGCCCAGTCTCTCGGGTACTATGAGGCCGGCGGGATCGAGGACTTCGAGATCATTCTGTCGGAAGAATACATCGCCGGCCTCGTCGGTCGCAGCCTCGACATCGCCCACGGAGACACCAGCGCATTCTTGGCTGCAGGAAATGCCAGCGGCCTGCCGATCAAGATGATTTCGCTGCACCGCAGTGCGGAATGGTGGATCATGGGCGTCGGCAAGGGCATAGAGACGCCCGAGGATATGATCGGCAAGACCGTCACCGGCGGCAACCTTGCCGGCCGCAATACCTACGTCCAGCGTCAGATTCTCATGAAGATGGGTCTCGATCCCGACAATGATGTAGCCTTCGTGCCGTCCTCGGGCGGGTCCGATTCACGTCTTGGCGCCGTCATCAATGGCAGCATCGATGCGGCCAGCATGTTTCCGCGGCACCGTGCGCCGCTGGAGGCCAGTGGTGGCAAGTTCCTCTACGAGGAACTCGTCAGCGCCCCGCAGGAGAGTTTCGCCGTCATGGGGAACTGGCTCGAAAACAATGCCGACACGGCGCAGGCCTGGCTGGTTGCCGATATCAAGGCGCGCCAATGGCTGATGGATCCTGCGAACAAGGAGCAGGCTTACCAGCTCATGATCGATCTCGGCTACGAAATCCCGGACAGCTTCCGCGATCTCTACGACGTGGAACTGGCGCAGCTGAGCCCCGATGGCGGCTGGGGGTCGGCCGAGGAGATGGACAGCTTCGTCGCGACGCTGGTGGAAACCCAGCAACTGCCGGAAGCTGTCGATTGGCGGAAGTTCTATGACCTGACCTACCTCTGGCGCGCGCAGGAAGCGCTGGGGCTTGAAAAGCGCCCGCCGTCTCTCTGACGACATGGCGCGTCGACCGCTGGTTGCGGTCCACGCTCAGAGTGAGTTGGTGCTCCGCCGTCCAGCGCGGCGGAGCTTCTTTTAGACCGTGAGGGCGGGCCGATGGGGCAACTGGTTGAGGGGGTCTGGCAAGACAGCAATACCCGCGAAGTCAAGAAGGACGGCCAGTTCCTGCGCAATGCGTCCCGGTTCCGCAACTGGGTGACGGTGGACGGGTCGCCGGGACCCACGGGGCAGGGTGGCTTCATGGCCGAGGCCGGGCGCTACCACCTCTATGTGTCCTATGCCTGCCCCTGGGCCCATCGTGCGCTGCTCTACCGAACCCTGCTGGGGCTCGAGGAGGTCATCGGTATCTCGGTCGTCCATCCCGTGAACATGGAAAACGGATGGGAGTTCGGCAGCTACCCAGGCGCGACACCCGACAAGATTGGCGGGGCGCGCTACATGTACGAGGTGTATACCCGCGCCGAACCCAGCCACTCCGGCAAGGTGACGGTACCGGTCCTGTGGGACCGCGCTACCGACGGCATCGTGAACAACGAATCCGCCGACATCATCAGGATGTTGGGCGGGACGGCGTTTCGCGGTTTCGCCAGGACCTGGGTTGATTTCCAGCCCGCCGACAAGCTGGAGGAAATCGACGAGATCAACGACTATGTTTACCGAACCATCAACAACGGCGTGTACCGAACCGGCTTCGCCCAGTCGCAACAGGCTTATGAGACGGGCGTGGCGGAGATGTTCGAGGCCTTCGGAGTGCTCGACGAGCGCTTGAGCCACCGGCGCTTCCTGCATGGAGATCAGCTACTGGAGTCCGATCTCCGTCTCTTCACCACGATGATACGTTTCGAGCCGGTCTATTACTTTCACTTCAAGTGCAATGTCCGGCCGCTGAGCGAATACCCGAACCTACGACGCCACACCCGGGATGTTCTGAACCTGGATGGCGTTCGCGGCACCGTGTTTCTCGACCATATCGTCGACCATTACTATCTGGCCCACCGCCGCATCAATCCCTATGGAATCATTCCCGCCGGGGCCTCGGTCGATCTCGACGGGCCGGATTGGGCACCTGTGACGATGCATGAGGTCAAGGCATGCTGACACTCTACCACTACGATCGTTCCACCGCCGCGCAACGTGTACGGCTTCTGCTCGAGGAGAAGGGGTTGGAGTGGAACAGTGTCATCGTCGATACCGCCCGTGGTGATGTCGACCAACTGCCTGAAAACTACCACGAGATGAACCCCAAGGGCTTGATCCCGGTCGTCGAAAACAACGGCGCCGGGATCGCGGAATCGAACGTGATCCTTGAATACCTGGAGGACGCCTTTCCGGAGACGTGTTTTCGTCCGGCCTCGCCCGAGGACCGCGCCAAGATGCGGCTCTGGACGAAGCGGATCGACGATGGCGTGCATGTCGCCAGCCGAACCATCGGCGTCTGCATCGTGAACAGGTTCATCTACCTGGAGCAAGGTCAGGAGAAGATCGAGAAGTACCACGCCCACATGCGGGACCTTCAGCGTCGCGACAACGACCAAGTGAATATCTCGATGGGCCTCGAGTCGCCGCTTCTGCCGGACGCGCTGCGAACCTTCCGCAGGCTCTTCGAGGACATGAATTCGCGGCTTGTCGACCATGACTGGCTTTCGGGCGAGTCCTATTCACTGGCCGATATCGCCCTCGTGGTTTACCTGCGGCGGATGGAGTCCTTCATGATGGCGCCTCTCTGGGCCCATATGACCCACCTGACCGACTGGTACGAAAGGATCGCCGTCCGTCCGGCTTTCCGGAAGGCAGTGGTCGACTGGGGAGACATCACCTCCGAGAGGCGGACCGAGCATGGGACCGGAGCCTTCGAGACGATCGCGGCGCTCTGGAAGGAGACTGCGGCGTGATCCAGTGCGGAGGGGCCGGAGGGAGCTTCGGGTGACGGCCGACCCGGTATTGTTCTGGATCACGGCCTTTGCAGCGGCACTCTTCGTCGGCGGCAGCAAGGGCGGGCTGCCGATGATCGCTCTCTTGAGCGTCCCGACGATGTCGCTGGTAATGTCGCCGATGCAGGGAGCGGCGCTTCTCCTCCCGGTCTACCTGATCAGCGATGTCTACGGCATCTGGATCTACCGCCATTCGTTTTCACGCCGAAACCTCGCGATCCTGATCCCCGCCTCGGCCATCGGTATCCTCGCGGGCTACCTGCTGGCCGGGAAAACCGATGAAGACGTGGTCCGCGTGGTGATCGGCTGCATCGGGCTTTCGTTTCTCACCATGCGCCTGCGCATCCGGTTCATCGGAAAGGCGACGCCACGGCCTGCCGATGTGCCCCGGGGGCTGGTTTGGGGCACGGTGTCAGGCTTCACCAGTTTTGTCTCTCATGCGGGAGGGCCTGCCTATCAGATTTACGTGTTGCCTCAGCAATTGCCGAAGATGATGTTCGCGGGAACCTCCACGATCCTGTTTGCCGCGATCAACCTCATGAAGGTTCCGCCCTACCTCGCTCTGGGCCTGATACAATGGGCTGACATGCGCACGGTGCTGACGATGGCCCCGGTCGCGATATTCGGCGCCTGGCTCGGCTACCGCATCACCAGGCTTATTCCGGAGCGGATCTTCTTCACCGTCGTGGAAATCGCGCTCTTCCTGATATCGGTAAACCTGATCCGTCTGGGGCTGACAGCCTGACGCTCAGGCCGGAACGGGATCGCGCCGAATCTTCACCTTGGCCCGGTCGCGGCAAAGCGCGTGGAGAAAGCAGGTGTTTTCGGCCACGCGGATCACTTCCCTGACCGCTCGCGTCCCGATGTCGGTGTCGATGAAGACATGGGTTTCCACCGGGTCGCCGGTGCCGCCGACGCCGAGCCCAGCAGAGGCCCCGCCCAGCGTGAAGTGCAGGTCCTGAACCACGCGGTAGCCGCTGAGTTCGTACTTCGCCATATGCGAATACCGCCCGATCTGGGTCATGAAGCAGAAGGCCAGCCCGATGGCGAAGTAGCTACCCGCGTCTGGGGCGATCTGCTGCTGCGGGTTCGTTCTGTCATCGACAAGGAAGCTCCAGGACGAGGATGATTGTGCGTATTGTTCGCGAAGGCACTCATAAGTGCCGTCTTCCCGGACGGTGCACGTGGTCCGCAGGTGCAGCAGTTTCTTGGTGCCGTCCAGGACCGGTGCGGCTGGTGGATCGGCCTTGATGCGGGCCGCCATCTCGCTTTCCGACATCGTCTTTCGGGCCAATGGTTGATGATCGTTGGCATTGTCGGCCGGCGCCAGCGTAGCGATCGGGTCGCCGGGATCGGGGAGGGCATTACCGGAGAGGGCCGCCACCTCCACCGGGTCGATCTGCTCGCCATTGCAGGTGAGGGTGAACAGGCTGATCTTTTCGTCGCGGACGAGGCCATTGACTGGCGCTGCGGCAATCGCGTCGACCAGCAGACGGTGAATCTCCTCGGGCTTCGCGTCGCTGTCGCAATTGAGCGACACCTCCGGCGACAGCGCCCCGGACACCATGGTACCCTTCGGGAAGGACCCGTCACGGTAGTAGAAGTTTTCGACGACAAGAACTGGGTTTTCCAGTGAGATGCCGCGCAAAGAGGCCAGGGCCCTGATCTCTGTCATGAAGAATGCGGCCATGCCGACGCTCACATAGCTGAGCGGGTTGGGCGCAAAATCCCGTCCCCCGAGGTGTTCGCCTTCATCCGAGGCAAAACGCCAGGCCCGCCCGGTCAGACCCGACAGGGTCACGCCTTCCTTCTGGATGCCGTCGAGCGATCGGACCCAAGCGCGGATCGCCTGGCCGTGACGGTCCCGCGGCGGGCTCAGTCCTGCATCTTCCAGATTGGTGACGGCATGGATCAGGGGGCGTCCGAGATCTTCCAACGTACTTTGCGTCATCGCGGAGTGCTCCTGACTTGGTGCCTCAGTTCGTGAAAGCGAGATAGACGAAATTCATCCCTCCGATGCCGGCAAGAAGGTCGACGAGTTGGCCGTGCCGCCGTATCGTGATCCGCTCGAGGATCGCCTTCCCGCTCCAGTTTCCGGCGATCATGACGAGGCCCACCAGCACACCCAGCAACGCGGACTCCGGGCTTACGATATCCGCGCCGCTGAAGACGCCGATGCGGACGACGTTCGTGGAGAGCGAGATCATCGCCATGGTGGCAACGAAGAGTTCCTTGAAGAGGCCGAAACCCAGAAGAAACGGGCTCAGTATAGTCGCCGATCCGATCGCCGCGCCGGCAAAGAATCCGTAGACCGTGCCGATGCCGATCAGGGAGGGATAACCCGCCGTGATACTGCGGGAACGTGCCCAATGGCGCATTGGGATCGAGGCAAAGATGATCACGGCAAGAACGGCGGCAAGGATATTCACCGGCAGAATGGTATAGATCAGGCTGGTGAGTACGATGAATGGAATCGCTCCCAGCATCACCGCACCAAAGGCCCGGAAATGGATATGGGGCAGGTAAATGAGGCTGCGCGACCCGTGGCTGAAGATGAGCGCGATGCTCATGATCGGCACCGAGGCTCGCACTCCGATGAGCAGCGCGAGCGCCCCGGTCATGAGCATGCCGCCTGCCACGCCGACGGCACCGTGGATCGAGGAGGTGATGAACGCAGCTATAGCGATCACGATCAGCGTTGTGGTGCCGAATTCCGCCACGAGGGCGTCGAGCCCGATCATTGATCGGCATTGGCCTTGCCGCCGTCGATTACGGCGTTTTCTGGTGCTTGCCCATGGATCAGGACGCGCACCACATTGTCCCAGGCCCGCTGGAACAGAAACTGGGAGGCTTGGCGACTGACCCCCGCGATATGCGGGGTCAATATCAATCGCGCCGCCGCAGCATCGCTGACAGTGAGGAGCGGGTTGTCGGGTGCGGGCGGCTCCGTGCTGTAGACATCGACAGCCGCCCCGCCCAGTCGCCTGTCCTCGATGGCTGCAGCCAGGGCGATCTCGTCCACAATACCACCCCGCGCCGCGTTGATGAGTACCGCATCCGGCTTCATCCGGGACAGGAGCGCTGCGTCCACAAGGTTGCGCGTGGCGTCAATGAGAGGGACGTGAAGAGTTACGACATCGGCGGTTTCAAAGAGCTCCCCAAGGTCGCAGCTGCGCGCCTCGAGGGCTTCGATGCGGGCCGTATCCCTTGGCGGAGCCGGGTCGTGGTAGATGATTCCGGCTCCCATCTGCCGGCACCTTTCCGCCACGGCAAGGCCGATGGTGCCCATGCCGAGAAGGCCGACGGTCAGACCGCCGAGCCCGCAGAGGCTGGCCTTGACCATGGCTGCCCTGTGCTCTGCGTAGTGTCCGGCGCGGAGAGGCGCACTGGCCGCGAAAAAGCCGCGCTTGAGGGCCAAGGCGTTCGCGATGACGTATTCCGCGAGTGCGGCATTCGACCCGCCCGGCACATTTGCCAGCGCGATGCCCTCCTTGCGCAGAACGTTCTGGTCGACGCGGTCGAGGCCGGCCCCTGTGACCTGTACCAGCCGCAAGCCGCTGCCCCGGAACAATTCGGGGTCAAGCGCCGGTCCGACCGCGGGGATCACCAGCGCCTTTGCGCTGCCCATCAAGTCCGGAACGTCTCGGTCGGACGGCCCTCTGTAAGCGATGGTCAAACCCTCCGGGGGCGTCACGCCGACGGCAAGGAAGTCCTGCTCGGGTCGCAGGCAGAGGACATCAGCGTTCATCTGCTGCCTGCGGCTCGGTCAGGATCGTGATCTCCGGCACCGGGAAAAAGCACAACAGCGTCAGGGGTCCATCGCCGGTGTTGCGGGTCACGTGTCGTTCGCCCGGTGCGATCCGGATGGTGTCGCCGGGATTCATGGGAAACTCTTCTCCGTCTACCCAGGTGACACCCTCTCCGGCGAGCACGTGGATACACTCCTCGCAATCGGGGTGCCAATGCGGAGGGCGAGGGGCAGCGTCCGCTTCCGGCACTGCGATATCGACGATCCGGAAGGTGCTCCGGGCACCGTTCGCCCCGGACAGGATTTCTCTGGAGCGCCGTCCGGGAAGATCGAGCTCCGCTGCCTCCAGAAGTGCGATCCTCGTAGCCATGAACTATTCCGCCGCCAGGTTCCTGTCAGGAGTGCCCTGAATTCGATCCAGCTGGTCGAATATCGCCATCGCCTCCTTCGAGATTGCCGCGGCGATGTCCGCGATCATTTGCCGCCCACGCTCGGCTGTGGCCGGGGAGGGGTCACCGTACCAGCCTGTGGGCGCGATGGACCGTATGTCGGTCAGAATCGGAACGAAGCTGCGCGTCCGGCGCAGCTTGTCCATGTGTTCGCCCTGCCGCTTTTCCGAGGACTTCTCGGCCCGGTTCAGATGCACGAGGTGCTCGTGATCGGGCAGAACCGCCAGCGCCTCGATCTCCCCGGCATGGGTCAGCCCGTTGCAGCTTGGCCCCCAGAGTTCCTCGGCCACGTAGCAAGCCTGGGCAATCACCACGCTCATCCCGTGAGCCCGGTGCAGGGTTTCCGCCGCGAGAGACAGGGAAGCCGAATTGCCTTCGTGCCAGTTCACGATCAGCAGCTTCTTTGCGCCGTGCTGTGCCGTGGACAGGCAGGTCTCGATGACGACCCGCTGATACGTCTCGGGCGTCAGCGAAATCGTCGCCTCGAAGGGCATGTGCATTGGCGTGACGCCGAGCGGACCGCCGGGCAGGACCACACCGTCCATTTGCTCCGCAATCGCATGGCTGACGGAGTTCGCGGCGAAGATATCCGTCCCCGTAGGCAGGTGGGCGCCATGTTGCTCCACGCTGCCGCAGGGCAGGATGACCAGCGGATGCCGTTCGAACTGTGCCTTGATCTCAGGCTGAGTCAGCTCGATGAAGTATCGGGACATTGATGTCCTCCCATCAGGCGACGTTCTGGTCTTCGGCGGCTACGCGGGTGCGCGCGCCGTCGAGTATTTCGGACAGCTTGACGGCCTGTCCGTTGCGCTCGATCGAGGCCAGCGCCGCGTTCACAATGCCCAAGGCGACAAGTCCGTTGGCCGCCTCGAGTTCGACAGTCTCGCCCGTTCTGCACATGTCGGCGAACATGTCGAGTTCGTCTGTGAACATGTTTGAGGCGCCCATCTCCAGCTCTTCGCGTTTGCCGTAGCCGTCCTTGCCCCGCTGAATGTAGAGGGTCGACGTCTCGTGAACCTTGTCCGGGTCGTCCCAGCTGCCGAAATCAAGCTCGAAATGCATCAGGCCCTTCTGGCCGTAGACGCGAATGAAGTAGATACCGGGCGAGGTCCAGCAGGAGCCGACATAGCCTAGCGCCCCGCTCTTGAACCGGAGGGTAGTCATTGACTGATCGTCTACCTCCGCGCCCACGGGCGAGAGCTTCGATGCGACCGAGTAAACCTCCTCGATCTCGCCGCCCAGCATATAGAGGCTGTCGAAGAGGTGTGTGGCCAGCTGCGACAGCGGGCCGCCCGGGGCCTTGTCACGGTACCAGCGCCAGGTGTCCGGCGTCAGTTCCAGCGCGCGTTCGTTGGAGAAGTTGGATTCCATGAAGGACAGCGTGCCGAGTTCGCCGCTGTCGATGGCATTCTTCATCAGCCGGGCGCCGCGCAACAGGCGCGCGGAATGGCCCACCATCGCCTTCACGCCATACTTGTCCTGTAGAGCCTCCAGCCGGATGCCGTTTTCCAGAGTGTTGGCGATGGGTTTCTCGGTGTAGATGTGCTTGCCCGCCTTGGCGACGACTTCGGCCACGGGCAGGTGGTGTTCGTTGGGCACCGTCAGAATGACGCCCTTTATCTCGGGATCGCTGAGCATCTCTTCCATGCTGTCAGCCGAGGGCACGCCATATTCCGCCTCGAACGCCTTTCGCTTCTCGGCGCTGCGGCTGTAGCCCTTCACGATCTCAATCCGGTCCGATTGCCGGGAGCCCCGGGTAAGAACCCGGGCCCAGCGACCCAGACCCACAATACCGACTTTGACTTTCTCTTCGCTCACGTCGTGTTCCTCCCAGTCAGGTCATACTTCGACCTTTTTGTACTACCGTAATACAATATCCGTCAAGCCGTTCCTGGGGAAAGCTTTTCGGCCAGCCAGCGGAACGAGGCAGGAGCCCAATCCTTGTAATGTTCGAAAGCACAGTGGCCGGAGTTTGGATAGACTCTGGCCTCCCGCCCGGTGACCGGCCCGTGTTCGAGCATGAAGTAGATGTTGCCGATCGGCGCGAGGTGATCGTTCTTGCCGTTGATGAGCAGGGTAGGCATCGTGATCTTGTCGACGATGCCGAGTTCTGACAGAGCCCATCGGTCAAAGATCTCGTTTTCAAGTTCGACAGACCATGTCGGAAAGGACGGTGGGCCGTCCGGCGGCCCGAAATAGAAATTGGCCCGCTGGTTCCGTGCGGTGACGAATGCCTCCATAACGGCATCTGTCATCCGGTAGCCAAACGGGTGTCCGGCATTTGCCACGACAGCGTGAACCTTGTCCGGGGCGGTTCCGGCAAGTTGCATGACGGAGTAGCCGCCCCGGCTTATTCCGAAGGCGCCGACGCGGGCCGGATCGACCTCCGGACGGTCGGCCAGGGCGTCTATGGCAGCGATCCATGCTGTGACCGACTCGGGCACCCAGGGGAACGGGTTTTCTCCCGTGCCCGGCGCGTCCATCACCAGCGACGCCAGTCCGTGTTCCAGCGCGAATTCCGCCGCCCAGCCGCGATCCTCCTTGAAGACGTCCGATCCGCACATGATCAGCACCGCGGGTCCGTTGACTTGCCCCTTCGGTGACCGGAAATGGGTCCGGATGGTCTTGCCCTCGCAGGGCACGTCGATGATTTCCATCGGTGGATCGAGATGCGCCGAGGCCTTGCGATAGGCCCGGGCGCAATCCGCGCTGATCTCGGCCTTGACGGGCGATATCTCACCCGGAAATCGCCCGATTGCATAGAAGGTCTTGGCCAGCAGGTATTCTTCCCGGGCTTTCTCGTGATCGCCCCTTGCTTCGCAGGTGTCGCCCCGCTCCTCATGCCGTTGACCGGCGGCCTTCCAGACGGGAACCCATTTGTCTTCGGTCGTGGCCTCGAGCTGGGCCACGATGCCGTGAAGCTCGTCGAGGTCCGTTATCATGGACAGCCAGCGACGATAGAAGCCTCCCCTGGCAACCACAAAGGGATCTTCGTTGGCGGCGAAACCGAGTGTCTTGCTGCTGGAATTCATGACGGGAGCCCTCTTCCCTTTTGTTTTGCAATCGATTGCGGAGCCTAGAACGACGCACCCGACCTGTACAGGGGCCGCGCGTCGCTGGCGTCATCTTGCGGCCGACGAGCCCCCTTTTCCCGAATGATGTCAGAGCTTGAGCAGACGCCTTGCATTGCCCGAAAGTATGGCTTTCTTGTCCTCTTGGGGCATCGGGTGTTCCCGCATCCACTGCATTGCTTTCTCACCGTCTGCATAGGGATAGTCGACCGCGAACATCACCCGGTCCAGACCGATTGCATCAAGGGTGCAATCGAGCGCTCGGTCCGAAAAGAACCCGCTGGTCGTCACGTGGAAATTGGAGCGGAAGACTTCGGCGAACCGCGAGGGCCGATTGTTGGGGCGCGCGAAACCTTCATCGGCACGGTCCAGCCAGAAGGGGATCGCCTCACCCAGATGCCCGAGAATGATCTGTAGTTCGGGCAACTCATCAAAGACTCCCGACAGAATCATCCGCACACCCTGGGTCCCGGTTTCGATGCCGAAGCCCCAGGCGGCCTGCAGTATGGCCGGATGCGTCTGGTCGTAGGGGGCATAGTAGCGTTTGGAGACTTCGGCGTCGGGCTTAGCCGGATGCAGATATATCGGAACGCCAAGCGACTGGGCCTGCGCAAAGAGCGGGCGAAACTCGGGATCATCGACAAAGACGCCTCCGCTCGGTCCGTGAATCATGCCACCCTTCATGCCCAGTTCTTCGACAGACCGGCGCAGTTCGGCCGCAGAAGCCTCGCCCCCCGCGGTCGTGGGCAGGGTCGCAAATCCCGCAAAACGGTGCGGATGGTCCTGTATGACCTTGTACAGGAAATCATTCGTATCCCGACAGATCTCGGGTGCATCGCTGGAGTCGAGCCGTTGGGCCGAAGGCGACTGGTGCGACAGCACCTGCATCGTGATCCCGGCGTCATCCATCAGCTTGAGCCGCTGCTCGGTCAGATCGTAGAGCCTGTCGAGGACGTGGGGCGGCTGCTTGCGGACCCCGGGCGGAAAGTGGTCTGTCAGGCCCTCGTACATGAAGTGTTCCTCGATTGCGATGATCCTGTCCTCGGCTCGCGTCACGACCCTCTCCCGAATTGCGTACCCACCGTCGGCAGGCGGAAAACCTCTTCGTCATGCATATCGCTAGTGCGAACGATTGCGCAACCTCATTCGAGCGCGGACTCGCCACATCTGTCGCGCATCTGGGTGGTACCGGAAGGGGAGTCCGAGCCGGGCATCGCGTTCCCATCGGGGTGAGGGGCGCGACTCGAGCTCCCGACAGCTATCGGATCCGCGGCGGCGCAACGCTCCCGCGCTCGATCAACTGCACCGGAAGTATCGTGGTCCGGGGAACCGTCGCTGTCTTGTCCTTGATCATCTTGAGCAGAAGTTCCGCGGCCAGGCGTCCGATGGCTTCCTGTTGGACGCGGATGGTCGTGAGCCCCGGGGGAATAAGATCGAGAAAAGGGATGTCGTTGAACCCGGTCACCGAGATATCCTCAGGGCAAGACAGCCCACGCCTGCGGATTTCGGCGATTGCGCCTAGCGCGAGGCGGTCGTTGGCGCAAAGGATCGCTGTGCACTTCCAGTCTTGATCCAGCAACTCACCGGTGCACCGTTGGCCCTCGTCCTCGTCGAAGTGTGCTGACATCGCCATGGCCGACGTCGGCAGGTCGAGGCCGAGCTTCTTTGTCTCGGAGTTGAACGCCTCAAGCCTGGCGATACTCGTCGAGAGCTTCTGCGGGCCTGCGATATGCGCGATCTTGCGGTGCCCGGCTTCGTAAAGGTGATGCAGCGCAAGGCGCACGCCCTCGGTATCATCATTGACCACCGACGGAATCGAGGAGTTGCCGACCTGTCGGTTGACCGTCACGATCGGTAAACCTTGCTTCTCGACGATTTTCAAACGCGCTTCATCCTGAGACGCTGCGGCATCGACGATGCCGTCCACACCCCTTTCCAGAAGCACATTGATCAGGCGGCTTTCCCGATCCGCAAGATCGTCCGTGTTGACGATGATCGACGCATAGCCGGCTTCCTCAAGTACTCGCTCCAGGCCGCGTACGATCGGCGGGAAAAGTGTGTTCGTTATATCGGGGATCAACAACCCGATTGTCATCGTCTTCTTGGTTCGCAGGCTGGAGGCCATGCGGTTGCGCCGGTATCCCATCTCGTCGGCTGCCTTGCGAACCCGCTCGACCACTTCTGGAGTCAGGAAATGCCGGCTGTCGTTGTCGAGGGCGCGAGACACGGTGGAAACATGGACGCCGGTCTCCCTTGCGATGTCCTTGAGGGTGATCGGCTTGGTCATTCGACGTTCCCGGTTCTTGTCCGTCGATCTTATCGTAATCCGGCTATTCTGGGCAATCAGTTGCATGCTTTCCTTGACCGGCGACATCTCACAGCATAGCGTTGGTGCAATCGATTGCAAAAATGACTTTCCATGTTTTCTCAAACTGCGACCGTGCGAACGAGGGAGAAATCGTGTCAGACTCGCACTCCGTGACCTTCGACCTCAACGGAAAGACGGTAACGGTCGCGGCGCAGGACGAACTGCCGCTGCTCTACGCGCTTCGGGACATCCTGGGCCTGAAGGCTACGCGATTTGGCTGCGGCGACGCTGCATGTGGCGCCTGCATGGTCATCGTGGATGGCAAGGCCAAGACGTCCTGCGACCTTCCAGTATCGGCCGTCGCCGGAGCCAGGGTCGAAACTGCCGAGAGCCTCGATACCGATCCGGCGCATCCCTTGGTCGCGGCCTTTCTGGCCAGGCAGGCGGGGCAGTGCGGTTACTGTCTGACTGGCATCCTGATGGCCGCCAAGGCGCTTCTCGATAGCGGCACGGGTGACCCGATTCCGCGGTCGAGAATCGCTGCTGCGCTTGACGGTAACCTATGCAGGTGCGGCAGCCATGCCCGGATCCTTGATGCAATCGAGGAGGCCTCCCGGAAGATGGCTGGGTCCCGGTCATGACCAGACGCTCGACTCCAGCCATATTTGAAGAGGCTCCGACCGTCGGCCACTGGATCGCGCTCGATGACGAGGGTGGTATCACGGTGAAGACCGGCCGGGTCGAACTGGGGCAGGGAAACCTCACCGCCTTGCTGCAGATCGCCGCGGACGAACTGAATTGCGATGTCGAATCGCTGACGATCACCCCCGCCCGCACGCGTGTAACACCGAACGAGGGCTTCACTGCGGGCAGCGTGTCCGTGACCGTGGGCGGGGCAGCGGTCCGGTGGGCGACGTCGGCGCTTCGTACCGCAATCCTGCAGGCGGTTTCAAAGCGGACCAACGTCGGTGTTTCCGAACTGGCGCTGGCTGACCATCGTGTGACCTTTGCGGATGATCGCGAGGCCTTCACGGTGGCCGATGTGGCTGAGGATATCGACCTTGGACAGTCGGTCACCGATCTGGCTGAGCCAAAGCCGCGGTCCGAGCGGTGGCGTCGGGGACGTTCCGTTGCCAGAACAGATCTGAAGTCGCGTCTGCTGGCTGCCCCCTTCGTGCATGATCTTGAGTTCGAGGGGCTGCTTCACGGTCAGCCGGTTTATCCGCCCCTTCGCGCGGCACGGCTGGCGGAGGTCGACTGCGAGGCGTTGCGGAGCCGGCCAGGCGTGGCCGAAGTCGTCCGCGATGGCAGCTATCTTGGCGTCGTGGCCGAGACGCCCTTCGCCGCCCTGCGTGCGGCGCGCTGGGCGCGAGCGAATGTGCGTTGGGACACCCCCGACTCCGACCGCCGTAACGAAGTGCAGATCATCGCGGACTCGCGCGAACCTGCCGATGTCGTCTTTTCCAGTGGCGATTGCGGCGCCTCCGAGGGACGGAAATTCGAGACGATGGTGACACGGCCCTATCTGTTTCATGCCTCGATCGGGCCATCCGCCGCCGTGGCGTGCTGGGACGAGGGCAAGGTTACGGTGTGGAGCCACAGCCAGGGAGTGTATCAGCTGCGCGGGGCGATCGCACAGGTTCTGGACATCGAGATCGACAGGGTAGAGGTCATCCATCATCCCGGAGCCGGCTGCTATGGCCATAACGGGGCCGACGACGCCGCCCTGGATGCGGTTCTGCTCGCGAGATCCGTCCCCGGCCGCCCGGTGAAGGTCGTGTGGAGCCGGCTGGACGAGTTCCGGTCAAGTCCCATGGGTCCCGGGATGGCAACCCGGGTCAATGCCACCGTCGATGGGGACGGCACCATCACCGCGATGCGGGTCGTGGTGAACACCGCACCCCATGCCAATCGACCGGGGAAAGGGGGGACGCCCAACCTTCTCGCAGCGGAGCTTGTCACCAACTGCATCCCGCCGGCCAGGTCCACGGATATGCCGCTCGCCCGGGGTGGCGGTGGCGACCGAAACGCCGTTCCCGACTACGATATTCCCAATATCGAGGTGCAGAAGCGGCTGGTGCATGTCCTGCCTTACCGAACGTCGTCGCTACGAAGCCTTGGCGGGTTTCTCAACGTCGTCGCCATCGAAGCGATGATGGACGACATTGCTCTGGCGCTGTCGGATGATCCCATTGAATTCCGGTTGCGTCACCTGTCCGATCCCCGTGCCCGAGCGGTGATCGAGCAGGTCAAAGCGTTGGCACGAGAGATCGATGCGCCGGAACGGGATGGAACCGGCTGGGGTATCGGCTTTTCAAAGTACAAGAATACGTCGGGATACTGTGCCGTGATGGCCCGGGTCGATATCGACGACGACGTGCGCGTCACCCACGTGGCTTCGGTTTCGGATATCGGTGAAGTGGTCAGCCCCGACGGCGCATTGAACCAGATCGAAGGTGGTATCATTCAGGCGACGAGCTGGGCACTGAAGGAACGGGCGCCTCTCGATGGCGATGCAATCGCCGCCGAAAGCTGGCTGGACTACCCGATACTGCGCTTCTCCGAGGTGCCGCATATCGAAGCGCGGCTGATCGAGCGGATGGACGAGCCGCCCCTCGGTGCCGGCGAGATTTCCCAAGGTCCGACGGCCGCCGCGATCGGCAACGCGCTGCGTGCTGCGCTAGGGGTCCGCATCAAGGACATGCCGATGAACAAAGAGGCAATCCTGAAAGCGATGTCCTGACCGGCTGCGGCCGCCGATCAGGTTCGGGATACGCCTCAGGCAACTTTGCGAAGCGTCTCGATCGCCAGGTTCATCTTGGTGAGGCGTTCATCCACCATCGCGGTGAGATTGTTTGCGGCGGCATCGAAAGCAAGCGGGTCAGGCCAGGTGCTCTTGGGTGCCATCAGTCCCTGTGCCGCCTCGGGCACTCGGTCGGGAACGAGTGCGCCCCAGACGGGATCGACGGTGCCTGGGGAAAACTCAAGCTCGCCATGAAGGGCCGCGCGTAGCAGCGCGCGCGTCGCCGATATCGGCATGCGTTTCCCTTCGGTCGGTCCGCCGCCCGTCCAGCCCGTGTTCAGCAACCACACCTTGGCCCCGCTCTCGATGATCCTCTGTTCCAGCATATCGGCGTAGACCTCGGGACGCCGGGTGAGGAACGGCGCGCCGAAGCAGGTGGAAAAGGTCGGCTCGGGCTCGGTCACGCCCCGTTCCGTCCCGGCGACCTTGGACGTGAAGCCGAGTAAGAAGAATATTCGTGCTTGGGCCGGCGACAGGAGTCCGATCGGGGGTGTGACACCGAACGCGTCGCATGTCAGAAGAAAGACGTTCCGGGGCGTTCCGCCCGTCCCGTCGGCAGAGACATTGTTCAGAAAGCTGATCGGATAGGCGGCACGCGTGTTTTCCGTGAGAGACCCATCGGTCAGGTCAAGATGCCGCGTTTCGGGGTCGTACCCGACGTTCTCGAGAACGGTTCCGGCATGGTGGGTGGCGTCCCAGATTTCGGGCTCTGCCGTGCGAGAGAGGTTGATGGTCTTCGCGTAGCAACCGCCCTCGAAATTGAACACGCCGTTGTCGGACCATCCGTGTTCATCGTCGCCGATGAGGATGCGTTCAGGATCCGACGACAGGGTGGTCTTTCCGGTTCCGGACAAGCCGAAGAAGATCGCGACGTCATCGGAGTCGCCGTGGGCATGGCTCGCCGAGCAGTGCATCGGCAGGATGCCACGGTCGGGGTAGAGGTGGTTGAGGATCGTGAACGCGGACTTCTTGTTCTCGCCTCCGTATTCGGTCCCGCCGATCAGGATCAGCTTCTGGGCGAAATTCATTGCAACGACCGTATCGGTGCGGCACCCGTGGCGCTCGGGGTCGGCTCGAAACCCCGGGGCGTTCAAGATCGTGTAGTCGGCAACATAGCTCGAAAGGCTTTCGCGCGCCGGTCGGCGGAGCACGTGGCGCAGGAAGAGGGCATGCCAGGTGTATTGAGAGACGAGGCGCACATTGACAGAATGATGCGGGTCGGCGCCGCACTCCAGATCCTGCGCCTCGACATCCACTTCCGCGAGATATGAAAACAGGTCGGCTTTCAGCCGCTCGAACGCGTCCGGTTCCATCGCGTTGTTGCCGTCCCACCAGATATCGGCCTCGCTACCGGGTTCGCGAACGATGTGCTTGTCCTTCGGAGAGCGACCTGTGAACTTTCCAGTGTTCACGATCAGCGCACCATCGCTGCTCAGGACGCCCTCGTTTTTCTTTAGCGCGCTTTCGAGCAGGGTCGCTTCTACAGCGTTGTAGCGCACCGACTTGGTCGTCAGGCCGAGCGAGGCCACTCCGGCATCGGGGTTGTGGAGGCCTGTTTCGTGCATGATTCCGGTCCTTGTCTGGCGGGTGCCAGAGACCGGTATGGGACCGTGCAAAGGTTTGCAAGGATGTGATCGCTAACGACCAGATGAATGACGTGGAGGACTTGGTAGAGGCCAAATAGTAGCTTTCTAAGCCGTTCGGTGCCTTGGTGGAGGGCCATGAGGCGCCGTACGCTGTCGTGTCGTGGGTGCCGTCGTTTGGCATGTGGTGGAGCCCAGGCCTTGAGGTCGCCGAGGTCGGCACTGACCGGTCCAGCCTCGGTCTTGGGGGCGGCTCAAGGCGAGCGGGAACGACGAGAGGCAAGCGCGGCGGATGTCAGTCCGCCCTTCACGGCCCGCTTCCTCGCGCCGGGGCCATTCTCCTTGAGTCGTCTGAGTTGGATTTCTTGATGTAACCCTCTGGACGAAAAAGCGGCGAAGTCACCCCGGTCGGGGAGAAAATCATGCAGCTTCAATGGGACGGGGCGGTCTCCAAAACCGAGGGTCGTGGGTTCGAGTCCCTCCGCCCCTGCCAGGTCCGGCTACGGCGTGGTCCGGTCATTGACCGCGATTCCGCTCAACAGATCCTCGACCAGACAGGATATGAGTTGCTGGCGGTTGCCGAGACCGGCCTTGCGGTAGATCGCGTTCATCTGGCTCTTGACCGTCGACGCGGAGGTGCCGCGCAGAGCCGCGATTTCGGTGTTCGAAAACCCCTTCATCGCGTAGATCGCGACATCCTGTTCGGACCGTGAAAGGGACCACTCGTCAAAGACGGTTTCGAGATGCGTCTCGAAGTTGCCCGAGGCGACGTCGATCTGGCGGCGCATGTCGGCCATCTGGCGTCTTGTGTGCCGCACGAAGAGCACGCTCACGATCACGCCCGTCACGAGGCCGACGCTGGCGAGCATCTGGATGACTTCCTGCAGCGCCCAGGGAATCGCGAAGCTGCGCAACCCGAGCACTTCGCTCCACAGTTCCGAGACGAAGAAAAGCGCCGATATGCCCTGAATGACGAGGGCGCCGTAGAGAGCGAAAAGGCCCGTCCTTTTCCGTGCGGGCCGTCTGGACGGCGTTTCGTCCTGACCTTGCCGGGTGGCAGTCGCGTCGGGCGCGGGGACGCCGGCGTTCGTTGCTACGGTAGCCGGTCGGCTTTCAATTGCCCGACGGGTTTCCGCCGCCGGGGTTTCCACCCCCTCCGCCGGGATTGCCGCCGCCTCCACCGGGGTTTCCACCCCCTCCGCCGGGATTGCCGCCGCCTCCACCTGGGTTTCCACCCCCTCCGCCGGGATTGCCGCCTCCTCCACCTGGGTTTCCACCTCCTCCGCCGGGGGTTCCGATGCCGTTGCCCGAGCCGCCCGGTTCGCCATTGCCGCCCCCGTTCACGTTTCCGCTGCCTGTCTGGCCGTCGCCGCCGTTCGCGGCGCCGATCCTCGACACCACTGTGTCGCGCTTGATCTCGCCGGTCGAGTTGCTGATCACGATCTCTCGCTCGAACTCGTCGTTCTCGAGGATCAGTCTGATCCGGCCGAGAAACGACCGGCGGATTTCGGTTACCCTGTAGCCGCTGGCCGCGAGCTCCCGAACGATCCGTGCTGCGTCCTCACCCGCCAGTACGGCGAGTTCGCGGTCGTTGATCACCGAAGCGGGCGCTTGAGCCGTCGCCGCTCCGTCCCACGCGAAGAGGGCCAGGGCGGAAATGGCGCCGATGAGGATGTTCGTCTTCATGTCATTTCACATAGTACGCGAATGGGGCGGTAAGGTGACAAATCAGGTGCATCGGTCGGGCGGGCTGGCAATGAGCGGCCCCGGAGTCCGGAATGTCCGGCAGGCAGGGGAATAGATGTTTGCTCTGCGTGTCGACAAGAGAATCCTTCCATCCACCTCAGGGTGGAAAATACCCTTTTCGGCCTGTCGGCCCATCGCCACCGGCGGATTTCACCGGAATGTCGTTCTCAGGTCCGGCGGCACCCTGCACCGCTTGCTCACTCAATAACCCGGGGTGTCGTCGGATCTGTCTTTGGATGAAGCGGCTTGTCCGGGCGCAGGTCATTGATCGTGGTCGGAGCGGGCGCAGGGCTCTTGTCGCATTTTCCATCATTCGGCACCACCAACTCACGTGAAGCAGCTCGCTCGGCCGCCCGGGCACGGCGCTCGGACGGCCGAGCGCAACACATCGCCCGCAACCGGGCGCTGCGCGCTTGAAACTCGATGTGCCGGGGCGTATGTCGCCCGCATCAGGAAACGAGAGTGTCATGACCAATCCCCTCCAGTTCATGCAGCAGGTGCGCGCCGAAGTCGCGAAGGTCGTCTGGCCGACGCGGCGCGAGGTTCTGGTGACGTCGGCGATGGTCTTCACGATGGCGCTGCTCACCGCGATCTTCTTCTTCTTCATCGACTTTCTCATCCGGCAGGGCCTGCAGGGCGTTCTCGGCCTTTTCTAGGGTCCAGAAGGCCCCTTGATTCCCCGGCGGCCGCCGCGTATTTGCGGACCACTCCCCGACATGCTGGCGACCCGAGGCCCCGAGCGGCCGATGTCCCTTGTCCGGGAGACGGGACAAACCCCGGGCTGCGACCCGGAAGCGAAAGGGATCTGACCCATGGCCAAGCGCTGGTATTCGGTGAGCGTGCTGTCGAACTTCGAGAAGAAGATCGCGGAGCAGATCCGGACGGCCGTCCAGGATGCCGGGCTCGAGGACGAGATCGAGGAGGTTCTGGTGCCGACCGAGGAGGTCATCGAGATCCGTCGCGGCAAGAAGGTTCCGACCGAGCGCCGCTTCATGCCGGGCTACGTGCTGGTGCGGATGGAGATGAGCGACCGGGGGTATCACCTCATCAATGCGATCAACCGCGTCACCGGCTTTCTCGGCCCGCAGGGCCGTCCGATGCCGATGAAGGACGCCGAGGTGAACGCGATCCTGAACCGGGTCGAGGAAGGCGAGGCCTCCCCGCGCACGCTCATCTCCTTCGAGATCGGCGAGAAGGTGAAGGTCAGCGACGGCCCGTTCGAGGATTTCGAGGGGACGGTCGAGGAAGTCGACGAGGACAACCAGCGCCTCAAGGTGACGGTGTCGATCTTCGGGCGGGC
>Ga0076930_100499_pt1 | contig 36351 bp, 44 predicted proteins | sample HotLakConsoUCCRE_FD_71149 | JGI IMG/M metagenome (GOLD analysis project Ga0076930, IMG submission 71149) | Hypersaline microbial mat communities from Hot Lake, Washington, USA - Hot Lake Consortium UCC-RE (version 3) (version 3) ...
CCTCGGGCATGGACCCCAAGGGCGTGATGGCCGAACTCACGGGCCGCATCGACGGGTACTCGAAGGGCAAGGGCGGCTCGATGCACATGTTCTCGAAGGAAAAGCGCTTTTACGGAGGCCACGGCATCGTCGGGGCCAACGTGCCGCTCGGCGCCGGCATCGCCTTCGCCGACAAGTACCGGGGCAACGACCGGGTGACTTTCACCTATTTCGGCGACGGTGCCGCGAACCAGGGCCAGGTCTACGAGACCTACAACATGGCCGAACTCTGGGACCTGCCGGTGATCTTCGTCATCGAGAACAACAAGTACGCCATGGGCACGAGCGTGCAGCGCTCGACGAAGTCTCCCTCGCTCTGGGAGCGGGGTGCCGCCTACGGGATCGAGGGCATGGAGGTCGACGGGATGGACGTGCTCGCGGTGAAGGCCGCCGGCGAGAAGGCCGTCGAGCATGTGCGCGCCGGCAAGGGTCCCTACATCCTCGAGGTGATGACCTACCGCTACCGCGGGCACTCGATGTCGGACCCCGCGAAGTACCGCACCCGCGACGAGGTGCAGAAGATACGCGAGGAGCGCGACGCGATCGAGCAGGTGCGAAAGCGGCTGATCGAGGGCGACGCGACCGAGGAGGAGCTGAAGGCGATCGACAAGGAGATCAAGGAGATCGTCAACGAGGCCGCCGAGTACGCCAAGGAAAGCCCCGAGCCGCCGGTCGAGGAGCTCTACACCGACATCTACATGGAAGCCTGAGGGGAAACTGACGGATGGCGACTGAAATACTCATGCCTGCCCTTTCCCCGACCATGGAGGAAGGCACGCTCGCGAAATGGCTGGTGAAGGAGGGCGACGAGGTGTCCTCGGGCGACATTCTCGCCGAGATCGAGACCGACAAGGCCACCATGGAGTTCGAGGCGGTCGACGAAGGCACCGTCGGGAAGATCCTCGTCGAGGAAGGCACCGAAGGGGTCAAGGTGAACACGCCCATCGCGCTGCTCCTCGAAGAGGGCGAGGAGGCACCGGCCGACGGCGGGAGCGGGACTTCGGAGACTGCGCCCGAGCCGGAAGAGACCCTCGGCGCAGGCGACGCGCCCGAGGCCGCGAAAGCCCATGATACCCCCGCCGCCGCCCCGGCGTCGCCTGCGCAGGCCCGCTCGAAGCGGCCCGCCGAGCCGGAAGTGCCCGAGGGCACCGAGATGAAGTCGACCACCGTCCGCGAGGCGTTGCGCGACGCGATGGCCGAGGAGATGCGGCGCGACCCCGACGTGTTCCTGATGGGCGAGGAAGTCGCCGAGTACCAGGGCGCCTACAAGATCAGCCAGGGCCTGCTCGACGAGTTCGGCGCGCGCCGGGTCATCGACACGCCGATCACCGAGCACGGCTTTGCCGGCATCGGCGTCGGAGCCGCGATGGCGGGCTTGCGCCCCATCGTCGAGTTCATGACCTTCAACTTCGCGATGCAGGCGATCGACCAGATCATCAATTCCGCCGCCAAGACCCTCTACATGTCCGGCGGCCAGATGGGCGCGCCCATCGTGTTCCGGGGGCCCAACGGAGCCGCCGCCCGGGTCGGCGCGCAGCACAGCCAGGACTATGCGGCCTGGTATGCCTCGGTGCCGGGCCTGAAGGTCGTGCAGCCCTATTCGGCCGCCGACGCCAAGGGGCTTCTGAAGACCGCGATCCGCGATCCGAACCCGGTGGTGTTCCTCGAAAACGAGATCCTCTACGGAAAATCCTTCGACGTGCCGGTGATGGACGACTGGACCGTGCCCTTCGGCAAGGCCCGCATCTGGCGCGAAGGCAGCGACGTCACGATCGTCTCCTGGGGGATCGGGATGACCTATGCTCTCGAGGCGGCCGACGCGCTCGCGAAGGACGGCGTCTCGGCCGAGGTGATCGACATGCGCACCCTCAGACCCCTCGACATGGAGACGGTGGTGCGGAGCGTGCAGAAGACCAACCGCTGCGTGACCGTGGAGGAAGGCTTCCCCGTCGCCTCGATGTCGGACCACATCGCCGCGCGGATCATGCAGGAGGCGTTCGACTGGCTCGACGCGCCGGTGATCACCTGCACGGGCAAGGACGTGCCGATGCCTTATGCGGCGAACCTCGAGAAGCTGGCTTTGACCTCGACGAAAGAGGTGCTCGACGCCGTGAAGGCCGTGACCTACCGGTGAGACCATGAGCGAAGACACACCCATCGAACGCCGGGGCGACGACTTCGTCCTGCACCTCGAAGGCGCCGAGCGGCGTTACCGTGTGACCGTGCCGCGCCAGATGCTCGACGACGAGCTTGGGGCCGCAGCCGACGAAGCCGAGCGGCGCGCCTGGATCAGGGCCAACCTCGACGGGGTTCTCGGCGCGGTGACCGCGCGCGAGACGGGCGGCTTCGCGAAGGAGCCGTGGGGACGCGTCGTCGTGGAGGAACTCCCGTGATGAAGGTGCTCGGCCGGGACAGCGCGCGGGAAGGCTTGAAGAAGCCCGTGGTCGGCGACGACGGCGAGTTGACGGTGGCGACGGTGATGAGCGTGACGCTCTCGGTCGATCACCGGGTCATCGACGGGGCACTCGGCGCGGAGCTTCTGAAGTCCATCGTCGAGAACCTCGAGAACCCGGTGGCGATGCTGGCTTGACCTCGCTCAAGGCCGCCTGGGCCATGGCGTTCTAGGTCTTCGCTGAACCGACATCGGGAGACGTCAATGGACTGGAAGACGACCATCGCCGAAAGCAACGCCAACCTCGACACGTTCCGGGGGCTGGCGCCGGAAACGGCGAAGGGGTTCACCGCATTGCATCATGCGGCCATGGCCGATGGTGCGCTCGACGTGAAGACCAAGGAACTCATCGCCCTCGGCATCGGCATCGCCAAGCAGTGCATCGACTGCATCGGCTTTCACGTCATCGCCGCGAAGAAGGCGGGCGCGACCCGGGAGGACATCACCGAAACGATTTCCGTGGCGATCATGATGGGCGGCGGGCCGTCCTACATGTATGGCTCGAAAGCGCTCGAGGCCTACGATCAGCTCGGCTGACGCGACGCTGGGTCAGTCGCCGGAGAAGTCGCCCAGAAGATGGTCCATGGTCACCGCGGGCTGGGTGCAGCCGGCCTCGCCGACAACACGCGCGGGCACGCCCGCAACGGTCTTTTTCGGCGGCACGTCCTCGAGCACGACGGACCCCGCCGCGATCCGGCTGCAATCCCCTACCCTGATGTTGCCGAGCACCTTGGCGCCCGCCCCGATGAGTACGCCGCAGCCGATCTTCGGGTGACGGTCCTCTTCTTCCTTGCCGGTCCCTCCGAGGGTCACCGAGTGCAGCATGGAGACGTTGTCGCCCACCACCGCCGTCTCGCCGATCACGATGGAATGGGCATGGTCGATCATGATGCCCTTGCCGATTCGGGCGGCCGGGTGAATGTCGATTCCGAAGACCTCCGAAACCCGGGCCTGCACGAAGTAGGCCATGTCCTGGCGCCCCTCGGTCCAGAGCCAGTGGCCGACCCTGTAGGCCTGCAGCGCCTGGTAGCCCTTGAAATAGAGCACCGGCTGCATGAGGCGATGACAAGCCGGGTCGCGCTCGTAGACCGCGACGATATCGGCCCGCGCGGCGATTCCGAGTCCCGGCTCCGAAACGAAGGCATCGTCGACGACTTCGCGCAGAAGCTGGTCGTCCATCTCGCCCGAAGCGAGCTTGAGGGCGATCCGGTACGACAGCGCCCGCTCGAGTGACCGGTGATGGAGCAGCGAGGAATGGATGAGCCCGCCGAGAAGCGGCTCCTCCGCGACGGCGCGCTCGGCCTCCTCGACAATCCGGCTCCAGACCGGGTCGACCGCGGCGAGATTGGTTTTCGTCCTTGCCATGACACGCCTCCTTGCCCCGTGTTGTAACCCGAGATAGGCGCGGCGGCAAAGGTGGAAAGGTCAGTGTGAAGGAATACGGTGTTGGGGTCGAGCGGGAGCGAAACGCACGAAAGGCTCAAGAAACTGCTGGAGGATCTCGCCACGGATGACGACCTCGGCGCGGGCGACCGGGCGACCGTGACACTTGACCAGCAATCGGTCGGCCGTCTGAGCCGGATGGACGCGATGCAGCGCCAGGCCATGGCCGCAGCGACACGGCGACGTCGAGAGGCGGAACGCCGCCGCATCAACGCCGCCCTCGCCCGTCTCGACGAGGGCGAATACGGCTATTGCCAGGAGTGCGGCGAAGCGATCGCGCCGGAACGGCTCGAGCTCGACCCGGCGGCATCGTTCTGCATTTCCTGCGCACGCGGCTGACAAGGGCCGGCGAGCGTTTCGGCGACGAGTGCAAGACAGGCGCAATACTCCGGGTCGCGGGGGCCGAAGTCGGGAACCGGTCGCCGGCGCAGTGCCGCAGACATCAGACTGCCGTCTCCCCAGCGCGGATGCAGCCCGCCGCGCGCGAGACACCAGTCGTCGGCCGCCCGCGCCTCCGCGAGAAGTCGGGCGAGGCACCAGCGCCTTCGTCCGGCAGGCTGCATCCGGAGCACGCGGGCGGCGGCGATGACGTCGCCGTGGCCCGGCGGGCGCATCAGCTCACCGCCGGAAGCGAGAACTCCCCGAGATGGGCCACGAGCCGGACGATCCCGCCCGAGAACAGGCCACCGTCGGCCGTGAGCAGGAGGCTCGTATCGGAGTAATACGCCAACGGAGATGAAGTGATCCCCCGAAGCCACGAAGCTGCCGCGACCCCGATACCCGATCCATATCGGTCGGGCGACCCCGCGACACCAAGCTGGAAGCTCGTCGCTCCGCCGGTGATGCCGGCCGTGACGATCCCGGTGACGGCGAAGACGAGGCTGCCCGCAGGCAGGAACGCAGCGGTCGTCGAACTGGAACCACTCTGCACCGCATGGTCGATCTCGACACTGCGAATGCTCATCCCCGCCCCCGACATCGAGGTGCCCAGCCCGACCGGCTCCCAGGCAGCACCGCTCCAGATGGCGAAACGGCCGACATCGGCGATCCAGGCGCGCCAGCCCGGCGCCGGGTCGGCGAAGACCCAGCCCCCACCCTGGTAGATGGCAAGCCGGCCCTCCTGCCCCGCCCAGTCGTTCACCGCGCCAGGGGGCACGAAATGAACCGTTCCGTCGACCGGACCGACAGGCGGCGTCGTTTCGCTCGCCGAGGCGAGCACGAGTTGAGTGAGCGCGTCGAGCCGGGCGAAAGCCTCGTTGACGGTCACATGCTTCTGCGCCTGGGAAGGCGCGACGAGGGGCAGCGCGAGGCGCGGCGTGTCAGTCATTGATGGTGATCCTTCTGAACGGACCCGGACCGAAGCGGTCGGAGATCTGGGCGACATGCGCCTCGAAGACGGAAGGCGCCCCGTCGGCGTCTTTCATGGCTTGGGCATACTCGAAGACCGGTTCGGCGAGTGTCGTCTCCCTGAGAAGGACGCCGTTCGCGATGATCCGCAGGACATAGAGTTCTGAAGCTTCGCCGAGCGGCACGTCGAGCCCCGCCCAGCTGTCTCCGTCGATCCGCGTCCGCCGGATCCAGGTCAGGCGATGCCCCCCCGCCCCGTCGCGCGTCGCACGCAGGTGCACGGGTGCGTAGGGCCTGAGACCCACGCCCTCGAAGGCGCGCGCAGTCTCCACATAGGATGGGTCCGAAACCGGTCGCCTGCCGGGCCCCACCCGCCAGACCTGCGAAAGCCCCCGAAGCGAAGAGGGCAGCGAAACCTGGCGGAGAGCCCCGTCGAGCAGCACCACGACGGCGCCCGGCGGCCGATCCGTCTCGGCAAGGTGATCGGTTCCCGCCTGCCCTCGCAATCTCAGCGCAAGCTCCCAGAGACCCGCCGCCACCGGCACGGCCTCGGCGAACTGGAAGACCTCCCAATCGTCCGCGCCCGGAAGCGCGATCGCTGCCCGGTTCGCCCCGGCAAAGAGCGCGTCCTGCGGGACCGAGGCGAGCGAGGCGGCGGGAAACCGCACTCTCAGCGCAGGCCCACGGTCGAAAAGTCCCGCCCGGGCGGCGGGAAGAACACTTTCGCTCACCCCCACGATCGCGGGCCTGTCGAGCACCGTGTCGAGCGCGAAATCCACGCCGGAAGCCGAACGATAGACCGCCACCTCCTCGGGCCATGGCTCGGCGGCCGCGGCGACATGCGGCGCATGGGGCACCTCGTCGCCCGAGAGGAGCGGCAGGTCGAGAAACACCGGCTCGACCGGCAGAGCCGGCAGGAAGACCCTCGGCGCGACCTCGGTCTCCACGGCATCGGCGGCAATGTATGTCCCCCGCTCCACCCGGACCGCCTCGACGCGCTGGTATTCCCCCTGGTCCACCCGGTCGATGCGCCAGGCTTGCGCGGCGTCGCCGACCGCGATCTCGACGACGTCCCCCGCCCCCAGCCCGAACCGCGACGGCGGCAGGGCGAATTCGACGCGGTCGCGCGCGATGCGCGCCTCCGCGAGCCAGCGCTCCACGGTCTTCTGCGCCTCGGCTCCCGTGAGCACGAGCGGCATCTCCGATTGCGCGATACCCGTCGTCGCCTCGTCGGGAAAGATCGCCTCCGCCGCCCGGGTCTCGTAATCCCCGTCCGCCTCGACGAAGGTTAGGCGGACCCGGCCGCTCACCTCCGCTTCGGGCGCCCGCGCAAGGCTCACCGTCGCCCGGTCGGCCTCGCCGAGCACCATGGCCTCCTCGCCGAGACGGGCGAGGGCCTTGCCGTCCCGCGTCTCGAAGAAGAGCCGGCCCTCCCGTTCCACCGCGTCGAAGCCATAGGCGAGCATCAGGGGCTGAAGCGCCGCCCGTCCCGTCTCGCCATTCGCGGCCCCATAGCCCTTCAGCGCAGCGTAAACCCGCGATGTATCAATCTCGCGTACTCCGGATCGGGCGCAGATATCGGCGATGACCGCCGAGAGCGCCCGCGCGCCCACTCGACCGTTCAGCCAGTGCCCGCGTCCATAATTCTCGCCATCGGACCACAGGTCGCGGTTGCCCGGGAAGAACGGATAGGGCCGCGCGTCCCAGGCCCAGATGAAAGTCCGCGACGGATCCACCATCGGCCCGCCGTAGAGCGGCGAAACGGGGTTGTTCGCCGGATCGTCCCAGTATTCGAAGACCGCACGCAGAAATTGCATCTGGATGAGGTCGTCCCGTGACCCGCTCGAGTACTTCGGCAAGGCCGATTCCGACGATTTCGGGTCGAGAAACTTGTTGGGCTGGTTCGTCCCCTTGTCGATCGCCGCGCAGCCGATCTCGGTGAACCAGATCGGCTTCGACCGCGGCACCCAACTTGTCGGCAGCGCGTTCCGCACGCCCCCGACCCGGTCGTGGTGGGTGTTCGACCACCAGTTCACGAGGTCCTTGTAGCGAAACACCCAAGGCTCGCCGTAAGCGCCGTCCGTGATCGGGGTCCGGAGCTGGATCGCCTCGGCCTCGGGCGCGTGGTAGTACCAGTCGTACCCCTCGCCACCGGCGACATTTGCCTTGAGGTAGCCGAGGTCGTAGATCGACCCCCAACCGGCATCGGCGTGATCGTCGCCATCTCGCCAGTCGGAGACCGGCATGTAGTTGTCGATCCCGACAAAGTCGATCGCTGGGTCGGCCCAGAGCGGATCGAGGTTGAAGAAGACGTCCCCGGAGCCGTCCTGCGGATGATAGCCGAAGTATTCCGACCAGTCCGCGGCATAGCCGATCTTCACGTCCGGCCCGAGAATGCTCCGGACGTCGGACGCGAGCTGGCGCAGGGCCTCGACGGCGGGGAACTCCGTCGCCGACGAACGAATGCGCGTCAGCCCCGGCATTTCCGAGCCGATGCAGAAGGCGTCCACTCCGCCGGCCATCGCGCAGAGATGCGCGTAGTGCAAGATGAACCGCCGATAGGAGAATTCAGGCGGCCCCGTGTAGCCTACACCGGCACCCTCGTTCACGAAATCGCCCGCACTCGCGGCCCCGAAGAAGGAACCCACCTCATCGGCAGCCGCCGGCGTCCGGTCCGGCGACCCCGCGACCCCCGCGGCAAGCGACGAGGTGATCCGTCCCCGCCAGGGCAGCGCGGGCTGGCCCGGCGTCCCGGTGTAGGGATCGGCGAGCGTGTTGCCCTCCATCTGCTCCATCAGGATGAACGGGTAGAACATGACCGCCTGACCACGGGTCTTCATTGCCTTCACAGCCTCGATCACCGAGGCATCCGCCGGCGTGCCCCCGTAGACCGGCCGCCCGTCGAGTTCGGGAACCGTCTCCGCGGCGGCCCTCGTCACGCCGGAAACCGACCACGCCATCCCCACCCCGTCGCGCAGATTCTGCTCGACCTTGGGGCGCACGGTGCAGGACCCGACGTTCAGATCGTCCCCGAACCAGGACACGACCAGCGATACCGCACCGCAATTGGGCGCCTCTTCCGTCAGCGCCGTGAGCGACGTCTCGAAATCTGTCCGGCCGCTCGGCGAGTTCACGTTGGCCGAGACGTTCACGCCCGGACCATCGTTGAAATGCACCGGCGTCGTTGCCAGCGCATACTCCCCCGTGCCGGGCACCATCGCCACCGCCCGCACGCCGCTGCCGAGGTCGGACCCCGGTTCGCCCGGCTGGGCGCCCCTCAGCACCTCGAAGGTCAGCTGGGGCACACGGTTGCCAAAGGGACCGAGCCCGAGGTCTTCCAGCACGACGTAGGCGGTTCCGCGATAGGCCGGGACGTTGCCCTGCCCCTCCACAGCCTCGATCTTGGGGTCCGGCATCTGGTCCGCGGTGCCGCGATAGACCCGAAGTGCCAGATCCTCGAGGGCGAGTTCCTTGCCATCCGCCCAGACCCGGCCGACCCGGGTGATCTCGCCCTCGCAAAGCGCGAGCGCCAGCGACACCGAATACGAAAAGCTCGTCGTGGTCGCTCCGCCGCCGCCCCCTTTGCCGCCCCCTGTCGTCGTTGTCTCCTCGCGGAACCTCGAGGCCCAGATCACATGTCCGGGAACGCGCAGGCGTCCCCACACCTCCGCCACCGGCGCGCCCTCGCTGGCCCCGGTCAGCCGGAAGCGGTCGACCTTGCCGGTCTCCACCGCGCGTGATCCTGTCCCAAGGAGGCTCTGGTCGATCACCCGGCCCACGGTCGCGCCCACGGCCCGACCGATCACGGCACCCGAGAGGCCCAGAACACTCCCGCCGAGAGATCCGCCGACGGACGCGCCGATCGCGGAAAGGACTATCGTCGCCATCACATCCTCCCGAGGGGAAACTGGAATACGGCCAGAAGCCGTCGCGCCCAGGGCTCCGAGAGCGCGCTCTCGACGACCCCGTGGCGATTGTAGGCATGAACGAACCGGCCACCGTCCGACATGATGCCCAGGTGCTTCGCGATGGCGCCCGCGCGCATCCTGAAGAGCAGGACGTCGCCCGGCTCGGGCGTCCCGTTCTTCCCGCAGAGGTGCCTCAGAGCCGCATCCATCAACACTTCTTCGCTCCCGATTTCGCCCCAGTCGGCCGAATAGGCGGGCGGCGCCTCGGGCTCGGGCCCGACAACCTCGCGCCAGACCCCGCGCACGAGGCCGAGGCAATCGGCGCCTGCCCCCTTCGCGCTCGCCTGGTGCCGGTAGGGCGTGCCGAGCCAGCCCCGCGCCGCGGTCACGACCCGCGCCCCTGCCGCGCCGCTCATTTCAGCTTTCCGCCATCGTTGTTGTCCGACGCAGCGGGGTAGGCCATCAGCCAATCCTCGCCCGGGATCGTCGGGAATCCCCGGAAGTTGACGAGATTCTGAAACTTTTCCCGGCAGGTTTCGGCCCGCTTGTCGCAGCCCGCCACGACCCGCACCCGGTCGCCCGGGGCGACCGGCGCCCGGATCGTCTCCCAGAGCTCGATCACCCGTTCGGCACCGATGATCCGGTCGTTCTTCACCACGCCCACCAGTCCCCCCGCGGCCCCGTCCAGGACTTCGAACCGACCGCGCTCGAACCACCGCTCGGCGAACGCGCCCCCGGCAATGCGGAACGCCCGTGCGTCCTCCACGGCGAGCACCGGCGCCTCGACGACATAGCCGAAGGTTCCGGTATCGAACCCGCAGGCCGAAGACCCCAGCACCGTTCCGCACCGTGTCTGGTAGACGCGGCCCACCGGCTGGTTCAGCGCCTCGGTCAGTCCGCGAAGTTCGGCGACGAAGGCCCCGGAACTTCGGGTAATTTCCCCGAACGTGCCTCGAAACTGAAGCACCCGTTCCTCCGGCCGCTCCCAGTTGACGAGCCAGGACTGCACCTCCGCCCCGTCATAGCGGCCCGCCGCCAGGTCCGCCTCGGTCACCGCGGCGGACGACAGCGCTCCGACGGCCTCGGTGTTGTTCACCGACAACCCGCTCGACTGCTCGAGCGCCGAAGCCGTCAGTCCGGTCCCGGCCCTGAACACGAAGTCCTCGAAGGAGATATCGACGTCATGATCGGTGAACCCGAGCCGCAGCCCGTCGGCCCGGGTCACCCCCCAGCAGCGGCAGAGCGTGGTCGTGCCGGTCCCGAGATGCGCCATCAGCGCCGGCGACATCCCCATCAGACCCGCACCTCGAGCACCGGAACGCTCGGCACGTCGCCCGCCCGGAAGCTGGCCACGCTGGTCTGGATCGTATCGGTGTCGAACCGCACCGGCACGTCGAACTCGAACCCCGCGGTGATCTGCACGCCCTGGTCGGGCGCCGAGGCGAACTCGATCTGTCCCGTGGTCGTGTCCACTTCGTAATTGATGGTCTCGGTCTGCCGGTCGCCCTGGATGCCGACCGAGATCGTTCCGAGAACGGGCTTCGCGATCGGGCGGACATAGGTCTGCAATCCCGACGCATAGGTCTTCACCATCTGGAAGACCCGTGTCTCGCCGTCCCCGACCCCGATGAGCTGATCTTCGAAGTCGGGCTCTATGCTGGCAGGAGCCGACTTGTAGTCGGCCCAGTCCTTCCAGCGAAATCCGAACAGACGGCCGCGCCGCGCCTCGAAGAACGCGATCAGCGTCTCGACATCCTCGAGCGAGCGCATTCCGAGGCCGGCGTCGTAGCGCCGCCGCGAATGCGACCAGGGCGTGTTGCGCTCTTCGTAGCCGTTGGCCAGCGTCACCACGTCGGTCCGCCGCTCGGGGCCGCCGACCGAGCCGAAACTCAGGTTCGCGGGGAAGCGTACATCGTGAAAGCTCATCGGGGTCTCCTCAGCGGTTCCGCTCGCCCCGGGTCAGGGCCCGGTTGAGCTGTGCCGCGATCTGGCTCTGTGAGCGGCGGAAGCCGCCGACATCCGGCGTCGTGATGTTCATCACCACGCTCACCGGCCGCCCGCGGCCCTCCATGCGCACCCCGAGCCGGCCGTCCGAGCCGCGCGAAAGCGGCATGATCGCCTCCGGCCCCGCCTCGCCCATGAGACCCGTGCCGCCACGCATCGGAAAGCTCACCGGGCCGCTCACGATCCCGCCGGACGCGAAGGGCACGACGCGGCCTTGCGTGAACGCTCCGCCGTTCTCGAAGGGCAGAAGCCCCGAGACGAGCCCGCCCACCCCTTCGGCGATGAGGCCGCCGATCTGGTTCGTAACCGGCCGGATCGCCGCCGAATAGGCCGCGTCCACCATGCTGCGCCCGACCTCGCGGAGCGCGTCCGACAGCGAGGCGCCATCGAAGATGAGCCCGTCGAAGGCGCGCCTCAGTCCTCTGGAGATGCCCCGCGAGAGCACCGCGACATCCTTGCCGGTCTCCGCCACCGTCGCCTGCATCCGCCGCAACTCGGCGTCAAAGGCAGCGGTCATCTGGCCGGCGCCGCCAAGCGTCGTCTCGAGCGCCGCGATCTGGTCGTCGAGCGCATCGACACTGTCGATTTCATCCATGCCTGTGTCACTCCAAATTGTCCGGAAACGCGGCCTCGAGCGCCGACAACGCCTCCCGCGCCATCGGGCTGGCGCCGCCACCCTGCCCGAGGATCAGCATCAGCTCCGCCGGCGTAAGCGCCCAGAATTCAACGGGCTTGAGTCCCGCCCCCCGCACCCCGGCCTCGAGAAGCAGGGACCATTCGAACCGCGTCACGATCCCGGTCGCGCGAAGGCCCGCACCAGAAGCTCGCCGGCAAGCCGCGCGGCCTCGAGCGGCCCCCCGGCGATCTCCACCGCCAGAAGGTCCTCCATGCGGCCGCTCCATCCCCCGCCGCGCAGGCCGGCGACCACGAGCCGCAGAACATCCCGGCTCGACACCGCACCGCCTTCGAACCGTGCGATGAGGTCCACCAGCGAAGCCTCGCCGAGCTCCGCCTCGAGTTCGGCGAGTGCGCCGAGGGTCAAACGCATCACGTGACGCTCGCGGTCGAGCACGATCTCGACCTCGCCGGCATGGGGGTTCGCCATCAGAGCGCCGTGAAGCCGAGCGTCCCGGCCGAGGCCAGCGACAATTCGTAGGTCGCCTCCCCGTTATGGGTGCCGGCATATTCGATGGACGTGACCTGGAACGGCCCCTCGACGATCCCGAAATCTGGAATGATCACCTGGAACGCCGGCGTCTCTCCATCGAAGAAGATCTGGCGGGCACGTTCGTCGCTCGCGTCGTCCTTGAAGATCCCCGAGCCCGAGATCGAGGCGGCCTTCACGCCGGCCCCGGCGAGCAGCTCGCGCCACCCGCCCTGGCTTTCGAGGGAGGTCACATCGACGCTCTCGGCGTTGAAGCTGATCCGCGTCGCGCGAAGCCCGGCGACGGTCTCGAACTGACCGGCCCCCGTGAGGTCGATCTTGATCAGAAGGTCCTTGCCATTCTGTGCGGCCATGTCTGCTACTCCGGTTGGGGGTCAATCGTCCTCGACGATCGCCTGGAAGGTGAGGTCAATGCGGCGCGCGGCTCCCGCCCGGCTGCGGCGTGCCCGGGCGCTGAGAAAGCGCAGCGAGACGAGCCGTCCCCGGTCGAGCCCGAGGTCTGCGTCGACGAGCGCGTCGGAGACGGCACCGGCGGCCTCCTTGGCGCGCTTGAAACCTCCGGTGCCGGCGACGATCGTCACCGTGAACCGGTGTACCGCCCCGCCATGGGTCGCCGAGGAGAGGTCGCGTGCGTCCTCCTGGCCGAGCACGACGTAGACCTCCGGCAAGGGTCCCGCCGGCAGCGCATCGAAGACGGCGGGACCGAGGAGCCCCAGAAGCACGGTGTCGGTCGACAGACGCTGGTAGACGGCCCCCTGCAGGGCCGTGCCCACGGCATAGGTCATGGCACGGTCTCCTCACGCGTGAAGCAGGTGAGCCAACGGCCCTCGATATCCCGGTCGACCACCGCGAGGATCGGGAACACCCGCGGGCCCTCCCGCAGCCGCTGTCCCGCCCTCGGTCGCTCGGTCGCTCCCGGCGGCGCGGCCCGCAGCGTGATGCGATAGCTCGCCAGCGACAGCGCCGCCGCTTCCCGCTCGACGTCGCGGCCCGTCATGCCGCGCAGTTCGCCCCAGAGCGAGCCCAGGGGCGTCCATGCCTCCTCGAAGCCGCCCTGGCCGTCGGGCTGGGTTTCCCGCGTCTCGAGCGTGAACCTTCGATTGAGAACCGGGGGCTTCACACCGCACCTCCGCCGAAGAGCCTGATCGTGCGGTAAGGCTCGATCAGCGTCGTCACGGTCGCGGGAAGCGCCACCGGAGCGGCGTTGTGATCGAGGCGGTGGTCGTAGAGGTAGGCCGCGAGATGAACCACCGCCTGGGCGATGTTCGCCGGCACCTCCTCCCAGGTCGCACCGTATCCGGCCTCGAAATCGATCTCGGCCGTGCCACCCACGGGAATGCTCGGCAGGATCAGCCCGCGTGCCCGAAGCTGCGGGCGGTGGGCGTCGGGCACCAGCGCATAGGTTTCCGGCGCGGCCTCGGTCGCCGTGCCGGCCTGGTCGACGATCCGAAGGGCGGTCAGCGCGGCGACGGGCGCCACCGGCAGCGCCTGCCGCGCAAGATCCCGCCATGCGGTCAACGACCACCTGTAGGGGCGCCGCAACAGCACCTTTCCGGTGCGGGCCTCGACCGTGGCCAGCGCCGAGCGCAGACAGGTCGCGAGAAGGCCGTCCTCGACCCCGCCTTCTGCAAAGCCGGCGCCGAGGCGCAGATGGTCGCGCAGCGCCGCCACGGGAAGTGCGGTGTCCGGCACCGGAGTAAGCTCGACAAGTACCATGTGCGTCTCCGTCAGTCGGCGAAAGAAACGGGCCGGCCTCGCGAAAGCGGGCCGGCCCGACGGGCGATCAGGCGGCCGAGAACCTCAGCACCTTGATCGCGGCGAAGTCGCTGACGTCCCCGCCGACGCGCTTCGTGGCATAGAAGAGCACGTTCGGCTTGGCAGAGAACGGATCGCGCAGGATACGCAGGTCCGGGCGCTCCGCGACCGTGTAGCCCGCGGAGAAATCCCCGAACGCGATCGCCGCGGCACCCGTGACGATGTCGGGCATGTCCTCGGCGATCAGCACCGGGTAACCGAGAAGCCGCGCGGGCTCCCCGGCGGATAGCCCGTCCGACCAGAGGAACCGGCCGTCGGCGTCCTTGATCTTGCGCACGGCGCCCGCGGTCTTCGAGTTCATCACGAAACTCGCGTTCGCGCGATACTCCGCGCCCAGCGCATAGACGAGGTCGATGATGCTGTCGCCCGGTCCGCCGGTCTCGAAGTCTCCGTCCACGCCCGATGCGACATAGCCGATATTGCCCCAACTCCAGGTGTCGTTCGCCACCAGCGGCTTGGTGAGAAACCCGGTCGGCTTGTTCACCCCGTTGCCCGAGATGAACGACGCGGCCTCGGCACGGGCGAACTTGTCCGCGATCCGGCCCGCGAGCCAGCCCTCGACCTCGAAGGCGCTGTCATCGAGAAGCCGCTGGGACACCTTCGGAAGTGCGGACAGCTCGTGGAGCGGAATGGTGATCCGCTCGAGCTGGCCGGTCCCGGTCTCCGTCGAGGCCGAGAGTTCGTCGGCCCAGCCGGTTTCAAGCTCGCCGTGGTCGATCAGCACGTCATAGGCGGTCGCCTCGACATTCACGACATTGGCGATCTGTCGGATCGACGCGGTCGACCTCAGCACCGCCTTCACGGTCTCGGCGGTCTGCGGGTCGACGAGATAGCCGCCATCGGCGGCCACGGCCGTCGACATCGCCTTGCCTTCGAGTTCGAGGCCGCGCAGCGCATCGTCGTCGCCCGACCGGATATAGGCCGAGAAGGCCTTCTGGTGCGGCGCGGTCTCGTTCGCCGAGGCCGACAGCGCCGGACGGCGCGAGACTTGGGATTTCCGGTCCAGCATGGTCAGTCGCTCTTCCTGTTTTTCAAGACGTTCATTGATGTCGGAAATGAAGCCGGCCAGCGCGGTCTTGACCTCACTGGCCGGGCTCTCGGAACAGGGCACATCCCGCCCGGCCCGAGACTTGCTCTCGGTGTCGCTCATCGTTCTTCCTGAGGTTGGTGTTCTACTGGCTCAGTCGCGGGCCAGCATGCGGCGGGCATCGTCGAACGCACCCGCCAGATCACGCATCAGGGTCTCGTCCGGGGTTTCCCCCTTCGCACCCACCCGCGCTTCGGGAAGCATCGGGAAGGTGACAAGCGACACCTCCCAGAGCTCCAGCTCCGACAAGAGCCTTCGGCCCTTGCCATCCTTTTCGGCCCTCACGGTCCGGTATCCGATGGAAAGGCCGTCGATCGCGCCAGCCTCGACGAGCGCCGCAGCCTCCCGGGCCCGGGCCACATCCGTCAGAAGCCGCCCCTTCACGTAAAGGCCTCTGGCGTCCTCGCGCACCTCGTCCCAGACACCGATCGGCTCGGTGGGGTCGTGCTGCCAGAGCATCTTCACCCGGCGGCCCTCGGCGGCGAGCCGGTTCAGGGACGCCCCGTAGGCCCCCGCCGAAACGACATCGCCGCCAGTGTCCTTCGCCCCGAAAAGCGAGGCGTACCCCTCGATCGTGGCGCCGCCGACGAGCGACAGTTCCGCCTCGGCGGCGCAGAACTTCCGCTCAAGCCCCAGATCCGCATATCCCATGGCCGTCTCCTTCACGCCTGATCCTCGCCCGGAAGGGCGGGCAGCCCCAGAAGCGCACGCTTCTCCGCGTCGGTGAGAAAATCGGCCCCCGCCACGCGCCGCCACTGCGCCTCGCGCTCGGGACCGAGGGCGGGCACCTGGTCGAGGTCCGGCGCAAGCGTCACCGTCTCGCCGTCGAACCCGGTGAGCCAGCCCGAGAGAGCCGCCGTCACGCGGGTCGCGAGCGGCAGCACCGTCAGCCGGTAGAAGGCCCGGTTCGCCTCCTGGTAGTTGGCGTAGGTCGCGTCGCCGGGAATGCCGAGAAGCATCGGCGGAACCCCGAACGCGAGCGCGATCTCCCGCGCCGCCGCCTCCTTGGTCTTCTGGAACTCCATGTCGGAGGGCGAGAACCCCATCGGCTTCCAGTCGAGCCCGCCTTCGAGCAGCATCGGCCGTCCGGCGTTCCGCGCGCCCTGGTGGTGCGCCTCCATCTCCGCGAGCAACCGGTCGTACTGGTCCGTCGTCAGCGTGCCCTGTCCATCCGCGCCCTGGTAGACGATCGCACCGGACGGCCGCGCGGCATTGTCCAGAAGCGCCTTCGACCAGCGCGAGGCCGAATTGTGCACATCCACCGCCGCCGCTGCCGCCTGCATCGGAGAGAATCCGTAGTGATCGTCCTGCGGATGGAAGCTCTTGATATGACAGACCGAGGAACCGCCCTCGCCCGCCGCGAAGCGGTGGGTCTTTCCGCCCACCGAATACTCGTAGGCCACGGGCCACCCGTCCGGCCCCGGCACCACGCTCATCCGGTCCGAGCGCAGAACGTGAAGCTCCACCGGCAGACCGCCGTCGCCCACCGCCTCGACATAGGCATTCCCCGTCAGGAGAAGCTGCGCGTAGATCGCCTCGAACATCTCCGCCCGCCCCTGCGCGGCATTGGGTGAAGCGAAGAGCCCCAGCCGCGGATGCTCCGCAAACCGCCGCTCCGCATCCTGCAGCACCACCGGCAGCGCGGCAGCCGCCTCGGCGATGAGCTTCACCGACCGGAACCCCACCGGGTTGCCCTGGAACCCGGCCCGCGTCAGGCTCGGGATGTCCCGGGGGCTCCACGCCACGCGGCCCGACCCGCCCCACGCGATCACCGGCCCCGCCGCCGAGGCCTTCACCTCGGAGGGCGCATCCTTTCGCTTCAGAAAGTCGAACATGAGAGACAATCTCCTTTTCCGGCGACGCGTCCCCGCGCTGCCGACCGGCCCCGCAGGGCCCGTTCCATTCCGTTGACTCCAACTCAGCCGAGCGTGCGCACCTGCGGCCGCCGCCACGTGGCGGCAGGCTCGATCATCAGGTCGTGAAGCGCCCAGACCAGCGCATCGACCCGGTCGGGACTGCCCTGGCCCCGGTAGCCCTGCGCCGTCATCTGTCCCATCTCCGCCTCGAGCATCCCGAGCCCCGGCACATGGGTGACCCGGCCCTGCTCGTAGAGCGCGGCCGCCGGCTCGGCCCGGGCGACCTTGCCCCGGCTCGCGCGCACGGCCCGGAACGGCACCAGCGGGTCCACCTGCCGCACGACCTGCTCCACGAGGTCGCCGCCCTGGTTCACCTCCGCCACGATCCGGTCCGCGCCGTGGGCATGGAACGCCGCCACCGCCGCCCGCGCCCACATCATCGGGCTCGCCCGGTGCACCGTGGCGTCCTCGAGCACCACCGCCCGCCACTCGGGCGGCGGCCCTTCGGTCGCTGCCCCCACCACGACGATCCCGCAACTGTCCGAGTTCGCATTGCCGGTCACCGGAGGGTCGACGGCGACGACGACCCGACCCGGCGTCACGTCTCGCTCCCGCACCGCCCGGTCGAGCGTTTCGCCCGACCAGAGCGCCCCGTCGAGATCGGCGAGGAACTCTCCGTCGAGTTCCTGCCGGCCAAGCCGCGTGCCGTCGTAGCGCGCCCGCACCGCCTCGAGGAACGAGGCTGCGAGAAAGGCCGCGTTCTCCTCGGTTCTCGCCCGCGTCGTCACCGTGGTGGCGTTGTCGAGGATCGCCTTCAGGATATCGAGCTTTCTCGGTGTGGTCGTGATCACTTGGCGCGGCCTCTCCCCGAGCCTCAGCGCGAACTGCAGCATGTCCCAGGTCGCCTCGGCATTTCGCCATTTGCCCAGCTCGTCGCACCAGGCCGCATCGAATTGCGGCCCCCGGAGCCGCTCGGGGTCATGCGCCGAGAACGCCTGCGCCTCCGCCCCGTTCGGCCAGACGAGCCGCCGCCGGCTCTCTTCCCATGCGGGGCGCCGGTCGGGCGGCGAACAGGCAATGATGCCGCTGTCGCCGAACACCATCACGTTTCTCACCTGCTCGAGGGTTTCGCCCACGAGCGCCACCCGGCTCGACCGTCCGGCATCCCCGGCTTCGGGGCCTTCCACCTCCGCGCGCACCCACTCGGCCCCGGCCCGGGTCTTGCCCGCGCCACGCCCGCCGAGGATCACCCAGCTCCGCCAGTTGCCCTCGGGAGCGAGCTGATGCGGGTGCGCCCAGAAGTCGAAGAGATAGGGCAGCGAGGCGAGGGCGTTAGGGCTCAGGTTCGACAGAAATTCCTCCTGCACGTCCATCGGCGCGGAGGCAATCCAGGAGCCGCCCGACTTCAGTCCGGGCGGCAGCAAGGTCAAGCGGCGCGGTGCCGAACGCGCCGGTTCGGCCATAGACATCGGTTTCAAATTTCTGCCTTTCCCTGGTGAGGGACTGAAAGGCGTCCCTCAACCGGACAATCGCCTTGGTCGCCTGGGTGTCGGTAACCTGTTCGTCGAGTTGCCCGATCCGTTCGATCAGCCCCTCGAAATCAGCGAGCGCCAGTCTGAGCGACAGGATCGCCTGCCTGAGCGCCGCCTCTGCATCCCTCTCGTCCACGGAGGGTAGGATCGCGTCCATGATTGGGAAGCACCCGCCTTTCCATCCGAAATCCGGGCACGAAAAAGCGGCCACGGGGAACCTCCCCGGGCCGCTGCCCATTTCATCCATCATGCAGGTTTTCTACTTTAGAGCGTTCGCAAAGTCAAGTACTATCTTTCTGGTTGTTCTGGCCAAGCGTACGCCACGGTTAACAAATCATTGATTTTCCCGCTGCGCCTCGATCTCCCGCCACCGCGCGACATTCGCGTTGTGCTCCTCGAGCGTGCGCGCGAAGGCGTGCCCTCCCGAGCCATCTGCCACGAAGTAGACGAGGTCGGTCTCCGCGGGATTGAGGGCCGCCACGATGCTCGCAAGCCCCGGGTTTGCGATCGGCGTGGGCGGCAGACCTTCGATCACGTAGGTGTTCCACGGCGTCCTCGCCCGGAGTTCGCTCTGCCTCAGACCGCGCCCGAGAACACCTCGGCCCTCGGTCACGCCATAGATCACCGTGGGATCCGTCTGCAGTCGCATCCCGAGGTTCAGCCGGTTCACGAAGACACTCGCCACCGTCCCCCGCTCGTCCGACACCCCGGTCTCCTTCTCGATGATCGACGCGAGGATCAGCGCCTCCTCGGGTGTCTCGATCGGGAGGTTCTCGTCCCGGTTCGCCCAGGCCTCGGCGAGGCGGGTGGCCTGCAATTGCGCCATCTCGGCCAGAAGCGCGCCCCGGTCGTCGCCCGCGCGCACCTCGTAGCTGAAGGGAGCCAGGGTGCCTTCGGCCGGCACTTCCTCGATTTCGCCGGTCAGGAAATCCGCCTTGCGCAACGCCTCGACGATCTGCCAGCTCGTCGCCCCTTCGGCGAGCGCGATCCGGTACCGCGTGTCGGACTTCTCGCGCACCTCGCCATAGCCCTCCGCCGGTTCCCCCTCGGGGTCGAATTCGAGGATGATCTCGAACCGGTTGGTGGTCGGGTCAAGCTCCCGCACCTCGACCTCCTGGCTGGTCACCCCGATCCGGTAGACCACTTCGGTCCCGCAGGTGCTCCGCCCGCCCCGGGTGACGATATCGACGATCTCTTCCATGCTGGCGCCGGCCGGAACGAGAAAGCTCCCGGCCTTCAGGTCGTCGGCCTTGCCGGAATATTCCGCTCCGAGCCTGAACACCCGCGCGTTCCGCACCGCGCCCCGGTCGGCCAGCTCGTCGCCGAGCCGCGCCATGCGCATGTTCGGGCGCACCTCGAGACAGATCGGCTCCGCCAGCGGCCCCTCGCCCGAATACTGCGATTGTCCCCAGCCAATGAGCCCGGCCAGTGCGATCAGCGCGACGATGAAGACCGTCAGCGCGTTCGCCGCGACATGCCGCCACATCAGCCTTCGGCCCTCCCCAGGACGAGCGAGGCGTTGGTGCCTCCGAAGCCGAAGGAGTTCGACAAGGCGATGTCGATCCTGCGCTCCCGTTTCTCGTTCGGCGCGAGGTCGAGCCGCGCCTCCACATCGGGATTGTCGAGGTTGATCGTCGGCGGCGCCACCTGGTCGCGCAGCGCGAGAATGCAGAAGATCGCCTCAACCGCGCCCGCCGCGCCCAGAAGATGCCCGATAGAGGATTTCGTCGAACTCATCGTGGCGGTGTCGGCGGCATCGCCCATCAGCCGCTCCACCGCACCGAGTTCGATCGTGTCGGCCATCGTCGAGGTGCCATGGGCGTTGATGTAGTCGATCCGCCCGGGTTCGATCTTTGCACTCCGAAGCGCGGCCGCCATCGCCCGCTGGCCGCCCTCCCCGTTCTCCGACGGAGCAGTGATGTGATAGGCATCCCCCGACAGACCGTAGCCGAGCACCTCGGCGTAGATCTTCGCGCCCCGGGCCTTCGCGTGCTCGTATTCCTCGAGGATAACGATGCCCGCACCCTCGCCCATCACGAACCCGTCGCGGTCGGCGTCATAGGGGCGGCTCGCGGTCTCGGGGGCGTTGCCCCGCTTTGTCGAGAGCGCCTTGCAGGCGTTGAACCCGGCGATTCCGATCTCCGAGATCGGCGCCTCGGCACCTCCTGCAACCATCACGTCGGCATCGCCCAGCATGATGAGCCGCGCGGCATCGCCGATCGCGTGCGCCCCCGTCGAGCAGGCCGTCACCACCGCGTGGTTCGGCCCCTTGAACCCGTAGCGGATCGAGACCTGCCCCGAGACGAGGTTGATGAGCGCGCTCGGAATGAAAAAGGGCGAGACCCGGCGCGGACCCCGCTCCTTGATGAGCACGGCGGTCTCCGCGATCGACGTGAGCCCGCCGATGCCGGAGCCGATCATCACGCCGGTGCGCTCGAACTCCTCGGCGGTCTTCGGCGCCCAGCCCGAATCCTCGACCGCCTGGGCAGCGGCGGCCATGCCGTAGATGATGAAGTCGTCGACCTTGCGCTGTTCCTTCGGCTCCATCCAGTCGTCGGGGTTGAACGTTCCGTCCGACCCGTCGCCGCGGGGCACTTCACAGGCATAGGTTGTCGCGAGGTGGCTGGCGTCGAACCGCCGGATCGTGCCCGCGCCCGATTGACCGGCCAGCAGCCGCGCCCATGTCGCCTCGACCCCAGAAGCCAGGGGCGTGACCATGCCAAGCCCCGTCACAACCACTCGCCGCATGCCTGCCCCCGTTTCTCTGTCAGGTCCTTCGCCTGCCGGTGATACCCGCTGGCGCATGGGGCGGCAACCCGGACCGGCCCCGCCGAAAAAGCCGCGGTCAGCCGAAATTCCGCTTCCCCGCACGAAGCTTCGCCGTCGCGCCAGAAGGCGGAAGCCCCTCGCCGGACCCGTCCCCGCTACGCGCCCGAAGGCCCGCAGGAAGCGCTTCAACGCGTCCTAGGCAGGAAGAATGGCGACCCACAACCCGAGACTGCGCGGTCGGGAACCGCGCGCAGAAACGAACAGCGCCCGGAAGGCCGGGCGCTGCGGAACTGGCGTCGAGCGTCTCCCGCGCGGAGAGATCGCGTCGCGCAGGTATCGCTCAGGAGGCTTCCTTGATGAACTTCACCGCGTCGCCGAAGGTCTGGATGGTCTCGGCCGCATCGTCCGGAATCTCGATGCCGAATTCCTCCTCGAAGGCCATCACGAGTTCGACCGTGTCGAGGCTGTCGGCGCCGAGATCGTCGATGAAAGAGGCGTTTTCTGCGACCTTGTCCTCTTCGACGCCCAGATGCTCGACGACGATCTTCTTCACGCGATCTTCAATGTCGCTCATGTCTTGTCCTCACGTTCCGCGCGGGGGCTGCCCGCCTCAACCGACCCCGCGGGGGCCATCCGATGGTCCGTCCCGAAAGAGACGAAACAGACCGGGCGTCTCGTTGGCCCGGTCGATTGGGCGCGCTCTTAGCATATCGTTTCGGGAACGCAAACGGCAATTCCCCGATGCTGCGGTGCAGCCTAAAGCATCGCCATGCCGCCATTAATGTGCAGCGTCGTTCCCGTGACGTAGCCGGCTTCGGCACTCGCGAGATAGAGCACCGCGGCGGCGATCTCGCCTGGCTCCCCCATCCGTCCCGTCGGGATCTGCGCGAGGATCGCGGCTTTCTGCTCGTCGGTCAGCTTGTCGGTCATCGCCGTCGCGATGAAGCCCGGGGCGACCGCGTTGACCGTGATCCCCCGGCTCGCCACCTCGTAGGCGAGGCTCTTCGAGAAGCCGACCATGCCCGCCTTCGACGCGGCATAATTCGTCTGGCCGGGGTTGCCGGTGGCGCCCACGACCGAGGAGATGTTCACGATCCGGCCCCAGCGCGCCTTCATCATGCCGCGCACCGCGCCACGGCAGAGCCGCATGGTCGCGGTCAGGTTCACGTCGAGCACCGACTGCCATTCGGCGTCAGACATCCGCATGAAGATGTTGTCTCGCGTGATCCCGGCATTGTTGACGAGAATGTCGAGCGCACCCATCGCCTCCGCGGCGCGTTTGGGCAGCGCGTCGACGGCTTCGGCATCCGAAAGATCGCAGGGCACGACATGGGCGCGCTCGCCGAGTTCGCCAGCGAGAGCCTTCAGCGGGTCCTCGCGCGTCCCCGACAGCGCGACCGTGGCTCCGGCCCCGTGCAGCACGCGGGCGATCTCGGCCCCTATCCCACCGGAAGCGCCGGTAACCAGCGCAGATTTCCCAGAAAGATCGAACATTTCCACTCCCTACTTCAGGCTCTCGGCCGCGGCCACGACATCCCCCGGCGCCCCGATCGCCCGGGTCTCGGCATCCTTCGCGATCCGGCGGATCATGCCCGACAGCGCCTTGCCGGCCCCGATTTCCCAGAACTCGTCCACGCCCTGCTCGGCCATCCATTCGACGCTTTCGCGCCAGCGCACCCGGTGGGTGACCTGCTCCACGAGTAGCGCCCGTATCTCGTTCGCCTCGCGCACCTCGCGGGCCAGCACGTTCGCCACCAGCGGCACCGCGGGCCGGGCGATCTCGACCTCGGCCAGCGCGATCTCCATCTTCCGGGCGGCCGGCTCCATCAGCGAGCAGTGGAACGGTGCGGACACCGGCAGCATCAGCGCCCGCTTCGCGCCGTGGGCCTTGGCGATCTCGGTGGCCCGCGCCACCGCCTCGAAATGCCCCGAGACCACGACCTGCGCGGGGTCGTTGTCGTTCGCGGCCACGCAGACCTCGCCCTTGGACGCCGCTTCCGCGACCTCCATCACCTCGTCGAGCGAAAGCCCGAGAATTGCCGCCATCGCCCCCTCGCCCACCGGCACGGCGTCCTGCATCGCCCTGCCGCGTACCCGCAAGAGCCGCGCGGCATCTCCGATCTCGAGCGCTCCGGCGGCTGCCAGCGCGGAATATTCCCCAAGCGAATGGCCCGCGACGAAAGCCGCGTCGTCGATCGAGACACCTTCCGACTGCAGCGCGCGGAGGGCCGCGAGCGACGTGGCCATAAGTGCGGGCTGGGCGTTTTCGGTTAGGGTCAGCACGTCCGGCTCGCCCTCCCAGATCAGCGCCGACAGCCGCTCGCCGAGGGCCTCGTCGACCTCGTCGAAGACGGCCCGCGCGGAGGGGTAGCTCTCCGCCAGCGCTTTTCCCATTCCGATGGTCTGGGCCCCCTGGCCCGGAAAGACGAATGCGCGGCTCATGCCCTCTCCCCCGATTTTCGGGGAGGTCTAGCGCCCAGGACTTCGCGGCACAAGCCGGGCTCAGGCCGTCTTTCTCAGGGGGGCGCGCACCGCGAGCTTGCGGGGCGTCACGGCAACGAGCTTCATCCGCGCCTCGACCCGCTCGGCGGGGCTCTTGAGGTCGCGGCAGAGGCGGAGGTGCAGCACCTCGAGGTCGCGTTCGGCGCCAGTCGCGACGTGCACCGGCGCCTCGACACCGGCCAGCCGAAGGCAGAGCTCCCCCGCCCCGCCGTCGCGGCGGCGAACGAAGGCGCTTTCGACCGCATCGAACGGCAGTCGGCGCTGGATGCGTGCGATACCCTGGCCGTTGCGCCGCGCGAAACGGAACTCGCGCTTCGCGGTATCGACCTGTGTTTCCGGCCGGAAGCCGCGGTTGGCCACGAGATAGACAGCTGCGCCGCCCACCGCGAGCACCGCAGACAGTCCGATCCGCCCCGAGACATCGCCGGCCGGGAAAAGGGCCGCCGGCAAAAGCCACTGGGCATAGGCCGAGACGACGAGGATGAGACCGAGAAACCGCAGCGCGGCCTCCGCCAGCGCGACACCGCCGACGGCGCCGTCCGCTTCGCGCAGGATGTAGCCCCAATGGGTCTCGATCAGCTTCACGCTGCCTTCCCCGCGCCGGTCGGGCAAAAAGGTGATCCGTGCCTTCGACATCGCTCTGTCCCGTGTCTGTCCTTCCGCGACGATCCCCGCCCAAGAAGGCGATTTTCAGGCGAGGTGCGAACAATTCGGCGGCCCCTTCGCGGCCCTTGCAATACCCCGGCCGCCATGTATAAGCGGCGGCTCTTTCCGCACCACGCATGACCGGCGCAGGCTCTCGTGGACGGGCAGCGGAAAGCTCATCGCCCGTCCTATGAAATGCGCCCTGAAAGATTGGAGACAGCATGCCGCTTTACGAGCATGTGTTCATCTCGCGCCAGGACCTGTCGAACACGCAGGCCGAGGGGCTCGTCGAACACTTCGGAACAATCCTCGCCGATAACGGCGGGAAGGTCGTCGACAGTGAATACTGGGGCGTCAAGACCATGGCCTACCGGATCAACAAGAACCGCAAGGGCCATTACGCGTTCATGAAATCCGACGCCCCCGCGCCCGCGGTGCAGGAAATGGAGCGTCTGATGCGTCTTCACGACGACGTCATGCGCGTGCTCACCATCAAGGTCGATGCCCACGAAGAAGGCCCGTCGGCGCAGTTGAAGAAATCCGACGAACGCGGCGAACGCCGCGAGCGGCGCTGAGAGGGAGGACCGAACCATGGCTGCAAAGCCGTTTTTCCGCCGCCGGAAGGTCTGCCCCTTCTCCGGCGACAACGCCCCGAAGATCGACTACAAGGACACCAAGCTTCTGCAGCGCTACATCTCCGAGCGCGGCAAGATCGTGCCCTCGCGGATCACCGCGGTCTCGTCGAAAAAGCAGCGTGAACTGTCCCGCGCGATCAAGCGCGCCCGGTTCCTCGCCCTGCTGCCCTATGCCGTGAAGTAAGGAGCAACAGACATGCAGGTCATTCTCCTCGAACGCGTCGCCAAGCTCGGCCAGATGGGCGATGTCGTCACCGTCAAGGACGGCTATGCGCGCAACTACCTGTTGCCGCAGAAAAAGGCGCTCTGGGCGTCGGAAGCCAACGTGAAGTCCTTCGAGTCCCAGAAGTCCCAGCTCGAGGCGCGCAACCTCGAATCGAAGAAGGAAGCCGAGGCGCTCGCCGAGCGGCTCGACGGCCAGCAGTTCGTCATCCTCCGGTCCGCCTCCGACGGCGGGGCGCTTTACGGATCGGTCTCCACCCGCGACGCCGCCGATGCGGCCACCGAGGCCGGCTTCTCGGTCGACCGCCGCCAGGTCTCCCTGTCGGCGCCGATCAAGGAACTCGGGCTGCACGAGGTGATCGTCACCCTGCACCCCGAGGTCGAGGCTCGTATCACGCTCAACGTCGCACGGTCGGCCGAGGAGGCCGAGCTTCAGGCGCAGGGCAAGACCATTCAGGAACTCGCCGCCGAGGAAGACGCCCTCGAGCAGGAGGAACTGGCGGGACTCTTCGAGGACATCGGCGCGGCCGAACTCGAGGAACTAGAGGACGATGCCGGCGGTCCTGTCACGGTGCCCGAAGGCCGGGACGACGGCGACCAGCCCGACGCCGGAGACAAGTCGGCGTAAGCGCGCTTGCCGGCTGGAATTGCGAAGGCCGCGCCCCCTCGGGCGCGGCCTTTTGTCTGTCTGCCGCCGTCGGACGGCCCCCCTCAGTCGATCTCGACAAGGGTGACGTCGAAGGTCAGCGTCTTGCCCGCGAGGGGGTGGTTGGCGTCGAGCTCGACATGGCTCTCGGTGACGTCCGACACCACGACAGGCACGGTCTGGCCTTCCTGGGTCTGCACGCTGAGCTGGGTGCCGGGGTCGGTCGGGATGTGCTCGGGGATCGCCTCGCGCGGCACCGATTGCACGCGCGCCTCGTCGCGGTCTCCATAGGCTTCCTCCGGCGGCACGGTCACCTCGCGCGATTCGCCGACCGCCATTCCGAGCACACCCCGGTCGAGCCCGGGAATGATCTCGCCCGTGCCGGCGGTGAACTGCAGCGGTTCGCGGCCCTCGGATTTGTCGAACACCGTGCCGTCGTCGAGGCGTCCGGTGTAGTGAATACGTACGGTGTCTCCGGCCTTGGCGGCTTCAGTCATGGCATTGTCCTGTGTGGTCCTGGGGTTTGATTTCCCGAGGCCGCTTCATCGCGGGTGCTCGGGGGGCGCTGGCTCAACCAGCACCCCGGCGTCTCGGTTCCGATGATAACGAAACTCGCGCCGCGAGGCAAATCCCGGCTGCCTGCCCACCGACCCCGTTCCAAACGAAAGCCGGGGGCGACGCCCCTCAGATCAGAGATCGAACCCCGGCCAAGGTCACCGCGCCCGTCAGTCTTCCTCGATCGCCTCGACCGCCTTCTGCAACTCGTCCTTCGAGACCGTCTTCTCGGTCACCTTCGCGAGCTCGAAGATGTAGTCGACCACCTTGTCCTCGAAGATCGGCGCCTGGATCTGCTGGCGCATTCCGGGGTTCTTCTGCACGAACTCGAAGAACTGCCGCTCCTGGCCCGGAAACTGGCGCGCGCGGTTCATCACCGCCTGGGTCATCTCGGCGTCGGTCACCTGGATCTCGTTCTTCCGGCCAAGCTCGGCGAGCAGCAGGCCCAGCCGCACCCGGCGGTTGGCGAGCTTCATGTGCTCCTCGTCGGGCTCGACCTCGGGGTGATCGTGGCCTTCCACATCGGGGTGCTCGTCGTGCCAGAGCTGGTGAGCGATCTGCTTGGCCTCGGCGTCCACGAGGCTCGGGGGCAATTCGAAATCCACCTTCTCGTCGAGCGCGTCGAGAAGCCTGCGCTTCATCACCGCGCGGCTGGCCTGGCCGTATTCCGCCGCGAGCCGCTCGGAGATCTGGCCCTTCAGCGCCTCGAGGTCCTCCGCCCCGTAGCGCTTGGCGAGGTCGTCGTCGATCGGGGCCGGCGCCGGCGCCTTGACCGCTTTCACCGTGCAGGCGAAGACCGCGTCCTTGCCGGCGAGGTGGGCCGCACCGTATTCCTCGGGGAAGGACACCTTGACGTCCTTTTCCTCCCCCTCCTTCACGCCGACGAGCTGCTCCTCGAAGCCGGGGATGAACGAGTTCGACCCGAGCACGAGCGGGTAATCCTCCGCGGAGCCCCCCTCGAACTCCTCGCCGTCGACCGACCCCTTGAAGTCGATGACGACCTGGTCGCCGTCCTTCGCCTTCGAGCCCTTCTTGCGGTCCTCGAAATTCTGCGCGCTCTCGGCGAGGCTCTTCAGCGCCTCCTCGACCTCGCTCTCGGCGGGCTGGGCGACGAGCTTCTCGATCTCGATCGAGGCGAAATCGACGTCCGGCACCTCGGGCAGCGCCTCGTAGGACATCTCCACCTCGACGTCGTCGCCTTCCTTCCAGTCCTCGTTGGTCATCTTGACCTCGGGCTGGAGCGCGGGGCGGTCTCCGGTCTCCTCGAAATGCGACGACATCGCCGCGTCGATGGTCTCCTGCATCGCTTCGCCGAGAAGCCGCTGGCCAAACTGCTTCTTCAGGAGCGCCGGCGGCACCTTGCCCTTCCGGAACCCCTTCATCTGGATTTCGGGAGCGGCTTCCGCAAGCTTCTCGTTCACTTTCGCATCAAGGTCTTGCGCGGGGATCTTGATCTGGTAGCCGCGCTTCAGACCTTCGTTCAGCGTCTCGGTAACCTGCATCGTTCGTCCTGTCAGATCGGGGCCGGGGAAACACGCTCGCGGCCGGGAAATTCGGGGTCTTCTACGGGCCTTCGCGGGTCGGTGCAACCCGCGGGTTTCCCGCCGATCCTGCCGCCGCTCCACATTGTCCGACCTGGGTCTGCCTGCAGGAAACGAGTGCCGGGGCGCGGCCGTTGCGAACCGGGTTCGCAAGCGTGATCGCGCGGTCCGGCGGGGGGGGGGCGGAAAGCCGGCGTGCCGGCCGACCGGTCGCGCCGCGACAACCGTCATGCGCCAGCCCGCGTCCCCGGAGAAACCAACTCCGCCGGAAGGTCCATGCAACCCGGCGCGCGGGTCGTCACTTGTTCCCGACATGCTAGTTTCATACCAAGCCCCGCAACGGGGAGCCAAGGAGAACACCGTGTCCCTTCTCGTCCTCATCTTCGCCACCGGTCTGATCTTCCTCATTGCCGACGCCGTGATGCTCTCGACCGTCATCAAGCCCCTCTTCGAGCGGCATCTCGGCGACACCCTGCTCGGCGGCATCCGACCCCTGCCGGCCACGCTGTTCTATGTCGTCTACATGGGCGGAACGCTCTGGTTCGCGGGCTGGCCGGCGCTGCGCGACGGCACGCCCTCGACAGCGCTCGTCAACGGCGCGATCCTCGGGTTCGTCGCCTACGGCACCTACGAGCTCACGAGCTGGACGGTGATGCGCCAATGGCATCCCTCCATGGTGGCCGTCGACATGGCCTGGGGAACCGCGCTGACCGCGCTCTCGGCATGGGGCGGCGTGATGGCCGCCCGCGCGGTCGCCTGAGAGCAAAGGGAGACGCAGCCGGTCTTCCGGGTGGAGGCGTTCGAGAGCGCGACATCCACCCCGTCTCCAGTATAAGTCGCTGTTTTTAAATGCGGCGTTTGCAAACGAGATCAGTCCGCGCCCAATCCCAGGAGCCGCTCCACAACAATGATATTCGCAACACAAGCGGCTTCGTCTCCGGCGGCCTCGGCCTCGGCCGCATCCATCCGCAACCACATCAGTGCCGTCGCATGTTCCTCTTTCAGCAACGGACGGCTCCGCATCTCGACGAGGCTCCGCTCGAGCCGTTCGGCGCATCCGGATGGCTCAGGGTTGCTCTGCGTGCCGGCAATCGCTGCGCCGGCGAGGAAGATGAACAGGCAGACGGCGAGATCCCGCATCAGTCGCTCTCCCTGATGTCGCGGACGACCTGCATGAAGTCGCGCACCCGCGCGGTTTCCACCTCGTTCCACCAAACTCCGCCCCGCTTCAGCGAAGAGCCGATGATCACCCCGTTCGCTCGCGCCAGAATGCGCCCGGCGTTGTCGGTCGTGACCCCCGAGCCGACGAGAACCGGAAGGCTCGTCGCGGCGGTGATCTCGGCCAGTTCCTCGTCCGTCGCGGCGTCGCCGGTGCGCTGGCCCGTGGCAATCACAGCGTCGGCGTCGAAGAATTCGAGGTCGCGCGTCAGTTCCGAAACCGTCCGGTCGCCGGTGATCGCATGTGCGCCGTGCTTGACGTGGCTGTCCGCGAACACCGCAACGCCTTCCGCCGCGATCTGGCGGCGATAGCGCAAGGCGCGTGCGGCCTCGCCATCGAGCAGCCCCTCGTTCGCGACGTAGGCATTGGCCCACTGGTTGACCCTGATGAAGCCCGCGCCGCTCGCCGCCGCCACAGCGAAGGCCGGAATCGGCGCATTCGCCAGGACGTTGATACCGGTCGGCAGCCCGGTTTCGGCGATTGCCCGGGTCGTGACGGCCGTCATGAAGGCCGCGGTTTCATGCCCGATGTCCTGCGGACGGAGGAACGGGACGTCGCCGTGATTCTCGATGATGAGCCCATCGATTCCACCTTCGGCATAGGCGTGACAGTCCCGAAGAGCCGCGTCGTAGATCTCGCGCACCGGGCGCCCGTCATGGCGCGGACTGCCGGGAAAGGCGGGGCAGTGAACGACACCGATCGCCACGCGATCTTTTTTGAAGACTTTCATCACGATCGAGTCTGCCTCGGCGTTGCACGAGATGCTCAAGAGATGTTCTCCTCAAACTGGTCGGCCGGCCAAACAGCTATTTTTTAAGCGAAAACCGACATAATTCGGAAACTACCCACAAATCGTTTGCTTGACTGCCCGATCCTTGTCAAGAATTGAAATTGTTCAAAATTCTGACAGGGAGACACTGATGTTCCGAGCAACCAAGGGTGCGGCAGCAGCAGCGGCGCTCGCCGCTTCAACGCTGATCGCGCCGCAACAAGCTGCTGCGCAAGACAACCCCACGATCTGTTTCGTGACCTTCTCGCTCCAGATCGCCTACTTCCAGTCGAGCGTCGAGGGCGGCGAGCGCGCCGCCGAGGACCTCGGGGTCGAACTGATCGTGCTCGACCCGCAGGCCGATGCGACGCGGCAGGTCACGCTGGTCGAGGATTGCATCTCGCGTCAGGTGGACGCCATCGTGCTCGACCCGATCGAAAGCAACTCGCTGATGGGGCCGATCAGCCAGGCCGAAGAGGCCGGCATCCCCATCGTCACGCTCGACACCTACATCGACCACCCGAACGTCCTCGCGCTGATCGGCGTGCCGCAATACGAGGCGTCGCTGGAGTTCGGCCGCTACGTGGCCGGCTACATCGCGGGCGCGATGGACGGCGAGGCGAAGGTCGGCCTGATGATCGCGTCTTCGGAAGTTCAGATCGCGCGCCGTGACGGCTTCGTCGAGGCGCTGAAATCGGTTCCCGGGGCCGAGGTCGTCGCGGAAGGCGACGGCCGGAACATCCTCGAAACCGCGACGGCGGAAGCGGAGAACATGCTGACGGCGAACCCCGACATCAACGTGATCTACGCGACGGGCGACCCGCAGCTTCAGGGTGCCCTTGCCGCAGGGCTCAGCCAGAACCGCGACATCGCCTTCTTCGGATGGGACGATATTCCGCAGCCGTTCATCGCGCCACTTGAAGAAGGCCGGCTGGTCGGCTTTCTCAAGCAGTCGCCCGACTACGGTGGCGAACAGGCCGTGCGGCTTCTGGTGCAGCACCTGAACGGTGAGGAAATCACCGACCGGGTGAGTTACAACCCCTCGATCGTGACGCCCTACAACGTCGACGATTTCCGTTGAAGACAAACGCCCGGCCCTCCTATCGAGGGACGGGCGTCGCCTCCGGCAGAAGAAATCAGATGGTATCCCAGAGCACCCCCCGATCCACCTCACGCTGGCCCGTACTGGACAAGCGCGTTCTCGCGGTCTTCCTCGTCCGCTACGGCATGTTCATCGCCCTCGCGCTGTGGATGATCGGCATGAGCCTCTCGTCCGAATACTTCCTGACCTGGACGAACCTCCTGAACGTGTCCCGACAAGCGGCGCCGATCATCATCATCGGCGTGGGCATGACCTTCGTCATGGCGACCGCGGGCATCGACCTGTCGGTCGGCTCGACGGTGGCGCTCGTGTCGGTGCTGACCGCCAGCTGGCTCACCCTGGGCATCCCCGCCCTCGGGGTGATCCCGCTGATCATCCTTTTGGGTGCTTTCGTCGGTGCTGTGAACGGCCTGATCATCACCCTCGGCGTGCCGGCATTCGTCGTCACGCTGGCCGCGCTGACCTCGATCCGGGGGATCGCCTTCGTCTATTCCGACGGTTACGCAGTTCCGATCTCCGACCCGGTCTTCGTGTTCATCGGCCGCGGCGACGTATTGGGCATAAATACGCCCTTCCTGATCGCGGTGATCGTCGCCGCGCTGGGCTGGTTTCTTCTCAACCGGACGCGCTTCGGCCTATACGCGCTGGCCACCGGCGGCCGAGAAGAGGCCGCACGGGTCATGGGGCTTTCGATCAATCGGATCAAGGTGATGGTCTACGCGCTGACCGGCGCGCTCGCCGGGCTTGGCGGCATCGTCATCTCGGCCCGGCTGTCCAATGGCTCGCCCAACGCAGGCGTCATGCTCGAACTCGAGGTCATCGCCGCCACGGTTCTCGGCGGCACCAGCCTTTTCGGCGGCAGGGCCACGATCATGGGCACGGTCGCCGGTGCGCTGCTCATCAACTTCGTGCGCAACGGCCTGAACCTTCTCGGTGTGAACCCCTACTGGGTGCAGGTCGTGACCGGCATCATCCTGGTGCTCGCGGTGCTCGTGAACACGGTGCTGAACCGCAAGGTGGAAAGCTGGGCGAGGACAGCGACGGAGGTGAAGCCCTGATGACCGCCCCGAACTACATAGAAATGCGCGGCATCACCAAGTCCTTCGGCGCCGTGAACGCCCTTTCGAACGTCGATCTGACGCTCCCCCATGGCGGCGTTCTCGGTCTGATCGGTGACAATGCCGCTGGAAAATCGACGCTGATGAAGATCCTCGCCGGTGCGATTCCCCACGACAGGGGAGAAATCCTCATCGACGGGCAGCCCGCCGGATACAATCATCCGATCGGCGCCCGGGAAGCCGGCATCGAGATGATCTACCAGGATTTCGCGCTGGTGCCCGAACTGACGGTCGCCCAGAACATCTTCCTCGGCCGCGAGGTCACGAAGACCAGAGCGGGCATTAAGGTGCTCGACCGCGCGACGATGAACCGCCGCGCCGAAGAGATGTTCGGTGCCCTGGGCTTGCGCGTGCCCGCCGTGACGCTCCCGGTGCAATCTCTCTCGGGAGGCCAGCAGCAGGCCGTCGCCATCGCCCGGGCCACCGGCTTCGACGCGAAACTGGTGATCATGGACGAACCCACCGCCAACCTCGGCGCCCCGGCGATCGAGAAGGTGCGCGAGACCATCACCCGGCTCAAGACCAGCGGCGTCGCCGTGATCATCATCAGCCACCGTCTCGAGGACATCTTCGCGGTCGGCGACAGGTTTCTCGTCATGAAGCAGGGCCATGTCGTCGGCGAGCGTGACGTGGACGACACCCATAACGCCGACCTGATCGAGATGATCGTCACCGGACAGGACCCGCGAAAGTCCAGCGTTTCCGGGTCTGCAAAAAAGCACGCAACGACGACGACATGAAACGCCGGGTCAGTCTCAGTGATGTCGCCGCTGCGGCGAAGGTCTCCATCGGCACCGTCTCGAACGTCCTGAACACGCCCGAGAGGGTACGGCATGCGACGCGGGACCGGGTCTACCAGGCGATGCGGGATCTGGGCTACAGGCAGGCCGGGTTCGTGTTTCCGGCAGAGCAGGACGGCCTCCGGATCATGGATCCACCCGCCGACCCGAAGATGCCGCTTCTGGTCTCGGTCGGCTACATCTCGGTCGACCTGATCGCGCGGATCGGCGTGATGCCGCACCGGAACGACCGCATAACGGCCGAAAAGATAACGAAACGGCTGGGCGGCCCCGCAGCGAACGTCGCGGTCGCCGCGGCCGCCCTCGGCCCGCCTTTCGCGCTCGAGGTCGAACTGGCCACGGCTATCGGGAAGGACACCGACAGTCTCTGGGCGCTGGAGCAGCTTTCGCGTCGCGGCGTCCGCGCCCATGCAGTGCGCAGCCCGTTTCACGAACGGCTGTCCCGCTGCATCGTTCTCATCGAGGGCAATGGCGAGCGGACGAAGATCAACGAACCGCTCGACCTCAACAGGGAAGACCTGATCTCCCATCTTCCCCCCGACCGTGTACGGCGACGCAGCCACCTGCATTTCGAGGGCTACCACGCGGACATCATGATGCCCGCGCTGAACTCGCTGCGCGCGCGGGGCTGGACCGTCAGCACCCAGGACACCGGTCTGCCGGGCGAGCATTCCACGCCCGAGGGCTTCCGGGCGCTGCTTACGCAGCTCGACGCGGTCTTCATCAACCGCCGGACCGCCTACCGCATTCTCGGCCAGCAAATATCGTCGGAGAACTTGACGCTGGCGATGGCCGACTTCCTGGCGAAATCCGGCAGTCCTTGCGAGGTCGTCATGACACTGGGAATGGACGGCGCCGCCGTCTTTCCCGCAGGCGGCGCCGGAGAGGCTGTCCGCGCGGCGGCCCCCGCGGTCTCCATCGTCGACGGGACCGGTGCCGGGGACGGCTTCGTCGGCGCGTATCTGGCCCAATGGCTGCATGACGAGACGCCGGCGACAGCGGCCGCACGCGCCTGCGTGGCCGCGAGCCTCGTGATGACGGCGGAAGGGGCGCAGGGGCGGCCGTCCTCTGTCGGCGACATCGAGCATCTGCTGATGGAGAATCTACCATGACGCTCTTCGTCGTCGGCAATGTCACCGAAGACATCGTCTTCGTTCTCCCGCACCTTCCGGCCCATGGCGAGACGCTGATCGCCGAGAGCCGCCTCAGCGACATCGGCGGCAAGGGCCTCAACCAGGCGCTGATCGCGGGGCGCTGCGGCATGAAGGTTCGACTGATCGCTCCGATCGGCCGGGACGAAGCGGGAAGGCGCGCCAGAAAGATCGTCGCCGCCGAGCCGCTCGACGCGGCCTTCGTCGAGAAGGAAGGGCCGACCGACCAGTCGATCATCTCGGTTGCCCGAAATGGCGACAACCACATCATTTCCACCGCATTCGCCGCCAGTGCCCTGACAGAAGACGACGTGATGAGCGCGGCGCCGGATGCGGGTCCCGGCCTCGCATCCCGAGGGGCTGGAGAAATTATCGTCACGCTCGGGGCCGATGGCGCAGTCTGTTCTTCGGGTCGACATCGCCACGTCGTTGCCGCCGCGCCCGCGCGCGTCGTCGATACCGCCGGAGCGGGCGACACCTTCTGCGGTGTCTTCATCGCGGCAAGGGACCGGGGATACGACTGGCCGGCCGCAATGGAGACAGCCGCGCGCGCCGCCGCGATCACCATCGCGCGAAGCGGCACATTTTCGGCCTTCCCGTCGACGCAGGAGCTTGCCGCGCTCTTCGTCCCATTCGAGCGAGAGGCGACGACATGAGGACCGGAGAGGCCTTGCTGAAGCGTCACGCAGACCCGATGGAGGGCTTTCTGCACCATGCGTTTTTCCATCAGGTCGAACAGGGCACGCTGAGCCGCACCGCGCGAGACGCGTATTTCGTCTACGAGCATCGCTTCGTCGAAGAGGCCGTCGTCGTCCTCGGCCATATCCTGACGAAGGCTCCCACCACGGCGTCGCGCACGCACATCGTCTCGATGCTGCATGGCCTCGTGACAGACCAGTTCGCGATGTTCGACAGGATCCTTGCGAGGATCGGTAGGCCGAACCTCGCGACGCCCGCTTCAGTCGCGGATTTCTGTGTCGGCATGACGGCGATCTCGCGCGATGGCAGCTACGCGGAGGGCCTTGCAGCCATGTTCGCAGCCGAGTGGACCTATGCCCGCGTCTCCGAACGGTTGCGCGCGATAACGGTCGAGGATGAACTCCTGCGCGACTGGTTCGACCTCCACACGCAGCCTCGGTTCCTCGACGGCGTTGCATGGCTCGAGGCGGAACTTGATGCAGTCGCCCATGCTCAAGCCCCGGAACTGTCGGAGGCCTTCCTGAGAGCGATCGCCCTCGAGATCGATTTTCACGACGCACCCTTGCGAGCCTTTGAATGAAGGCATGAATTCCGAGACTCTACCCGCTCGTTGCGCGCAGCCTCAAACCGAAGACATGTCGAGAGCTGCCCGGACTGCGGTCGGTGTCCGAGTTTTTTTGACGGAGGTGCGGACGAACACACATGTCTCCAGGCTACGAGTGGGAGAGGCCTGATATCCAACCTCATCCAACTGAACCTCATGATGAATGCGAATTGATTTTCCGCTTCCATACCCGCGCAACGGCATTCAGCGACGGGGCCTTCACCCAATCGAAAACCCCTGTAACTCCGCACGCAACGCCACGATTTCCTCCCGCAGCGCTGAGATCTCACGTGCGCCTGCAACGTCGCTGTCCGGCGTCGCAGCTTCCTGACCGATGAAGAAGGTGGCCAGGCTGGCGGCGATATAGCCAAAGATCGCGAGGCCGTAGATCGACAGGAGCAGCGCCAGCACCCGCCCCTCCGGCGTCAGGGGCCAGAAATCCGATCCGGTGGTCGTCACCAGCATCGCCGTCCACCACAGCGCGTCAGCGTAGTCGGAGAAGCCGCCGCTGACGTCGCGTGCTGGCTCGAAAGCCAGCATTCCGCCCGCGCCAAGCAAGATGACCACTGCCGTCGTGGCCAGCACATAGCCGAGGCCACGGCGGTCGAAGCTTTTCTGCAGTGCACCAAAACCGCGATTGGCGGTGCCGACGATCCTGACGAGCCGCAACCCCCGGCTCAGGCGCAACAGGCGCAACGCGCGCAGGAACCGGAAGGCGGGCGCGAT